>Ga0137309_100081_pt1 | contig 61169 bp, 56 predicted proteins | sample NAcewiD2O_June_FD_97179 | JGI IMG/M metagenome (GOLD analysis project Ga0137309, IMG submission 97179) | Mouse cecal microbial communities from Vienna, Austria - N-Acetylneuraminic amended D2O_June | ecosystem: Host-associated > Mammals > Digestive system > Large intestine > Cecum | place... | reverse complement strand
CGCCCACGCGCAGCTGGCCGTTTTTCTCCACCGGCACAAAACGGTTTTCGCCGATGTTCTCCATGCCGTTGGTGTTCACAAAATCGTAGATGCCCACAGGAAGCTCTTTCTCCCGGTTCTCGTCGGTCACCTCTACCATGCGCCCGTTGCGGCCCATGACAAAGCGCCCAAATCCATCGGAAAGGTACCAGTGGGACTCCAGCTGGCCATCGTCCCCTTCAATCTGATACTCGGACATAATAAAGGAACCGTCCCGGGTATAGCTGTAGTCGCCGGTAGCCGGGTCCCACAGGGCGAAAAAGCCGTCGCCGTTAATGGCATAGTCCATGGCCCGGCCTGTGTCCGCGTAGCCATTGCTGCTAAAATCCGTGTCCGCCGAGACCACATAGGCGCCTGTGCCTCTGGGAAGCTCATCGCCTTGGGCCCCGTTGATGTAGTCGTACATCAGGTCGGAGAACACTGGGCGCTTGGCCTTAAAACCGTAGTTGTTTACATTGGCGATGTTGTTGCCGTGAACGTTCAGCCGCTCTTGCTGCTGCCAGGCGCCCACGGACGCTGTGTAAAAGGAAAGATTCATTGCGCTGCTGTCCCTTTCTTCATAGAGAGTCGGGTTCCGCTTGGGAGCCCTTTGAACCCACGCTGGCTGCAATTCTTATTGCAAGCGGCCAATCTCGCTGGTGGCGCGGTTCATAACCTGGTCGTATATCTTTGTGGCGGTGGCCACGCTCTGATAGGCCCGCTGGGTGGTGATCATCTTGGTCATCTCCTGCACCAGCCCCACATTGGAGCGCTCCAGCATGCCGTTGTGGACCTTGACCGGTTGAGCCTCCGGCTGAGCCCCGTTGGCGGTAAACATGCCCATGGGGTCCTTTTCCAAAGCATCGGTGTTCTCGAACACGTACACGCCTATCTGTCCCAGATAGGCGCCGTTCTTGGTATAAATGCGCCCATAATCGTCGCACTGGATCTTGTCGGTCACCAGTTGAATCTCATTGCCCTGGGTATCCAGCACCCGGCCATGGTCCGGCAGGGACAGATAGCTCTCATCGTCCAGAGAGAAATTCCCCGCCCGGGTGTACACCACGCCGCCTTCAGTCTGGATGGCGAAAAAGCCGCGCCCATCCAGGTCCTCAATGGCAAAATCCAGGGGCATGCCGGTCTGGTCAAAGCTGCCCTGGGAAAAATCGGTGTAATTCTCGCTGGGAGCCGTTATGTAGCTCTGGCCGCCAATGTCCTCATAATTTTTTATCTTATTGCCCACTACGCTGTACATCACCTCGTCAAAGGTCTGGGCGGTAAAGCAGTCGGACTTAAAGCCCGTGGTGGACACATTGGCCATATTGTTGGAGATTACATTCAAGTGCTTGCCATGGGTGAACATTCCAGAGGACAAGTTATAAAATCCTTTAAACATAGGCGCGCGTTTCCTTTCTGAACCGAAATACCAGAAGCCCGCAAAGGGGTCTGATTCATTATATCACATTTTCCAAAGGATTGCATCAGCAATCTGGAAATTCTTTTGCTTTTTTCTATATTTTCTGTCAAGGGCCGCTGTCACGCCCCATCGTTTAGATACTTTTCCATAATGACCTTCAGCTTTTGCACCGCCCGGGCATGGATTTGGGACACCCGGGGCGGGGTAATATCCATCACAGCGGCAATATCCTTCATCTTTAGGTTTTGCTCATAATAGAGGGACAGCACCAGCTGCTCGTTTTCCTTCATAGAGCGGATGGCGTTGGACATAACCTGGGCCAGCTCCTCGTTCATCAGCGCCTGCTCGGGAATATTCCCCGAGGCGCTCTCTCCGTCCGGGCCCGCTGGCCACTGGTCGTGGGTCTCGAAAAGCTCATCCAAGGAGAGAATGCTGTGCAGGGAGGCGTTCGCCATGGCCTCCTGGTACTCCTCCATGGTAATGCCCAAATGCTCCGCCACCTGCCGGTCCGTGGGAATCCGGCCAGAGACATTGTAGAGCTCCGTCATGGCCTTCTCAATGCGCTGGGCCCGCTGGCGCACGGTGCGGGGCACCCAGTCCTGCTGGCGGGCCAGGTCCACAATCATCCCCCGGATGCGCTTGGAGACATACATCTCAAAGCGCCCCTTGCTGGGGTCGAACTTTTCCACCGCGTCGGCCAGGACAATCAGGCCCTCGTTTATGATATCATCCAGCTGGGTAAAACTGCAAAAGACGCCCCGAATCTGTAGGGCGATGCTTTTCACCAGCCCTGTGTACCGCATGGCGATCTCCCATTTGAGCTGGTTATCATGGGTCCGGGCGAATTCAGCGAACAGCGCCTCGGTGTCCATGTCCTCATAACTGCGCGGGTCCAGAGCCGGACTCATGACCCCACCGCCCTTCGAACGGCAGGCTGCTGCATGGTCACATTGCCCAGGGACTGAATCTGCACGGTGCCCACAATCTCGCTAAAGGACAGCACACACAGATTGTTAAAGTACTGGGAGAGCAACCGGCTTAAGTACACCCGCACCACCTGGCTGGTCAGCAAAATGGGCTGCTGCCCCAATTCGGCAAACTTGGGGATATGCTCCGCCAGCTGGGTAATCAGGGCTTGAATCAGGTCTGGCTCCATAGCCAGGTAGATGCCATGCTCGTTCTTGGTCAGGGAGGCCACCACCTTGCGCTCCACCTCGGCGTCCAGAGTAATAGCCCGCAGCTGGCCGTCCTGGCAGAAGCGCCGGGTAATGGTACGGCTCAGGGCGTTGCGGACACTCTCTGTAATCAGGTCCGGGTCCCGGGTGGTGCCCATGGCGTCCACCATGGTTTCCAAAATGGTCTGCATATCCCGAATGGGGATGCCCTCCATCAGCAGAGCCCGCAGCACCTTTTCCAGCAGGGCGTAAGAAACCACCGCCGGGCAGGCTTCCTCCACCAGCTCGGGAGAGGTGCGCTTCAGGTTTTCCACCAGCTGGATGGTCTCCGACCGGGTGAGCAGCTCGTAAGCGTGCTTCTTAATGGTTTCGGAAAGGTGGGTCAAAATAACGGACAGGGGGTCAATAACCGTATAGCCGTAAATCTCCGCCATCTCTTTATTCTCCGGCAGAATCCACCGGGAGGGGATGCCATAGGCGGGCTCCACGGTCTCGATGCCATCGATTTCGCCCAGGGGCTTCGAGGGCTCCAGGGCCAGATAATAGTCCACCAAAATTTCGCCCTTGGCCACTTCTTCGCCTTTGATGCGGATGGTGTACTGGTTGGTGCCAATGACGGAACTGTCGTGCATGCGCACCGTGGGCACCACAAAGCCCATCTCCTGGGCATACTGCCGCCGGAAGATGACAATGCGGTTGATCAGCTTGCCGCCGCTGCTCTCATCCACCAGGGGGATCAGGCTGTAGCCCACCTCCAGTTCAATGGGCTCCACGGTCAGCAGGGAGTACACATTGCTGATGTCCTTATAGTAGTCCGCCTCCGCTGGGGCGGCTTCCGGAGCAATTTCCTCCGGCAAGGCCGCGGCGGCCTCTTCCGCCGCCTTTTGGGCCCGCATCTGCCGGTTGATCAGCAGGCCAAAGACAATGAGCACCACCGCCACCACAGCCAGAGCCAAGTGGGGCGTGTTGGGCATCAGCGCCAAGAAGATAAGGGCCGCGCCCGCCGTGATAATGGCGCGGGGCTGGGCCGCAAACTGTTTGATTACGTCCGTATTGAGGCTTCCCTCCGATACGGAACGGGTTACAATCATGCCTGTGGCAGTGGAGATCATCAAAGCCGGCAGCTGGGACACCAGGCCATCGCCAATGGTGACAATGGAATACTGGGTAAGCACCGTGTTAATGTCCATGCCGCCCTGCACCATGCCGATGATAATGCCGCCAATCAAGTTAAATCCCGTAATAAGCAGGGACATTACCGCGTCGCCCTTGACGATTTTGGTAGCGCCGTCCATAGCGCCGTAGAAGTCTGCTTCCCGCTGGATCTTTTCCCGCCGCATCCGGGCGCCGGCCTCATCGATCAGTCCTGTGTTAAGATCCGCGTCAATGGCCATCTGCTTGCCGGGCATAGCGTCCAAGGTAAACCGGGCGGCCACCTCAGACACGCGCTCCGCGCCCTTGGTGATAACAATAAACTGCACCATGACAATAATGAAGAAGATGATAAAACCTACCACCACATTACCGCTGGTGATGAGCTGGCCAAAGGCCGCGATTACATCGCCGGCATAGCCATTGGTCAAAATCAGCCGGGTAGACGACACGTTCATGCCCAAACGGAATAGCGTGGTGATAAGCAGCAAGGAAGGGTAAATGGAAAACTCCAGGGTTTCCTTGATGTTCATGGTAATCAACAAAATCACAATGGACAGGGAGATATTGATTACCAGCAGCACGTCCAGCAGAGCGGTTGGCAGGGGGAGAATCAGGAACAGAACGATTACAACCACGAACAGGGACACCGCGTTGTTTAATATCCGCCGCATAACCGCCCCTCCTTCCAGTTTCGAACCATACTAAAATACCTCATTGATCTCAGCTTCGCGGCATGGGCTGGCCCAAGGGAAGGGGCCGCCTTATGCCAATTTATTATCCAATTTGAAAATATATACCAGCACCTCCGCCACCGGCGCGTAGAGCTCCGGGGGGATCTCCTGGTTCACTTCAGCCTGGGCGTACAGGGCCCGGGCCAGGGGGACGTTCTCCACCACCGGCACCAAGCTCTCTTCAGCCTTGGCAACAATCCGCGCCGCCAGCTCGTCCTGGCCCTTGGCCAGCACCACCGGAGCGCTGTCCTCTCCCTGCTTATAGCGCAGGGCCACCGCAAAGTGGGTGGGGTTTCGGACGATCACATCCGCCTGGGGCACCTGGGCCATCATTCGCTGCTGGGCCATGGCCCGCTGCACCTGCTTGATGCGCCCCTTAATCTGCGGATCGCCTTCGGTCATCTTATATTCTTCCTTGATCTCCTGCTTGCTCATTTTCATCTGCCGCTCATGCTCCCAGCGCTGGTAGAGAAAGTCCAGGAAGGCAATGGCCGTAAAAGCCAGGCAGATTTGAAGAAGCATGGAGACAATCAGGTCGAACAGCGCGCCGCAGGCGGCTCCCAGATCGGTATACATGAAGTTGGCCGCTGTGCTTATTACGCTGGCCAAACAGTTATATATTAATACTAAAAGTATTGCTATCTTAATTAGACCCTTCAGCGCTTCAATCACGCTCCGTAAGGAAAAGACACGCTTGAAGCCGCTTAAAGGGTTCAGCTTGCTGAATTTGGGCTTAATGCGTTCCCCCGCCACCAAAAAGCGGGTTTGCGCAAAGGTAACGGCTGTGGCAACCAAAGCCGAAGCCGCCAGCATGGGGCCCACTGTCACCACAAATGTGACCACAGCGCTGAAAACCAAGTCGGTCAAATAAGCCTCAACGCCCTCCACAGCGGCCAGCTGGGCCAAGCCCGCGCACTTAGTGAAGAACTCGCTGATCTGCCCCACAAAGCTTTGGGCCGAGAGCTTAATAACAGCCACGCTGCCAAGCAGGGTGGAAACGGCGATAAAATCCTGGCAAAGAAGCACATTGCCCTTTTTTCGTTCGTCCCGCCTTCGTTTCGGGGTTGCTTTTTCGGTTTTATCCTCACCGGCTATGTTGACCACCTCGCTTTAGGGCAAAGGCTGGCGGAGTCCTTTCAGCCCCCTCCCATCAGGGAAATGGCCCGCTCCACCTCGGCAAGCATGGTGTTCTCCATGCTTAACAGAAACTCGCTGAATGGGGTGATGAGAAATAAGAGCATCACTATGCCCACCAGCACCTTCAATTCGATGTTAATGGCAAACACATTGATCTGGGGAATCACCTTCATCAGCACCCCCATGCCCACCTGGCCCATAAGCTCCGCTCCCAGTACCGGCAGGCACAGCTTAATGGCCAGCAGCGTGCAGTCAATAAACAGCCCCGCCGCTGTCTGGGCAATGTCCTCTCCCAGGCTGGCGGTTCCAAAAGGCACCAACTGGGCGGAATTCAGCATCAAGCGCAAAAGAGTCTGGTGGCCGTTTGCCGCAAAAAACAGTAGTATGCTAAAAATGTTTAGTACATTCCCCGCCGGGGTAGACTGCCCCTGAAAGCTGGGATCATAGGTCTGGGCCATGGCCATGCCCATCTGTTCGTCCATAATATGCCCCGCCAAAGAGGGCACATAGAGAAAGAGATTCATAATGAAGCCCACCGCGTAGCCCATGGCCAGCTCCAACAGCAGCCGGAGCACCAGCTCCAGCACGCCCACCGGAACCTGGACCGTTCCTTGATAGGCATACCCTACCGCCACAGCCAGCACCAGAGACATGCCGACCTTATAGTAGGAGGGGATGTTGTTCCGCCCAAAGAAAGGCGTGAAAAGCACAAACCCTGTCATACGCATTAAAATGTAAAGAAACAGCGTAAAGCCGCTCCAGTCAATGAATTCCACGGCGCGGCCCTCACATCAGTTCAAAGAGGCTTAGGGCAAACTCCTGCAAGGTGGTCAGCATCCAGCCGCCGCCCATAATTAGGAAAAGCACCACCACGATGAGCTTGAGAATAAAGGAGATGGTCTGCTCGTGGATCTGCGTAACAGCCTGCAAAATGGCCACCAGCACGCCCACCACCATGCTCAAAAGCAGCATGGGTGCCACCAAGCGAATCACCACGCCAATGGCGTCTCGAAACACATCGACCACAGGCAGTTCCATAGGCGTTCCCCCTTTCCCCGCAGTCCGAGGCCCAGCCTATGCCGGGCTAATTGAAGGTCCGTATCAGTGTGGAAAACACCAGCTCCCAGCCGTTGATGCTGATGAACAGCAGCAGCTTGAAGGGTGTGGATATCATGGAGGGCGGCAGCATCACCATGCCCATGGACATTAAGGTGGAAGCCACAATAATGTCAATCAGCAGGAAGGGAACGTACAGGTAAAAGCCAATCTGAAACGCCCGCTTCAGTTCTGTGGTGATAAACGCCGGAGTGACCACCCGCAGGGGCAGCTCCACAGACTGCTCCTCTGTGTCCGGCCTGTCCAGCCCGGCAAAATCGCAATACATGTTGAGGGCGGATGGCTCGGTGTTTCGCAGCATGAACTCCTTGAGAGGCACTTGGGCCCGGTCGAAGAACTCATCCTGGGTAATCTGCTCCTCCACATAGGGCGTGTAGGCCTGCTGGTTCACCTGATCGATGACAGGCCCCATGGTAAAAAGGGTCAAAAACAAGGCAACGCCTACCAGCACCATGTTGGGTGGGGTCTGTTGGGTGCCCATGGCGTTGCGCAGAAAGGAAAGCGTAATCACATATCTGGTGAAGGAGGAGCACATGATCACCAGGGAGGGCAGAAGGGTTATCATGGTGGTCAGCAGCAGAATTTCCAGAGCCTGCACGCTGTCGCCATTTATATTGATGATACCATTTAAATTATCTGCCAATCTATCACGCTCATTTCTTTTTGGGAAGATTATCGCGCAGAACCTCTAAAAAACTGGGCTGCCGCGCGATTTCTTCCCTCTTTTGCAGCCATTTGGCCGCTTCTTCTTCGGTCAGTTCGGCCAGCAGGGAGATGCCCCCGCTGGTCACGCCCAACAGTAGGCAGCGCTGGTCCAGGCGCACCAAAACCAAGCGCTCCGCCTTTCCCAGGCTCACCTGCCACAGCACCTTCAAGTCCTGACCCGCCGGGCCAGGCAAGCCAGGCGTTCCCCGCTGGGCAACCCACCGGGTTACCCAGTAGGCCAAGACCAGCACCGCCACCGTGGTCAGAAGCATTCCCACCAAGGAGGCCACGCTGCCGCCCACGCCCCGGGAAAAGGCCTGCCGCAGGGCAAAAGCCTGTGCCAGAACCCCCATTAAGGCGCGCCGACAATGGAGGTGACGGTCTTCAAAATACGGTCCGACTTAAAGGGCTTGACGATAAAGTCCTTGGCTCCGGACTGGATGGCGTCAATAACCATTGCCTCCTGGCCCATGGCGGAGCACATGACGATATTGGCGGAGCCGTTCTTGGCACGCATGGCCTTCAGGGCCTCCAGCCCGTCCATGTTGGGCATGGTGATATCCATAATCACCAAGTCCGGGTTGATCTCCGTGAACTTCTCCACCGCGTCCGCACCGTCCACCGCCTCGTACAGGTCGGTATAGCCGTTTTTGGTCAGGGTGTCCTTGATCACCTTGCGCATAAAAGCAGCGTCGTCAACCAGTAAAATCTTTGCCATAGTAAATTCATCCTCTTTTCATATATTTTGCTAGTTTTCTCAGCCTTTAAAGCTGTTGCGCGATCTCTTCAATGCCGGGCTTTTTGAGAATCTCGGTCACCCGTATCCCGAAGTTGTCGTCGATTACCACCACGTCGCCCCGGGCGATGCATTTCCCGTTGACGAACAAGTCCACCTGATCGCCGGCCAATTTGTCCAGCACCACCAGGGAGCCTTTGGAGAAGGAGAGAATCTCCTGCACCCGCTTGCGGGTCCGGCCAATCTCCACGGTCACCTCCAAGGGAACGCCCATAATCAAGTCCAAGTTCTGGGCCTGCTCCTGGTTCAGCTCCTCACCGTTTTCCAGCTTGGGCATAGCGGGCGGCGTGGTGCTGATGACCTTGGGCTCTGGCGGCGCGGGCCAGCCATAATAAGGATTGGGCGGATAGTAGGGCGGATATCCAGGGTATCCCGGAGGTACCATGCCCTCCTGCCCCGGCTGAAGCTGCACCGGCGGCATTACCGGCTGCTGGGGCTGCATAACTGGCTGCTGGGGCATCGCCGGCTGGACAGGCGGCGCTTGGGGAGCCGCTGGCTGAGGCTGGGCTGGCGCCGCCGCTCCGCCGCTCATCCCCCCCATAAGCCGTTCAATCTCCTCCTGGCTCATGGTACCGCCAGAAGAAGGGGCCGGAGCCGCTGGCGCTGGGGTAGAAGCCCCGCCAGCCATGCCGCCCATAAGCCGCTCGATCTCTTCCTGGCTCATGGTGCCGCCAGAAGAGGCCTCCGGCGCGGGAGCCGGTGCCGGCGCAGCGGGAGCGGGGGCCGGGGCCGGGGCAGGTTCCGCCGAAGAGCTGTCCAGCCCAAAGCCGCTTACCAGCTCCTTCGCCAGGTCTACGGAAATCACGTTCATAAACTCGCTTTGCAGCTGGTCCTCAATGGTCAGCGCAAACCGTACCACCACGATGGGCCCTTCCTCCACAGGCAGGCGCTCCCGCTTCATGGCCTCTACATCGTACACATCGAAGGTCTCTGGGGTGGAAATATTAACCACCCGTCCCAGGAAGTCGGACAAAGCCGTGGAGGCCGCGCCCATCATTTGGTTCATCACTTCGCACACAGCGCTGAGGGTGAGTTCGTCCAGCACAAACTCTTCCAGCGGCGTGTCCGTGCCCAAGAGGATGTCTACAATGACTTTGATATCGCTCATGCGCAGCAGCATAATGTTGCTGCCATCCAGGCCGGTGACGTATTTAATCTCCACGCCCACGGCCGGTTCTATGTCGCCGATGTCAAACTCCTTCACATCCACCACCGAAACCGTCGGCGTGGTGATGTCCACCCGATGGTCCAGCATGTTGGAAACCGCCGTCGCCGATGAGCCCAGACTGATGTTCATCATTTCGCCGATGGCGTCCAACTCCATTGGATTGAAAACACTATTGCTCATTTTGTAATCTGCCCCTTCCGCCGGCGTTATGGTACACTTCTTTAATCTTTATGGCCAGCCGCTTATCGCTAACTCCCATCAGCCCGTTGAACCAACGCTGGCCACCAACATACAGGTTCAGCTCGCTGTCTTTTTTCCGATTCAGATCGATCACATCTCCTATGTTCAGCCGGTACACATCGTCCAGCCGCAGGGTGGTGCGGGCCAGCTCGGCCCGGATCTCCAAGGTGGATTCCCGCAGATGGTCGAAAATGTCGTCTTGATGCTGCTCGCTGCTGACCCGGCGGGTGGGGTTGCCAATGCTGATCTGGGTAAAGATCTCCGTCAGCACCGCTTCTGGCAGCACCACGCTGATGCTCCCCTCCACATTAGAGAAACCTACCTTCATGTCAATGAGCACCACGGTCTCTTCCAGGCCAATCAGCTGCACCAAAGTGGGGTTAGTCTCCACCCGGCCAAACTCAAAGTCCAGCTGTATGTAATTCTCCCAGGTCACTCCCATCATGGAGACAAAATCCTGGATCAGCAGCTCGTAGAGTTTTAGGTCCAGCTCGGTGTAGACGTACTCGTCCGGCAGGCTCTCCACGTCCCCATCGCCGCCGGTCATCCGGTCCATCATGCTTACCATAATGGGCGTGTCGGAGTACAACAGCACAGGGGTTTCTTCCTGCTCTCCGTCCAGCACCAGGTGGGCGGTGGTCAGCACCGCATTGTCCGACAAGGCGTTGGAAAACTCATAGTACCGCTGCTCTTCCACCGACTCTACCTGAATCTCGCAGGTGGCGTGGACCAGGCCGTTGATGCGGGTGGTCAGCACCCGGGAGTAATTGTCAAATATGCTGTTAAGCATCTTCAGCCTCTCGCGGGTGAACTTGCGGGGTGTGCTGAAGTCGTATTTGCGGTATTTCTTTTCAGGCTGCTCTTCTTTCTTTTCCTCCTTGGCCCCGCCGCCGTTGTTCATGGAGTTCAGGAGAGCGTCTATCTGGCTTTGCGATAATACCTCTGGCATTTGCCTAACCCTCCTGGCTCGAGCTGTTGTTTTCCGGGGCGGCCGTTTCCTCAGGCGCAGCGGAAGCACCCGGCACCGGAGTGGCCTGAGCGTTGCTGGCCTTCGCGGGGCCCTTTTCCTGCATGGTGTAGTACTGTTCCAAGCTGTCGCCCAGCTGGTTCATCAGGTCCTTGCCCATAACGGCAATTTCAACGCGGCGGTTTTTGCGCATGTTCTCCTCCACGTCGTTGGGCGCAACGGGCATGTGCTGGCCTTTGCCCGCCGGCTCCAGTCTGGCTGGGTCCAGATGGTTGGCCATGCCCTCAAACATTTCGTTCAGCGCCGCCACAACCTCCACGGCGCGCATGGTAGAGAGCTCCCAGTCCCGGTAAATAAAGTTGGGCCGGTCCTGGTCCGCCTGGGCGGTGTGGCCATATACCTTAATCAAATCGATATAAGGAGCCGCCTGATTTAAAATGGGGGCCAGCTTTTCCAAAACGGCGCGGCCTTCCGGCGTCAGGTACTCCTCCTCGGGCAAAAAGAACACCGTATCCCGGATGGAGAGGAACACGCCGTTATCCCCCTTGGTCACCTCTACGTTAACGCCGGACTCCTGAACCATCTGCTGAATCATCTCGTACAGCTGGTCCATGGCCGCGTCCACCGCCTGCTGGACAGACTCCTTTATGCCAGCTTCCATATCCACCTGGGTGGGGTCCGCCACGCCGGGGTTGTCAGCGTCGTTATCCGCGTAGGGGCCATTCTCGTTGCCCGCCGTAATCTCGGTCTGGTCGGGCCGGGCGTTGGGGTTAAAGCTTTGCACCATTGCCTTAAACTTGTTTTGGTCCACGGTGGAAATGGAGTAAAGCAGCACGAAGAAACACAATAACAGCGTAACCATGTCGCCGTAGGTGTCCATCCAGTTTGCGCCGCCGCCTTCGCCGCCGCTGTTCTTCTTTTTCATCGCAGTCAGACACCTCCATTTCTGTCATGATTTTTCCTTTGGGGCTGTGTTGGCTTTCAAGCCGCCCAATACCCCTTCGCCGGGTATGCGCAGGGCCATGCCCCGCGAAGGGATACTCTGCGGCCATATGTACCACCGGCAGGCACGCCGTTGGGTACGGGCAGGAAAGCCAACTTTTTCAATCGTAATATTATAGCAAATTTACAGCCCATCCGTCAATACCTTCCTTGCACAAGGATGCAGGAAAGTCCTGCCGGATTTTTAGCCGTGCCTGTCAGGCCTCGCCGCCGCCGGAAGAACCGTCGGCCATCTTCTCCCGCTGCTTCTGAGAAACGAAGGTCAGCAGTTTTTCCCGCAGCATCTTGGGGTTTTCGCCGGCCTGAATGCAGGTGATGCCCTCTACAATAATCATCTTGTTCAGCACCTCGTCCGCGTCCCGAATGCGCAGGTTGTTGGCCACCGGGCCGAAGAGCATGTGGGCCAGAATACAGCCGTACAGGGTGGTAATCAGGGCCACGCCCATGTCCTTGCCGATGGTGCTGGAGCCCGAGGTGGGGTCCATCTTCTGCAGCATGTTGATAAGGCCCACCAGGGTGCCCACCATGCCGAAAGCCGGGGAAACGGCGGAAGCCTTGTCATACAGGGCCGCAGCGGCGTTGTGCCGGTCGGACATGCACTCAATGTCATTCTCCAAGGTGGCGCGGACCCGGTCCGGGTCGTTGGCGTCCACAATGAGCATAATGGCCTGCTTAAAGAAGGGATCTTCCTGCTCGTTGGCCTTTTCTTCCAGAGCCAGCAGGCCGTCCTTACGGGCAATCTGGGCCAGGTCCACCAGCTGGTCAATGATGGTCTCGGGCTTCTGCTTGGGATTTTTCAGCATAACCGCAAAATGCTTGGGAATGCTGAGAAATGTTTTCAGCGGGAAGCTGGCCAGAACAATGGCCATGGAACAGCCAATTACGATCATAACGCTGGAGCCGTCCCCAAAGTTTTTCAGCTGATTGAAGTCGTAAGGCGGGAAGCCGTTGGCCATGCCCAGCACCATAACCACAATGGCCAGCACCAAACCGATGATATAACCTATGTTCATTGATCTTTCACCTTCATGTTAGTTTGTAGCTCTTATCTCCGGAAACCCGGCCTGGTGGCCGCGCCGCGCCCGGGAGAGGCTGGCTTGGGTTCCTCGTTGACCGTCACCTGACGGTGGACGTCCATCACCTTGGCGTTGTAATCGGCAATCTTCGCAACGATATCCTGCACGGACTCCCGAACCAGGTAAAAGTCCCGGTTCATCATAACAATTTTGGTCTCTGGAATAAGCTCAATACACTCGATTTGCAGGTGGTTTACTAGGAATCTCTCGTCGCTGGTTTTGGTCAGCATAATCATAAACTCGCCCTCCTAAAATATACCCCGCCCGGGAGGTCCTCCGCCTCCCGGACGCGGTTTCTGTCTTTTGCTTACATGGAAAAAATCTTACTTACACCAAAAGGCCGCTAGCGTTAGCGCTTCATGTTCACCAGCTCTTCCAGCATGCTGTCGGTAACGGTTACAATACGGGTGTTGGCCTGGTAGCCGCGCTGGATGGTGATCATGTTGCTGATCTCATTGGCCAGGTCCGTGCCGGAGCTCTCCAGGCCGCCGGTGATGAACTTGGTGCTGCCGGGCGCACCCACAGGGATTTCGCCGCTGACCTTGGTCACCGGGTCGCCCGGGTTCGCGGGCTCCTCGTAGAAGGGGCTGTCCGGATCGTCTGTGTTCAGCACCGAGCCGCCCACGGCGTTGCAGCTGACCTCGCCCGCGCCTTCCAGAGCCTGGTAGTAGCGGCCGTTCACATGGGTGACGCCGTTGGGGTTTTGCACCTTAGCAATGGCAATGGTGCCAATCACCACGGCCTTGCCCCCCGCTGTACAGGTAATGCGGCCGGTGTTTTCGTCGATGCTGACACTGTCCGGCTCAATGCGGCCCGATACATCGGCATCGTCCTGGGCGTCTACAATGGTGCCGGACTGCTCATCGTAATGGGCGTAGACCGGCTGGCCTTTGCTGTAGAGCTGGGTCTTCGGACCATTGGGATCATTGGGATCTGCCTGCGTAAACGCGCCGGTACCCGCTTTGGGCAGACGGATGGCGGTGAGCACCGGGTGGGGCGTATACTGGTCGATCACCTTTGTCTCCAGAGCAGGATTGGCGTCCGTGCCCTTGTTGACAATGGTCACCAGTTCGCCATCCGCGTTCAAATAGAACTTTCCTACGTTCCCCACCACAAGATCCGCATTGGTCAAGGTCGGCGGTGTGATGGCGTTGCCCGCGTCATCTTTAAAGGCTTTTTCATATACGGGGTTCGCCACTGACATAAAGCCATAGACCACGTTGCCCATACCGTCCGTCAGGTAGCCCTGGTTGTCAAAAGCCAAGTCGCCGTGGCGGGTCAGGTACATGTTCTTCAGGTCCTGCGTGCTGGTGAAGGTCTGGCCCTTGTTGCCCACAATCAGAAAGCCATCGCCATCAATCATTACGTCCGTGGCCCGGCCGGTCGGCACGTAGTTCTTGGTGCTCATGTCCAGGTCAATGGTGCCAATGGAGGTACCATAGCCCATCTGCGCCGGGTTTTTGCCGCCCAGCTGTGCCGAGCCATTGCTGCCGCCCCGCACAGTGGTGTACAAGGCCTCTAAAAAGGTGTAGCGGGTGGCCTTGTAGGCGTTGGTGTTCACGTTGGAAATATTCTGGCCGATCACGTTCAGCGCGCTCATATGGGCACGCAGTCCCGAGACGGCCGCGTACATTGCTCCTGTCATTCTCTCTGTCCTTTCTTGAGCGGCAGGGCGCAGACCATTCGGGCCCGCCCCCTGGCACCCCGTTCGGGGCCTGCCAGCTTACATCAGTACCGCTCCGTCAATGTTTGTAAATACGTTCTCCTTCATCTCATCCTGGTTCATGGTGGTAATCACCCGCCCAAAGGGCACGTTGATGATGAAGGCCTGGGTGGCGTTAAAGGCCACAATGTTTTTGGCGCCCTTCTCCTGGGCTTTTTCCACTGTCCCCGCCAGCTGTTCCATGAGGGCGGGGGTCAGCTCGATGCCTCTCTCCTCCGCGCGGCTCATGGCGTGTTTGGAGAAATTAATCTGCTTCTGGCCCTGGCGCTGCTCCTGCGCTTTTTGCAGCAGCGCGCCAAAGCTCTCCCCAGAGGGCGCGGCCGGCTTCTGGGGCTGGGCTGGCAAAGCCCCGCCAACCCGAGCAACGCGGTCGATCATACCCTCAACCTCCTTCTTTCCGGCTTAAGGCTGGTCTGTGCCGCCCTCGCCGCCGCCTGCTTCTCCCGAGCCGCCGGTCTCGCCGCCGCCCGGGGTCTCATCGGGCTTTTCAACTTCCCCGCCCTCGCCGGGCTTCTCCACATCCTCGCCTTCACCGGGCTTTTCTACCCCGTCTCCAGGCTTGGTGTCTTCCTCCTTCTCCGGCAGGCGGCCCACAGCCATAATGTCGTTCAGGTAGTAGCTGTCGTTGCCAATGAACACCACCTGCTGGCCTTTCAAGGTGCCGGTACCGGTTACGGTGCCCACAATTTCCTTCAGCTCTCCATTGATATACTGGCCGATGGTCACTTCTTTGCCTACCAGGGAAGCCGCGTAGGTCAGCACGGTAGAGTCGTCAATCAAGGTGCTGATGTTGGTAATCGCCTGCACCACGGTCATTTGAACCATCTGGTTCATCATGTCCGTAGTGGAGGCCGCGTTGTCGATATCCTGGTTCTGGAACATAGCCACCATCAAGGTGAGAAAGTCCGTCATGTCCAGGTCGGTGCCGGCCTTTTTGTTGGTGCTTTGGGTGGCCCCTTTTACCGTACCGGTTTTGGAGTCCAGCCGGTTAAGCAGATCATACATTCCGGCATTTGCCATTTGCGTCCCGCCTTTCTCTGTGCAATGTGCCGCGCCCATGCCGGGCCCGGCATTACTCCTGGTTCAGTCCCACCAGGCCTAGGCGCAGCTGCTGCAAAAAGTCTTCGTTCGCGCCCTTATGCTGGCGCTCCTGCTTCTGCTGCTGTTGCTGGTTCTGGTCGTTGTGCCCGTCCGGGTTGAGGAACTGGTTGGGGTCTTCCGCCTGCTGGGGCTGCTGCACCTCCACAGTAACCGGCGCCTGGGCGCTGCTCATCATGGCGGTCTGCAGGGAACCGCTGTGCTGGCGGAGGATGGCCGCCGCCTTCTCGTTTATGGTGCTGAGCACCACGCTTAAAGCGCCGTCCACATTCCGGGTGATCTCAACCGTCAGCTTCCCCAGGTTTGCCGGGTTCAGCTGAATCTCCACCCGGGATTGTCCCCGTTCCAGGGCCTGGGTCAGGGTAGCCGCCAGCTTCTGGGGGGCGTCCTCCGCCTCTGGGGTCAGAGTCTCATAGTTCTCCCCCACTTTCTCGGGCATGGCGTCGTTGGCCCGGAACACCGGACGGCTTCCCGTCCATGCCTCGGCCATACCGGCCTCCTGTGGCTGGTCCTTTTCCGCCTTCTGGAGCTGAGGCTCCATTTCCTGGCCCTTGGAAGCCTTAACCTCCACAGGCCGCTGGTCCAGCTCCGGCTGAAGGTCCTCCTCCGGCCGCGCCACAGGCGCCTCCGCTTCAACGGCCTCCTGGGTCTTAGGCAATTCCACCAGAGTTTCGTCCAGCACAGGCTGAACCGCTTCCTCCGCGGTTTCTTCCACAGGAAGCTGCTGGCCCGGCTGGTCCAGCTGGCCTTCCGCCGCCTCCGGCAGAATTTCGGCCGCCGCCGCGTCCAACACACCGGCTGCGGCTTGCGCCTCGCCAGCATTCTCCACAGGCATGCCAAACAGCACCACGGGCTGGGAAGTCACCAGCGCTGCCGCCAGCTGGCTGCCGTCCTTCGGCACTTCTTCCTCCTGGGTGCTGTCCTCTTGGTTTTTTTCCACCTCTTTTTTCGAGGCGGGCTTCTCCTCCGGGCGCTCCTTCCTCCGCTGGGCCTGAGCGTCCTTGCTCTGCTTCACCAGCATGGATTCAAAGTCCTCGCCCTCCTGGCCGGGCTCCACGCCCGGTACCGTGGAGACGGTTTGGCTGATCTCTTTGACCAGGTTTTGCACAAACAGATCCAAATTCATCGCAAACACCTCCTTTCAAATATGTATGCTATATAAATTCCTCGGGCCCTTGGGCCTTTGGACTTGTACGCGTTACAGCCTGTTTTCCAGCTCCTCCGCTTCCCGGTTCGCCGCGGAGCGCCGGGCCATTACCAAGTCGTCGATCTCCTTTTCCTCCGCCTTGGCAATGGCCGCGTCGTACTCTCCACGCTTTAGGTCCTTCAGCTTCTCCAGGGATTGGGTCTCCTGCTTGGCCTCAACCAAAGCGGCGCGCTTTTGCTCTTCCGCCTTTTGCAGCTCCTTAAGCTTGGCCGCCTCCCGGCGCACCGTGGCCTCCAGCACTTCAATGCCGGTCTCATACTTCATGGCTTCCACGATGGTCAGGCCTTCGGCCTTTCTCTGCCGGTATTCTTCCTCGCAGGCCAGCCGGTTGTTGGTGGCCTGTTCCAGCAGGGCCTCCTGCCGGCGCACCGCCGCCAGGGCCGTGCCGTGCTCCGCCAGCCGGATATCTAGAATTTGCGTTTTATACCGCAGCACAGTATCCAGCTGAAACTGAAACTTCTTCATAGGAACCACAGCCTTTCCAAAAACTGATGGATATTATAATATTACAGTATACTCTTTATTATCCTAATATGTTCCACCCCATGGGGATTCCGCCGCTCAGCGGCCTGCCAAAATCTTTTCCATCTGCTCCAGGCACTGCTCGTAAGTGAAAGCCTCGTTGACCCCCTGCTTCAAAAACTCGTTAATCCGGTCAATCTTGGTCAGGGCAAAGTCCAGCTTGGGGTTGGTGCCGGACTTGTAGGCGCCAATGGACACCAAGTCCGCGTTCTGGTTGTAGGTGCTCAAAATGTCCCGCAGCCGCGAAGCCAGCTGCTTGTGCCGGTCGTCCACCAGCTCCACCATCAAACGGGAGATGCTGGCTCCAATGTCAATCGCCGGGTAATGGTTGGCCGCCGCCAGGGAACGGCTGAGAACAATGTGGCCATCCAGGATGCCGCGCACTGTGTCGGCAATGGGTTCGTTGGTGTCGTCGCCCTCTACCAGCACCGTGTAAATGCCAGTGATCGAGCCTTTTTTAAAGTTGCCGCTGCGCTCCAAAAGCTTGGGCAGCTCCGCGTAAATGGAGGGGGTGTAGCCTCTTGCCACTGGCGGCTCTCCAACGGCAAGGCCCACCTCCCGCTGCGCCATGGCAAAGCGGGTCAGGGAGTCCATCATCAACAGCACGTCCATGCCCTGGTCCCGAAAATACTCCGCGATACCCGTTGCCACTGTGGGGCACTTTTTCCGCAGCATGGCCGGCTGGTCGGAGGTCGCCACCACCAGCACGGACCGGGCCATGCCCTCTTCCCCCAGGTCCTTCTCCACAAACTCCAACACTTCGCGGCCGCGTTCGCCCACCAGGGCGATTACGTTAATGTCCGCCTTGACGTTTTTGGCGATCATGCCCATCAAGGTGGACTTGCCCACGCCGGAGCCCGCGAAGATGCCCATGCGTTGGCCCTTGCCAATGGTGAGCAGGCTGTCAATGGCCTTGACCCCAAACTCCATGCGCTCCCGAATGGGCGGGCGGGTAAGGGGATTGATATAGCCGCTGCCCAAAAGGTAGCTGTCGCCCCCGGTAAAGGGGCCCTTGTCGTCAATGGGCTGGCCCAGTGCGTTAATGATGCGCCCCTTTAGGAAAGAACCAGCCCGCAGCTGCAACTGGTGCCCTGTGTTGCGCACAAAGTTGCCAGAAGAGATGCCAGTCATCTCCCCATAGGGCATCAGCAGCATGCGGTCGTTTTTAAAGCCCACCACTTCCGCCGGAATCTGCCCGCCGGACTCCCCGCTGTAAATGCGGCAGATGTCGCCCACAGCTGCCCGGCCGCCGCTGGCCTCAATGGACATGCCCACGATATTCTCAATTTTTCCGGTGTGGCCAATGGTCTCGGCCTGCTGCACCTGCTTGATCACATCTTGAAACATACCCGTCACCTGTTACGGCCAGCCCCGCTGGATCCGGCCGCTGTCAGGCTCCGCGTTGGAGAGGATGCCCCGCAGATTGTCCAGCTGAGTGGAAACGCTTACATCTAAAATCTCGTCCGGCATCTCAATGATGCAGGTGCCGGATTCATCGTCAGCCATGGGGATGATTCGCACCCGGTCCGACAGACGGGACAAAGCCTCCGCCAGCTCGGGCACCGTGTTCGCCGAGGCCCGGGCGTCGCAGTCGGCGATATAGATTTGCACCCACTCGCACCGGCGCCGCTTGGCTGTGGCGGACTCGATCATGCGGATCAGGATATCCCCGCTGCTCTTAAGGCTGACCCGGATTACCTTTTCCGCAATGGCCAGGGCCAGCTCCTTTAAATCCTGCTTGCTGTCTTCCAAAAGCTGGTCCCGGGCCCGCACCGCATCCTTCAGAAAAGCGCTGATCTCCTTTTCCTGGGCGGCGGCCTTCTCGTCCAGCTCCCGCTGGGCCTCCAGCCGCCCTTCGGCGATGCCCTGAGCATAGCCCAGCTCGTAGCCTTCCTTCTTTGCCCGCTCCCGCAGCTCGTCTAATTCCTTCTCCAGTTCTCCCAATGCCTTGGCCCGAAAAGCTTCCGCCTCTTCCCGGGCGTCCTGCAAAATGGCATTGGCTTGCACCTGGGCAAAGTCAATAGGCGTAGGCTCCTGCTGCTCCGGTTCGGGCTTTGGCTGGGCCGCTTCTTCCACAGGGGAGGCCTCCGGTCCGGCAGGCTCCACCGGCGCGGGCTCTTCTACAGAAACAGCAAGGTCCTCCGCGTCCGGAAACACATATTTGTTTGCGCTTACATTGGCAAAGCGCTTGAAAATGCCCGGCATGCAGAAGACCTCCCTGCTTATAATTGATTTGATGTGAAGAGAAACTCACGCGGCCTTGCTATCTAAGCCGCCTCCAGCCGGCTTAGGCGATGATATCGTCCTTGCCGCCCTTGAGAATGATGATTTCGTTTTTGGCCTCCAGGTCGCGGATAACTCCCACAATGCGCTGCTGGGCGTCGTCCACGTCCTTCATGCGCACATTGGTGGTAATTTCCAAATCGTCCTTGATGGACTCGGCCATACGGGTGGACATGTTCTTGAACAGCTTGTTGGCCAGTTCGCTGGTGGCGGACTTGAGGGCCAGCACCAGGTCGTGGGTGTCGCAGTCCCGCACAAAGCGCTGCACAGACCGGTCGTCCATGGTGAGAATATCCTCGAAGACGAACATGCGCTTGCGGATTTCGTCGGCCAGCACCGCGTCGTACATGGTGAGGCCATCGAAGATGCTCTTCTCGCTGACCCGGTCCACGTTGTTCATCACGTCCGCCACGAAATCGATGCCGCCCACCTGGACGTTGTTGCTGCTGAAGATGTTGGCGAACTTGTTGGACATTTCCGCCTCAATAATCTTAACGGCCGTTGGCGAGGCGCTGTCCATCATGGCGATGCGCTCCACCACCTTCACCTGGGTCTCAGGGTCCAGCTGGGCCACCACCGCCGCCGCCTTGTCAGGCTCCACATAGGAGAGCACCAGGGCGATGGTCTGGGGCCGTTCATTCTGCAAGGCGGTGAACAGATCCTTTTCACCGGCCTTGTTCATAAAGGCAAACTCCCGGTTTTTCAGGGATTTGGTAACTTTATCCAAAAGGCTGGAAGCTGCCTGGGTTCCGAACGCCTTTTCCAGCACAGTCTTGGCATACTCCAGGCCGCCTTCGGTCACGGCCTTGTTGGTCATGCACATCTGGTAGTACTCGTTGAGCACTGCCTCCGTGGAGTCCGCGTCCAAATAGCCCAGCTTCGCGACCTCCAAGGTGATCTGCTCCACGTCCTCCGGCTCCATGTACTGGTACAGGTGGGACGCTTTATCTACGCCCAGAGACACGATGACCGCCGCGGCCTTTTGGGCGCCGCTCATGGTGTCAATCAGCGAGGGCTTGCCCAAACCCGGAGCCTCAATGGGTTCCGGTGGGGCAGGGGCTTCAGCCTCGGGAGCCGGTTCGCCCTTTTTGGCTTTTTGGGTTTTTTCCTTCTTCTCGGTTCTCTCCTTGACCTTAGCCGCCATTGCCGTCTTCATCTCCCCTCAGCAGCGCCTTGATCATCTGCGCGGCAATCTCTGGATTGCTCTCCGCCATCTCACGCACAGACTTGCGCAGCTCCATGCTCCGCTCGGTGTGCACATCCATAATGTCCGCTCCAGCGGGCTCGGGCGTTTCCTCGGCTTCCTCCAGCTCCTCCAGAGGAGCGGCCTCGGCCACGGCCTCCAGCTGCACCACCTGCCGGTTGCTCCGGTGGCGGCCCAACAAAATGAAGACCGTAAACAGCACCATGAACAGGAACAAGCCCGCCAAAAGCGCCAGATAGACCCACAGGGGAATGTCCGCGAAGGGATTGGAGATGGGAGTGGTATTGGCCTGCTGGTCATTCTCCGGCGACCAGAAAGCCTGCACCAAAACAGCCACCTTCTCATCCTGATCCGCTTCGGTAATTCCCACCGCCCGGGCCACAAGAGACACCAGGTCATCGGGAATCGCCGTGTTGGGCACCGTATTGTTAATGCTCACCGCCACGCTGCGGTCCACAATGCGGGGGCCCGCCTGCTGCTGCTGGGTGGTGACCTTGTTATTTTCATATACCTTTTCGCCGCTGGATTTAAGGCCGCTCATGTCGCCATTGGGCCTAGCCTGCTCCACATAGGTGCTGAGGTCCCCGTTGGGGTCCTCGCCCACCGGGCCGCCGATGCCCTCTTCTCCGGCTTCCAGCTGTGTGTCCCACTTCTGGCTGCCAATAAGGCCCGTGCCGTTTTCATCGTCGCCAATTCCATTGGGCTTGGAATACTGAACCGACTCGGAGACAGAAGAACTGACGTCCACCTCGGTGTTTACCGAAACAGACACGTTTTCCTCGCCGAACAGGGGCACCAGAACTTCCAGCGCCTGCTTTTTCAGCTGCTTATTATACATCTCCTCATATTCCCGCTTCTGCTCGGCCAAAGCGGTCCCATTGGGAGAGCTGCTTCCATCGTATGTATTGCCCTGGCTGTCGCTGATGGCCACTTCTTCCACGTCCAGCCCCTTCACCGAGTGGCTTACCGTGTTGCGGATGGACTCCACCAGGCTTTCGCTGAGAGTCTGCTCATCCTTCATGGTCACAACCACAGAGGCCTTGGCCTCCAGGGCATCGTCCTGGCCCAGCACATAACGCCGGTCCTGGGATGGCGTGATGCGCACCACCGCGTCCTGCACGCCTTCAAAATAACGGATGATGCCGCCCAGGCTGTTTTGCAGCTCATAGAGCACCAACTGCGCCCGGTCCGACTCGGTGGACAAGGCGCTGATATTTTGCATATAAAGAGAATAATCCGTTCCAGTTTTGGGATATCCCTGAGAAATGAGCTGAGCCTTCAGCTGGTCCCCCTTGCCTTTGGGGACTTTAATGGTATCCGTGCCCTGAATCGTATAATCCGTCAGCCCCGCCTCGCCCAGATAGCTCTGGATGGAGCGCAGGTCCTCGGTATTCAGACCGGTGAAGAGCACCTCGTATTCTGTGTTGGAATTGATGGAAACCACCACGGCCACAGCCACCAACACCGCCACCAGCACAGCGCCGGCAGCGATTTTCACCGTTTTGCTCAGCCCTCCGGCAAATCCCTTTGCCTTGGACCAGATGTCTTTTGCCTTGTCTTCCACTTATGTAACCTCCTCAGCCTTAAACCTGGGTCCAGCCAGCTGGTTTACAGGCTGATCCGCATCAATTCGTTGTAGGCTTCCAGCGCCCGGTTGCGCAGCTGGGTCAAAAGGCTAACCGACATTTCGTACTTGCTGCCCGCCAGCATCAGCTGGGCCGGGTTGTCAAGCTGCCCGGTGGCGTCCAGGTACTGCAGCTGCGTCTTTTCCGCGTCCGCTTCCTTCACCGCGTCAATGGCCGAACGGAATATCTGCTCAAAGCCCCCCACAGGGGATTCCGCCTGGACCGGCTCCGAAAGGCCCTCCAAAGGCCGGATTGGCGAAAGGGCTGTTAAGGGCGTGATAGGAGACATCGAATCTATCATAATCAGGCAACTTCCTTCCTTATCGAAAACGTAATGGAGCAAACTGGGCGCGCAATACCAAGGAGCCTGCGGCACCCTCATTATTATAATCTATGGAACCAAATATGGCAATACTTCACAGAAAAATTCTTTCAAAATTTCTCACGCAGCTCTATCGTCCGCCCAGTTCCAGTCCCCGGGCGATGACGCTTTTTAAGGCGTTGAAAGCCGTTACATTGGCGGAATAGGCCTGGGAAGCGGCCATGGCGTCGGTCAGCTCCTTCACCAGGGTGATGTTGGGCAGCTCCAAATAGCCCTCCTCATTGGCGTCCGGATGGGTAGGGTCATAGCTGATGGGGAACTCGCTGGGGTCCTCCATAATCTCCGTAACCCGCACGCCGCCGGCGTTTTCCCGGCCCCGGTTGGACGCGGCCAAAGCGTTGGACATGGCCACGCGAAACCCATCCTCGCCGTTCTCCGCTTGAAAAACTACCATCTTCCGGCGGTAGGGGCCCTCGCCCCCTTCGGTGCGGGTGGTGTTCATATTGGTAATATTCTCCGAGATCACGTCCAAGCGCAGCTGCTCGGCGGTCAGCCCGGAGCCAATGATGTTGATTGTGCTTAAAAAAGCCATATGCCCACTGTCCTTTCCAAAAGGTTACCCGCCTCAGCCGCCAATGGCGGTGCGCAGGGCGTTCATGTCGCTGTTAAGGCTTTGATACAGATACTGCATCTGGTAGGAGTTGCGGATGATCTCCGTCATCTGCTCCGTGATATTCACGCCATTTTCATCACGCCGGGTCACCTCACCGGTTTCCCGCACAGACCAGCTGGCGCCCTCAATGGCCTCCCGCATGGCCTTTTTTGTTTGCTTGTTCCGGCCCTGGTCCGCCGCCTCCAAGCTCTCCTGAAAGCTCTCTTCAAAGGTGACCAGCTTTGCCTTATAGTTGGGAGTTTCCGCGTTGGCGATATTATCCAACAGCGCCGCCTGCTTGGTCCACAAAAATTCCATGGAACGCTCCATCATGCGCATGCTGTTGCTGGTAAGTCCATCCATTGTGCCCTCTCCTTCCTATGGGTCGGCGCCGCCCGCAAAAGAGGCGCGTTTTCAACAAAATATGTCTTATTATAGCACGTCTCGGATTTTTCCGCAAGCCCCCCTGGAAATTTTCCAGCATATCCCAGCCCGCCGGGGCCTCAGCGGCTTTGAAGCTGGCAGCCTGTCTCCCACTCCATATATATACCGGCCCTGGGTGAATTATTTTCACTAGTTTTGTCACATTGACGGCTCCCAGACCTTGGTCACGTCCCCTTCCTCCAGCCGGTACACTGCCATACCGTCCCGAGCCACCAGGAAGGTGCCCACTGGCTCGTTGGTGCTGGCCTCGGTCTGCCGGTACACAATGACCTTCATGCTGGGCAGTCCATAGACCGGAATGGCCTTTTCCGAGGGATAGAAATTGTACTCCTCCATGCTCTCCCCTTCCAGCTCCAAATCCTGGGGCGTAAGCTTCGAGAAGAAGACCAATGTTTCATCCACCGTCATCATATGCCGTTCTGCCTCTTGCGTTTCCTGGTCTCCCAGCGCGCTGGAAGCTCCGCTTCCATTCACAACCGAATTAGAGCCTTCCGCCAGGGTCAGCGCCGAGGAAGAGGAACCGCCGTCCCCCCCTCCGCAGGCGGCTAGACTGAGGGCCAGCCCCAGCGCCGCGCAGAGGGCGGCCAATCGAACACGTTTCATTGATACCACATCTTTCTTTATAAATAAACATTCAGTCGTTTCGAAGTTGGATGGTCACCTGGTCATTGGGCCGCAGCACTTGGCTGAACTGCCCCTCCACGCCGTTTACCTTCAGTTCCACCGGCCGGTCCAGGTTTTCAAAGTCCAAGCCGGAATACTCCAGCAAATCCATGAGGAAGTACTTGCCTCCCTCCTCCTTGGGCGGCAGGCGCAGCGGCGCTCCGTTAAGCACTACCCGCAGTCCGCCAAAGGAGAGCTGCTCTCCCATCCGGGATTCCAACACCCGGCGGAGCGGTTTTCTCTCCACCGGTTCTTTTGTCCCTTCAGCGCTGGCGGCGGGTTTGGAGGGCTTCTCCAACACAGCCTCCGGTTCTTTCGATTCCGTCACAGGCGCGGCTGTTTTAGCCGCGGGCTCCGGGGCGGGTTCCGCCGCCTTTGCTGAAGCCGGCGCCTCAGCGCCGCCGCTGGGCAGAGAGGGCTGAGGGGGGCTTTTTCCCCCGGCAGCGGCAGATGCTGCTTCCAGGCGCAGCGGTGCTGCCGGCGCTCTGTCCGGGCGGGTATGGGGGACTCCCGGAGCGCCGCGCGAAGGGCGCGGGGGCTCTGGCGCGGGCCAGGCGCTAGGCAAGGGCTTTTCTGGGACCGGACCGCCCACCGCCTCCACCTGGTCGCCCTGTCGAATGGCGTACTCTAAGGCCTGGGCCTCCCCGTTGACCGTGACAGTGCCCGGGAAATCCCGGCCCAGGCGCTGGGCCAAGGTCTGCTGGGCCGGAGTCCCCGGCCGGGCTGGGGTGAAGTCAATCCGGTCCCCCGCCTGGATTACAGCGGTAAGCTCCGCTTCCTGGCCGTTGACCTGCATCCGGGCGTCCGTACCGGGCATGCCCCGCAAAAACTCCCGGCGCCCGTTTAAGGTATAGGAAAGATTGGACCCCGTTCGGCCCATCATGTCCCCATAATGGAAGCCGTTCATCAGCAGAACATCCCGCAGGCAGAGGCTCCCGTTTCGGAAGAGCTTGGCAGGGTAGCCGTTTAAGGTCACCATATAGCTGTCGTTGATCATCCCCAGGGCCGCCGAAGCTCCAATGCCCAGGGGCGTGGCAAATTCCGGGTCGTTTAAGGCAAATTCCTCGGAAAAGGCGCTCTGTTCAAAGTGGTTCCCCGCCAGCGCTACCCGGGCCTCGCTCATGTCCAAAGCCCCGGCCACCAGCTGGGCCAAGCCTTGCAGCTTGCTGCCGCCTCCCGCCAAAAATACCGCCGAGGGCTGGCCGCCGTTCAGCTCCAAAATCTGCTCCGCAATCTCCTTGGCCAGCTTCTGCGCCGCTGGCTGGAGCAGCTCAGCCAAACTATCGCTGCTAATCTCATGCTTCATGCCTAAAATGTCCAGGTAGGAAATGGGCTCCACAGAGCCCAGGCTCATTTTCAGCCGCTCCGCGGTGGGAAAATCCACCAGAAGGCTGCGCATCAGAAGCTCGGTGATTTCATCCCCCGCCACGGTGGCCATTGTGTAGCCCACCACGCTGCCCTCCCGGCATACGGCGATGTCCGAGGTGCCCGCGCCCACGTCCACCAGCACCAGGTTCAGTAGCCGGATTCCCTCCGGAATGGCCGCGTTCAAAGCCGCGATAGGCTCCAAGGTCAGGCTGGACACCTCCAGCCCCAGCCGGGCCGTCACGGCATAGAGGCTCTCCACCACGCCGCTGGGCAGAAAGGTCGCCACCACATCGGCCTGGAACACTTTCCCCCGGTGGTCCAGCAGGTTGGTCATGGGGTAGCCGTCCACCACATACTGGCGGGCCGTGTAGCCCACCATGTAAAACCGGCCTTGGCCCGCGTTTTCCCCAGCCAGCTGCCGCTCCGCCTCAGACACGGCTCCGGCCTCCAGCTGGCCGATCAAATCTTCGCCCGCCTGGCGCAGCCCGTCAAACTCCAGGGTGAACTGGGCGCTTTGGGATTTCAACGCCCGGCCCGCCGCCGCCACGCACACCCGGCGCAGCTTAATCTGGGCCTTGTCTTCCAGCCGGCTGATCACCCGGCGGGCTACCTGGGCTACCTGCTCAATTTCCACAATCTGCCCGTCCAGCATGGCCCGCCGGCCGTGCTCCTCCTTCTCGATGGCGCTTACATGGAAGCGGCCCTCTTCCGCCCGGCCCAGCATTCCGATGATGCTCCGGGTCCCGATGTCCAAAGCGAATATAACGCCTGGATCTTGCTCTGTTCGGATCTCTGGCAAGGGGATCACCTCGTTCCTTTCTCCTGGATTTTGCCGGAAGACCGGCTCTTTCCTGTACCACCGAAAGCCGGACGGCCCAGATAGTTCAGGCCGCCCGGCTCAATGTTCATCTATTTCGTCATGCTTCCGGCGGCTTTCCTAACTTAATACTTGTCATAGGAAGAGCCGGTAAAGCTGTCGTCCGAACGGGAATCGCTGGTCCGCGCGGGAGCGGCGGACATGCTGCCGGAATACTCCCGCAGGCGGAACTTGCTCATGAGCTGATCCATGATCTGCGCCTGAGAGGACAGCTGCTCGCTGGCGGCCGCGCTCTCCTCGCTGGTGGCGGAGTTGCTCTGCACCACAGCGGAAATCTGGCTGATGCCCTCACGGATCTGCTCAATGGACTCGGCCTGATGCTCGCTGGCGTCGGCCACATCGCCCATCTTCGCCACAGCGCCGTTCACCATGCCCACTGTCTTATCCAAAGCTTCGGATACATCGGCCACATAGGCGCTGCCCTTCTGCACCGCGTTGATGGCATGCTCAATGCGGTCCTTGGTAGCCCGGGAGGCCTCATCGGACTTGGAAGCCAAAGCGCGGACCTCATCGGCCACCACGGCGAAGCCGCGGCCAGCGGTGCCGGCCCGGGCCGCCTCAACGGCGGCGTTCAGAGCCAGGATATTGGTCTGGAAAGCAATGGTGGAAATGGTATCAATAATGGTGCCCACCTCTTCGGCGGCTGCCTTAATGTCGTTCATAGCGCCCACCGTGCTCTGCATCAGGTCGCTGCACACGGTGATCTGCGCGCTGGCATCATTGGAAAGCTGGCTGGAATCCCGCGCCAGGGTAACGCCCTCTTCGGCACCCTGGGCAATCTCGGTGATGGTTGCGGACAGCTCTTCCACGGCGCTGGCCTGCTCGGTAGCGCCCTGGGCCAGGGTCTGGGCGCTGTTGGACACCTGGTCCGCGCCGGAGGACACCTGGTCGGAGGAAGACTGGATCTGGCTCAAAGTCTCGCTCAAGTTGCGGTTAATGCCTCGGATGGACACCAGAAGCTGGCTCAAAGCGCCTACATACTGGGCTTCGGCCTGGGTGCGCACATCAAAGTTGCCTCCGGCCATGGCGTCCAGCATCATGTTCATGTCGGCGATGACGTCGCTGAGCACGCCCTGGCTGGTGCGCAGGGCGGCGCACATCTCGCCCAGCTCGTTGTTGCTCTCATACTCCACGGGAATGTCCAGTTCGCCCTTGCTGTAGCCCACCAGAGCGGTGCGCACCTGCTCCACGGGAACCGTAATGCTGCGGATGATGCGCAGCTCCAGCACCAGCACCAGAATGGTGGCCAGCACCAAGACGGCAATGATGGAGACGATGGAAACCGTCACCATATTAGCCTGCTGCTTGATGGTATTGTCCTGATCCGCCATAATTTCCGTCTGTAGCTTGGAAGCGGTGTCGTCTACCAAAGAAAGAGCGGGCGTACACTCCTCCTGCAGCTGACGGATGGCCTCCGTCAGGTTGCCCGCCGTGGCATTTGCCAGAATATCCGGTACCACCGTTCCCCAAACCTGCACGGCAGATATGTACTCATTTACAAGCGCCTCATCTTCCAAGGTATGCAGCGTCCGAAGCTCGGGGATATCCTTTTCCAGCTCGCCCAGCTTCTCGCTCACAATGCCGGAAGCAGTGGCCACATAATCGGAAGTGGGGTCCAAGGCTACGTCCCGCAAGGCGCGGGCGGCCATATTCGCATTAAGGCGGCAGGTTCTCACCAGCGCGCTGGCGCGCACATTGGTGTCGATAATTTTTTGGTAGCTGGCCGACTGGATGTTCATTACCACCAGCGAGGTGATAACGATAGCCAGGCTCACCAGAATCGTGACCGAGAACCCCATAATGAGGCTCATCTTGATTTTCATGTTTTTGAGCATGACTGCTCCTCCTTCTTTCCTTAGTTCATTTAATTTTCCGGGCGCGGCGGGCAGCGAGGTTTGCCTGCCGCCTGCTGTTTCCCACAAAAGCCGGCTGTCAACCTGCCAAACCCTAAAGAAGGCCCGTGGACCTCCTTTTCTCGATTAAGCTATTGCCGGCCAAACGGTATCAAGCAGCGCATGCAATCACGTTAATCTTCGCCCTGGCGGTCCTGACCTCACTATTATAATCCCCAAGCCCCGGAATGTCAACATCAATTCCGCATCTGGCGGAAAAATCATTTGAATCGTTCAAGTTGAATTTGGGTATTTTTGCCGGAGTTCCTTAGACGATATCGCCGAAGCGCCCCTTTTTCACATCGCCTACCAGCCGGCCATCCACCAAAGTTACCACCCGCCTGCGCATGATGTTTACAAACTGTTTGGCATGGGTGGCCATCAGCACCGTGGTGCCCCGCCGGTTCATTTCGTCCAGCAGGTGCATCACGTCCCAGATGCTGTCGTCGTCCATCCGGTCCGTCATTTTGTCGATTATCAAAATGGGGGGGCTGTACAGGATGGCTTTTGCCAGCTCAATCTTCCGGCACTCCGAGGCGTTAAAGGCGGCGGGGTACTGGTCCTCGCTCCCGGCCATGCCCACCAGCCCCAGGGCTTTGCTGATCAGCGGCCCGTCGGTAAGCGCCCCGCCCATTTTGCCAAAGCGCCCCGGCGGGCACAGGTTTTCAAACACCGTGCTGGTCCGGTCCAGGGCAGGGTCCTGGGGCACCTTGCCAAAGATGTAGGGCAGTTTTTTCTCCTGGCGGCGGCTCAGCTTGGCCAGGTTCACCTGGTCCAGGTACACCGCGCCCCCGTCCGGCTGCAGCGCGCCGGAGATCAAGTTCAGCAGCGTGCTGCTCCCGGCCCCCCGGCTTCCCACCAGAAAAACAAACTCTCCCTGCTCCACCTCCAGGCTCACGCCCGAGAGGGTCTCGTACCGTTTTGGGCTTTTGTTTGGCCCTTTGAATATTTTTGAAACGCGATCCAGGCGGATAGTTGGCATAATGCAGCATTCCTTTCCGTGCTTTACAAAGTCCCCTCGTTTTGCTATAATAGACGGGAAACCCGCCACGATTCCGGTCAATTTGGCGGCGGAGGCTGATTTGAAACAGACTGATCCCCATTGGGTGCAGGAAAACGGCGGCGAAAGCCGGCCGGTCCGGCGGAACCGGCCCGTATTTTGGGTGCTGGTTCTCGCCATACTCTGCGTTGGCGGCATGGAGCTGGCCTTTTGCGGCCTGTTCTCCCCCGCCCTTTATCATAAAATAACCGACCCGGTCGTGCAGCCCGTGGTGCAGGCTGTTCAGGCGGTTCAAGCCGCCGCCAAAAGGCAAAAGCAGGCCATTGAGGACGAAATGGTCCGCTGGACCGCCCTGCGCCTGCGGGACGCCCTGGCCAGCCAGGTTATGGCCGGGGCCCAGACCTACCTCCAGCCTCAGCCAGTGCTGCGGCCGGAGTTGCCCCAAAACGCCTTTATGCCTGTCCCCCTGGACGTTCCAGATCCCGCCGGAAATGCCGTCACCCGCTTTCTGGAGGAGGACGGCCAGACCGTCCTCACGGGGGGCGCGGTTCGCCTGGTCTATTTTAACCAGGGTGACGAGGCTTGGCGGGACAAACCCTTTGGCGGAGACCCCATCGGCCCCTACGGCTGCGGACCCACCGCTCTGGCCATGGTGGTTTCCAGCCTGACGGACCAGCTGGTGGACCCGGCCCAGATGGCCGCTTGGGCGGCGGAGCATGGCTACTGGTGCCCAGGCAGCGGCTCTTATCCCTCTATTGTGGAGGGAACCGCCAAAGGCTTCGGCCTGGACTGCACTCTGGCCAAAGACAGCACCGCCAACGCGCTGCGGCGGCATGTAAGCGGCTCTGGCGTGGCCGTGGCCCTGGTGGGCCCTGGGCACTTTACCACCAGCGGACACTTCATCCTGATCCACGGCGCCACCCTGAGCGGCGACGTGCTGGTGGCCGACCCCAACAGCCGGGAAAACAGCCTGGCCGCCTGGGACCCTCAGATCATTTTGGACGAGGCCGCCGCCAGCAATGGGGACGGGGTCCGGCTCTGGTTCTTCACAAAGAAATCCCAGCTCTGACTATCTATTATATCACTGTCTGGCCGAAGATACAAGAGTCAGTTGCCGGCGGGGAGCGACCGCAGAGATAATCATCTGTGTTCCCCCCGCCCTACGGGCGGGGGGAACACAGAAAGCTCCTCCGAAACGGACACTCCCTTGCCGCCTGGATTTCCCCCCTTATGGGGGCCCGCAACCGGCACGCAAAGCAAATACCTTCCCAAGCATCCCACAACCACAAAAAAGCCGCCTGGCTTGAACCGGGCGGCCTTTTTTGCTTTTCCTGGGTCTGCGGTTTGGCCTATCTGTACTTGGTGTAAAAGGAGCGGCTCCCGTCCACCCGGGTGCTAATGCGCCGGTCCAGCTCCATACAGCGCTGGAGCAGCCGTTGGTTTTGCGAAACCTGGGCGCAGAGCCGGGCTTCTTCGGGGTCCTGGGGGGGCGCGCCCTCCAGCAGCTCCCGGCCGCGGATGGCGTCCTCCTCCGGCAGCTCAAAAAGACGGGCCCGCAGGTATTGGTCGATCTCCTGCAGCTGGCTGGCAGGCTCCTCCCGCATGTTCAGCAGCATTTGCACCGAGACCTCGTCCCGGCGGTCCACCGCCTCCCCCAGCTGAATGCTTATGTTCTCAAACTCCGTAAGCTTTACATACAGATGCCGTTCTTTGAGGAACAATTCGTCCAAGATCTCGCTGTCCAACGCTACGCCGCCTCCTTCAGCCCGGACCAGCCGGGACCTTTCTCGCGGCCTTTTCCGCCGCCCGCTCGGCCTCTTCCGCCACGTTCTTCTCCGCGATGCGGAAGCTTTCCCGCAGCTCGCTTACCATAGGCCGCAGGTCATCCAGCACCTTCTTGTTCCGGCCGATTTTCACCCGGGCCAGCTGGTAGCCAAAATAGTCGTACAGCTTGTGAAGCTCCCGGCTGATGGGATACTGATCGTCCAGGGTGTCGTCCAAATACCCGATAATGTCCAGGCTTTTGTCCGCCGCGGCCTCTGCCACTTCATATTCTTTTTGGTCCAAAGCCAAGCCGCAGCGCATCAGGTTTTTGACCAGCTCATCGTACAGCAGCAGGAGCAGCTCGCTGGGGGTCATTGTGTTGATGGACTGCTCTTTATACTGCTGGATTGTATTGTGTTCCATAACTGCCTCTTTCGCGGTTAATCTCCTTGCCCCTTACATGCCTCCGGTCAGGCCAGCCAGCATGGAGCTCTGGGAGTTCATCTGGTTAATCAGCATTTCCAGGCGGGTGAACTGGTTGGTGTAGAAGTCTACCCGGTCGCTCATACGGGTCTGCCACTTTTCCACCTGCTCCTGCAGGTTGGTGATCTGGTCGTTCAGCTCATTGTTGTTCAGCGAGTAGGAAGAGAGGGTGGAGCCGGCCTTGTTCACCAAAATGCCCGGGCTGCCAATGGACGTGCTGGCGTACTGCTGCAAGGTGGAACGCAGGCTGCTCATCAAGCCCTCGCTGTCCGCGCCGCCGGAAACCGTCTTGGTAAACACATCCTTCACCTTGTCGGGATCGCTCTCCAGGGCGTTGCGCAGGGCTTCTTCGTCCAGGTTGATGGTGGTCAGCCGGTCCTCATAGGTGATATTCAAGCCGATGGACCGCATGGCCGGACCATTGATGCCGCCCTGAACCGCAGAGGTTAGCTTGCTGTACAGCATGGAGAGGTCGCTGTCGGCGTAAAGCAAACCGGTCTTGGCCTGCTCTTCATAGGTCTTGATGGCGCTCTCGCTCATGGTCTTCCTGTCCTCATCGGTCAGGGGCTTGTAGTCTTCCTTCTTGCTGTTCTTCAGCGGCTCGGTGGTGTAAGCGCTGTGCAGTGCCTTCACCATCTCGTTGTAGTCGTTGACAAAGCTCTTGATGGCGTCCACAATCTTGTCCGTGTCCGTGTTGGTCTGGAAGGTGACAGCCTCGGCGGAGACGTCCTCGGTGCCATCCGCGTTATAGCCAAAGGCACCCTTCAAGGTCACCTTGTAGCCATCCAAATCCACCTCGTTGGAAGAGCGGACCAAGTCCATGGTCTTGCCGTTTACAGTTACCTGGAACTCCGCGTCCTGGCCCTTCTGGAAGGTGACCTTACTGGCGTCCGCGCCCGTGACGTTTCCATCCGCGTCAATGGACACATCGCCAAACAGGGCCTTGCCCAGGTCTCCCTCAATTGTAATCTGGGAGTCCACGCCGGTCTCCTTGGCGGTGATGGAGAACTGGCCGGTCAGGGAGGAGTACTTCATGTCCACGCCGGCATTGGAAGAGTTGACCTTATCCATCATATTCTGGATGGTATCATCCTTGCTCAACTCAATTTCCTGGCCGTTGATGGTCAGGGTGGCTACCTGCATGGCCTCGGCGGGGTCGTCCACCTCTTCGCCCTTGGCGTTCAGGTACTTGCCGGCAATTACATTGCCATCCTCGTCCACCGCCTGCTTGGGCTGGAACTTATCCGCGCCCAAAACCCGCTCCAGGGTCCAGCCGTTTTGCAGCACATTGCTGTAGCCGCCGGCGCCCAGGCCCATGGACTCATTGACCGCCGCATTGCCGCCGACCTTGAGCACAGAGCCCTCTTTCAGCGACTCAAACCGCAAAGAACCGTCCGCGTTGGTCCCCACAGTCACCTTGCCGCTGCCAAATGCCTCGTTAATTTTACCCTGCAGGCCCTCGGCCAGCTTCCTGCTCTTCTCATCCGCGGAGAGAGCCATGAAATCATCGTTAATAATATCGCCCAGCTTAATGCTCTTGGTCTTGCCGTCCAGGGTGATGTTAACGGTCTGCTCTTTCAAGTATTCGGCGCGGTCCTGGCGGTTAATCAGCGGAACCTCGCCCGTGCCCTCGCCGGTAGGTCTGGAATCCAGATTAAAAGTAGTGTTGCCATCGGCATCTGTTGACCCAAAAAGCTCTTTCAAGCCGCCGCTGGCGCTGGAGATGCGCAGGCCGTTTCCCGTGCCCTTTTCCTTGAAGGAAATAACCCCATCCACTGCCACCGCCTCAATCTTATCGCTGGCGGGGCTGGAGCCAATCTGCTGCTTGCTCAGCTGCTCGTTAATCGCCGCGGCCATCTCGTCCGCGTTTTGGAAAACCTGGCTTTCCGAAAAGCGGATGTTCAAGCGGGTCGCCTTGCTGGAGTCGGCCATGCCGCCGACCAGCAGCGTCATAGAACCGCTTACATTGCTGGTCTCAACGGGGTCATCCCATTTGATGGCCTCGGTGGCCGCGCCTTTGCTGGCCAAGCCCTTGGCGTCCACCGCGTAAGTGGCCGCCTGGGCCAGCTGCTTGATGCGGTCAATCTGCACATTGCTGGTGCCCTTGCCCGTTACGCTCACCTTAGAGGCGTTGGCCCCGTTGGCAATGGCGTTCACCGCCTTGCTGAAGAAAGAGGAGCTCATCAGGTTGGTGCTGCTGGTAAAGGAAGTGTACTTGTTAAGGATATTGTTCATCTGGCTGATCAGGCCGCGGTAGGCGTCCTGCTTCCACTGCAGCTTGGTCATCTGCTGCTGCAGGCTGGTGATCTTCGACTTATAGCCCGCAACGCTGTTTTCGATCATGGCCTCGGTATCCATACCGCTGGCCAGGCCGCTGATCACGTTCCGGTTGCCATACAAACTGCTGGTGCTGCTGGTACTGCTGTTCATTAAACTTGTGATAGAAGCCATTGCATTCACTCCTTTTTTGTGTTACCATAGGACTAGAGAACGAATTGGGCTGTTCCAAGCGTTCCACCCCGGGAAAAAATTTTGCTTCTTCCTGAGAATTCACGCGAAAACACTTAACTCTTCATCTATTTATATCGACATTACTAATAGAAAGATAAGGGCTTTCCGTAAAATTTTGCTGACGGGCAAATTTTCATCAACTTTAGGAAAGGACCGGTACCGGGCCCCGGCATTGCCCGTACCGCACGGTGATTTGCTTATGGAAAAAATCATTGCCGTAACCAACCAGAAAGGCGGCGTGGGAAAAACCACCACCTCCCTCTCCCTCATCAACGCCCTGCACATGCGGGGCTACCGGGTGCTGGGCGTGGACCTGGACCCCCAGGGAAGCCTGGGCTTCTCCGCCGGGCTGGACATTGAAAACAGCGAAACCGTTTACGAGGTGCTCAAGGGCTCTGTGCCCATTGCGGAAGCGATTGTGGCCACGGACCTGGGCGACATGCTGCCCTCCAATATTCTGCTCTCCACCGCCGAGCTGGAGTTTAACGCCCCCGGCCGGGAATATCTGCTGAAAAACGAGCTTACCAAAGTAGAGCGCCATTACGACTATATCATCATCGACACCCCGCCAGCCTTAAATATTCTCACCATCAACGCCTATGTGTCCTCCGGTGCGCTGATTATTCCCATGGCGCCGGAGATTCTCAGCCTGCTGGGCATCTCTCAGATCCGTGACACCATCAACACTGTGCGCAAGTACTACAACCCGGACCTGCGGGTGCTGGGCATTCTGCTGAACAAATTCAACGCCCGCCTGACGCTCAACCGGGAGGTCCTGGAGCTTTCCAGCGAGATTGCCCAGCGCCTGGACACTCAGGTGCTGGAGACCAAAATACGCACCAGCGTGGTGGTGGCCGAGGCCCCCGCCCACGGCGAAAGCGTACTTTCCTACGCCCCCAGCTCCAACCCCTCCCATGACTTTCAGGCCCTTTTGGACGAGCTGCTGGCTTTGCCCTAAGCCGCGCCCAAGCAGCGCCTGCCCGCTCACTATTTTTTGAAAGGATCGTGGTCCATGTATGGCTAACAAATCCAACAACAAAAATTCCAAGTCCAACAAAACGCCTACCAAGTCGAACAAAACCGCCCATGTGCTGAACCTGCTGGCCGGAGACTCCCACGAGGCCGCTCCCAAGCGCCAGAGCCATGTAGCGCAGTCCGCCGGAGCCCCCGCGCCCATGGCCCCTCCGCCCACAGCCGCTGAAAACGAGGCCGTGGCCGAGTCCATCCGCAGCGCCCTGGAGGAGGACCTGCTGGCCGAGCTGGAAGCGGAACCCGTTCAAGCCCCCGCGTCCGCCCCAGAGGAGGAAGATTTCCAGCCCTTCCAGCCTCCTGCGGCGGAGGCCATCCCCGCGCCGGTGGAAGCCGCTCCGCCTCAGCCAGAGCCCCAGCCCGCGCCGGTGGAAGCCGCCCCGCCTCAGCCGGAACCTCAGCCCGCGCCGGTGGAAGCCGCCCCGCCCCAGCCAGAACCCCAGCCTGCGCCGGTGGAAGCGGCCCCGCCCCAGCCGGAGCCCCAGCCCGCGCCGGTGGAAGCGGCCCCGCCTCAGCCGGAGCCCCAGTCTCCGGAGCAGCACGACCGAATGGAGGAAGTCACCTACCTAAACGTCATGCAGGCTCTGGTAGAGGACCGGGTAGACAAACTCATGGAACGCTTCCACATGTGTACCTGCCCGCGCTGCCGCACGGACGTGGTGGCCCTCACCCTTTCCAGTCTTCCGGCCAAATACATTGTGGTGCCCGAAAGCGAGGGCATCCCGATGCTTTCTGTGTACGAAGGCCGCTATGAGGCCGCTGTCACCGCCCAGCTGATGTGGGCCTGCCAGAAGGTCTCCGCCCACCCCCGGCACGCCGCCAACAGCGATGGCTCCATGCGTTTGGGCGCGCCCCGCAAGTCCGATGGTTAAGCTCCTGCCGCCCCCGGTTTTCGGGGGCTTTTTTATGCCAACAATAAAAGACGCGGAACAATCCGCGTCTTTTTGTCAGTTTCCGCTGGGCTCCCCGTGGGGCAGGTCCTTGGCCAGCATGGAGAAAGCCGCAAGCAACTCCTGAGGCAGGCTTTCCTCGTTAGCGGCGTCCCGGTTGGCGCTCATGGCGTAAATCAGTTCGCTGCGCAGCACGGGCACCTCCTTGGGGGCGTCAATGGCAATTTGCACTTCCTTATCTTTGGTGGCAATGATTGTGATCTTCACATCCTCCCCAATCAGGAAGGACTGGCCCATACGGCGGCGAAGGATCAGCAAGGTTTAGCCCCCTCTCCTTCAAACTCCGACAACATGTGGCGCATGCCGTACTCGTCCCCATCCAGAATCACCTGCATGCAGCGCCGGGTGTCAATGTTTACCACCACGGGGCATTTTAGGTTTACTGTGCTGGCCGCTACAGGATTTTTCACCACACAGAGCACATAATAGCATAGCTCCGTGCTCTCTTTCACTCCCAAATACTCCAGCTCTTCCTGCTGAAGCACCGGGGTGTAAGCGCCATCCAGGGCGAAGGGGTTCATGGCCACAAAAGCCAGCTGAGGCGTTTTTAGGCTTTGTAGGCAGAGCAGCGTCCCGTTGCTGCCAGAAAAGGGCAACAGCAGAAACTCCAGCTCATCTTCAAAAGCGAAAAGACCCTTGGGAAAGTGGAGCACATCATCCCCATCGTACTCGATCTCTCCAAAATACTTGGTTAAAAGCTTCAAAAAGGCTCCTCCCGGCGTTAGGCCTTAACGTCTACCGGCTGGTAGTTGGGGTCGGCCGAAGGCGGAACATAAACCGCGCCGCCAATGTACTTAATGATAACCTCCGGGCGCTGCGTCATGGTGAACTCAATGTCCCCCGGCGTAAACTCAAAGCCCACGCCGCTGGTCTTCCAATCGAAATTCATCTTATCCATCTCATAGCGGATCTGCATCTGCCCCGGCTCCCAGTCCAGGTTAATGCCAGCCTCCGGCAGGAATCCCAGGCCGAAGTCACTTACGTCCCGGCCCATTTGGGCGTCCTGGGTCTCTTTGGCAAACTGGCTGATGAACTCCTGGCCCAGCTGTCCGTCCATGACAATCTGCCCCCGCTGGGCATAGGTGGCCGTGGCCGAATAGGCGGCCTGCTTGCCCCGCTGGGCGGCCTGGTCCACACTCTGCATGGTGGTAGGACGCACGGTGCTTCTGGCTTGGAAGGAGTCCACCTTCAGCTGGATAGGCCGGCTTTTGATGTTTAAGCCGCCTTTGTCTCTGGAGATCTCCATCTCAGCGGTGCCCCTGGAATACAGAAGCTGCGCGTGAGTGGTTTTCATCTCGATCTCGATTGGTACCGTAGTAATCTCAATTAACGGGCCCAATGATAATCCCCCTCTTCTCAGAAATAATCAGTTCATATAATCGATAAGCGACTGGGACAACAGGTTGGTGCCGATACGCAGGGCCGCGTTGTAAGAATACTGGGCCCACATCAAGGAGGTGATGGCGTCGGCGGGATCAATGTCCTCCATGTCGACTATCTGCTCGTTCAAGGTGTCGTCCAGGCCCTCTAGGCGGGTCTGGTTGGTCTTGACAAAGGCGGCCTGGGTATCCAGCGTCACATAGCGCTCATGCAGCTGGTCCAGCCCCTCTTGCAGCTTGTGCTCCAAGGCCTCGATACGGGCGGGATCATTGACCGGATCGGCCAGCGCGCCGCTGTCCGGGTCTGCCTGGGCCCAAATGCTGCCCAGCTCGTTAAAAACGGAAACCAAGTTATTGGGCACGTCCGTCACGGTCTTCTGGTTGCCGTCCTTGTCCGTATAGGTATAATCCGAAGTGCCGTAGCCCAGGATATCCAGGCCGGTGATGGCGGTGTTAAAGGCGCTGGAACTGATCAGCTGGCCGTTGTTGCCCTCGGCCATGCCCATGCCCAGGTCCACGTAAGTGGTCTCCTTCAGCGTGGCCTCCAGCTCAGGCGTCACCTCGTCCACCGGCATGCCCCGGTAAAGCAGAATGCGGTCTCCGTTGGCGTTCTCGCCCCAGCTGAAGGGAACGGTGTCGCCATCCGCGCCGGAGAAAATGAAGCGCTCGCCAAACTTAGAGTTCAAAGTCTGCACCGCCGCGTCCGCCGCGCCCAAAATCACATCGCCCAGGGCCTTCCGGCCCGAACCCTGCGTGCCGTTTTGGGCCAGCAGGTCCGAGTATTTTACCTTACTGTTGCCCAGGTCCTGGTAAAGGTTCTCCATGCAGTTCCAGGCCTGCTGGAACTTGTGGGTTACATACTTGCTGTTGGTGATCTGGGTCTCAGTATTCCAGCGCTCCCGCCGGAGCTGAAAGGCCTGGCTGGCCTTGGCCGGGCTCTCCGCGTAGGAGTTAAAATTACGCTGGGTGGTCACCTTTTCACTGATCTGCCCCAGCATTTTGTAAGAGCTCATCAGGTTTGCCTTGTAGCTCATCATCATGCCGTTTGTGGTTACACGCCTTACCATGCCGCTTCACTTCTTTCTATGCATAATAGTGTTATGTTTTATCTGTAATTATTCTTTAACCCCATAATCAGCGTCCGGCAATGCCGGTGCCGTTAATCAGCTTATCCAGCAGCTCGTCCAGAGTGGTCATAAGGCGGCAGGCAGCCGAATAGGACTTCTGGTACTGCATCAAGTTCATGGCCTCGTCGTTTAGGTCCACGCCAGAAACCGAGTCCCGGCTGACCGCCAAATCCTGGGCCGCCGCGCTGTAGTTCTCCAGCTTCTCCAAAGTGGACTTGCCGTCCTCTGCCAGCACCTCGTTGATATAGGTAAGCATGCCATGGAAGCTACCTTTGAAGTAGGAGCCCGGCTTAAACAGCGTGCCGTTCACCAAGTCGCCCAGGTCATCCGCCCGGTAATCATAATCGGTCTGCATAGCGGTAATCAGGTGGGCAACATTGCTGTTGGCGGAGCTCAAGGGACCCCACTGGCTGTTGGGATCATTGGGGTCCAGCTGCTTCATCTCCGACTCTTTCTTTGTCTGGATGATGCTTACCTCCCGGTGCGCCCATTTATTGGAAATGCAGATATTGGAGGCGGTGATGCCATCCGGGTTGTCGCCATCGGCCTCGCTGCTGAACAGGGGGCCGGACTGGGCCACATAATCTTTATATTTATCCTGAACCACCGGCGGATCCGTCACGGGCTGCTCATACACCCAGTTCTCGTCCGGGTTGTTTGGGTCGAAGGTGTTGGCCTCGTTAAACACCTTGGCAAACTGGCGGGCCAGCGCGTCCAGGGCTTTTTGATAGTAAGGGATGCCCCGCTTGGTGGAGGCCCGGGGATCGCTGTTCACTTCCGCTTGGGTAGAAAACTCGCCGTTGCGGGTCAGCATTTCCCGCAGGGCCTGAATGGAGCCGCTGGTCAGGTCCATTTCATTTAAGTCCACAGGGGTAGAGCCCTTGCGCCCGGGTCCAATGACTTCGCCCCGCATATCCGTCAAGGCGGAGAGATGCAGCTTGTAGGCCGGGTCGTCAATGTAGGCGGCGTCCGCCGGATCGGCAACAATGTTTCCGTTCTCGTCCAAAAAGTCGCCGTTCGCATTCGTCTTGGGCACCTTCTGGAAGGAGACGTCCGCCCCATAGACCCCGTCCACCAGCACCGCGTCCGTGCGGCCAGAAAGGGTGATGGTCAGCTTCTCCACGTACATGCCGGAGCCAATGGGCTCATCGGAATACTTTACGTCAATGTCCACCAGCTCGGCCAGCTCATCGATGAGCTTATTCCGTTCGTCCCGCAGCTCCAGGGCCTGGCTGCCCCGTTCGCCAATCAGGCCCTGCCGGCGTTCATCCTCGGTCATGGCCCCGTTGGCAATCTCCGCTTTTTTGATGGACTCGTTCAGCTCCCGAATGCCGTGAAGGATGTTGTTCATCCGGGAGACCTTCTCTTGCAGGTTTTTCTCCGTGGTGGCCAGCCGCTCATCCAGCTGCCCGGCGTATTCATTAAACCACTCCACCAGAGACTTGGCCGACTCGCGCACGGCCGAGTCAAACTCCGCTGTGCCGGCATGCTCGGTGTTCATGTTTTGCAGCTGCTCTAACAGGTCGCTGAGCCCGGCTTCAATGACGCCGTTGTCATCGGTGCCTTTGCCCACCTCGTCAAAAATCAGGGCCAAGTCTTCCAAAACAGACAGCTTGCCATCATAATAATGGACATTGGAGACCTCGTTGCGGTAACGGATATCCAAATAGGGGTCCCGCAGCTGGGAAACCCCGGTGGTCAAGGCGCCGCTGCCCACCCGCACGTCAAATTGAGAGGCATAGCGGTCCGCGCCTCCCACATAAAGGGCTTTCTGCTCCAGCCTTTGGCGGGTGTAACCCGGCGTATTAATATTCGAAATGTTGTTGCCTGTCACTTCCATGGCTTTTTGAGAGGCCATAATGCCCAGCCGGGCCATGGTAAAGCCGCTGAATGTAGATATTGTGCTCATTGGTTCGATCATCTGCCTTTCCCGCGGCCCCGTTTATGGGAGAGCCGCGTTTTGAGATTGGGCTGTATGCCGCCTCCGTGCCGCCCGGGAGGCCTAAGGTCCCAGCCGGACGGTACCTGGTTAAAACTCTTTTTTACCTCCGCTATGCCCGGAAATCTGTGCGCATCCGGGGCGGCGGGGCCGCCTCGCCGGGTTGGGCCTGGGTGAGAGCCTCCTCCGGCATCATCCGGCCGATGTCATGGAGCACGCACTCCATAGCGGTCAACGCGGCGTTGGCGGCGCTGACATACTCCTCATACCGGTCCAAAGCCCGCTCCGCTGCCCGGGAGGCCTGCGCCTGCAGCGCCTCTGGGTAATGCTCCGCCAGCCGGGACAGGGGCTCGCCGGGAATCCCCATAACTTCCAACATTTTTTCCCGTTTCTGGTCCATGCCCCGCAGGGCCATGCTGAACGCCTGCTCCTGCTTCATGCACTGGTCCAGCTCCACCAGATCGCCCGCCCGGGCGGCCACGGTTTTGGTCCGCGCCGTTTCCCGCATGTGCTCCAGCAGCTGGGATAACTCCTCCAAATGGTCCAAAAACTCCTGGTAAACCGGCTCCAACTTCAAACCTCCCCCAAGAGCAGCAGCTTTTTGGCAATGCTCTCGGCGTTGATGCGGTACTCTCCCTTTTGCACCTGCTCCCGCAGGGCGGTTAAGGTGCCTGTGGTGGTGGCGGTGCGCACCTCTTGAGAAAGCTTGCTTTGCAGCTCCAGTTTATAGGGGTCCTCCCCTTCACGGGCGCTCAAGGTCACCTTGTCAAACTTCTCCCCCGCCCCGCTGGGCTGGGCGCTGGCCGGGGTCCCGTGGGTCCGGATCTGACTGACCCCCCGCACGGCTCCGCTGACCGGGTTGATAGAATAAGGCGATGTGATCATTCCGCGTCCCTCTTTTCTGTCTTAAAATTGATTCTGGCATTTGCTTTCGTTTTTCTTACTATATAAAGTATCGGATGGCCCCTAAAAAAAATAAGAGGCCATCCGCGATAATTTGCATTTTCAATTGATTTTTTCTTTCTAGCGGCCAGTTTGCAGGCTCCGCAGCAGCACGCTGGCAATCCGCTCGCAGCTGGCCTGCTCGCACACCGCGCCTTTTTCAAAGGCCACCCCAGGCATGCCGTATACCACACAGGACTCTTTGTCCTGGCCAATGGTATAGGCTCCCCGCTGGCGCATGCGCAGAAGCCCCTCGGCTCCGTCCGCGCCCATGCCGGTCATAATGATGCCGATCATTTTGCACCGCACATTGTCCGCCATGGAGTGAAACAGCGCGTCTACCGAGGGCCTATGGCCGCTGACCTTCTCCCCCGGCTGGCAGGTGACGTAATATTCCCCGGCCGCGGTCCGGTTCACCCGGCACTGCAGGTCCGCCGGGGCCACCAGGGCCAGCCCCGGGTGGAGCTTATCCCCGTTGGCGGCCTCCCGCACCTCCATGCGGCAGAGCTTGTTCAGCCGCTCGGCATACATTTTGGTAAATCCCGGCGGCATATGCTGCACAACCACCATGGGAGGAATGTCGGCGGGCAGGCGCTTCATGACCTCCAGCGTGGCCTCGGTGCCCCCTGTGGAAGCCCCCAGGCCGATGAGATAGGGCTGTTTCAGGGTCAGAGGACCCAAGGGCAGCATAGGCGCGGCCTCTACCTCCGGGGCTTTTACCGGAGCGGGGCGGCGCACCTTGGCGCTGGCGGCTTCTGTCACCGCCTCTGCCAAGGACTGCACAAAAGCCTCCCGGCTCTGGACCCCGTCCGGCTTGCGCACAAAGCCTACGGCTCCGGCGTGGAGGGCGTCGAACACCTTTAGGTTCAGAGAGGACACCAACACCACCGGCAGCGGGTGCACGGGCAGCAGCTTCTTTAAAAACTCAATGCCCGTCATGCCCGGCATCTGCACGTCGCAGGTCATCACGTCCGGATTCAGAGACTTGACCTTCCGCTCGGCGTCCATGGCGTTGATGGCATAGCCGATAACCTCGATGCGGGGGAACCTGGCCAGGCCGTCCATAATGGTTTTTCTAGCTACGATGGAGTCATCCACCACCAGGACCTTTATCTTATTTAACTGCAATCTGCTCTCCTCCTGCTCATCTTAAGTATCCCAAACAACGCCCCGCTATCTTTTCTGGAAGATGGAGGCCGCCACCCGGGCGTAAGGCGTATCGGGGGGCAGGTTCTCCGCCTTGCTGATGATCAGGTAGCCCCCTGGAACCGTGGCGTCAAACATGCGGCGGGCCAGGGCGGACTTGGTAGGCTGGTCAAAATAAATCATCACATTGCGGCAGAAGATTACGTCAAACTTCCGCTTGAACTGGATGGGGTCCATCAGGTTGAACTGTTTGAAGATCACATTGTTCTTAATCTGAGGGGCCACCTCAAAGTTTTTGCCCCCAGCGGGCTTAAAATAGTTCCGCTTCCAGTTCTGGGGGATGCTGTCCGGCAGCTCGTACACCCCCCGCTTGGCCTTGGCCAGCGCGTCCAGAGAGATGTCCGAAGCCAGCAGCCGGGTGTCCCACTGGGCGGCCCGGGAGCCCAGATAGTCCATGATATACATGGAGACATTATAAGGCTCCTCGCCCGAGGAACAGGCCGCGCTCCAGATGGAGAGGCACTTGTCCCGCTCATGCCGCCGGACCAGGTCCGGCAGGATGCGGTTGACAAAATAGTCGAAGGACTCAACCTCCCGCATAAAGTAGGTATAGTTGGTGGTAAGCCGCGAGAGCAGCTGGTTGATGTCGTCGCCAGAGCCCTTAGAGAGAAGAAAGTCCACATACTGGGTGAAGTTCTGGTAGCCCAGGTTCTTCACCGTGCTGGAAAGCCGGCTGGTGACCAGCTGCTTTTTCTGGGTCAGGTCAATGCCGTACTTGCTCTTGACAAAGCTCACCAGCCGGATAAAATCTTTTTCTGAAATTGCCATGGAGGGACCTTCGGCAATCACCGGGCGCTTACTGGTGTCCATTGAGAAGCATGGTGCAGTCCAGCACCATCAGAGTCTGGCTGCGGGCGGGCATGCTGTACATGCCGGTCACCATCTTTTGGGCCTCCATGCCGCTTTGGTAAGGCACGGGCAGAATCCGGCTCTTTTCAATGTCCATGGTCTGGTCCACCTCGTCCACCAGCATGCCGATCTGGACGCCCTCCACATCCAAAACGACGGTGCAGAACTTCTCATCCGGCATCTGGCCCATCAGCAGCCGGAAGTCAATCATGGGCACAATGCCGCCCCGCAGGTTGATGACCCCCCGCAGGTGGGGCGGCAGCATGGGAAGCCGGGTGATCGAGGTCTCCCACTGGGTCAGCAGCTCTTTCACATAGTCGGTTTTTACACCGTAATATACGCCGCCGGAAAGAAAGATAAGGTACTTTTCCGTTTCCAGCTCCGCCTGCTCCTCTTCGGCAGCGGCGTCCGCGTTCCCGGCCCGTACGGCCGTCATGGTCTCTTCTGGCATAGCGCACAATCCTTTCCATCGTCAAATCGGGGCGCGGGGGCCCCGCAGCCACTTGCTTTTTCGCGATATGGTTCTATTATATCACACTTTTCCTGGCCGCGCAAGCGGTAATCCCACTGGAAGAGGGAACCGGCGAAGGGCTACGCGGGCCGGGGCCCAGCCGCTCTTCTCCCGCCCATCTCTTCCAGCGGGGCGCGTTTTACATGCCCGCCGAGTGGGAGGCCGTGTAAATGCTGGCCACGTCCAGGATGATGCTGATGTCGCCGTTGCCCAAAATGGTGCAGCCGGTTACGCCGTAGTTCTTGATGCCGTAGTCGTTCACATAGTCCGGCAGGGGCTTTACCACCACCTTCTGCTGGCCGATGAGCTCATCCACAAACAGGCAGAAGGAGTTCTCGCCGCTTTCCACCCACAGCAGGATGCCATCGTCAAATTCGTCGATGCCGCTGTCCATCTGGTAGAATTCCTTGGCCCGGACAATGGAATAGAAATTGTCCATTACCTCAATCATCTCTCCCTTGGTGGCGTCATGAATCACGTCCTGGGAGGTGACCTTCAGAATCTGCCGGATGTTGTTAATGGGCACCGTGAACACAGACTCGCCCACCGAAACCTCCATGCCATCCATAATGGCCATGGTCAGGGGGATCTTTAGAGTGGTAGTCATGCCAAAGCCCTTTTCGCTGCTGATGCTTACCATGCCGCCAACGGCCTCCACATTGGACTTCACCACGTCCATGCCCACGCCGCGCCCCGAGTACTCGGTAACCTCGGTGTTAGTGGAGAAGCCGGGCATCAAAAGGAAGTTGAGGATGTCCTTGTGGGAGTAGTCCACGCCGGGAGCGGCCAAGCCCTGGCGGATGGCCTTGTTCAAGATGGCCTCATCGTCCGCGCCCTGGCCGTCGTCTATTACCTCTATAATAACCTCGCCGCCGGTCTGCCGGGCCGAGAGGACAATCCGGCCCACCGGGTCCTTGCCCGCGCTTACCCGGTCCTCCACGCGCTCCTCAATGCCGTGGTCCATGGAGTTGCGCACAATGTGCATCAGGGGGTCGCCAATACCGTCCACAATGGTCTTGTCAATCTCCGTGTTCTCCCCTTCCAGCACCAGGTTCACTTCCTTGCCCAGCTTCTTGCTCATGTCCCGCACAATCCGGCGCATTTTCTGGAAGGTGGCGGAGACCGAGACCATGCGCAGGGACATGGACACATCCTGAAGCTGGTCGGTCAGGCTGCGCAGCTGGCGGGTGGCGGCGGTGAAGTTATCCAGCTTCAAGCCCTTCAAGTCCGGAGAGGCGGTAACCATGGACTCGGTGATAACAATCTCACCCACCACGGCGTTCAGCTCATCCAGCTTGGAAAGATTCACGCTGATCAGGCTCTCTTTGCTGTGGTTCTGCTGCTGCTTGCCAGCCTGGGCGGCAGGAGCCGCGGGCACAGGCGCGGCAGCCGGAGCGGTAGCGGCCGGGGCCGCGGGCGCAGGCGCGGCAGCCGGAGCGGGAGCCGCCGGGGCTGCCGGAGCGGGCGCGGGCTCTTCATAGTCGAACAGCTGGTAGTCGGCCACGCTGCCCGCGTCCTTTACCACCGCCAAAGCGCGCTCCCGCAGCTCGGAGGTCAAAAAGCGCAGCACAAAGCCCTTTTCCACCACAAAGGCCGCGGAGTCCGAGTTGGCGCCCACATCGCCGGGAACATAGTCGAACTGCCCCTCTTCCTCGCAGACCTCTTTGACGGAGGTGGCCAGCATAAAGGCCCGCAGGTTTTCCATGCCGCTGCCTTCATCGAAAAACACCTGAATCCCAAAGGGAAAGTCCGCGCTGCCAAAGTCCCCGGCGGCGTTTTCCTCCTGGGACTGGGCCTCTTCCGGAGCGGCCTCCTCTTCCGGGGCCTCTTTCCCTTGAATTTTATTTGAAAAGCTATTAATATTCGCCAAGATGCTGTCGATATTCTCAGTGAGGGCTTCGCCGTTCTCCAGCTTCTCCACCTCGGTCTTAAAGAAGTCGATGGCTTTGAAGATCAGGTCGAAGAGCTCTGGGCGCAGGCCCTCGGGCACCACATCCATGGATTTGTCCCGAATGATGAAGAACAGATCCTCGATCCGGTGGGCAACCGTCATCAGGTTGTCAAACTCCATCATCGCGGAAGAGCCTTTGATGGTGTGCATCGTGCGGAAGATCTCGTTTACGTCGTCCTGAGAGAAGGTCTTCAGTTCTTCCGCGCCCAGCACCATCTCGTCCAGGGACTCCAGAAGCGTGTTCATCTCATAGAGATACGCTTCCATCATATCGTTGCCCATACTTGTGTTCCACCTTTTCTGCTAGATTGCCCGGCGCGTACCGGCCAGGTTCGAAATATTACGCCACAAAGCCGCGGGCTCCCGCCGCGAAGCCGGGCCCCGCGCTTCATGCTGTGACCATTATACCACAGGGCCCGCCGTTTCGCAACCGGCAAAACAGAGCCCACAATAAGTATTTCGGCAGTTCCTTTAAAAAAGATAAGGGACTCTTCCCTTTTTCTCCCCTCATATTTCGATAATTTTCACCTTTTCCCCACGGGACCGGTCCCGCGCCAGAGGTGTCTCCCGGCAAATTGTGAATTTTTTGTAAATTTTCACGCTCCTTGCCGGAAGGCTCAGGCGGACCGCTTCTGCCGGCGCCCATGCTTTTTGTGTGATTTAAGCTGAATTTTCATTTAATTCCGCTACATATCTTGACGCGGCCCCTGGCAAGATTCTATAATATAGCAATAATACCCCTGCCGCTTTCCCCTTTCCGCGGCGGGCCACAGGAGCGAATCGCCTATGCCGGAGATATTAAGACCCACAAACCCCGTTCCGGGGTATGACAACACAGGGTCCCGAAACCAGCCCATCAACCCCCAGGACCCCAATACCAACATCCAAAACGTGGTGGACCCCAACCGGGTGACCCGGGCGGACCAGCGCGGCGACCAGCAGCAGGCTGGCGACGCCTCGGTCTCCCACCGAATGCGCTATGAATCCAACTTCCTCACCTTTTTGCAGCGCCTGGCCAACGCCCCGGATACGGCGTCGGCTTTTTTGCGTTTGCTTCAGGGCCAGGGGCTCCAGGTCTCCTCGGGCATCACCCCGGGGCTGGCGGCCGAGCTGCAGGGGTTTTTGGAGTTTTTGCAGATGGACGAGGCCCATTTGGCCCAGTTTCTGCAGGGGCAGATGCAGAGCGGCCTGCGCTTTGGCGGGGCTCTTTTTGCCGCCCTGCGCAATGCCTATTACAATTCCAGCTCCGAGATGTTCCGCACGGAGATTTTGCAGTTCCTGCGCCAGTACAGCGACTATTCCTCCACGGACCATCTGGAGTCCCGCATGCTGCAAACCCTGCGGGACATGACCCGCTCTCTGCCCAGCCACTGGGCCAACCAGCTCACCAACATGGCCGCCCAAATGGAAAACGGCGTCGCCGCCGGGGACCGCCAGGGCAACCTGGACATTTTGCGCAACCAGGTCTTCCCCCTTATCTCCGACTACGTCCGCCGCACCCACGACCACGGCATGGCCCGCAGCCTGCTTTCTATGCTGACTCTCGACATGGTCCGCTATGAAAACGGCAATGAGAACGAGCTGCTGCAGGCTTTCCGGCATCTGGGGAACTACAATATTTTCAAAGGGGACCTGAGCCGGCTTTCCGACCAGGACCTGCTGCGGCTTTTAAAAGAAACCGACTTTGCCAAAGCCGCCCGGTCCAACAGCTTTGCCGAGCGCTTTACGGAGCTGGCCCAGCGGTCCCTGCGGGGCGAGGGCGGCTCCGCCGCTCAAGAGATTTTTCGGAACCTGATGGCCTCCATCCTGATCAACGAGAGCGTTTACATGCCCTTGCAGCACCTGCTGCTTCCCTTTCAATGGGACGGCCGGGCGGTGTTTTCCGAGATGTGGGTGGACCCGGACGACGGGCACTCCGGCGGGCAGGAGGAGGCCTCGCCCCGGCTGCTGATCAAGATGGACGTGGAGGGACTGGGCGCTTTCGACCTGCTCATCAGCGGCAGCGGCGGCAAAACCGCCATGCAGGTGAACTGTCCCCGGCAGGTGGCGGCTTTCTCTGGGGACATCTCCCGGGACCTGGGGGAGATTTTGCAGCGCAACGGCCTTACGCCAGGCGACATCCGGGTTTCGGCCATGCGCAGCCCCATGAGTATTTCGGACGCGTTTCCAAATTTATTTCAAGAGGTGAAGAACGGTGTCGACGTCAAGGTCTGAACGTCCGCGCCCGCCCCGGCAGAGGGCTGTGGCGCTGCAATATGGGGTCAGCGACGCGGCCCCGGTCATCGTGGCCTCGGGCATGGGGCATCTGGCCGAAAAAATTCTGGACGTCGCCCAGGAAAACGGCGTGCCCATCTATGAGGACAACTCTCTGGCCACCATTCTGTCCCAGCTGGACCTGGGGCAGTCCATCCCGGAGGAACTGTACCGGGCGGTGGTAGAGATATACGTCTATTTTTTAAATTACAGCTTCGACCATCAGGGCCAAAGCCGCCGGCAGGACGCCCCCGCCCCGGAACAGCCCGCCGGAGAAGAAGCCCACACAGAGGAGGAGTCTTAAATGGCTTTATTTAGTAGCAAAAAATCAAAACCGAAAAACGTCTATGTGCTGCTGGACAGCACCACCTCCCGGGTTTTGGCCCGGGGCACTTCCGAAAGTCCCCCCGAGATGCTGAACATCCAGCTGAACATCACCGAGGGCAACGTGCAGGCCGTGGTCAACGCGGAAAACTTACAGATTGTCCCCGCGGACGAGGAACAGCCCCCCAAGCTGGGCCATGTCATCCACCGGCAGGGCAATCTGGTGGTGCTGGAGCCCACACGGATTCTCACTGGAACCAAGGTGCGGGAAAACCTGCGCATGCCCGTGGATTTTGACACCTTCATCTACCCTGCCAATCAGGAGGGCCGTTTCTATGCCAAGTCCAACGACCTGAGCTGCGGCGGCATCAGTTTTTACTGCGATGGGGAGATGGCTGTGGGCGACCGCATTGAGGTGGTCATTCCCATCACCCGGGTGGCCCCCCTGCTGATGGTCTGCCAAATTTTGCGCAAGACCCAGGAGGAGGGTTCCAAGTTTTACGCCGCCAAGTTTCTGAACCTGCTCAGCGAGCAGGAAAGCATGATCCGCGAGGCGGTGTTCAGCGTGCAGCTTCGGGTGATGCAGCGGATGCAGCGCTAATCCCCCTTGGCAAACCTTTATGAACCCAGCACCCTCTTCCCCCAGGCCTCAAGCCTGAACCCGGAAGAGGGCCGGATTTTCCTGGCCGCTTTCCGCTTTTTGGGGCGGAAGCTCTCCGCCGCCTCTTAATGCACTTGAAAATCGGTATCTACCGATTTTCAAGCAGGGCGGCGCGGGCGTGCCCGTGCCGCCAGGTTCAAAAGAGGTATCACCTCTTTTGAACTGCGGTAACTATATAGGCTGGCTGCCAATTTTTGCAAAATGCGGCAATCTGGTTGATTTTTTCATTAATATGGAATAAAATTAGTTCAACACAAAGCCCAAATTGGAGAAAGGGGGGAAGGGCCTGGAACCTACATAACACTACGCGCGCAAGCCCACGCGGAAAAGCCCGGACCCCCAAGTGCCGGGGCTTTTTCCTACGACTACAATTATCCAAAGAAAGGAACTATCATGAGAATCCTCAAAAAACACCACAAGCGTTTGGCCGCGCTGGCCCTTTGCGCCGCCCTGCTTTTGGGCATGCTGCCACTGGGCCTGCTCCAGGCCGGCGCCGCCGGCTGGGCCGACCCCTATGTGGGGAAGCTCCAGGAATGGGGCGTCATGCGGGGCGACGGCAGCGGCAACATGAACGCGGAGGGTCAAATGACCCGCGCCGAGATGGTGGCCTTTTTGAACCGGGCTTTCGGTTTTAACGAGCCCGGCCCCATCTCCTTTACGGACGTGCAGCGCAAGGACTGGTTCTATGACGACATTGCCATCGGCAAAAAAGCCGGCATCTTCAACGGAACCTCCTCCACCACCGCCGAGCCCTTGGGCAAGGTGACCCGAGAGCAGGCCCTGGCGCTGATTGCCCGCTGCCTGCGGCTGGAAGAGAGCCCCGGCGAGATTACGGAATTTACCGACGGGCGTCAGTTCAGTTCCTGGTGCGCCCCCTATGTGCGTTCGGCCCTGCTGGCGGGCATCATCAGCGGCCGGGGCGACGGTACCTTCCGGCCCGGCCGGAGCATCACCCGGGGCGAGATGGCCAAAATGCTGGCCACGGGCCTGGGCGACCTGGTGAACAAGCCCGGCACCTATGAAAAGGGCGGCGTTTTTGGCAACGTAACCATCAACACCTCCGGCGTAACCCTGCGGAACACCACCATTGCCGGCGACCTGTACATCAGCGGCGGCCTGGGCTTGGGCGAGGTTGTGCTGGAAAACGTGAAGGTCCTGGGCCGCATTGTTATTGCCGGCGGCGGCGAGAGCCAAGACGGTAAGGCCAGCATTGTGCTTAACGGCGTGGAGGCCCACGAAATGCTGGTGGACCCGGCCACAGGCCAGTTCGTCTCCCTGCGGGCCATTGGCGGCACCAACATCCCTAAAACCACCGTTAAGGCCAACGCTTTCATTCAGGACGATGTGCGGGACGAGTCCAAGGGCCTGCGCAATGTGTTTTTGGAGGCCGGTGAGGGCGCTAACTTTACCATTGCCGGCAACTTTAAGACCGTAACCAACAAGACTCCCGGCTCCACGCTCACGGTGGGCGACACCGGCGATGGCAGCGGCGACACCATTAATGTGGATGAAAAGGCTGTGGGCTCTAAAGTGGTGCTGGAGATCAACTCCAATGTGGACCACATCAACCTGGACACCGCCACCACCGTGACGGGCTCCCCCACCGGCGAGGGCGACATTGGCGAACTGATTGTGAACACCAACGGCAGCCACTGCGACATCCTCCCCGACAAAGTCATTGTCCGTCCAGGCGTCATCACCGACGTGGCCGGCATGGAGGATGTGGACTCGGAAAAGGCCCAGGAAATCTCCCAGGACCCCCGGCTGCTGGCGGGCTATCCCAAGGCGAAAAACATCGCTCCCACCTCGGCGGACGCGGTGTTCTCCACCAATAAGGCCGGCACCATCTACTGGGCCCTGACCACTGCGGCCATGGGCCCCCTAAACGACCGGTACGCCGAGTCTATGATCTCCCCTTCCTATGGTTCGGGCTTTTTGCAGTATGGCAGCATTCCGGTGGAAACCTCCCACACGGAGCTGACCGCCAGCCTGACGGGCCTAAACCAGGGCGGTACCTACTACGTCTCCGCCCTGCTGGTGGACGCCCACGGGCGGCGCAGCCCGGTGAAGGCCCAGGAGATTCTGACCCCGGACGACAGCACCCCGGCTATGGCACCCCAGTTCCCCACGTTGGCGGACCGGACCCCCACCCGGGACAACACCAACATCAATAAAGACTACTTTGAGCTGGTGGATATTCAGGCCACGGTAATGGCCACCAAGAGCTGCGACCTGTACTATGTGCTTCTGCCCGGCGGCAGCACCCCGCCTCAAACCAGCGAGTTCCTGTCCCACTCCTTCCCAGACCCCTACGGATACGGACGGGTGCGGCTGATCAAGAACGCCATGGACAGCTTCCAGATCAACAACATTGACATGAACCTGGACGGCCAGCCGGAACGCCTGGGCGAACTGGAGGAGGACAAGGACTACGACCTGTATCTGTGGCTTACCGATGCGGACGGAACCAAGTCTTCCAGCATCCTTAAGGTGACCGTGAAGACCAAGGACATCACCCCGCCCCGCTTTAACCTGGACGACATGGTTCAAAGCGACACCCAGGCCACTTCCGTGCGGCTGACCAACTCCATCAACGAGGACGGCACCGTGTACTGGGTGGCCGTAAAGGAGGGCGCGGAGTATCCCATTAAGAAGCCCGGCGTGGACTACACGGACGAGGATGGCGTGGACCGGTTCCTCAACAGCGAGTACGCCAAGCTCCAGGTAATCAACGGTCAAAACGGCTTCAAAAACGGCAAGCAGACCGCCCGGGCCGATACGGACTTTACCTTGAACATCAGCGGACTGGAGCGGGAGAGCTCTTACGATGTGTACTATGTGGCTGTGGACGGAGACGGCAACTGCTCTGACCCGGTGAAAAAATTCACCATCCACACCCTGGACGAAACCCCGCCCAAGGCCACGCAGGAGTTCACCAGCTACCAGGGCGAGGACACCAACGCCCCTTACGCTGACACGGATATCCGGATTATCTTTAACGAAAACATCATCTACCGGCCCGGCAATTCCAGCGAGAATACCGTGCTGGACCCGGTGCTGCTGAACATGTACCGCACCATCACCAGCAAGGACCCCGCCGTCTCCGACACGGATAAGAAGCGGGCCCGGGAGGACTTCCTCAAGGCCCTGAGCGACATGATCATTCTCTACGACTCCACCCGCCGGCCCGTGCCGGTGAAGGCCGTGGAGGGCATTGTCGAGGGCGTGGAGGACGATACCTGGGTGGTCAACTATGAGAACGTCAAGGTGTCGATGGAAGAGGACGGCAGCCTGGTGGTTACCTTCCCCACCACCACGGACCCCCAGACCAGCGCTTTGAACCTGCAAAGCGGCGCCACCTACTTCTTCCTCTTGCAGAACATCGCGGATAACTCGGAGCGGCACAATGTGATGGGGCGTACCACGCTGCCCCAGTTCACCACGGTGTCCGCCGAGGCGGTGCTGCAGGACTTTGAGGGCGGCCAGACCCTAAAAGCCTTTGACTTAAACGGCAACGCCATTACCTCCAACGGGGACGACGACAGCCTCACCACAAACATCCCCATTGACATGGCCTTTACCGTGGAGCCCCGGTCTACCAGCACCACGGCCAACGGCGTGTACTGGGACCTGATGCTGTGGTTTGACACCTCGGTGGCCTTTGAGCTGTACACCCGGGTGCAGGGCAATGTGGACGATCCCTGGGTGCTTGTGGGCACGTCAACCGAAAGTGGCGGCGTTTACTCCGCGCCTACCATGGAGGTCTCCGTACCCGACCAGGTGGAGGGCGAGCCCAAGAAGATCCGCGGAGCCAGCGTGGTGAAAAACCTGGGCGAGCGGGACTATCATTACATCAACGAGCCCTATCAGCCTGGCGGCCTGCACTGCGGTTTGAACGATGAAAACAACGAAATTTACGAGTACGCCATTCATGTCACCCGCATTGGCACCAACACCACCCGGTCTACCTTCAGCCAGCTGGTCACCGGCTATGTAACCTTTGTCACCGGCGCTTCCAGCAACCTGAACAACCTGGCCAACAACAGCACCATTCCCTACGAAACCGTGATGAGCAACCAGATGGCGGGCATTACCAACATCAGCAACCCGGAGAACTACAGCATGAAGGTTCAGTTCTCGGACGGTCTGGCCCCCCAGCTGGTGAACAAGACCCCCCTGTTCACCCCCACGGACAGCGGCGTGACCATGACCTTGCAGCTGGACCGGGTGGGCGACGCCTACTATGTGCTGGCCCCCCTGGACGACTCTGGCGCGGCGGCGCTGGCCCCGATGATTGGCACGGTGAATGTGGACGCGGATAAACTGAAGCTGATCGCCACTGGCGGCGAGGGCCTGCTGGTTAAGGTAAACCCGGATGGTTCCCTCACCGATGAGGTAGCCCCGCCGGATATTACACAGCCGGGCACCGGCCCTGACGGGACAAAATACGCCTACAACGGCAAGACCCTGACCACCAACAGCGAAGAACCCTATTACTTCAACCGGCCCAACAGCCTGGAGATTTACAACCCCCGGGGCTCCGGCCTGACCAGCCCCATGCTGGTCACCGGCAGCAAAACGGACCTGGGCACCTCGCGCACCCCCATTGAGATTGACGGGCTGGCCCCCAACACCACCTATTATGTGTACCTGGTGACCAAGGGCGTGTCCGACGTGCGGTCGGAGGTTATGGTGTACCAGTTTAAGACCAAGCCCATTACCCGGCCGGTTATTACACTGGAACACAACCAAGCCACAGCCATCATTGGCTCCAACATTGACGCCAACGTGGAATATAAGCTGATTCCTTACAACAGCACTACCATGGACAGCCGCCTCAAGGTGCCATTCTCCACTGTGGCCAACCAGGCCTTTACCGATGATAAGATGGCAGACAAATCTTCCTCTAAAGTTGGCCCAAACAATACGCCTATCAAGTATGGAGATAAGGAATTCACTGTGCTGGACGCTCTTCTGGAAAACGTGTCCGACACGGACGGGCGCTCCTTGGGCTCCTTCTTCGACCTGTACGCTACAGCGGAGGAAAAGAACATCATTGCCGACTATATCCGCTCCACCACCACCACCGGCACGGACGCGGTTGGCCGGGACAGCGCCACGGTTGAGGCCGGAAAGACTGTCAACGTGGTGTGCGGCGGTCCAGGCGGCAAGTGGGAGCTTTCCAACATCGAGTACTGCATGCTGGCCTTTGGCTGGAGCGGTAGCGGCGACACAGCTTCGGGCAACGCCTTCCGCGCCACACGACCTATTCAACTGGGCGACACTACTTGGCTGCACATCAACCAGATGTTTGAAGATTTGCGGTATGATGATGCCAGAAAGTCCGTTACAGGCACGCTTACATTGAACTTTGACGATGACCTCTACTATCTGGATAACTCCACGAACCCGCCGGAGCTGATCTCTCTGGATATTACCCCCATGGGAACCCATGGGCAAACTGACAAATTCCAGAGCGTGGCCAACTACATTCAGCATGCACCGGAAATAAGCCTCTCAACCGATGTATCAAAAAAGGACCGGTTAGTTCGTGAGCTTACCTTTACATTCACTGATGCTTCAGCACGGTCCTACATCCGCTTTGATATGAACCTTTCCGACGCAAGTCAGAACGTTCACAAGCAATACCAGCTTATGGTTCAGCTAAACGTTGACCCAGATACCGGCAAGGTAGATGTAAACATCACCCCAGAGTGGGATGGCCGTGTACTGCCCGAATAACTGTTAGCAAACACCAACAAAACCCCCCGGCACGCCAGCCGGGGGGTTTTTCTCATCCTAAATTTTATTTTCCCGTTTTTCGTTAGTCCTCGTCCTTCTCCGCTCCGTCAATCACCTTTTGGGCCACATTGGCAGGGGCCTCCTCATAGCGCTCAAACTCAAAGGTAAAGCTGCCGCGCCCCTGGGTGCTTTGGCGCATAAAGGTGCTAAAGTCGTGCATCTCCGCCATGGGCACCTCCGCGTCCACGGTCTGGCGGCCTGTGCCAGCGGGCTCCATGCCCAGCACGCGGCCCCGGCGCTTGTTCACCTCGCCCATTACGTCGCCCATGTTGCCATCCGGCACGGTGGCCTTCAAGTGGCCAATGGGCTCCAGCAGCACCGGCCCAGCCTTAGGCATGCCCGCCTTGTAGGCCAAGCTGGCCGCTGTTTTAAAGGCCATTTCCGAAGAATCCACCGGGTGATAGGAACCGTCATACAGCACAGCCGAAAGCCCAACCACCGGGTACCCGGCCAGAGGGCCCTTCAAAATACACTCCCGCAGGCCCTTTTCCACCGCCGGGAAGAAGCCCTTGGGCACCGAGCCGCCTACCACGCGCTCGCCGAACTCCAAGCCCTCGCTGCCGCAGGGGGAGAACTCGATCCACACATCGCCAAACTGGCCATGGCCGCCGGTCTGCTTTTTGTGCCGGCCCTGCACCTGCACCGTCTTGCGGATGGTCTCCCGGTAGGGCACTTTGGGCTCTTTCAACGTCACCTCAACGCCAAACTTGGTCTTGAGCTTGGTGACAGCCACATCCAGGTGCTGCTCGCCCAAGCCGCTGGCCACCAGCTCATGGGTCTCGGTATTGTTGGCAAAGCGCAGGGTGGGGTCCTCTTCAGAAAGCCGCAGGAAGCCCTGGGCAATCTTGTCCTCTTCCCCCTTCTTCTTGGGCACAATGGCCATGGAAAGGGTAGCGTTGGGGTACTCGACTCCTTCCAGCGTCACCATGCGGGTGGGGGCGCACAGGGTGTCGCCCGTGTTGGTGCTGGAAAGCTTGGGCACCGCGCCAATGTCTCCCGCGCCGATGTACTTCACGTCCTCCTGCTTTTTGCCGGTGAGCATTACGGTTTTGCCCACTCGCTCGGCCGCGCCGGTGCGCATGTTTACCAGCTGCGACTCGGTGGAAATTTTACCGCTGATGACTTTTAAGTATGAGAGCTTGCCGATAAAGGGATCCGCTACAGTCTTGAAGACAATGGCGGCCGCCGCTCCATCGCTGGTGCAGGTCAGCTCCACCGGACTGCCATCCGGGTCAAGGCCCGTCTCGCCCGCGTGGTCCGCCGCGGAGGGAGCCAGCCAGCTCAGGCCATCCAGGAACTGCTCCATACCCCGCATCAGCATGGCGTCGCCGCAGAACACCGGGGTGATGGTGCCGTTTTTCACACCCTTGCTTACACCTACAATAACCTCTTCGGGTGTGAACTCCTCTCCCGCGAAGTACTTCTCAAAAAGCTCGTCATCGGTCTCGGCCACAGCCTCATAGATGGCGGTGCGCAGGCCCTCCAGCCGGTCGCCCATGTCGGGAATGGCCACCTGGACGGGCTTGCCGCCGGAGTAGTCATAGGCCCGGTACTCCAAAAGATTCACGTAAATATTGGCCTGGTCCCCCTCGATGAAGGGCACCACCACCGGGCAGACCGAGGGGCCGAACTGGGCCTTCAGGTCCTCGAAGACCCGGTAGAACCGGGCGCTCTCATCGCACAGGCCGTTGACGAAGAAAATCTTCGCAAGGCCCCGCTTTTCGGCGGCGGCCACGGCCTTCTCCGTGCCCACGGAGGGGCCGTCCTTGCCGGAGATGACCACCAGGGCGGTGTCGGCGGCGCGCATAGCCTCGCACATGCCGCCCTCAAAGTCGAACAGGCCCGGCGCGTCCAGCAGGTTGATCTTCTTGCCCTTCCACTCCAAGGGGGCCACCGCGGCGGCAATGGAAGCCTTGCGGCGGATCTCCTCCGGGTCATAGTCGCAGACGGTGTTGCCGTCGCCCACCTTGCCACGGCGGTCCGAGGCTCCGGCCAGGTAGAGCATGGCCTCGCTCAGAGTGGTTTTTCCCGCGCCGCCGTGGCCGGCTACAGCCAGGTTTATGATGTTTTTTTCCTGGTATTGATTCATAACAGTTGCCCCTTCCACAGTCCTTCAGCAGATTACCTAAGAGCCGAAGGTCATTATCATTTAATTTGCACAAGTTTTATTGCAAGGCATGGGTTAATTATAACATATTCGCCGGAGAATAGCAAGAGATATTTTTGGTGGGGAGTCCACAATACAGAGAATAAATCCCAAAGGCACGAGCTGTGAGCCTTTGACGCAGCGCGGGAAGCGGAAGAGGCGCCCTCCCGGTTTCTCTCAAAAAGCCGCCTCCACTCTGCCCGCTTTGCCTCAAACAAACCCTATATATAAATAGTATGGAAAAAGCCCACAAGCTCCCACCCTTTTTTCAAAATAATTCCTTCCCCCCTCTTGACTTTCCTTTCAGGAAGGTGTATGATACATATGAACAATCGCTCATATGAAAGGATGTTTGATTAAATGGAAGCTCCCACCCCTCTCAACCATGTGCACGAGGACACCGTGCGCCGGGTCAACGAGAGCATTCCCTGCGAAGAAGAGCTTTTCGACCTGGCGGAGCTGTTTAAGGTCTTTGGCGACTCCACCCGGGTGCGCATCCTGTTTGTGCTCTTCGAGTCGGAAATGTGCGTGTGCGGTCTGGCCGAGCTGCTGGGCATGACCCAGTCGGCCATCTCCCACCAGCTGCAAGTACTGAAAAAAGCCAAGCTGGTCCGCTACCGGCGGGAGGGCAAAACCATTTTCTACTCCCTGGCCGATGGCCATGTGCGGGCCATTTTGGACCAGGGCATGGAACACATCACCGAATAAAGGAGGCGCCCTTTGAACGACATTTTTCTCACCGATTTTACGGACCTCCGGTTTCAAAAGGCCTTTCAGACTTACTTCCAGGAACTGGGCATTCAGGTCCGCGACTGGGAGGGCCTTTTCACCGAAATGAACGGCGATTCCCACGGCAACGCCGCCTATGTGCGGCTGGACGGGGAACGAGCCGCCGGGTTCATCCAGTTTTGCCCTATGGAGCTCTCCGGCTGGTTTTTCTCCAAAAAGCTGGGCTTTATCCGAGAATTCTGGATCGCCCCGGAATACCGGGGCCAGGGCCACGGCACGGCCCTGCTGGGGCTGGCGGAAAGCTGGTTTCAAAACCAGGGCTTCGCGGGGGCCATCTTGACCACGGACACCGCGCCGGCATTTTATACCCGGCGGGGCTACCAGCCGGACCCAGGCTTTCAAGCCAAAAACAGCGACCCGGTATTCATCAAACGCTTCTTCTAAGCGTTCAGCCCCAATGAAATTAAGACTCAACTCAATGTAACATGAAGAAAGAATTTATTTTAATTTTTACACAGAAAGGACTTGGGCAATATGACGAAACGTTTCAACCTCATCGACCTGGACTGCGCCAACTGCGCGGCCAAAATGGAGACCGCCATTAAGAAAATTGCAGGAGTGGAAGATGCTTCCGTCAGTTTTATGACGCAGAAGATGACCATTCAGGCCGACCCGGAGCGCTTTGAGGAGATCATGGACCAGGTGGTTAAGGCCTGCCGGAAGGTGGAGCCAGACTGCCAAATCGTCCGCTAATGGGAAGCTTTTGGGACCGCGCCGCCTGTTTTTACGACTTCTCCGAGACCTTCAACGCCCGGGCAAACCGAGCCATGGTCCAAGCCGCCGCCCGCTGGGTAAGCTCCGGAAGCCGGGTGCTGGACTGCGCGGCCGGTACCGGGGCCCTGTCCCTGGCCGCCGTGAAAAAGGCGGAAGCCGTACTCTGCACAGACCTCTCCCCCGCCATGCTGGCCCAGGCCAAGCGAAAGGCCGCGGCTCAGGGCGCTGGCAACATTACCTTCGCCCAGCGGGACCTGTTTGCCCCGCCGCCCCCGAGGCCCTTTGACGGGGTGATCGCCGGAAACGTCCTGCATCTGCTGGACGAGCCGGAACGGGCCCTTGCCAGCCTGCTGGCCTGCCTGCGCCCCGGCGGGCGGCTGATTCTGCCAACCTACCTGCAAGGGGAGGCGTCCCCCTTGTTCCGGGTTCTGCTGGCCGCGTACCAATGGGTGGGCTTTCGCCCGAAGCGCCAGTTTACAGACAAGAGCTACCGGGCCCTGCTGGCCCCTTGGCGGCCCACTTATTACCAGCTGCTGCCCGGCCCGCTGCCCGTGGGCTTTGCTGTCATCACGAAAGGAATGGATTCCCTATGAGTTTGCTGTCGGACATGACAAAAAAACAACGAACTATGGCCCTGCGCATTCTGGCCGGAGCCCTGCTGCTGGTGGCGGCGGTGCTGGTTCCCTATCACGGGCCCTGGCGCTTTCTGCTGTTTCTGCCCGCCTATGGTATGGTGGGCTGGGATGTGCTCTGGCGGGCGGCGAAAAATATCTGCCACGGCCAGGTCTTCGATGAGAATTTTCTAATGGCCCTGGCCACGGTGGGGGCCTTCTGCACCGGCTTTTTCGGGGAGGGCGAATACCCCGAGGCGGTGTTCGTTATGCTGTTCTATCAGGTAGGCGAGCTGTTCCAGGGCGTGGCTGTGGGCAAATCCCGCAGGTCCATTTCCTCTCTGATGGACCTGCGGCCGGACTTTGCCAACGTGGAGCAGGAGGGCCAGCTGGTCCAGGTGGACCCAGAGGATGTGGCTGTGGGCAGCGTCATTGTGGTGAAGCCCGGCGAGAAGGTGCCTCTGGACGGGGTGGTGGTGGAGGGCTCCACCACGTTGAACACCGCCGCGCTGACGGGCGAATCCCTGCCCCGGTCCATCCAGGCCGGGGACAGCGCTGCCAGCGGCTGCGTAAACCTGAGCGGCCTGATCCGGGTGCAGGTGGACCGGCCCTATCAAGAGGGCACCGTGGCAAAAATTTTGGACCTGGTGGAAAACGCCGCCAGCAAAAAGGCCCACGCGGAAAATTTCATCACCAAGTTTGCCCGGTACTACACCCCCGCAGTGGTCATTGCCGCCCTGTTCCTGGCGGTGATTCCCCCGCTGTTTGCGGGCGGCTGGGCCCTGTGGCTCCAGCGGGCCCTGACCTTCCTGGTGGTCTCCTGCCCCTGCGCGCTGGTGATCTCCGTGCCCCTGAGCTTCTTCTGCGGCATTGGCGGGGCTTCCCGGCAGGGCGTACTCATCAAGGGCGGCAACTACATGGAGGCCCTGGCGGCTGTGAATACGGTAGTCTTCGACAAAACCGGCACTTTAACCCAAGGCGTCTTCCAGGTGACGGAAGTGCGCCCTGAGCCCTGGCTCACCCGGGAGCAGCTGCTGGAGCTGGCCGCCCTAGCGGAAAGCTACTCGGACCACCCCATCTCCCGGTCCATTCGGGAGGCCTGGAACGGCCCCGCAGATGCCTCCCGGCTTTCGGAGGTGGAGGAGCTGCCCGGCCGGGGCCTGCGGGTGCGGGTGGATGGCAAGCTCATCTGCGCGGGCAACCGGAAGCTGATGGAGGAATGCGGCGCGGCCCTGCCCCAGGAGATGGGCGGTTCTGTGGGCACCACCGTGTTTTTGGCGGCAGAGGGCCGCTATGCCGGGCGGCTGGTCATCTCTGACCAGCTGAAAGCCGACGCGGTGGAAGCCGTGGCCCAGCTGAAAGCCCAAGGCGTCCACACCGTTATGCTTACCGGCGACGCCCAGGCCGCCGGAGAGGCCGCCGCCAAAGCCCTGGGGCTGGACCAGGCTTACGCCGAACTGCTTCCGGCGGACAAGGTGGAAAAGGTGGAAGAACTGCTGGCACAGCAGGCTCCCAAGTCCCGGCTGGCCTTTGTGGGCGATGGCATCAACGACGCGCCGGTGCTTTCCCGGGCGGATGTGGGCATTGCCATGGGGGCCTTGGGCTCGGACGCGGCCATTGAGGCGGCGGACGTGGTGCTGATGGA
>Ga0137309_100080_pt1 | contig 61321 bp, 56 predicted proteins | sample NAcewiD2O_June_FD_97179 | JGI IMG/M metagenome (GOLD analysis project Ga0137309, IMG submission 97179) | Mouse cecal microbial communities from Vienna, Austria - N-Acetylneuraminic amended D2O_June | ecosystem: Host-associated > Mammals > Digestive system > Large intestine > Cecum | place... | reverse complement strand
ATGGGTTCATCTGATTGGACAAACAGTGGCCTGACTGCTCTCTTCGGAAACTGGGATGCGGCGAAAAAAGATGTGGACTCCAAGCTCCGCGGTGTGACTAACACCAAGATCGCTGTAGTCGCTTTCTTCGTTGGCGATGACCTCCAGATCATCACCATTGGCGACAAGAACGTTGAGTATGCTAAAGCACATACCAATGGCCTGATCACCGTGCGCTATCCCAACTTCCCCGATGCGGACGTTATCACCCTTGATGTCAACAGTGTCACGTTCTGGTTTCTGAAATGGCTCCTAGAGGACGTCCTGACAGATAAGAAAGACAGACGCTGACAAAGAACCGGCCCCCACGGGAGATCCCGTGGGGGCCACTTTCGCTTACCGGAAGGCGATATAGTCGAAGGTTCCGTTGGCGTAGTTGATGGTGGGGAAGGGGACGCTGCTGGTGTAGGTGACACGGAAGCCGGTTTTGGTGATAGCGATCCGCTGGGGATTGACGCCCCCTGCGGACATTGCGATACGGCTGCCGGCTACGACGCTGTTGCTGGCCATCTGGTCCGAGCAGATGAGCACCAGGGACGGGCGGAATCCCAGGTTGATCTCCTTGGTTCCGCCATTTCCAATAAAGGACCCCACAACATAGGGCTTGTTATCCGGGGAGTAGGCGTTCCCGGCGGCCTGCTGGGCGGCGGTGGCGGTGCTCTTGGCGAAGTTGGCGGTGTTCACGGCTGACGCGGCAGCAGCGGCGTTGCTGTCCAAGCCCGCCTCGATGCTGTTGTTCATTGCGTTGAAGTCCTCCATCCGGATCAGGTCATTGAGCTCCCACTGGGGCAGGCCATAGTTTTTGGTGTGATTCATGATGTTTCTCCTTTAAATAAGATTTTGTAACGAAAGACCGTTACACACTAGGAGTGTAACGGCGAAAAATTGCACAGGAGCATACAACGTCAAACCCCACAAAAAATTTGAATTGCTTTACCGCCTCTTTGGGGGTATAATAGGCCCAGAAAAAAGCGAGGAGGCGAAGGAGATGTCCTTTTCCAGCGAGGCAAAGGAGGAGCTCTGCGGCAGGGCTCTTGAAAACACCTGCTGTTCCCGGGCGGAGGCCTACGGGGCGCTGCTCTTTTGCAACACCTTCACCCCCCGGGAGGTCCGGATCATCACAGAGAGCGCCGGTTTTGCCCGGCGTCTGCCCATCCTGCTGGAGCGGGCTTTCGGCCTGGCCTTCGACCGTCTGCCGTGCCCGGAGGAGCAGAAATACATTTTCCAGCTGACGGAGGCCGGCAAGATCGCCTCCATCATCGACGCCTTTGGCTTCGACTCTCGCCAGAGCCCGGTGCTCCACATCAACTTCGGCCTTCTGGAGGAGGACTGCTGCCGCGGGGCGTTTCTCCGGGGGGCGTTCCTCTCCGGCGGGAGCATCACCGAGCCCGCCAAGGGCTACCACCTGGAGCTGGTCACCAGCCACGCCCAGGCCAGCCGGGAGCTCCAAGCCCTCCTGACGGACATGGGGTGCCGCGCCAAGCACACCGAGCGGGGCGGGGCTCAGGTCACCTACTTCAAGAGCAGCGGCCAGATCCGGGACCTCCTGCACCTCATGGGCGCGGACCGGTCCGCCCAGGCCCTCACGGCCACCCGGGCCCAGAAGGCCCTTCGCAACGGGGTCAACCGCCGGGTGAACTGCGAGTCCGCCAACCTGGACAAGGCCGTCGACGCCGCCCAGGAGCAGCTACAGGCCATCCGGAAGCTCTACGCCCTGGGCCGGGTGGAGGACCTGCCCCCCGCCCTGAAGGAGACCATTGTCCTGCGGGAGACCTACCCGGAGCTGACCCTGCGGGAGCTTGCGGAGGAGTTCGACCCGCCCATCACCAAGAGCGGCCTCAGCCACCGCCTGCGCAAGCTGGTGGAGCTGAGCCGCCGGTAGCAGAAAGAGGAGGAACTGCCCATGAGCTTTGTCCATCTCCACGTCCACACCGAGTACAGCCTCCTGGACGGCTTCTGCCGCATCGACGGTCTTGCCAAGCGGGTGCGGGAGCTGGGGCAGAGCGCCGTGGCCGTCACGGACCACGGCGTGATGTACGGCGCGGTGGACTTCTACCGGGCCTGCAAGCGGGAGGGGGTCAAGCCCATCATCGGCTGCGAGGTCTACGTCACCCCGCCCGGGCGGCGGCGCACGGACAAGGTCCACGGGCTGGACGCCGAGAGCCGCCACCTGGTCCTCCTCTGCCGGAACGAGGAGGGCTACCGCAACCTCAGCTACATGGTCAGCATGGCCTACCTGGAGGGCTTCTACATCAGACCCCGGGTGGACATGGACCTCCTCCGGGAGCACAGCGGCGGACTCATCGCCCTGTCCGCCTGTCTCGCCGGAGAGATTCCAAAGCGTATATTAAACGGAGATTATAACGGCGCAAAGGACTACGCCCTGGAGATGCAACGCCTCTTCGGAGAGGACGGGTTCTACCTGGAGCTCCAGGACCACGGCATCCGGGACCAGACGGTGGTGAACGAGGCCCTGCTCCGCATCCACCAGGAGACGGGCATCCCCCTGGTCTGCACCAACGACTGCCACTACCTCGCCCCCGAGGACGCGGAGAGCCACGACATCCTCCTCTGCATCCAGACCGGCAAGCTGGTGGAGGACGAGAAGCGGATGCGCTACGAGCCCCAAAACTTCTACCTCCGCTCCACGGAGGAGATGGAGGCCCTCTTCAGCCGCTATCCGGAGGCCCTCGCCAACACGGAGCGCATCGCGGACCTCTGCAATCTGGAGTTCACCTTCGGCAAGTACCACCTGCCGGAATTCCGGGTGCCCACAGACGAGACGGCCCAGGCGTATATCCGCCGCCTGAGCGAGGAGGGCTTCGCCCGGCGCTACGGCGGCAGGCACCCGGACTACCACGCCCAGCTGGACTATGAGCTGGACATGATCGAGAAGATGGGCTTTACCGACTACTTTCTCATTGTCTCCGACTTCATCCACTACGCCCGCAGTCAGGGCATCCCCGTAGGGCCCGGGCGGGGGAGCGGCGCGGCCTCCATCGTGGCCTACTGCCTGGAGATCACCGACGTGGACCCCAAGCAGTACGGCCTGTTCTTCGAGCGCTTCCTGAACCCGGAGCGGGTCTCCATGCCGGACTTTGACCTGGACTTCGGCGACACCCGGCGGGACGAGGTGGTGGCCTACGTCCGCCGGAAGTACGGCGGCGACCGGGTGGCCCAGATCGTCACCTTCGGCACCATGGCCGCCCGGGGCGTCATCCGGGACGTGGGGCGGGTGATGAACCTGCCCTACGCGGAGGTGGACGTGGTGGCCAAGCAGGTGCCCGCCACGGTCCACATCACCCTCAACGACGCCCTGCGGCTGAGCAAGTCCCTCCGGGACCTCTACGAGGGGGACCCCAAGATCAAGAAGCTCATCGACACCGCCAAGGCCCTGGAGGGGATGCCCCGCCACGCCTCCACCCACGCCGCCGGGGTGGTCATCACGAAACATCCCGTGTACACCTACGTGCCCCTGGCGAAAAACGACGACACCGTGGTCTGTCAGTACTCCATGGTGACCCTGGAGGAGCTGGGCCTGCTGAAGATGGACTTTTTGGCCCTGCGCAACCTCACCGTCCTGGACGACGCGGTGAAGATGGTCCGCGCCCGCCAGCCGGACCTCCGCCTGGAGGACATCCCGGAGGACGATCAGCCGGTCTACGATATGCTCACCGCCGGGCGGACCTCCGGCGTGTTCCAGATGGAGTCCGCCGGGATGACCGGGGTGTGCGTGCGCCTGCGGCCCCAGTCCATCGAGGACCTGACGGCCATCGTGGCCCTCTACCGCCCCGGCCCCATGGACTCCATCCCCAAGTTCATCGCCTGCAAGCACGACCCCTCCCTGGTCACCTACAAGCACCCCTCCCTGGAGCCGATCCTCTCCATCACCTACGGGTGCATCGTCTACCAGGAGCAGGTCATGCAGATTTTCCAGCAGCTGGCCGGGTACTCCCTGGGGCAGGCGGACATGGTCCGCCGGGCCATGGGCAAAAAGAAGGTCAAGGACATTGAGCGGGAGCGGGAGGCCTTCCTCCACGGCGACCCCGCCCGGGGCATCCCGGGCTGTGCGGCCAATCACATCCCCGCCGCCGTGGCGGAGGCCATCTACGACGAGATGTACGACTTCGCCAACTACGCCTTCAACAAGGCCCACGCCGTCTGCTACGCGGTGGTGGCCTACCAGACGGCCTGGTGCAAGTACCACTACCCCCGGGAGTATATGGCGGCCCTGCTCACGTCGGTGCTGGCGTACTCGGAGAAGGTCTCGGAGTACATCGGCGAGTGCCGGGAGCTGGGCATCGCCCTCCTGCCGCCGGACGTGAACCGCTCCCGGGACAGCTTCACCGTGGAGGAGGGGGGCATCCGCTTTGGTCTCGCGGCGGTGAAGGGCATCGGCCGGAGCTTTATCCAGAGCATGGTCCGGGAGCGGGAGGAAAACGGCCCCTTCACCAGCTTCCAGGACTTCTGCGAGCGGATGTACGACAGCGACATGAACAAGCGGGCCGCGGAGAACCTCATCTACGCCGGGGCCTTCGACTGCTTTGGGGGCCGGCGCAGCCAGCTGGCCTCGGTCAGCGAGAAGCTCATCGATGCCATCGCCGCCAGCCGCCGCCAGAACGTGGAGGGGCAGATGGACTTTTTCGGCATAGCTTCCGACACCGGGCCCCGCCGGGGGATATCGGTGACGATGCCGGAGCTCCCGGAGTTCTCCCTGGAGGAACGGATGCGCCGGGAGCGGGAGGTCACGGGCCTCTACTTCTCCGGCCACCCCATGGACGCCTACCGGGACGCGGCGAAAGCCGCCGGGGCGGTGAGTGTGGGCTCGGTGAACGCCGACTTCGCCCGGGAGGAGGGGCCGGTGCTGTACCAGGACGGGCAGTTCATCACCCTGGCGGGCATCGTCACCGCCTACCGGACCCGTACCACCCGGAACAACACCCTCATGGCCTACGCCACTGTGGAGGACGACACCGGGTCCATTGAACTGCTCTGCTTCGCCCGGACCTTGGAGCGGTGCGGACGCCTGCTGGCGGAGGGCAGCGCGGTGATCGTCCGGGGAAAGCTCTCCGTCCGGGACGAGAAGCCCCCTCAGCTCCTCTGCGACGAGGTCTACCCCCTCAGAAGCGGGCCGGAGGCGGCCAAGGCGCCGCCCCCGCCTCCGGGGGTGCGGGTGATGGAGGGGCGGGTGCTGTGGCTCCGCCTGCCGTCCGCGGCCCACCCGGCCCTGGACCACATCAACCGGGTCATCGCCATGTTCCCCGGGGACACCCCCGCAAGGCTGGTCTTCTCTGACACCGGCAAGCGCATGGGCACCACATGCCTGCTGGGCACGGCCCTGGTGGAGGAGCTCTCCAGGGTGCTGGGAGCGGAGAATGTGGTCATTCAGTAAAAAAGTGGAGGAGCCTGCCGCTCCTCCACTTCTGTTTTTTCATTTTGAGCTATCAAAAGGTAAACTTTTTGATAGTTGCGGCTGATTCAGGGAACCGCGGGGAATCCTCCGGCTTCTTTTGGTAAATTTGTGAAAGAGGGGTTCAAATCCGGACATTCTGTGCTATCTTAAAAGTATAAAAATACTATCAAAAAGTTTACCATTTGATACTTCGGCCAGTTGCCTTGCGCTGAAGAAGTATGTCCTTCCGCGCTGCCGTTCGCGGCGGCGCGGGTCGGCATAGATGGATGTGTGGGAATATTTGGAAAGGGGGAATCTTATGCAGCAATACTGCCCGCATGTCATCCCTCCGCCCTCCGGCGGGGAGACGGCGAGCCCGTGCAGTGCGCAAATCCGCATGTTGGCAAACCACGGGAAACCGTGGGACCGCAAAGCTATGGGAACTAAGGTATCGTTTTGGCCCCTGCGCATAACGGTGCTATGTTAGCCCGGCTGCTGAAATAACTTTAGCAACCCGTCCGAAAGGACGGCGGCGCAAAGCTATGGGGCCTAAGGTACCCCGCGTACTATGGCAGCCCAGCCGCCGGATACTTTGCATCCGTTAAATGCAGCAAAGAAAGGATTGATTGAATGAGAAAGCATTTATTAGCACGGGCGCTCGCTTGTGTCATGTCCGTATCCCTGCTGTCGACGACGGCCTTCGCGGCTCCGATCGCGTTTGATCAGGAGTCCCACGTTGACGCTGATGGCTCTCTGCTGGGACACAAGAACGAGGGCAGTGAAGACTTGACCTACGACTACTACCTGGACAGCGATGTCGAACTGGACAAAACCCTGGTCATCAAGGATGGCGTGGATGCTTCCATCAACTTGAACGGGCATGAGCTCAGTGGTAACGGTGAGAGCTCTGTCATCAAGGTGACGGGGGAGGACACCAGCTTGACCTTATCCGACGAGAAGGTACCCAGCACGGAAGACACAGATACCGAGGCCGAGGCCGATGGTGACGATGTCCAGACCGATGAGACGGGCAAAATCACAGGCGGCGGCGGCAAGGCCGGTGGAGGTATTTACGTTGATGACAATGCAAGTGTCACGATGAACGGCGGCGAGATCTCCGGTAATAAGGTGGCAGAGAATGGCGGCGGCGTATATATCAAAGATGGCGGCACGTTCACGATGAACGGCGGTGAGATCACCGAGAATAGCACTGGACACTCTGGCGGCGGCGTCTTTGTGAACAACGGCTATGATGGTTGGGACCATGCTCAGTTCAATATGAACGGCGGGACCATCTCCAACAATACGGCCAGCGGCCTTAATGCAAATGGAGGCATCGGCGGCGCAGGCGGCGGGATCGCCGCTGCGGGTACGTCTACTGCTGATAACGCCGGTGAGGATGCCGTTGTTATCCAGAATGGAACGATCACCGGAAATAGAGCAGAAATCGATGGCGGCGGTATCTATTTGACGAACAGCAATGCTTCTATCACAGGCAGCACGATTTCAGATAATACTGCGGCAGCCATCCAGGGTGAAGGAACTGTGCAGAGCGGCGGCGGTATCTTTGTTACTGGAAACAAGTCTGATGTCACAGTGACAGACAGCACGATCTCCGGCAACGAGGCGAGCCAAGGCGGCGGTATCTACGTTCAGCAGGGTGCAGAGGTGACTATGAACGGTGGTTCGGTCACTGAGAATAACGCCAACGTCGGCGGCGGTATCCTGGTGAACAAGAACAGTACCTTCATCGCAGAAGAAGGCACCGAAATCTACAACAATAGCGCATCTGCGCACAGCGATGATGTGCGCAAAATTGCGGGTGCAACGCTTAAGCTCCCGTCTGCCGCATCTATGAATGTGATCGGGCCGGATGGCAAGCCTATCACAGGATGGTTCTTTGATGGAAGTAATCGTTGGGGCGATGAGAGCCATAAGAACGCGTATACTACACAAGAATCACATGCGGTCGATGAGAACTGCCAACACGGGCTTTCTTTGAAGGCCGCCCATGACCGGTATTTCGATGTGACCTACACCGACGGCGCTGATGGCGCTGTGTTTGCGGACGAGAAGCACGAAGTCGAAAACAAAAATCCCGTCCCCTTCTACAAGGGTGGTGAGGAGCCTGTCCGCGAGGGTTACACCTTTATCGGTTGGCGTGTGTCTGACGACACGGAGATCGATCTGGAGACCGCAACTGTTACCGGGACGCTCATCCTGGTAGCCCAGTGGGAAGAGATCATCCCCGACGTGCCGGAAACGCCCGATACGCCCGATGTCCCCGATACCCCGGACGTGCCTGACACCCCCGATACTCCGGATACCCCGGATGAACCCGATGTGCCGGATGTCCCCGACACCCCTGACACCCCGGATGAACCCGACGTGCCGGATGTCCCCGACACCCCTGATTTCCCCGAGGACCCCGACGTTGAGGATGAGCCCGAGGCGGAGACCGTCAGCATTGATGACGAGACCGTGCCTCTGGCAGGCATCGTGACCCTCGCCCAGATGCTGGAGGAGATGCGCGTACACGAGCAGGCCGAGGACGTGGAGCTCCCCGCGGACTTCAAGTTCATCGACCATGAATATGCGCAGGCCATCTATTGGGCTCTGGAGCGCCAGCTGGTCGTGGATACTGAAGACGAGCCTCTCGATCCTGACGCGATCGTGACTGTGGGCCTCGTGCGCCAGGTGCAGGAGAACTTCGTGACATACTATAAAGTCCTGAAGGGCTTCACCGTGGACGTTGAAGGCGAAGAAGACGAGATTGTCATGGACCTGGGTGAGCGTCTGTCCGCGTTCTACGAAGATCTGGAGGCGTGGAGTCAAAACTAAGTAAGATCATCCTTCCAAATTCCCACACAGACATGTAAAACGGCGCCGGGGGCTCCTGCCTCCGGCGTCATTTTGATGTAAGATATTTCCTCAACAAACCGAAGGGGGAGCTTCACAGCTCCCCTTCGACTTTTATCTCCGTTCCGTCCCACGTACAGCAGAATCCCCCGCCGTTGGGGGCCTGCCAGCGATAGTATTCATGGCTGGGCTCCAGGGCCTCCAGCAGGGTCATGATGGTGCCGCCGTGGACAACCAGGGCGGCAGCGTCCTCCGGTCCATGGCGGGCCGCGACAGAGCGAAACGCCTCCAGGACCCGGATGCGGACCTCCTCCTTGCTCTCCCCGCCGGGGGGCGCGATATCACCGGAGGACTCCAGCCACGCCTGATAGAAGATGTCGTCCTTGAGTTCCGCGTACGTATGGCCCTCAAAGGCCCCCATATCCGTCTCCTGGAGGCCGGGGACCACCGTCTGTTCCATACCAGGGTAGAGGATGGCCGCCGTCTCCCGGCAGCGGAGCATGGGGGAGACATACAGCGCGTCCGCCGCTGGGGGCCGGACGGCCTCCAGCGCCTCCCGTCCCCGGGCACAGAGGCGCTGGTCCGTGGACCCGATGTAGCGCCGCTCCAGGTTGCCCCGGGTCTGCCCGTGGCGGATGAGGAAGACGGTCATTTCAGCCGCATCCCCAGGCCGCAGGTCACCCGGTAGACCGCCTCGGCGTGGGGGGCCAGCTCACAGCAGATGCGGCCCACCGCCTCCCGCCAGGCCCGGTCCTCGGGGTCTGTGGGCACCACGCCGGAACCCACCTCGTCGCAGATGAGGACCCCCTGGGGGTGGTCCTCCAGCCACGCGCCGATAGCCGCCCGGGGGTCGTCCATGGCCCGGATGGCCAGATGGAGGTCCCGCACGCAGTCCTCCTCCCCCAGCACGCCCTCGCTCCAGGCGTGGACGCCCAGCTCCGCCCGGGCAAAGTCCAGCTTGCCCTGGGAAGCGCCGCCTACAATCAAAATCATATCGCACACATCCTTTCTGTTAATACCACGGCCGCGAGGATCACCAACTCACAGACCTGCAAAAACCATCCCGCCAGATCGCCGGTGAAGCCGCCGAACTGGCGCATGGCCATTGACTTGTAGTAGAAGTAGAAGAGCGCCGCCGCCGCCAGCGCCGCCAGCGCCGCCAGCGGCTCCCCCCAGAGCCCTACCGCCCCGCCGCACAGTACCAGGTAGACCGCCAGCACCCACCAGGGGAACCGGCTCCCCGACTTCAGCGCGGCCCCCATGCCCGCCCGGGCGGAGGGCAGGCGCTCAATGGCCCGGGCGCTGAGGGCGCGGCTGAGGACGAAGCCCGCCGCCAGGGTGGGCAGGCTCTTCGCCTCCGTGAGCAGGGAGAAATAGGCCAGGAACCACACACAGCACCAGATGACCGCAAAGGCCCCGGCGCTGGAGTCCTTGAGGATGACCAGCTTCTTCTCTCGGGAGGCGTGGGAGGCCAGGGCGTCCACGGTGTCGCAGTAGCCGTCCAGGTGGATGCCGCCGGTGACCAGGGCCGGCGCCGCCGTGAGCACCCCCGCCCGCAGGATCGGGCCCGCGTCCAGAAGGCCGCACAGCGCCCCCGCGCCCCAGAACACCGCTCCCACCGCCGCCCCCACCAGGGGGAAAAAGGCCAGGGTGTGGCGCATATTTTTTTCGTTCCATTCCACCATAGGCATGGGGATGCGAGAATAGGTGGAAAAGGCGATGGCGCAGGAGCGCAGGAGCTCTCTCATAGGTCCTCTCCCTTCCTCTCGGAGTTCAACAACAGTATAGCAGATTTTGCAAGAATTGCAAGAGGGAGGCCCCGAAGGACCTCCCCTTTTCTCACGACGCCCCCTGGGCCGCCTGGAGCTGCTGCTTGTTGAACTGGAGGGTATAGAGCTGGTAATACCGGCCGCGGTGGCGGAGGAGCTCCTGATGGGTGCCCTGCTCCAGAATCTCGCCGTGGGCCAGGACGATGATGTTGTCCGCGTGCTGGATGGTGGAGAGCCGATGGGCCACGATCAGCATGGTGCCGATGTTCTTCATCTTCTCCAGGGAGTCCTGGATGAGGATCTCGGTCTCGGTGTCGATGTTGGCGGTGGCCTCGTCCAGGATCATGACCTCCGGGCGGTGGATGATGGTGCGGGCAAAGCTGAGGAGCTGCCGCTGTCCGGCGGAGAAGTTGTTGCCCCGCTCCCGGACGGTCTCGTCCAAGCCGTTCTCCATCTTATTGATGAAGGAGTCGGCGTTGACGTAGCGGCAGGCCTGCCAGATCTCCTCGTCGGTGAAGCGGTCCTCCCGCAGCACGATGTTGCTGCGGACCGTGCCGGAGAAGAGGAACACGTCCTGGAGCATCTGCCCGAAGTGCTTGCGCAGGGAGGCGATCTTGATATGACGGATGTCGATGCCGTCGATGAGGATCTGCCCCTTCTGGATGTCGTAGTTGCGGCAGATGAGATTGAGGATGGTGGTCTTGCCGGAGCCGGTGGAGCCGACGAAGGCCACGGTCTGCCGGGGGAGGACGTGGAAGCTGACGCCCTTGAGGACCCACTCCCCGGGGACGTAGGCAAACCAGACGTCCTTGAACTCGATCTCGCCGCGGATCTCCTCCAGCTCGATGGCGCCGGGCTCATCCACCACCTCGGGCTTCATGTCGAAGATGGTGAAGATCTTCTCCGCGCTGGCGAAGGCGCTCTGGAGCTGGTTGAACTGCTCGGCCAGGTTCTGGATGGGGTTGAAGAACTTGTTGACGTACATGTAGAAGGACACGATGACGCCGCTGGTGAAGCTCTGCCCCAGGAAGGTGCCGCCCTTGATATATCCCCGGCCGCCCAGGTAGAGCAGGCAGAGCACGGAGGAGATATAGAGCATGTAGACCATGGGGCGGAAGATACCGAAGACGAAGATCTGGTTCTGCTTGGCCTTCTTCAGGTCGTTGCTCCGGCGGAGGAAGTCCGCCATCTTCCGCTCCTCCTGGTTGAAGACCTGGGTGATCTTGATGCCGGAGAGGTTCTCGGAGAGGTAGGTGTTGATGTCCGTGGTCCGGTCCTTGACCACCCGGAAGACCTTCCGGGTAAACTTGCGGAAGATCACGGTGAAGAGGACCAGGAAGGGCACGAAGCACAGCACCATCAGCGTCAGCGCGTAGTTGAGCATCAGCATGGCCGCCAGGACGCCCACCACCACGAAGACGTTCTTCGCCATATTGACCAGGATGTTGGTGAACATCATGGAGATGGCATTGGTGTCGTTGGTGACGCGGGTGACCAGCTTGCCCACGGGGATCTGGTTGAGCTGTTCATGGGAGAGGCTCTCAATGTGGACGAACAGGTCCTGCCGCAGGGCGGAGAGGATGCGCTGTCCCGTCCGCTGGAGGATGATGGCCTGGAAGTAGGTGCAGATCAGGGAGACGATGAGGATGCCCGCGTACAGCAGGACCCAGCGGCCCAGCGCTCCCAGCTGGAAGTCGTCCTTGATCATCTCCTCGATGGCGCCCACGATCAGAGGCGAGGCCAGATCGTAGGCGATGGAGACCAGCATGATGCCCAGCACTAGGACAAACTGCTTCTTATAGGGCACCGCGTACTTGAGGAGGCGGCGGATGAGCTCCCCGTCCTCCATGTGGCGGTCGAAGCCCAGGGCCTCCTTCTTGTTTTTGATCCTGAGGTAGGCGGCCACAAAGACGGTGGCAAACACGCTGATGATCGCCGCGACGATCAGGACCGGCAAATACTCACGCATTGTGAAGTGCTCCCTCCTCCTCTAATTTCTGAAGGTCCACCATGTGCCGGTACGCCTTGCAGTTTTCATAGAGCTCGGCGTGGGGGCCCATGGCGATGATCTTCCCGTCGTCGATGAAAATGACCTTGTCCATCTGCTCGATGGTGGAGATGCGGTGGGCGATGAGGATGGTGGTGCGCCCGGAGCGGGTCTTGCGGAGGTTGGAGAGGATGGCCCGCTCGGTCTGGGTGTCCACGGCGGAGACGGAGTCGTCCAGGATCAGGATGGGCGCGTCCTTCATCAGGGCCCGGGCGATGGAGATGCGCTGCTTCTGTCCGCCGGAGACAGTGACGCCCCGCTCCCCCAGGACGGTCTCATAGCCCTCGGAGAACGCCCGGATATTGCCGTCCACGTCGGCCAAAGCCGCGGCGGCTGCAACGGCGTCCTCGTCGGGATCGTCCGTAGTAAAGCCGATGTTCCGGGTGATGGTATCGCTGAAGAGGAAGTTGTCCTGGGGCACGTAGGCCGCAGCCTGACGCACCTCCCGGATGGGAACGGTGTTCACGTCGTGGCCGTCCACGAAGACGGTGCCGTCGGGCACGTTGCAGGTGCGAAGGATCAGGTCCACCAGCGTGGTCTTGCCCGCGCCCGTGCGGCCCACCAGCCCCACGTTCTCCCCGGCGTTGATGGTGAAGCTGACGTCCTGAAGGGCGTCGTACTCCCCGTCGGGGTAGCGGAAGGTCAGGTGGCGGAACTCGATGTCCCCCTTCACCGGGCCCAGCTCCTGGACGTCGGGGCGGTCGATGACATCCTGCTCGGCCTCCAGGAGCTCACCGATGCGCTTGAGGGAGGCGGTGCCCCGGGAGCGCATGTCCACCAGCTCGGCGATGGCGTTGATGGGCCAGACGCAGGCGGTGAAGTAGCCGATGAACTCCATGAGCTGTCCGGCGTTGAAGACGCCCTCGTGGACCAGGTAGCCGCCGTAGCCCAGGATGATGCAGATGACGGACTCCACGAAGAGGACCACCAGGATGCGGAACATCACCGCAATGCGGGTGAAGTCCACGTTGGCGTCCTCGTTCTCCTTGTTGAGGCCCTTGAAGGCCCAGAGCTCCCGGCCCTCCTTGACGAAGGCCTTGATGACGGCGATGCCGGAGAAGCTCTCCTGGGAGAAATCCGAGAGCTTGGAGAAAGCCGCCTGGCGGGTGTCCCACTTCTCGGTCATGTACTTGCCCACCAGGTTGCTGCACGCCAGCATCAGCGCCATGGGGATGAGGGAGAACAGCGTCATGAGGGGGTTCATGCCGAACATCTTCACGATGGAGAGCCCGCCCATGAACACCGCGTCAAAGAGCATGATAAAGCCGGAACCGTAGCAGTCCTGCACCGTCTCCAGGTCATTGGTGAAGAGGCTCATCAGGTTGCCGACCTTGTTTTCGTGGTAGAACTGCCGGGAGAGGTCCTTGGCGTGGTTGAACATCTCGTTTCGGATGTCCGTCTCCACCTTGATGGCGGAGCCGAAGATGCACACGCGCCACAGAAAGCGCCCGACCACGATGGACAGGATGACCCCCACCATGGGCATACAGATCCGGTCCAGCAGGAAGTCCATGTCAAAGACGACTTCCACGCCGTCCACCAGCACGTAGCCCTGGTTGATGCCGTTGATCACCATCTGATAGAGATTTGGAATGATCAGCTGCATATAGTCCACGAGCCCCAGGAAAAACAGGCCGCAGATGAGCCATATGGAATATTTTGCGTAGTATTTGTTGATATGCTTTCCAAAGATCATACCTCTGCTCCTCCTTTGCTTCTTACAGCAGTCCTTCCGCAGGCCCGCAAGCCTTCATTTCCTCCGCCGGTTCCTCCTTTGCCAAAGTGATCCCGGGCCGCTGGAAAACCGCGTTGACCTGTATTATATAGCCGCCTTTGGAAGAAGTCAATAGGCTTAACAATATAATTGTTACAATTGTGTAACAGTGGAAAAACGGGAGAAAACCGGCGGAACATTATGTGTTCCGCCGGTTTTCCGCAACTACTTTTATGGAAATTTCGAGTGGACTCCCAAAAGCAAGGCGCAAGCCTTGCGGACAAAAAGTTTTTTCTTTTCTGCTTCTCTTTTCTTTTGTACACAAAAGAAAAGAGAAGGTCCGCTCAGGGCTCCACGCGGGGATTGTAGTACCGGCCCTGGTCCTCGCCGGGGGACTTCCAGCGGATGGCCCGGGTGGGGCAGCGGTGGAGGCAGGCGAGGCACCGGACGCACTGGGGCTTGGACCAGGCGGGCCTGCCCTCGGACATGGTGATGGCCCCGCAGGGGCACAGCTCCTGACACAGCCCGCAGCTGACGCAGGCGTCCGTGACCAGGAAGGGCCTCGTAGAGCGTCCGTGGGCATAGGGCTGGTAGGCCACGGCGGTCAGCGCACCGGGGAAGTGCCCCTGACAGCGGTCGTAGTCGCCGACCCCCCGGGCGAGGATGGCGGCGCAGGCCTCGTCGATGTAGGCCTCTGCGGCGTCCAGCTTCTGTTCGATGGCCTCCTGGTCCGCGATCTTGAACATGGGGACGTAGTTGTCCACCATGGGGACTGCGAACTGGGCGGAGAGGGTGAGGCCCTTCTCCTTGAGGAGCTTCCGCATCTGGCTGCCCGCACCGGCGGTGGTGCTGCCGCAGGTGAGGATCAGGTAGATATACTGATCCTCGTACCCGTTCAGGGCCAGCTTCTTGAGGAAAAAGGTCAAAATGCTGGGCAGGCCGAAGAAGTAGGTGGGTACCACGAAGCCCAGGCGCTCCTGACGGCTCAGGTCATAGTGGTAGGCGCGGCTTCGCACGGCGTCCCGCAGGAAGACCAGGCGCTCTCCGGTGGCCCCGGCCAGGCGCTGGGCCACGTATTTGCTGTTGCCGGTAGCGGAAAAGTAAAAGATCATATGAGGACTCCTCTCATGTTAGGATCATCAGGTATCACACGTTCCAGAGGTTCTCCGGATACAGCCCCTGCTCCGTCTTCTCCCGCAGGGCGGCCACCACGGAGGGCTTATCCTCCCGGTAGGTGACGCCGAACCACTTGTCCGTGCTGGAGAGCACCCTGATCCGGGCCCGGTCCCGGCGGATCAGGTCGTCGGTCATGAGGGGGATAAAAAACTCGCCCTTCTCGGGGTTCTCCGCCAGAATGCGGTCCAGGAAATAGGGGAAGCGCTCCCAGGCCTCGTCCAGGAAGCTGCGCTGGAAGCCCCAGAAGTTCATGCTCACCAGGGTACTGCCGGGCAGGTGGACCCAGGTCTCGCCGCCGTCGGGGCTGTAGCGCGCGCCGTCTCCGTCCTTGAAGAGGGCGGTGCGCTCCACCACCTCGGTCAAAAAACCGTCCTCCCCCACTTGGCAGACGCCCCGGGCCACACTGCCGTTATCCGTGACCGTGTTGCCCAGCAGGTAGCCCGCCATGGCGTACTGGAAGCGGTCCGGCTGGTCGGGATGGGCCGTCAGGTAGTCGTAGATCATCCCGAAGGCCCCGGGGCCGTAGTAGTCGTCGGCGTTGATGACCGCAAAGGGTCCGTCGATGACATGCCGCGCCGCCAGGACCGCGTGGTTGGTGCCCCAAGGCTTCTTGCGCACAGCGGGGACCGTGTAGCCTGCCGGCAGGTCGGTGAGCTCCTGGAAGACGTAGCGCACCTCCATGCCCCGGCTGATCCGGTCGCCCACGGCCTCCCGGAAGTCCTGTTCCAGCTCATGCTTGATGACGAAGACCACCGTCTCGAATCCCGCCCGCTTGGCGTCGTAGATCGAGTAGTCGATGATGCTCTGCCCGTGGCCGCCCACAGGGTCCATCTGCTTGAGTCCGCCGTAACGGCTCCCCAGCCCTGCGGCCAGCACCAATAGTACCGGTTTTTTCATACCGTCGTTCCTCCATCGTTCGTTCCTTTCGCCGCCCGGTCCATCCCCGGGACGGCAATTTTAGGATAACACAAGTTGGCGCGGTTGTAAACGGGTTTCTTGCAAAGAGGGAGCGCCGCCAGGCGCTCCCTCTCTCAGATCGAAAAATCCTCCTGTTTCAGGCGGGAAGTCTCCAGCTTCACCGGCCGGGGCGGGACCCGCTTGAAGGGATCGTACTTGAAGCGCCCGCAGTGATACTCCGCCGCCACCACGCCCTTCCGGGAGCAGGCGACCTCCCGGTCGCTGATGGCGCTGCCCTTGGCACAGTAGGCGCACCGGGGCTCGATGTCCTTCCGAAGCAGCATGGCGGGCCTCCTTACAGCGTGCGGATCGCCACTTTGTCCGCCTCGGCGGTGGCGGCGATCTGGGTGATGGGGTGGTCGTAGCTGCGGATGATCTCCGAGGCCAGGGTGTCCTCCACGTCCTTCTGGATGGTGCGGCGGAGGGTCCGGGCGCCGTAGGCGGCGGAGTAGGACTTCCTGACCAGGTAGTCCACCAGGGCGTCGTCATAGGTGAGGGCGAGGCCCTTCTCCTTGAGGCTGGCCTTGAGCTCCTCCAGCATCAGCCGGGCGATGGGGCGGAAGTCCTCCTCCGTGAGCTTGTTGAAGTAGACGATCTCGTCCACCCGGTTGATGAACTCCGGGCGGAGGAACTGCTGGAGGGCCTTCATAGCCCGGTCCTTACCCAGGTCGTTGACGGACTTGTTGAAGCCCACGGTGCCCTCCTTCCGGTCGCTGCCGGCGTTGGAGGTCATGACGATGACCGTGTTCTCAAAGTTCACCTTCCGCCCGTGGGCGTCGGTGATCTGACCGTCGTCCAGGATCTGGAGCAGGACGTTGAGCACGTCGGGGTGGGCCTTCTCGATCTCGTCGAAGAGGATGACGGAGTAGGGCTTGCGGCGAATTTTCTCCGTCAGCTGTCCCGCCTCGTCGTAGCCCACATAGCCCGGCGGGGAGCCGATGATCCGGGAGACGGAGTGCTTCTCCATGAACTCCGACATATCCAGGCGGATAAGGCTCTCCGGGGCGTTGAAGAGGTCCTCGGCCAGCTGCTTGACCAGCTCCGTCTTCCCCACGCCGGTGGAGCCGACGAAGATGAAGCTGACAGGCTTGTGCTTGGGGGAGATGCCCACCCGGTTGCGCCGGATGGCGGCGGAGACGGCCTCGATGGCCTCGTCCTGGCCCACGATCTTCTCCTTGAGCCGCCGGTCCAGCTCAATGAGGCGCTTGAACTCCTCCTCCCGGATTTTGCTGGCGGGAATTTTGGTCCAGAGCTCAATGACCCGGGCCAAGTTGTCCATAGTCAGCTGGGGCTGTCCCTGGGCGTTGAGTGCGTCCAGCTCGGTCTGAAGCTGGAGCTCCTTGCTCTTGATCTCCGCCAGGCGCTCAAAGTTGGGCTCCTCGGCGGCCTCCAGGAGCTCCCGCTCCTTGGCGTAGTCCTGGATCTCCCGGCTGATCTCCTGGCGGCGGTTGATGGCCGCGTCCTTCAGGTTCATGTCCGAGCACGCCTCGTCGATGAGGTCGATGGCCTTGTCGGGCAGGAAGCGGTCGGTGATATAGCGCTCGCTGAGAAGCACCGCCTGACGGAGGATGCCCTCCGGAATCTGCACGCCGTGGAAGCTCTCGTAGTAGTGGGCGATGCCCCGGAGAATTTCCATGGTGTCCTCCAGATTGGGCTCGCTCACGGTCACGGGCTGGAAGCGGCGCTCCAGGGCGGTGTCCTTCTCGATGTGCTTGCGGTACTCGGTGAAGGTGGTGGCGCCGATGACCTGAATCTCCCCCCGGCTGAGGGCGGGCTTGAGGATGTTGGCGGCGTTCATGGAGCCCTCGGCGTCGCCTGCGCCCACGATGTTGTGGACCTCGTCGATGACCAATATCACGTTGCCGCACTTGCGGATCTCCTCAATGAGCCCCTTCATGCGGCTCTCGAACTGCCCCCGGAACTGGGTGCCCGCCACCAGGGCGGTCAGGTCCAGCAGGTACACCTCCCGGTCCCGGAGCTTGAAGGGCACGTCGCCCTTGGCGATGCGCTGGGCCAGACCCTCGGCGATGGCGGTCTTGCCCACGCCGGGCTCGCCGATGAGGCAGGGGTTGTTCTTCTGCCGGCGGTTGAGGATCTGGATGACCCGTTCGATCTCCTGCGCCCGGCCCACCAGGCTGTCCAGCTTCCCGGAGCGGGCCCGCTCGGTGAGGTTGATGCAGTAGTTGTCCAGATACTTCCGCTTGGGGGTCTTGTCGGTCTTGCGCTCTTTGGGCTCGTGGCTGCGGGCGCTCTCGGCGGAGGGGGCGCTGGGGGCGTCGCCTCCGCCGAAGAGGCGGTTGAGGAAGGGGAAGGTGGCGGTTTTGCCGTCCTCGCTCTCGTCCTCCTCGTCCTCCCGGGGGATGAGGCCCTCCAGGGACTCCGCCCCGCCGAAGGCCTGCATCATCTCCTCGGAGATGGTGTCCAGGTCGTCGTCGGTGATGCCCATGCGGCGCATCATCTCGTTGACCTGGGGGAGCCCCAGATCCTTGGCGCACTTGAGGCAGAGGCCCTCGTTGACGGTCTCCCCCTTCTCGATCTTGGAAATAAATACCACGGCCACGCGCTTTTTACATCTTGTACACAGCGTCGGTTGCATATCTTCTACCTCCACGCCCAGGGGCCGTTGGCCGCTGGGCCTATTTTGCTAGTATTGGTTATACCAAAACGCCGGGGCGTTGTTATGAACAAATTGAAAACTTTATAGGATTGGAATATTTTTTGTGTCATTTCTACAAGGATGCTTTGCCGCCAATGCCCGGCAGGGAAAATAATTTTGCCATCAACGGCCCTTGGGTGACGAATGTGGTGTGCCGGAGGAGGAAGGAGCCCTCACGCACCTCCGGGGGCACCTCCACCAGGAAGGGGATGATCCACGCCGCCAGCCACACCAGCAGCGCCCCCTTCGCCAGGCCCGCCACCAGGCCCAGCGCCTGGTCCGTCTGCTTGAGCACGGGCAGTTTCCTCAATACCAGCAGTGCCCGCATCACCCGGCGCAGGAGGAAGACCACCGCAGAGAAGGCGAGGGTGTAGAAAATGGCGTGGGCCGTCCGGTACACCGCGCCGTTCAGGGCCGCGTCCGCCGCCTGGGTGCCCAGGCGCACCAGCGTCTCCCGGGCGGAGTGGGTCACCTGGGTGGAGGAGACCGTCAGGCCCTCCACAATGCCCTTGGCATAGCCCTGGAGGATGTCCGGCAGACCGTCCACGACCTCCATCAGCTTCGATGTGATCTCCTCCGGCGCGGCGTAGACGTCCCCCTCCGTAAGGAGCTGGTCCACCTGCTCCTCCACGGCGGCGTGGGCGGCGGGGCGCATGTACTCCACGGCCTGACGGGCGGCGGCATCCGCGATCTTCCCCGCCAGGATCATGGCCAGGACCACCACGATCAGCTCCGAGAGGGTCCGCACCACCCCGCGCCTCCAGCCCTTGCGGGCGAACAGGATCAGCACCGCCAGGGCAGCTGCGTCTATTATAACAGATAAATACAAGAAAGCCAGCTCCTTTCTATGGAAAACATCCCATGAGCAGGGCGGAGCCCTGCGGAAAAAGTTTTTCTTTTTCGCTTCCTTCTTCTTTGTTCACAAAGAAAAAGGAAGGACCGCTGTCACGGCAGAAACCGTTGGGCCTCGGTGCTGGCGATGAGGAGCACGGACCCGTCCTCTCCCATCTCTATGGTCCCCGCGTAGCCCGTGTCGTCCAGCCGCGCGTACTCCTGGAGGTCCCGGGTGTAGACCACCAGGCTGTCGCTGAAGAGCACCGCCAGGCGGTCCCCCCGGGCGTCCAGGTCCAGCACCTCCTCCGTCAGGTCCAGGGAGGCGATCTCGCCCCCGTCCATGTCGTAGGTGGTCAGGGTACACACGTTGCCCGACTGGTACCGGCCCAGCAGGAGGGCGGAAAACCCGTCCCCCGTCAGGGCGTACCCGTGGAGGTACAGGTTCCCGAAGGTCCGGTCCAGCAGGCTCTCCCCGGCGGTGGTGGCGATGGAGAAGCGCCGGTCACACACCGCCAGCAGGCGGTCCCGGCTGTTATTGAGGTCCAGCACCAGGCCGTCCCGGATGGGGCGGCTGCTCACCAGCTCCGCCGAGAGCAGGTCGTAGACCAGCAGGGTGCTTGCAAAGGCCCCCTCCCGGGCCTCCAGGCTCACCGCCGCCGCGTAGCGGCAGTCCTCGGTGACGATGGCGTCGCTGAGGTAGCTGTCGTAGGAGTCGAACTGAAAGACCTGCCTGCCCGTGCTGTCGTAGACGGAGAGGGACGCCTTGAAGCCCCCCTTCTGCTCTGTCACGGCAAGGTAATCACTTCCGTTGAGCCGGGCGGAGTAGTAGCAGAGGCCGTTTTCCGCCGTCATGGTCCGCCGCAGGCCGTTCCGGTCCAGAAGATAGAGCACGCCGCCCCCCACGTCGCACACCGCCGCCTGCCGGGCCCCCACGGAGATCTGGGGGCTGGTCATGCGCACCGCCTCCTCGCAGATCGCCGCGCCGTTGGACTGGAGCAGGCGCAGGACGTTGGGGCTAACCACCAGCAGGTGGTCCCCCAGCCGGGCGAAGCGGTTGTCCGGGTCCGCGGCGTAGACGAAGGCGTCCCCGGTGCCGGAGGTCTCCCCGTACATCAGCCACCGGCGCAGGGAGGCGAAGTGGACGCTGTCCTCCCCCATGGTGGTCAGCGCCGCCGCGCCCAGCACCACGCCCGCCACCAGCGCCAGTCCCAGCAGGCGCCGGAGCAGGCGGGGCTTCTTCTTCGATTGTTCCGCCGCCGTCCCGGGGGCGCTGTGTCTGCCGTCTTTAGCCATTGAGCCGCTCATCCTCGTACCAGAGTTTTGTCAGGTACAGCCCGCCCGGGGGCACCGTGGGCCCCGCCAGGGTCCGGTTGCCGCTTTCGAGGATGGCCGGGATGTCCTCCGGCGTCAGCTTCCCCTCGGCGGCGTAGAGCGCGGTGCCGGTGATGGCTCGTACCATATTATACAGGAATCCGTTGGCGCAGACCTTCAATTCCAGCAGGTCCGCGCTCCTTGTCACATAGCAGTAGTAGATGGTGCGCACGGTGGTCCGCGTCTCCGTGCCCACACTGCGCACGGCCCGGAAGTCGTGCTTACCCTCGAAGGCCCGGGCGGCCCGGTCCATCACCGCCTCATCCAGCCGCTTGGGGTAGAAGTAGGCCCGGTCCACATAGAACGGGTCGCGGATGCGGGAGTTGTAGATGCGGTAGGTGTACTCCTTTTTCAGGCAGGAGCCGATGGCGTTGAACCCCTCGTCCACCTCGAAGGCCGCCGCGACGGCGATGTCCTCCGGCAGGCGGGTGTTCACCGCCAGGGGCAGGCGCTCGCAGGGGATGCGGGAATCCGTGCGGAAATTGGCCACGTACCGCTCCGCGTGGACGCCCGCGTCCGTGCGGCCGCAGCCGGTGACCTTCACCCGCCCTCCGCACACGGAGGAGAGGGCCCTCTCCAAAGTCTCCGCTACGGTGGGCAGGTCCTTCTGCACCTGCCAGCCGTGGTAGGCCGTGCCGTTATACATCAGTTTTAAGGCGATATTTTTCATCAGATGTTCCTTTTACAGTCCGAACCGCGCCAGCACCAGCACGCCCGCCAACACTGCCGCATAGGCGGCAAGGACCAGGTAGTCCCGGGGCTTGTAGCGAAGGACGTGGAGCTTCGTTCGCCCCTCGCCGCCGTGGTAGCAGCGGCACTCCATGGCCACCGCCAGCTCGTCGGCCCGGCGGAAGGCGCTGATGAAGAGGGGCACCAGGATGGGCACCAGGGCCTTGGCCCGCTCGATGAGGTTCCCGCTCTCAAAGTCCGCGCCCCGGGCCTTCTGGGCGGACATGATCTTGTCCGTCTCCTCGATCAGCGTCGGGATGAAGCGCAGGGCGATGGACATCATCATGGCCAGCTCGTGGACCGGCACCCGCACCCTCTTCAGGGGCCCCAGCAGGGCCTCCATGCCGTCGGTGAGGGCGATGGGGCTGGTAGTGTAGGTGAGAAGGAAGGTGCCCATGATGAGCATGGTGATGCGCAGGACCATGAAAAACGCGGTGAAGATGCCCTCCTTCGTGATCTTGAAGATCCAGAAGGACGCCAGCGTCTCCCCGGGGGTGTAGAAGAGGTTCAGCACGGCGGTGAAGCAGATGATGAACAGGATGGGCTTCAACCCCCGGACCAGGGCCTTGGGGGCCACGCCGGAGACCTTGATGCCGGTAAAGAGCACTAGGGCGATGAGCAGATAGGAGAAAAAAGACTTGGCGCAGAAGAGGGCCACGATGTAGATGACCGTGAGGAGGAGCTTCGTCCTGGGGTCCAGGCGGTGGGCCAGGGAGGTCCCGGGGAAGTATTGACCCAGCGTGATATCCTTCAGCATCAGCGGCCCACCTCCTTCAGCGCGCCCAGGGCCCGGCGCAGGTCCGCCACCGTGTACACAGCGGGGTCCACGTCCACGCCCCTCCGGCGCAGCTCCATGGCCACCTGAGTCACCTGGGGCACGTTGAGCCCCACGTCCATAAGCTCCCGGGCCCGGCTGAACACCTCATGGGGCGTGCCGCTCATGACCACGCCCGCGTTGGCAAGGGCGATGATGCGGTCGACGTTCTCCGCCACCTCGTCCATGCTGTGGCTGACCATCACCACCGTGGTGCCCCGCTCTTTGTGGTAGGCGCGGATGTTCTCCAGGAGGCTCCGCCGCCCCGCCGGGTCCAGCCCCGCCGAGGGCTCGTCCAGGATGAGCACCGCAGGCTCCATGGCGATGACCCCCGCGATGGCCACCCGCCGCTTCTGCCCGCCGGAGAGGTCGAAGGGGGACTTGTCCAAAAGGTCCTCCCCCAGCCCCGCGAAAGCCGCCGAGGCCCGGACCCGCCGGTCCACCTCCGCCTCGTCCAGGCCCATGTTCTTCGGGCCGAAGGCGATGTCCTTGTATACCGTCTCCTCAAAGAGCTGGTACTCCGGGTACTGGAACACCAGCCCCACCTGGAAGCGCACGTCCCGGATCTTCTTCGGGTCTGCCCAGATGTCTTGGTCCCGGAGGTAGATGGCGCCGCTGGTGGGCTTTAAGAGGCCGTTGAAGTGCTGGATGAGGGTGCTCTTCCCGGACCCCGTATGGCCGATGATGCCCAGGAACTCCCCCTCATAAATTTCCATGCTTACGCTGTCCACCGCGCTGCGGCAGAAGGGCGTGTCGATGCCGTAGGTGTGGGTCAGGTTTTCCACGCGAATGATAGGGTTCAATATCGGTACCTCCGTTTCGGCATACCTTCTCTTTTCTTTTGTGGACAAAAGAAAAGAGAAGCAGAAAAGAAAAACTTTTTGCGCAAAGCTGCGCTTTGCTTATGGGCCCTTACGCAAGCGCTTGGACGATGGCCTCCGCGCACTCCCCGATGCCCAGGGCGTCCAGGGGCACGTCGAAGCCGTCCTGGCGCAATCCGTGGAGGAGCTCCACGGTGTGGGGCGCGTCCAGGCCGATGGCCCGGAGCTCCTCCACCCGCACCAGCACCTCCCGGGGCGTGCCGTCCATCACCGGCCTCCCGCCGCTCATGACCACCACCCGGTCCGCCAGAGCGGCCTCGTCCATGTGGTGGGTGATGAGGACGATGGTGATACCCTTCTCCCGGTTGAGGCGGCTCACCGTATCCAGCACCTCCCTGCGGCCCAGGGGGTCCAGCATGGCGGTGGATTCGTCCAGCACGATGCACTTCGGCTCCATGGCGATCACACCCGCAATGGCGATACGCTGCTTCTGCCCTCCGGAGAGGTGGTGGGGCGCGTGCATCTGGAATTCCCCCATCCGCACCGCCTGGAGGGCGCTGTCCACCCGGACCCGGATGTCCTCCGTGGCCACGCCCAGGTTCTCCGGGCCGAAGGCCACGTCCTCCTCCACCACGTTGGCCACGATCTGGTTGTCCGGGTTCTGGAACACCATGCCCACCCGGCGGCGGATCTCCAGGAGGAGGCTCTCGTCCCGGGTGTCCATGCCGTCCACCCAGACCGTGCCCCCCTCCGGGAGGAGCACGGCGTTCATATGCTTGGCTAAGGTGGACTTCCCGGACCCGTTGTGGCCCAGGATGGTCACGAAGCTGCCCTGTTCGATGCTGAGGCTCACGCCCCCCAGGGCCAGGACCGGCTCCTTCCCCTCGTCGGGAGGGTAGGAGAAGGTCAGATGTTCTGTTTTGATGATTTCACTCATGCGGCTCCCTCATGATTCTATGGTAATCCAGTAGCGGCGGATGGTCCCGCTCTTCCCAAGGCCCGGAACATCCTCCACCTCGTTTTCCAGCACACCGCCGTTGGCAAGAATGATTTTTTCCGACGCGGTATCGGGGTCGCAGGTCAGCAGGACCCGTTTCTCTCCCGCCGCCCGGCATTTCTCCAGGGTCAGACGGAGCTGTTCCTTGGCATACCCCTTCCGCCGCTCTGTCGGGCGGATGCAGTAGCCGATGTGCCCGCCGAATTGGCGCAGGAAGTCCGTCAGAGGGGTGCGGAAATTGACGATGCCCACCACCCGGCCGTCGGACCGCCGGACGGTCACCCAGGTGTGGGAGGGCACCCAGCCCTTGCGCTCCTCCCGGCCATGGAAGTCCAGCCACTCCTCGTAGGTGTCCACATTGTCGAGGCCGTTACAGCCGTCAAAGTCACTGCCGTACTCCAGCATCTCCGCCTTGAAAGCCATGACCTGCTCCTTGTGGGCTGGGGAGGGCACTGCCAAATACAATTCATCCATGGGAGTTCTCCTTTATTATATAGAACCGCTCCGCAAAACCGGGCGCGGCCCTCCGCAAAAGCGCCCAGAGCAGATAGCCGCTCAGCACGCCCAGGGCGTTTAAGATGATGTCGTCGATATCGAAGTACCGGCCCACGAAGATCTGCCAGCACTCGATGCCTGCCGTAATGGCAAGGCCCAGGAACAGTGCCCTTTTCCAGGTCCAGCCCCGCCACAGCAGGGCGGTGAGAAAGCCGAAGGGCAGGAACATGACGATGTTTCCGGCGAGGTTGAAGCCGCTGTCCAGGTCGCTGAAGGGGAGCAGGCTCACCCGCCGGTCCAAGCCTCCCAGATCAAACAGGGGCACATGGTCCGCTCCCCGCAGGACATCCAGGAGCCATCCGGGCCCCGGGAACAGCGTGACCGCCGCCATGCCGCCGCAGTACATCCAGAAGAGACAGACCCCGCACTCCCGAAGAGCGCTGCTGTGCAGTCCCCGGACCTCCAGCCTGCGCCTCCGGTACCGGAACAGGACCAGGAACACCAGCGCGCCGAACGCCAGACCGGGCGTCATATAGAGCAGATAGCGAAGGACCCGTTTCATTCTAGCGGTCCCCCACCCAGCGTCCAGCCGCCCCGCAGGGGAGGACCAGGCCCGTCTCCGTGACCGGCAGGCCGATCTCATCGCTGACGGTATGCCCGCCGAAGCGCCTGGAGACCACTGTCTCCAGGATATAGGTCAGCACGCTGGGGGCCAGGCCGGTGGTATAGGAGTTGAGGATAATGAACAGCGGCTCGTCCGAGAGCACCCCCGCGCAGAGCTCTACGAAGGGGTAGAGGCTCTCCTCCAGCTTCCAGACCTCGCCGGTGGGGCCCCGGCCATAGCTGGGGGGGTCCATGATGATAGCGTCGTAGCGCCGCCCCCGGCGGATCTCCCGCTCCACGAACTTGGCGCAGTCGTCCACAATCCAGCGGATGGGGGCGTCCTCCAGGCCGGAGGCCCTGGCGTTCTCCCGGGCCCACTGGACCATGCCCTTGGCCGCGTCCACATGGCAGACGCTGGCCCCTGCGGCGGCACAGGCCGCGCTGGCCGCCCCGGTATAGGCGAAGAGGTTCAAAACGCTCACCGGCCGTCCGGCGGCGCGGATGCGCTCCTGGGCGAAGTCCCAGTTCACCGCCTGCTCGGGGAAGAGGCCGGTGTGCTTGAAGTTCATGGGCTTGACCTGGAAGGTCAGATTCTTGTACCGCACCTGCCACTGTCCGGGCAGACGGCCCTTCTCCCAGCTCCCACCGCCGGAGCTGGAGCGCTGATAGCGGCCGTCCGGCCTCCTCCAGCCCGGGTGCTCCCCCACGGCAGGCCAAATGGCCTGGGGGTCCGGCCGCACCAGGAGCTTGTCCCCCCAGCGCTCCAGCTTCTCCCCGCCGCCGCAGTCGATGAGCTCATAGTCCTTCCAGCCGTTCGCGATCCACATAGTCTTCCCCGCCTCACCTTCCAAAAATCACCTTATTATATACCAGCACCGCCCGCCCGTCAACCAAAGATGTGACGATCTGGGAAAATTTGAAAAACTTCTCCACTTTCCTCTTGACATTTGGGGGAAGAGCGGCTATAATAATCCCTGCCGTCCGGTTGTGGGACAACCGGGTTCGTCGGGCAACTATGTGGAGATGTCGCGTAGCTGGTCGAGCGCGCACGATTGGAAATCGTGTATACCCCAAAAGGGTATCGAGAGTTCGAATCTCTCCATCTCCGCCACATTCGGCCCCCCTGGAGCTCCTGCGCTCCAGGGGGGCCGAACTGTCCCCAAAGCCCTCCGCGGGAATTTTTTCCGAAGGCGGAAAGCGCTTTGCGGGCCGCACCGGCCCCTTTCTCAAAAAAAGCGGTGCAGCCGCTTTTTTGACACACAAACTGACCGCCGCAGATCCATACCATGCGGCGGTCAGTTCTTTTTCTGCTCACGGGGCCTCCCCGCTCTTTTTCAAGAGGGCCACGGTGCGCAAGAGCGCCCTGCCCCGCAGCTCCATGATCCCCCGGCAGACCTCGTCGTTGGGGTCCAGGTCCATCCAGAAGCTGTTGATGATGGCCTGCTTGATCCGCTCCAGGATCTGTGTGGAGAAATCGCTCTGCCGCACGGCTGCCCCCAGCTCGTCGAACTCCTCGGCGATGTCCTCCCAGCCGGAGTGGAGGCGCAGAGCGTCCCTGGAGGCGTCGAACAGAGCGCATAGATAATCAAATTCTTCGTGGTCGTAGCTCATTGCATTCACCTCACCCTTTACACTACCATATCCCGCCCCGGAACGCAAGACATATGGAGAGGATTTTGTGTGCAAGATGCCTGTTATTCAAAATCCGCCGTGATGCTGCCTGTTTGAAGGATATGGCCCTTGGCGCCCCTCAGGAAAGCGCTTTTGAGGGAGCGGGGGCTCAACCGCATTTCACAGTCCAGTGCGTACACGGTAAAGCGGTAAGTATGCGTTTTCCCTTTAGGCGGCTTCGGTCCGGCGTACCGGTGAAAGCCGTATCCGATGCCCTGACAGGCCCCGCCCAGCTCCGGGACGCGCTTTCCTGCGGGGATGCCGCCCCTGATCTGTCCGCCGGCGGGGATGTTCCAAATGACCCAGTGGGTAAAATTTTTGACCGGGTGCGACAGGTCCTCCAGGGTGACTGCCAATGTTTTGGCCTCAGGCGATAGATTCCGGATGGAAAATCCCGGCGAGGCGTCCCGCCCGCGTCCGGTATGCTCCACCGGGAATCTCCCCCCATTTTCCATGCCGTCGCAAACAAAGTCCAATGTTTTGTTCGTCATAACTCCTCCTCGTGATGATGCAGGGCATATCCCTCCCTGCCCAAACAGCCTGGAGACAGTATAGCACATTTCCCGAAAAAGGTGTACTATAAAGATCACCCGCGCCGTCCAGTCACGGGCCCGATCCGTCCAGTCACGCCGGAGGCTCTTACCCGGACGGCCATTTGAACGAATAAACAGACAGGGGGACAGCGATATGTTAAAAATAGCCATCTGCGACGACGAACCCCGGACCCGCGCCGGCCTCGCCTCCCTGATCCGGGCGCAGGACCGCCCCTGCGAGATCACGGCGTACGCCTCCGCCGGAGCGTTCCTCGCGGACCGCCGGGATTTTGACCTGCTCTTTCTGGACATCGCCCTGGACGCCTCTGGGCCGGACGGGATGGCCTTGGCCCGGAGGATACGGGAGGACCTTTCCGCCTCCCAGCCGGTCATCGTCTTCGTCACCGGCTACGAGCGGTATGTGTTCGACGCCTTTGACGTGGGGGCGTTCCAGTACCTGCTCAAGCCGGTGGATGAGGAGAAGTTCGCCCAGGTCTTTGCCAGGGCGGCCGGACAGATCGAAGCCGCCCGGGAGACGCCCCTCCGGGCCCTGACCCTCCGGTCGGCGGGGATCAGCCGGACCGTGCCGCTGGAGCGCATCTGCTACATTGAGAGCAGTGACCACAAGGTGGTGCTGCACCTGAAGGACGGGGAGTTCTCCTGCTACGCAAAGCTTCGGGATCTGGAGGCGGAGCTGGGGGACCGGTTCTGCCGCGTCCACAAGGGGTATCTCGTGAACCTCGCCTGCGTGGAGGGGTACAGCAGGACCGAACTGCGGCTGACCAGCGGGGAGAAGCTCCTGATCTCCAAGTACAAGTACCAGGACTTCGTAAAGGCCCACCTCCGCTTTCTGAAAAGGGGGGACGGACAATGAGCGAGGCAGGATTCCGGATGTTCAACCAGGCGTTCGCCATTGCCGCGGAACTGCTGTACGCCGGTCTGCTCACGGCCTTTTTCCGTCCCTTCCTCCCCCGGGGGCGCAGGGCGGGCAAACTGCTCCTCCTCTTCTCCGCCTACCTCGTTTTGGAGCTGGTTTGCAATCACACAGCGCTTCCCCAGGGGGCCTCTGGCCTGCTCCTGACGGGGATGCTGTTGGCGGTATCGAAAGCGCTCAACCTGGAGCGCCCCTGGGTGCTCCTCCTGACGCTCCTCTATTTCAACGCCCGCATCTCCAGCGGCCTGATGGTGGAGAGCCTGTACTTCGTCCTGGAGCGGTCCCTGCCCCTCCCTGTGGAGCCCCTGGAGGCGGTCTTTCTCCGCGCCGCCGCCCTGGTGACGCTGTTCCTGCTGTCCCACGCCGCCCTCTTCGCCGCGATGCTGTACGCCCTCCGGCGTCAGCTCCAGAAGCGGAGGCTCTCCCTCCACCGGCGGGAGCTGTGCTATCTCGCCCTGGTGCCCACGGCGGGCGTGCTGTTCGGGCAGGTGATCTCCCGGCTGCTGATCGAGTTCAAGGACGGCGTCCTGCTCCAGCTCTACGAGCGGCATCCGGCGTTTTTGGCGGTGGTGCCGGTGCTGGCCCTGCTGTTCTGCGGAGGGGCGTATCTGACCATCGTCTTCCAGCAGGGCATGGCGGCCCTGCTGGAGGAGCAGGCCGCCCTCTGCGCGGCGTACCAGCAGGCCCAGGCCATCCGCTCGTGCATTCGCGAGGCGGAACAGTTCTATGCCCGCGTCCGCGAGATGAAGCACGAGATGCGGGGGCATCTGACCAACATCCAGGGGCTGGTCCGGAGCGGCGAGTACGCCTGCCTGGAGGACTACATCGCCCGGATGGACGGGAGTATCAGCGGCTTCGCCCTGGAGCTCCAGACGGGCAACCCGGTCACGGATGTGATCGTGGGCGGCGTCCGGCGGCGGAGCGCCGGGCTGGGCATCCGCCTCCAGGTGGACTTCCACTACCCGGACCCGGAGGCCTACGACGCCTTTGACGTGGGGATCATCCTCCAGAACCTGCTGCAAAACGCGCTGGAGGCCTGCGAGAAGGTCCAGGGGGAGCGCTATATCACGCTGACGGGGACGCGAAAAGGAAGATTTTTTCTCATTGAGGTGAAAAATTCCTCCCCGGGAGAGGTGGTCTTCGGACCGGACGGCCTGCCAGTCACCACGAAGCAGGAGGACGCCCCCATGCACGGCATCGGCCTCGCCAGCGTGCGCCGGGAGGCGGAGAAGTATACGGGAGAATTGGAGCTGAGGGCCGGCCGGCAGGAATTTTCCGCAGCAGTTCTATTACAGGAGAGGAGCAGTTTATGAGCGGTACCATTCTGCCCAGCTATGGGCCGAGGACATTCGGCGTCCCCGCAAAAAACAGCGGGGCAAAGCCAACGGGCATACAGTCCACCAGTTTTGGGGACATGGCGGCGCGGGCCAGCAAGGCAGACGCCTACAAAAAATATCTGGAAAAGCGGTTCGGCCCTGTAACGGTCCAGAGCGTCGGAAAGGACCGGGCGAGTCTGGAGGCCGCCGGGAAGCGCATGAGGGGAAACGACATCGTGATCGCGCCGAATATCTTTGAGGAAATGGTGTCCGACCCCCAAAAAGCGGCCTGCTATGAGCAGAAAATATCCTATTTTTTCACCGATGTGATCCCAAAGGGCACGGCCTGGGCGGCCTCCGTCGGGCTGACCTTCGAGCCCTGCGGCGTGGTGATCCACGAGGACGGCACGGTCACCTACATCTGCGGCGGCGGGGACAGCCCCGAGCGCGTGGCCGAAGTCAACCGGATCAACCGGGAGAAGGCCGAGAAACAGGCGGAACAGCAGCGGCTGTATCTGGAGCAGACCGCGGCGGCGCTGGAAAGAGCTACGTTCAACATCCGTGATCTGCGATTTGTAAGGAAAGGGTGACAAATTTTGAGCAATACGATCCATCCCGGTTATGGAGCGGCCCCATACAACGCCCTCACCAGGCCCCGCGGCGCTGTGCCGGCGGGCAGGCAGGGCATCGGCTTCCTGGACATGGCGGCACGGGCCGCAGGCCAGCGGCAGGCGGGGGCCGTTCAGGCGGCGGAGGCCCCCTCCCTGGAGGCCATGCTGAAAACCAAGTACCCCAACATCCACTACCACGTCTTTGACGCCAGCAGCGGCTATTGGCGCACCCGGAACGACTACCCCCACTATCTCCTCTACCAGGACGGAGACGAGGCCAAGAAGACCCTGGAGAACTGGCAGCCCACCGGCTCCAACCCCTTCTACGGCTCCATTGACGGCCGGTTCACCGCGCCCAAGGAGATCCACGCCCTGGGCCGGGTCCCGCCCGGGAGCAAGGCCGTGGTCATCCATCCCAAGGTGCAGGAGCGCATGGAGCGGGACCCGGCCTACGCCCAGGAGATCTTTGCGAAGATCGACACCTGGTTCGCCTTCGACGCCGCCCGCAACGAGGCCATCCTGCCCGGGAGCACCTGGGATATGTCCCAGGCGGTGGCCATCGGCGAGGACGGGAATATCTGCAACGCATGCTCCTCCAGTGGAGGCGGCGGGCTCACGTTCTCCAGAAGCGGTTCCGGCGATGAGCTGAGCTGGTGGGACCTCCGCATGGCCCGCCACGCCGAATTTATGAAGCTCCTGGTGGAGGGGCAGATTCAGCGGCAGCTCCAGGCCTCCGACTGGGCCGCGTCCGGGCTTGCAAAGTCCCGGCTCGCCTCCATGCTGGACGGCGGGGGACTGCTGGACATCTTCGGCAGTGAGATCGCAGGGGTCCCCACCGAGACCATCCTCGCGCTCACCAGGGCCCAGGTCTGGGGCGGCGGAGCGGTCTTGTGAAAAAGGGAAGGACAGGGCCGCGCCCTGTCCTTCCCTTTGCAATACTCGCCCTTGCCTTTTATCTGTGCTTCTGGTATACTTTGGACCATCAAGAAGAAGGAGGTCCCGCTATGGAGCAGGCATTTTTATTGCGGGCTTACGGCGCGTGCTGGGGCCCCGAGGCCGGGCCATGGAACCTGTCGGTGCAAAACAAATACCTGGAGTATATGTTTGCCAGATTTTTCGAGGAACACTTCCCCCTCCCGGAATATGTCCGCATCTGCAACATCGGCATCGGCGCGGGATACTGGGACCGGTACCTCTCCTACCAGCTCCGGGGCGGCAGTCTGACCAGCATCGATGTCGATGAGGTTTGCTGCCGTCAGCTGCGGGAGGGCCTGGAGAACGAGGGAAATCCCAACTCCGTGGAAATTCTCTGCTCGGACGTGATGGGCCTGGACCTGGCGGAGCGGTTCGACATCGTGACCATGGTGGGGTCCACCCGTTTGGAGAGCGGCCTCTATGAGAACATTTTGGAGAAGGCGTTTTCCTTCGTTAAGCCCGGAGGCGGTTTCTACTACCAGTCCCTGGACAAGGAGGAGCCCAAGGAGCGGTTTGCCGCGCTGTGCGGGAAAAACGGCATGACCGTTGACCAGTATCTGTTTGACGGCACTTACGGTTTCCGGGCCCAGTACTGGAAGGCCGGGAGGCCCGGCGTATGAACTGGGAGGCCTGCTGCCCCCGCCCGCAGCTGCGGCGGGCGTCGTTTCTTCCCCTCTCGGACGGCTGGACCCTGGAGGGCCGTCCCATCCGGGTCCCCTGGCCGCCCCAGTCGGCGCTGTCCGGGTATTCCGGCCGTGTGGGGGATGTCCTGCACTACGAGACACATTTCACTCTGCCGGAGGACTTCCTTCCCCCGAAGCACCGGCTCCTGGTCCACTTCGGGGCCGTAGACCAGGCGGCGGAGGTCTGGCTGAACGGCGTCCCGGCGGTCCGCCACGAGGGGGGCTACCTGCCCTTCTCCGCGGACATCACCAGCGCCCTCCGCAAGGGCGAAAACCGCCTGACTGTGACGGCCACGGACACTCTCTCCCATAAGTATCCCTACGGCAAACAGCACAAGCGGCCCCACGGCATGTGGTACACGCCGGTGTCCGGCATCTGGCAGGCGGTGTGGCTGGAGGCGGTGCCGGAGCGGGGCGCGGTAGCGTCCCTGCGCATGACGCCGGACCTCGCCGGAGTGACCCTGGAGACGGACTGCGGCGGGGTGGAGTACACGGTGGACATTCCTCTGGGAAATGGCCGTACAGTGACGGTCCGCTCCAAAGAGAAAAGCCTGCGCATCGACATCCCCGCCCCCCGGCTCTGGTCGCCGGAGGACCCGTATCTCTACCGCTTCACCGTCACCACGGAGACCGACCGGGTGGAGAGCTATTTTGCCCTGCGCACCGTCACCCGGGAGGAGCGGGGCGGGCGGCTGCGCATCTGTCTCAACGGCAGGCCCGTCTTTCTCCACGCCGTGCTGGACCAGGGATATTTCCCGGACGGGCTCTTCCTCCCCAGCGCCCCGGAGGCGTACGAGCGGGACATCCTGCGCATGAAGGAGCTGGGCTTCAACACCCTGCGCAAGCATGTGAAGATCGAGCCGGAGGCGTTCTACTACGCCTGTGACCGCCTTGGAATGCTGGTTCTCCAGGATATGGTGAACTCTGGCGGCTACAACTGGCTTCTGGACACAGCCATCCCCAATGTGCTCACGAAAAAGCGGCCGGACCGCCTCCCCGGCAGTCCGGCGCGCAGAACATTTTTCGAGGCCCACTGCCTTGGGACTCAGAGGCATCTCTACAACCACCCCTGTATCGTGGGCTGCACCATCTTCAACGAGGGCTGGGGGCAGTACGATTCCGACCGTATCTTCCGGGCCTGCAAGGCGGAGGACCCGTCGAGGTTTTATATCAGCACCTCCGGCTGGTTCGCCCAACGGGAGAGCGACATACAGAGCGAGCACCTCTATTTCCGCACCCAGGTCCTGCCGCCGCCCCGGGCCGGGCAGGTGCTCCTCATCAGCGAGTGCGGGGGCTTCTCCCGGCGGATCGCGGGGCATACGGCGGATCGGAAGAATTACGGCTACGGCACGGCAGACACAGAAGAAGCTCTGATGGAGCGTATCCAGGCGCTCTACCGGGACATGGTGCTCCCCTCCATCCCCAACGGCCTGAGCGGGTGCGTCTACACCCAGCTCAGCGACGTGGAGGGGGAGACCAACGGGCTCTATACCTATGACCGGGAGGTCTGCAAGGTGGATGCCCGCGCCATGCGGGAATTGGCAAAGCGGCTGCGGGACGCCCTGGAGGACGCCTGCACTTAATGGGCCTGCCGCATGGAGAGGGAGATGCGCTTTTTCTTCTCGTCCACCTCCAGGACCACCACTTTGACGATGTCCCCCACGCTCACGGCCTCGGAGGGGTGCTTGAGGTACTTGTCGCAGATCTGGGAGATGTGGACCAGGCCGTCCTGGTGGACGCCGATGTCCACGAAGACGCCGAAGTCGATGACGTTGCGCACCGTGCCGGTGAGGACCATGCCGGGCTTGAGGTCCTTCAGGTCCAGCACGTCGGTGCGGAGGATGGGGGGCGGGAGCTCGTCACGGGGGTCGCGGCCCGGCTTTTGGAGCTCCTTGGCCACGTCCAGCAGGGTGGGGACGCCTACGCCGCACTGTTCCGCCAAAGCCTCCGCCCCGGCGTCGCGGATGCGGGCGTCCAGGTCGCCCAGCCTGCCTGCGGTCACGTCGGCCATGGCGTGGCCGGTGAGGGAGAGGAGCTTTTCCGCGGCGGCGTAGCTCTCCGGGTGGACGGCGGTGTTGTCCAGGGCGGTCCTGCTCTCCGGGACCCGGAGGAAGCCCGCGCACTGCTCGAACGCCTTCGGCCCCAGCTTGGGGACCTTCAATATCTGCTTCCGGGAGGTGAACATGCCGTTCTCCTCCCGATATTTTACGACGTTTTTGGCCGTAGCGGCGTTGAGCCCCGCCACACGCTGGAGCAAAGAGGGGGAGGCGGTGTTCACGTCTACGCCGACGGAGTTGACGCAGTCCTCCACCACGCCGCCCAGGGCCTCGTCCAGGCGCTTTGGGGGCATGTCGTGCTGGTATTGGCCGACGCCGATGGCCTTGGGGTCGATCTTCACCAGCTCGGCCAAGGGGTCCTGGAGGCGGCGGGCGATGGAGACGGCGGAGCGCAGGTTCACGTCGTACTCAGGGAATTCCTCCGCCGCTAATTTGGAGGCGGAGTAGACGGAGGCCCCGGCCTCGCTGACGATCATGTAGCTGACGCCGCCGCCGGCCTCCCGGATGAGCTCCACGGTCATCTGTTCGGTCTCCCGGGAGGCGGTGCCGTTGCCGATGGCGATGTGGGTGACGCCGTGGCGGCGGATGAGGGCGAGGAGCTCTTTGATGCAGGCGGCTTTTTGGCGTTCGCCGTGGGTGGGGTAGACGACGGTGGTGTCCAGGACCTTGCCGGTGCCGTCTACCACTGCGACTTTACAGCCCATGCGGTAGCCGGGGTCCAGGCCCATGGTGACGTGTCCCTTCACCGGGGGCTGCATGAGGAGGGGGCGGAGGTTCAGGGCGAAGTTGTGGATCGCGCCCTCGCTGGCCTCGTCGGTGAGGGTGCTGCGAATCTCGCGCTCCAGGGAGGGGTAGAGGAGGCGGTCGTAGGCGTCTTCGGCGGCGGACTTGACGAAATCCATGGCCTTGGAGCCAGGGCGCACCACGGCGCGGCGGAGGAGGACCAGGGCGGCATCCCGGTCGGTGGCGACGCTGACTTTCAGGAATTCCTCGCGCTCCCCGCGATTGATGGCGAGTACCTGGTGGCCCTGGACTTTTCCGACATTCTGGTGGAAGTCGTAGTAGAGGCGGTAGACGCTGTCCTCGTCCTTGGCGGCGGAGGTCTCCAGGACGCTCTGGCGGAGCATGAATTCCCGGAGGGTCTTGCGGACGGCGGCATCGTCGGAGATGTCCTCGGCGATGATGTCGCTGGCGCCTTGCAGGGCGTCTTCGGCGGTCTCCACGCCCTTTTCCGGGTCGATGTATCCGGCGGCGGCCTCGAGAGGGGCGGGGCAGTCCGGGGACTGGGCGAAGAGGAGGGCGGCGAGGGGCTCGAGGCCCTTTTCACGGGCGGCGGTGGCGCGGGTGCGGCGCTTTTGCTTGTAGGGGCGGTAGAGGTCCTCCACCTCGGCGAGGGTCACCGCGGCGTCGATGGCGGCGGAGAGCTCCGCCGTGAGTTTGTCCTGGGCGTCGATGGCGGTTTTTACTTCCTCGCGGCGTTTCTCTAAATTGCGCAGGTATTGCAGGCGCTCCTCCAGGGTTCGCAGGGCGGTGTCGTCCATGGAGCCGTGGAGTTCTTTACGGTAACGGGCGATGAAGGGAATGGTGTTGCCCTCGTCCAGGAGGGTGATGACGTTTTTTACGTGGTCTTCGGTTTGGTCCAGTTCTTGGGCCAGGAGTTTGATGATTGATTCCATAGGGGTCCTTTCTTTGAGGTTTTTCTCGTTAGAGGTCCTTTCTTCCGAATATCTGCCATCTTCGTCGAAGGCCCGGGGCTCCTCGCCCCCGTCCCCGGTGACTTTTTGTACGGACAAAAAGTCACCAAAAAACCGCCAAGGGGGCTTTGCCCCCTCTGGACTCCCCCACTCCTCTTGGGCCGGAGGGGCCCGGGAGTGCGCAGTACGACAAGATGGCGCCCTTCCTCCGAACTTCTGCGCGCTCCCCTGGCAAGATTGGCAGAATGTTAAACTCCGCCTGCCGGCCCTCCATGTAGAACTCCCTGCCGGACTGCGCAGCAGATGCGCCATGCGCACATGACAAGAAGCGCAGTCTCGCCCGCACCGTGCCGGTGGCCCGGTAGTCTCTCAAAAGAATCGCGCTTCTCGGAGGCGAACCCAACGATGAAGACCGAAGGGCCAGGGAGTGGTGGCGGAGATTCGACTGCCATCGGCCCAGAGCAGACATTGGGGAAAAGGGTCAAACAGGTCGTAGCGTAACGAAAAAACAAATCATGAAGGGGGTCCAGCCCGTAGGGCTGGCGTCTTTTTGGGTACTTTTTCCACGGGGAAAAAGTACCCGGGGTCCGGGGCGAGGAGCCCCGGGGCTATCAGAGCGGAAGGCACTTCCACTCAGGGGACAAAGACCTTCTCCACATAGACGTGTTCGGTTTTGGAGACCAGCTCCGTCCCGGAGAAGTCCAGCTCCACCACGAAGGGCATCCAGTCGATAAAGCGCATGAAGGAAGCGCAGTTGAACGACGGATCGTAATAATGCAAAATGGTGCTGAGAGCGGTGCCGTGAGTGCCGATTACGACGGTTTTCTCCCGGCTTTCGTTCAAAATATCCGTCAGCGCGGCGATGTTCCGCGCCTGCACGGAGCGCAGGCACTCCCCGCCCTCCTCGTGCCAGTCGAAGTCGGCCCAGCGCCTCTGGAAGAGCTCCCGGACGTTGCCGCCGGGGACGGTCTCCCGCTCCCGCAGGCGCTCGTCGGTGCGGATGGCCAGGCCGAAATGGTCCGCCGCCTCCTGGATGGTGTCCAGGCTGCGCCGGTAGGGGCTGCAATAGAAGGCGTCCACCGGCTTGTCCCGGAGGAAGTCCAGGACCACCCGGCGGTCCTCCAGGCCCTCCGGAGTGAGGCCGCGCTCCCGATCGCTGCCGCTGCGGCAATCGGACTGGGCGTGGCGCACAAAATATACTCTTGTCATAATTCCTCCGTTTTATTACTTGTAGTAAAGCCTCTGCCGCTCGTATTTGGCCTCGTAGCTGACGTGCATCCCCAGGCGGCGGTAGAGCTTCTCGTCCACGTCACTGAGCACCACGGTGAAGTGGGCCCCGCAGCCCTTCAGTTTGGGCAGCTGCCGCTGGGCCAACCCGGCGATGGGGTTCGTCAGCGCGCTGACGCACAGGGCAATCAGCACCTCGTCGCTGTGGAGACGGGGATTTTTGTTGCCCAGACTCTGGGTCTTCAGCCGGCAGATGGGCTCAATGACCTGGGTGGCGATGAGGTCCAGCTCCTGGTCAATGCCCCCCAGGGCCTTCAGGGCGTTGAGCAGGAGCGCCGCCGATGTCCCCAGCAGGTCGCTGGTCTTGCCGGTGATGACCCGGCCGTCGGAGAGGACCAGGGCACCCGCCGGAGCGCCGGTGCGCTCCTCCAGCTCCAGCGCCGCGGCCACCGCCGGAAAGACGGCGGGCGTCACACCGGCCCGCTTCATCAGGAGCTCCAGCTTGTAGACCACCTCCCGGTCCACCGTGCCCCGGAGACGGCCCGTGAGGGCGGCGTAATACCGGCGCAGGATCTCCAGGTGGGACGCCTCCCGGCAGACGCCGTCATCCACGATGCAGTTTCCCACCATGTTCACCCCCATGTCCGTGGGGGACTGGTAGGGACAGCGGCCCAGGATGGACTCAAAAATGGTCCGCAGGATGGGGAAGACCTCCACGTCCCGGTTGTAGTTGACCGTGGTCTCGCCGTAGGCCGCCAGGTGGAAGGGGTCGATCATGTTCACGTCGCTGAGGTCCGCCGTGGCCGCCTCGTAGGCTAAATTCACCGGGTGGTCGATGGGCAGGTTCCAGACGGGGAAGGTCTCGAACTTGGCGTAGCCCGCGAGACGCCCACGCTTGTTCTCGTGATAGAGCTGGCTGAGGCAGGCGGCCATCTTGCCGCTGCCGGGGCCGGGGGCCGTGACCACCACCAGGGGGCGGCTGGTCTCAATGTAGTCGTTGCGGCCATAGCCCTCCTCGCTGACGATGAGGTCCACGTTGTGGGGATAGCCGTCGATGGGGTAGTGGCGGAAGGAGCGCACCCCCAGGGCCTCCAGGCGCTTGAGGAAGGCGTTGGCCGCGCTCTGTCCGCTGTACTGGGTCACCACTACACTGCCCACATACAGGTCCATGCCCCGGAACTCGTCAATGAGGCGCAGGACGTCCTCCTCGTAGGGGATGCCCAGGTCCCCCCGGACCTTGTTCTTCTCGATGTCCCCGGCACAGATGGCGATGACGATCTCCACGTCGTCCCGCAGCTGCTGGAGCATCCGCACCTTGCTGTCCGGTGCGAAGCCCGGCAGGACCCGGGAGGCGTGGTAGTCGTCAAAGAGCTTGCCCCCGAATTCCAGGTACAGCTTGCCTCCAAACTGCCCAATCCGCTCCCGGATGCGGGTGGACTGGGTCTCCAGATACTTCTGGTTGTCAAATCCGATCTTCGACATAAATCTCTCCCTCTTTTCCGGTCGTTTAATAGAATTTGCGTGGGGACGCATAATGTGCGCCCCTACGGGGTGCGGTGTTACCTATCGTCTGTGCGGCACATCAGATAGTCCAATGTGACATCAAAATGGTCTGCCAAAGCGATTAAAGTTGCAAAACTCGGAAGATTTTCTCCAAGCTCAAACCGCTGGTAGTGGCGTTCCTGGATACCGATTGCAGCGGCAGCTGCAACTTGTGTCTCTTTCTTTTCCTTGCGCAGTTCGCGCAGACGGTCCTTAAATTCCATAAACACCTCTTGACACGCTAGTGATAGCGTGGTATATTTTGAACACAAGACGCTGTTATTAGCGTGAATATGAAAGGAGCTCACCATGAACGATTTTATGCGCTGTCTCTACAACAGCTACATCAAGCCTCAACTAGACAATGAAGCGCTCGCCGAATGCCAGTCGATACTCGACCGCGCGGAGTTCCTCCAGGACGCGGACCTGGAGGCGCTGTTCGACCGGGTGGCGGAATCCTACGCCGCCCGCGCCTTCCTGCTGGGCCTGCGCACGGGGGCGGGCCTGAGCGGCGGCTTCAAGAACTAGGCGGTCCCGCCTCCCAGGGCCTGTCCAGCACCGTATTGGGACAGACCCGCTCGATCTCCCGCTGGAGGGACTTCAGGTCGTCGAACGCCTCCGGGCGCTTGGCCGGGTCCCGCAGGAGGGCGGAGGGGTGGTAGGTGGCCATCACGCGCATCCCGTCCACGTCCCGCCACTGGCCCCGCTCCTTGGTGATGAGGAATTTGGGGTCCATGAGCCGCTTTGCGGCCACGCGGCCCAGGCAGACCAAAATCTTCGGGCGGATCAGGGCGATCTGCCGGTGGAGGTAGCCGATGCAGGCGTCCTGCTCCACGTTCAGGGGGTCCCGGTTGCCGGGCGGGCGGCACTTGACGATATTGGTGATATAGACCTTGGTCCGGTCCAGGCCGATGATGGCTAACATATCGTCCAGAAATTTCCCGGCCCTGCCCACGAAGGGGATGCCCTGCTCGTCCTCGTTGGCACCGGGGGCCTCGCCCACCAGCAGGACCTCCGCCTGGGGATTTCCCGTGCCAAAGACGACGCTGTGCCGGGTCTGGCACAGCGCGCACTCCCGGCACTGGGCGCACTCGCGCTCCAGCGCGCGCCAGGTCTCGGGCATAGAAGCTCACCTCCTGTATGATTTTCGCGGGAGTGGGGACGATACTCCTGTTTCAAAGAAAGGAGAACGTCCATGTCCCGATGGTTTGTGTATTTTCTGTTCTACAGCTTCTGCGGCTACGGTCTGGAGAAGCTTTTCGCCAGGATCATCCGGTCGGAGTATCAGGTGCGAAAATGTTTTCTGTTCCTGCCGCTCTGCCCGGTCTACGGACTGGCCATGGCCGCCCTTTTGGCGCTGGTCCCGGAGGGTGCCGGATTTTTTCTCTCAGCGGCGCTGGGAGGGCTGGTCTGCACAGGGGTGGAGTACCTGGTCCATCTCTTCTATGAGCAGGTCTTCGGCGTGCGGTTCTGGGACTACCGGGACCTGCCATGGCACATCCGGGGGCGGGTGTGTCCGCAGTTCGCCCTGGCGTGGGGCGTACTCTCGGCGGCGGCGGTGCGGTGGGTCCAGCCTGTGGTGGAGGTCCTCGCCGTCCGGGCCGCGCCGGAGGCGCTCTACCTCCTCTGGCTGGTGCTGGCGGTGGACGGGGTGTTCACCGGCGCACTGCTCCTGCGCCGGAGGGACCCGGAGCTTTTAAGCATCGGCGCACTGCTCTCTCAGAGCCGGGCCTCCAGCCAGTCCAGCACGTCCTGATAGACGTACTGATGGGTGGCCTCGTTGAGGATCTCGTGGCGCAGGCCGTGGTAGAGCTTCATCTGCACGTCCGTGAGCCCCGCCTTCCGGAAGCAGTCCCGGGCCTTTTGGACGCCCCGGCCCATGTCCCCCACCGGGTCCTGGTCCCCGGAGATGAAGTAGACCGGCAGGGCCTTGTCCATCCGGTCCATGTTGGACTGTCTGGTGATGAAGGTCAGTCCGTCCAGCATGTCCCGGAAGAGGCCCAGGGTAGTGTTTCCGCCGCAGAGGGGATCGGCAATATATGCGTCCACGTTGGCCTCGCTGGCGGAGACCCAGTCGAACTTGGTGCGGGCGGGGGCGAAGGCCCGGTTGTAGGTACCGAAGGCCAAATCGTCCGCCCGGACGCTGAAGGCCGCCTTCCCCAGGCGGCGGATCTCCCGGTCCGCAATCAGCTTACCCCCGGCGATCATGGCGGGGGACATATGCCCTGTACCGCAGAGGACACAGCCGTCCAGAACGCCCGGATACCGAATCAGGTGGGTTCGGGAGAGGAAGGACCCCATGGAGTGCCCGAAGAGAAAGTAGGGCTTGTCCAGGAAGGTCTTGGCCGTGCGGCGGCGCAGGGTCTCGATGTCGTCCACCACATGCTGCCAGCCGTCCTTGTCCCCCAGGTAGACCATGGGACGGCCCTCGATTTGGGACTGTCCGTGGCCCAGGTGGTCGTTGGCTACCACAGCGAAGCCGTGGGCGCACAAAAACCGGGCAAAGGGTTCATAGCGCTTCCCGTACTCTGCCACCCCATGGGCGATCTGCACTACGCCTCGTACTTCCCCGGGTACCGGCGTCCACTGGTTGACATGGATCAGCGTCTTTCCGTCGCTGGAGGGAAAGTAGAATTCAGATACGATCTCCATGATCCGCTCCTCCGTTCCTTCTGTTTTCTTTCACTGAAGCATTATACCATATTTCCCTCAAAAAAGCAAATCCTTATAGACACTGGCCGCCTGCGTTATCATCACGCTGGATTGCAGCTGTATCTTTGCGGATAATTTGAGGTGATCGTCCAGGGCGGCATGGTCACAGTCTTGGGCCCCTCCAGCGAGATCATTGCCACCGGCGGCTCCGTCACCACTGGCGGTCCCGACCCGTCCCTGACGCCGGAGCAGCGGTACGGCTGGGCCTACGACCGGCTGATGGAGGCGTATGGCTGCGCGAGCTGGAACAGACAGCGGGCCCTGCTGCTGACCATCGTCAAAAAACCTGTGGAGGACAAGCAGCTCATGACCGCCGAATACGCCACGCTGAGCGGTGTGGAACTGAGTTGCCAGGCTCAGGACGGTGAGATCAAAGCAGTCGAAGATGGCCGAGACATACAGTTTTCCATCCTTCGCCTTCAGCTTGGTGATGCCGTTGGGCTTGCGTCTCGGATGGTGGACCAGGCCGATTTCTTTCATCACCCGGTAGACCGTCCGCTCACTGGGGATGGCGACGCCCCCGGCTGTTTCAGCAGCAGCGCCTGGTACATCCGCTTTCGCCCATAGGTGTCGTTGCAGACATACTGGAAAAGCATAGAGAAGGCTATCACCATTACCAACAAGGATTGAGCGACAAAGCAAGCATAATCTCCAAAGTGAACAGATACGGGGAACGAAAAAAGCCGTCCATTGGTCTGCCTTAAAATTGGCAGGCTGTGGACGGCCTTTTCGTTGTTTTGAGTGCTGGAGAGTTCGAGTCATGCGTATTCCCCAAAACTCCCAAATCCGGCGAATTTGCATCTCCGATGCGTTATTTTACGCCCCCCTGATTTTTTAAATGCGAGATAATTGTTCTTGATTTCTTTGAATTTTATGATTTTATAGGCAAAAATCCCGCACCGAAGCGCGGGATTTTTGCCTGCATTTTTTCAATGCAAGTTGGTGCCGGTGGCCGGACTCGAACCGGCACGCCATCGCTGGCGGTGGATTTTGAGTCCACTACGTCTACCAATTCCATCACACCGGCAGTTCAAATACTCCCCTAGTATACCGCAGTGCGGTCCGGAATGCAAGTAAAATTTTCGCTGGAGAGGAATTTTTCTTTTTTCCGCCAAGCGTTGACAGGGGCGGCGGTGTGTACTATAATCAAGGCGCTCCGGGAGCTTTGATGTTCCTGACGACAGAGCATCTTATTTTAGAAAGCCATTAGGAGGCGCTTCACGATGCTGAAAGCCGTTATTTTTGACCTGGACGGGACCCTGCTGTATACCATCAAAGACATCACCGCCGCGCTGAACCGGGCGCTGGCGGCCTGCGGCCTGCCCACCCATTCGGTGGAGGCGGTGCAGGGCTTTGTGGGCAACGGCATCCGGGACGCCGTCCGCCGGGCCGTGCCGGAGGGCACGGCGGAGGAGGTGCAGGAGAAGGTGCTGGACCTCTACAAGGAGGACTACCGGGAGCACTGCGCGGAGTCGACAGTCTGCTATCCCGGCGTCCGGGAGCTGGCAGCGGGCCTGGACCGGGCGGGCATCGCCCAGGCAGTGCTCAGCAACAAGACCGAGGCCACTGCCCGGAAGGTGGTCGCGTCCTTTTTCCCTGACGGCCCCTTTGCCCACGTCTTCGGCCGCGTGGGGGACCGTCCGCTGAAGCCGGACCCCGCCGCCGCCGTGCCCGTGCTGGAAGCCCTGGGGTGCTCCCCGTCGGAAGCCGCCTACGTGGGCGACAGCGGGACGGATATGGTCTTCGCCCGGGCGGTGGGGATGCTCCCCGCGGCGGCGCCCTGGGGGTACCGCTCCCGGGGGGAGCTCGCCGCCAGCGGCGCGGTCCTCATGCCCGACGGCCCGGAGGACCTTCTGAAACTCCTTCTGGAGGGAAACCATACCTGGTAACGGCCTGGGGGCTTCAGCCCCCGGGCTTTCGCATCCAAACCGGGCGGGGATGGGCGTCCCGCCGATTTCCTGTCAGCCCCTGCGAAATCCTCTTGCGCAGAAAACCTCCAGATGATATAATGAACCATCCAGCTGCATCCAAAATCAAGACGAAAGGGAGCGAAAGCATGAAAATATTGGTACTGGGCGGCGTGGCGGCAGGAACGAAGGCGGCCGCAAAGCTCTTGCGGGAGGACCGTTCCTGCGAGGTGACGGTGCTGACCAAGGGCAAAGACATCTCCTACGCCGGGTGCGGCCTGCCCTACTACGTAGGCGGCGTCATCGAGGACAAGGCCCAGCTCATCGTCAACACCCCGGAGAAGTACGAGAAGCTCACCGGCGCGAAGGTCCTCACCGAGACCGAGGCCGTGGCGGTCCATCCGGCGGAGCACACCGTGGAGGCCAAGGACCTCAAAACAGGCGAAACTGCCACCTACTCCTACGACAAGCTGGTCATCGCCACCGGGGCTTCCCCCTTCGTGCCGGACGTGCCGGGGCTGAACGTGAAGAACGTCTTCGTCATGCGCACCCCCGACGACGCCATTGCCCTGCGGGAGGCGGTGGAGGCCGGAGGCATCAAGCGGGCCGTGGTGGCCGGAGGCGGCTTCATCGGCCTGGAGGTGGCGGAGAACCTGGCCCTCAAGGGCGTGCGGGTCAGCGTCATCGACTTCGCCCCCCATGTCCTGCCCAGCTTCCTGGACCCCGAGCTCTGCGAGTACGTGGAAAACCGCATGGCCGAGGCCGGCGTCATGCCCATGACGGGCGTCGCCCTGGAGGGCGTGGAGGGCGCGGAGAAGGTGGAGAAGGTCCTCACCAGCAAGCGGGCCATGAAGGCCGACGCCCTGGTCCTGGCCATCGGCATCCGGCCCAACACCGCCTTCCTGGAGGGCTCCGGCATCGAGATGTTCAAGGGCACCATCCTCACCGACGGCCACATGCGCACCAACGCAGAGGATATCTACGCCGCCGGTGACTGCGCCATGGTCACCAACCGGCAGACCGGAAAGCCCGCCTGGTCCCCCATGGGCTCCACGGCCAACATCTCCGCCCGGGTCCTGGCGGAGAATCTGGCGGGAAAGGATGTAACCTATCCCGGCGTCCTGGGCACCGGCGTGGCGAAGCTCCCCGGCGGCATCAACGCGGGCCGCACGGGCCTCACCGAGACCGCCGCACGGGCGGAAGGATACGACGTGGTCACCGCCTCCGCCGCCGTGGACGACAAGGCCCACTACTACCCCGGCGCGGACGTCTTTCTCATCAAGCTCACCGCCGACCGGGCCTCCCGGAAGCTCCTGGGCGTCCAGGTCCTGGGTCCCGGTGCGGTGGACAAGGTGACGGATATCGGCGTCACCGCCATCTCCCTGGGGGCCACGGTGGACCAGCTCCAGGGGCTGGACTTCGCCTACGCGCCCCCCTTCTCCACCGCCATCCACCCCTTTGCCGCCGCCCTGAACGTGCTCTGCAACAAGCTGGACGGCGCGCTGGAGTCCATCACCCCCGCCGAGTACGCCGGGGGCGCCGCAGAGGGCTACGAGGTGGTGGACTGCGGCCGGGTCCCGTTTATCTCCGGGAAGCGCTACATGGGCCTGACCACCATCGACGGCCCCATGGACGGCTTCGGCAGAGAGGACAAAATTCTCCTTGTCTGCAACAAGGGAAAGCAGGCCTACCTGGCCCAGAACCGCCTGAAATTCTACGGCTACTCCAACACCAAGGTCCTGGAGGGCGGCGCGGCGTTCACGGAGTTTGAGTAAGGCGTTCCTTTCGATCCAGATTGACCATATACAAAACCATTCAGAAGGAGATAACTATGGCAACTTTGACTGTCAGCGCCGCCGACGAGAAGCGGGTGAAGGCGCTGGGATTCCTCAGCAACAAGGGCACGGACAATTTCTCCGGCCGCATCATCACAGTAAACGGCAAGATCACCGCCGAACAGCACAAGAAGATCGCCGAGGCGGCGGAGAAGTTCGGCAACGGCAATATCACCTTCACCACCCGCCTGACCATCGAGGTCCAGGGCATCCCCTACGAGAAGATCGAGGACTTCCGGGCCTTCCTCCGGGAGGCGGGGCTGGAGACCGGCGGCACCGGCTCTCTGGTGCGCCCTGTGGTGGCCTGCAAGGGCACCACCTGCCAGTACGGCCTGCTGGACTCCTTCGGCCTCAGCGAGGAGATCCACCGCCGCTTCTACGAGGGCTATCACACCGTGCGCCTGCCCCACAAGTTCAAGATCGCCGTGGGCGGCTGTCCCAACAACTGCGTCAAGCCCGACCTCAACGACCTGGGCATCATCGGCCAGTACATCCCCAAGTTTGACGAGGACGAGTGCAACGGGTGCAAGAAGTGCTCCGTGGAGGCCGCCTGCCCCATGGGCGCGGCCAAGCTGGAGGACGGTGTCCTGGCCATCGACAAGGACATCTGCAACAACTGCGGCCGGTGCGTGGGCACCTGCCACTTTGACGCCCTCAGCGAGGGCACCTACGGCTACAAGATCTACATCGGCGGGCGCTGGGGCAAGAAGGTGGCCCAGGGCCGGGCCCTCAGCAAGATCTTCACTGACAAGGAGGAGGCGCTCAGCGTCATTGAGAAGGCCATTCTCCTCTTCCGGGAGCAGGGGCAGACCGGCGAGCGCTTCGCCAAGACCATCGAGCGCCTGGGCTTTGAGAACGTGGAAAAGCAGCTCCTGGACAACGGCCTCCTGGAGCGCAGGCAGGCCATCCTGGACGCCCAGCTCCACCTCACCGGCGGGGCCACCTGCTGAGCAGAGGGACGGCCATGAAACAGATCACCGACTTCCCCTCTGTCCCGCTCGCCCTGCTCCCCACGCCCCTCTACAAGCTGGAGAACCTGAGCCGGGAGACGGGCAAAAACATCTATATCAAGCGGGATGACATGACCGGCGCGGCCCTGGGGGGCAACAAGGTCCGCAAGCTGGAGTTCCTTCTCGCCGACGCCAGAGCCAAGGGCGCGGACGTGGTCCTCACCGCCGGGGGGCCCCAGTCCAACCACGCCATGCTCACCGCCGCCTGCGCCGCGAAGCTGGGCATGAGCGCCATATTGGTGCTGAAGAAGCGGGGCGTCCTCTCCGGCGGGAACCTGATTTTGGACGAAATCTTCGGCGCGGAGGTCCGTTTCGTGGATACGGACTCCTATGACGGCGTGTACGCCGAGATGGAGCGCATCATGGCGGACCTCCGCGCCCAGGGACACACCCCTTACTTCATCCCCGTGGGCGGCTCCGTGCCCCTGGGGTGCCTGGGGTACGTCAACTGCGCCAAGGAGATCGCCAATCAGGCCGAAGACCTGGGCGTGGACTTTGACATCATCGTCAGCGCCACCGGCTCCGGCGGCACCTACGCGGGGCTGACCCTGGGGGCGAAGCTCTTCCTCCCCGGTACGGCCTCCGTGGGCATCGGCGTCTGCGACGACCCCTTCGAGGCCATCTCCCTGGACCTCATGCGGGAGACTGCCGCCCTTCTGGAGGCGGACGTCCCCGTGGAAGCGGCGGACATCCACATCCACTACCACATCGGCCCCGGCTACGCCATCCCCAGCCCCGAGGGCGCCGCCGCCGTCAGGCGTCTCGCCCGCACCGAGGGCATCCTGGTGGACCCCGTGTATACCGGCAAGGCCCTGGCCGGGTTCTTCCAGCTCCTGGAGGAGGACAGCGCCTTCCGGGACGCTGAAAACATCCTCTTCCTCCACACCGGCGGCGCGGGAGCGCTCTTCGCGGTGTGAAGCCCCAAGAGCTCTGAAAATTTTTCTTGCAGGAGAACCCCTCTCTTCTCTTTACGACTATACCGGTGAAGGCCGGCCCAGCGCCGGCGCCACTGATAAAGGAGTTGTCATCATGAAGAGAAGGATCATTATTGCATCTGCCCTGTGTCTGCTCCTGGCGGGCTGCGGCGGAAAAGAAGCGGAAGAAGCTGCGCCTGCGGGACTTCAGCTCCCCGCGGAGACCAGTATCCTGACCGTCCCGCCTGAGCCCGAAGCGCCGCCCGCTCCGGCGGAGGCGGAGGAGCGCTTCTCCGACCGGTATACCGGCACCTGGCGGGATGCGGAGGACGGCGCGTCCGGCGGGCAGTGCGCCATGACCATTGCCTGTGAAGACGGCGTCCACTACACCATCGGCATCACCTGGGCGGAGGACCGCTGGGCATATACCGGCACCTATGACGAGGACTGGGAGGGCATCGACTACATTGGCACCCGGTACGTCCAGGAGGAGGCCGCTCTGGAGGAGGCCACGGGCCTTGTCTACCTGGACGGAAACGGTACGCTCCTCTGGGAGGACACCTTTGAGCACCGGGGCGATGGCCTCAAATTCCAGCGTGAAAACTGAACCAGGAGAGGGCCCGTCCGCCGGAGCAGTTCCGGCAGACGGGCCCTTTCCATCCAAAGAAAAAACAGATTCAGGAGTTATCTTTACTGATAGGCCTGCGGACCAGGAGGCGGCCCAGAGCTTTGGCGTTGAAGGGGATGAGCGGATAGAGGTACCCCTTGCCGAGGATGGGCTTGGTGGTCAGGAGCATCAAAAACAGCCCCACAACGCCCAATATGAGCCCCCAGAGGTCCAGAAGCGCCACCAAAATGAGCAGGACCATGCGGGTAAGCTTGAGGGCGTAGCCCAGCTCAAAGCTGGGCTGGGCAAAGTTGGCGATGGCCACAAAGGCCATATAGACCAGCACCTCCGGCACCATCCACCGGGCCTGAACGGCGAAATCTCCCAAAATCAGGGCACCCAGCATACTGAAGGAGTTGCTCAGGGCGTCCGGGGTGTTGAGGGAGGCGAGCTTGAGTAAGTCCACCACAAAGTCCAGCAGAAGGAGCTGGATGAGGAGCGGCACGCTCCCCGGCTCCTCAGGGACGATGAACGCCAGCGCCTCCGGCACCCGGGAGGCGTCCTTCACCAGCAGGTACCACACCGGCGTGATAAAGAGGGCCAAAAAGATCACGATCATCCGCAGATAGCGGAGATAGGTGCCCACCAGAGGCGGAAAATAGTAGTCGTTGGCCTCCTCCATAAAGTTGAAGAGGCAGGTGGGCATGAGCATGACAGAGGGCGAATTGTCCACCAGGAGCACGATGTCCCCTTCCATGATGCAGGCAGTGGCGGTGTCGGGCCGCTCGGTGTAGCGGACCTTGGGGAAGGGATTGTACCACTGGGGCTTGACGATGGACTCGGCCACGCTCTCCTGACTCATGGAGATGGAGCCCACGTCAATGCGCTCCAGCTTGGCGCGGAGCTCGGCCAGGTCCTTTTTGTCCACCTGGTTCTCCATATACGCCAGGACCACGTCGGTCTGACTGCGGCCGCCCACCTGGTGGTGCTCCAGGGTCAGCTGGGGGTCCCGGATACGGCGGCGGAGGAGGGCGGTGTTCTGGACCATGGTCTCGGTGAACCCGTCGTGACTGCCCCGGAGGACCTTGCCGTCCGAGGGCTCCTCCACGCTCCGGCCGGGGAACTTCTTCGCGTCGATCATGGCGCAGGAGCCAAAGCCCTCCAGCAGGAGGATGGTCTTTCCGATAAACGCGCCGGCGAGGATCTTATCGACGTTGTTCTCACAGTCCACCTCGCAGAAGGTGACGCACCGGTCGATGAACTCCTGCATATTTTGGGCCCCCTCCCCCAGAGCCGCGCCCTGCCCGAGGAGGAAGGAGGTGATGCGCTCGATGACGCCGTCGTCGCCGTAGCCGTCGATGACGTAGAGACGGCCCTTCCACTGGCCGATGTAGAGGTCCCGGCTGATGACGTCGTAGTTGCGGCCCACGCCCAGGAGGGTGTCGAGGACCTTCTGATTTTCCGCCAAAGAGGTGGTGAGCTGTTCCATAGCAGTTCCTCCGCAGATCGTAGTTTGAGGTAGTATCTGCGAAAGAAGCGGTTTTATCCGCAAAACGGCGGCAAAAAACGGGCCCTAGACCAGCGCCTCTCCTCCCGCCTGCCGGATGGCCTCCAAGGCAAGGACAAGGGTGGGGTCCACCGCCGGGTAGACCATGTGGTAGAGGGCGAAGGCTAAGGGCAGCTCCGTACAGCCCAAAACCAGCGTCTCCGCGCCTCGGTCCAGGAGGTCCTCCATAGCCCGGCGGGCTTCGGAGATGTCGAAGTGCATGTTCCCCGCCTTCACGCCCCGGTAGACCATATCCATCATGGCCTGCTGTCCCGGGGCGTCCGGGGTCAGCAGGCCGATGCCCGTCCCGGCGAAGGCCTCCTGATAGGCCCCGGTCCGGACGGTGCCGTCCGTGGCCAAAAGCCCCGCGCATTTGACCCCCATCCGGCCCAGGTCCCGGGCCGTAAGCCGCAGCATGTGCAAAACCGGGATGTCTACCGCGCCCTGTACCGCGCCGTAGAAGTTGTGGGCCGTGTTGCAGGGGATCACCAAAAGGCCCGCGCCCATCCGCTCCAGCAGGCGGGCACTCTTCACCATCTCCGGCGCGGGGTCCCCGCCGCCGTGGAGCAGGGCCTCCGTCCGGTCCGGGATGGCGGTGTTGTTGTCGATGAGCACCCGCAGGTGTTCCTGGTCCGTCTGCGCCCTGGTGTGCAGTACGATCTTGCGGAAGATGTCCACCGTGGCGAGGGGACCCATCCCGCCGATCACGCCGATCGCTTTCTTCTCCATAACAAGTCCTCCTTTTTAGGCTGAGGTCTGGGGACAGTGTACCACTGGAGGAGAATAATTGCAACAGAATTTCCAAAAAATATAGTGGTTACTTTAGAGCCAGGGTAAAAAGTGACGATAGATACCGGTTCAAACTGTCTAACCCTGTAGTTGAGCATGCGTATTGCCGCAAAGAGATGAATCATGAATACGAGGTGTACGACGTCTACTTCAACGCAATCCCTATTGGAACGACTCTTACAATTTATAACCCCGATGGAACCATCTGCGAGAATGTTTGGGTCCAGCCTGATGGAACTTTTGATTACTCAAGGCTGGAGATGCCCCATACGTTCAGCGGCGGCGCCTCCGCACCACCTTCCCCCCTAACGGCACCTGCACCCGCGGGCAGATCGCTGCGTTCCTCTACCGCGCCTTCGCCAAGCAGGCCGCACCCGGCCCGGTCCCCTTTCGCAAAAAAATGGCTGTGCCGCTTTTTTGACCCGCAGAGCCGCCCTGGCCCCCGTGTCAGGGCGGCTCGCTCCATCTCCGGCACCTTTTTCCCTATTCAAGCAACTTCCTGTTACAAAATTAACAATATATTCCTCGAATTCCGCAAAAAATTTTACAAAAATTTAAAAATCTGCTGGACAGCGGGGGCGGAAGCGTGTATGATAGACTCCGTAATGGAACGGGCCAGCGGCCCAATGATAAAATCGAGGTGAAGGATATGGCACAAGCTTTCTTCGGCGGCATACACCCCAACGACCACAAAGCCGCCACCAACAAGAAGCCGACCGAGACGCTCCCGCCCCCGGCCCAAGTGGTGATCCCCATGTCCCTGCACATCGGCGCCCCCTGTACGCCCTGCGTGGCGGTGGGGGACCATGTGCGGGTGGGCCAGCCGGTGGGGGAGGCTTCGGCGTTCGTCTCCGCCCCTGTCCACGCCAGTGTCTCCGGCACGGTGAAGGCGGTGGAGCCCCGCATCCACTTCAGCGGCGTTCCGGTGATGAGCGTGGTGATCGAAAACGACTTCAACGACACCCCCTATGACCGCACCCCTCCCAGGGACCCGGACCACCTCACGGCGGAGCAGATCTGCGAGATCGTCAAAAACGCCGGCATCGTGGGCATGGGCGGGGCGACGTTTCCCACCCATGTGAAGATCAGCTCCGGCCTGGGGAAGGTGGACACGGTCATCGTCAACGCCTCCGAGTGCGAGGCCTACATCACCAGCGACCACCGCTTCCTCCTGGAGCACCCGGACGACGTCATCGGCGGCATGAAGGTCCTGGCCCGCCTTTTCGGCGTGGACCGGGTCCACATCGCCATCGAGGACAACAAGGCCAACGCCGCCGAGATGCTCAAGCTGAAGATCGAGAGCGAGCGGGCCCCGGTGGTGGTGGATATCCTCCGCACCCGGTACCCCCAGGGCGCGGAGAAACAGCTCTGCCAGTCCATCACCGGGCGGCAGGTGCCCCCCGGGGCCCTGCCCGCGGCCATCGGCTGCGCGGTGTTCAACGTGTTCACCACCGCCGCCATCTACCGGGCGCTCTATTACGGCGAGCCGGTGACCCACCGGATCGTCACCGTCTCCGGCTCCGGCGTGGTGGAGCCGAAGAACTTCTACTGCCCCATCGGCACCCCCATCCAGGACCTGCTGGACGCCTGCGGCGGCGTGAAGAAGAGCACCTTCAAAATCATCGTGGGCGGACCCATGATGGGCCACGCCCAGCACGACATGGCCGCCCCCGTGGGCAAGGGCACCAACGGCGTCCTGGCCTTCTGCGAGAACGAGGAGCGCAACATCCCCGAGCCCGCCTGCATCCGCTGCGGCAAGTGCGTGAGCGTGTGCCCCATGCACCTCCAGCCGGTGTTCCTCTACCAGTACGAGCAGGCGGGGATGCTTGCCGAGCTGGAGCAGAACAACATCCTCGACTGTATCGAGTGCGGCTCCTGCGCCTACATCTGTCCCGGCCGGCTCCATCTGGTCCAGGCCTTCCGGGCCGGGAAACAGCGCATCAACAACGCCAAGGCCGCCGCGAAAGCCGCCGCTGAGAAAGCGGCCAAGAAGGAACAGGAGGCCGCGGCCGCGAAAAAGGAGGGGAAAGCGTGAACTACAAAGAATTGAACCTGATCGGTTCCTCCTCCCCCCACATCCGCACCAAGGTGGGCGCGGGCCACATCATGGGGGAGGTCATCATCGCCCTGCTTCCGGCGCTGGGCTTCGCCATCTACAACTTCGGCCCCCGGGCCCTGGTGAACACCCTGGTGTCCATGCTGGGCTGCTGCGCCTTTGAGTGGGCTTACCGGGCGCTGCTGAAAAAGAGCAATACCGTCTTCGACTTCAGCGCCGCCCTCACCGGGATGCTCATCGCCTTTGTCTGCCCGGTGACCATCCCCTACTGGATTCTGTTAGCGGGCGACTTCTTCGCCATCGTCATCGTCAAACAGCTCTTCGGCGGCGTGGGCAAGAACTTCCTCAACCCCGCCCTGGCCGCCCGGGCCTTCATGCTCTCCTGGGCCGGTGAGATGTCCACCTGGGTGGCTCCCCGGACCCAGACCGCCCTCTTCGGCGCGGTGGACGCCGTGACCTACCCCACCCCTATGGCCTATCTCCACGAGAACAACCTGGAGGGCCTCATGAATACATACGACCTGCCGGACATGCTGGTGGGCTTCATAGGCGGCTCCATCGGGGAGGTCAGCGCCCTCCTGCTGATCCTGGGCGGCGCGTGGCTCATCTTCCGGCGCATCATCACCTGGCACATCCCGGTCAGCTACATCGGCACCGTGGCGGTTCTGACCTTCCTCTTCCCCCGGGGCAACGACCCGCTGACCTGGATGCTCTATAACGTGCTGGGCGGCGGCCTGATCCTGGGCGCGCTCTTCATGGCTACCGATTACGTCACCTCCCCCGTCAGCCACACGGGCCATGTGATCTTCGGTATCGGGTGCGGCCTCATCACCGTCTTCATCCGCTACTTCGGCGGGTACAGCGAGGGCGTGTGCTACGCCATTTTGATGATGAACCTCACCGTATGGATCATTGACAAGAACATCCATCCCCACCGCTTCGGCGTCCCCAAGGCGCAGAAAGCTCCTAAGAAGGAGGCGGAAGGCAAATGAGCAAGGATAACAACAAGAGCACCAAGACCAAGGCCCCCAAGGAACAGCCCAAGGCCCCCCAGGCCGCGGCTCCCAAGGTCTCTCTGGACCCGGCCTACATCGGGCGCATCACCGGCACGCTTCTGGCCATCTGCGCGGCGGTGGCGCTGCTGCTGGGGATCGTCAACTACATCACCAAGCCCATCATCGACGAGGCGCAGGCGGCGAAGAACGCCGCCGCCATGGCGCAAGTGCTCCAGGCGGACGAGTACGTCCCCCTGGAGGGGGAACTGCCCGAGCATGTGACAGCCCTCTACAGCGCGGTCAGCGGCGGAGAGACCATCGGCTGGGCGGTGCAGACCACGGCCAACGGCTCCCAGGGCCCCATCACCATGGTGGTGGGCGTGGACACCGCCGGGGCTGTTACCGGCGTCTCCGTCATCAAGCACAGCGAGACGCCCAACATCGGCACCAAGGTGGTCGCGGATCAGAACGTGCTGGACCGCTTTGTGGGCCTGACCCATGAAAACGGCGAGGTCACCATCAACACCGGCTCCAACAGTGTTGACGGCGTCTCCGGCGCAACCTACAGCTCCCGGGGCGTGGCCGCCGGGGTCAACGCGGCGCTGAGCGCCGTGGCCGGACTGTCTTAAAGGAGGGGGAAGGATATGGATTTCGGCAAACAACTGAAAGAGGGTCTTATCACCCAAAACCCGGTGCTGGTGCAGCTTCTGGGCATGTGCTCCACTCTGGCCATCACCACCACCGTCTCCAACGGCATCGGAATGGGCCTCTCGGTGACGGCCATCCTCATCTGCTCCAACGTGGTCATCTCCCTGCTGCGGAAGGTGATCCCGTCCCAGGTGCGTATCGCGGCCTACATCGTGGTCATCGCGGGCTTTGTGACCATCGTGGACCTCCTGCTCCAGGCCTTTGCCCAGGACATCGCGGAGAGTCTGGGCGTGTTCATCCCCCTGATCGTGGTCAACTGCATCATCCTGGCCCGGGCGGAGTCCTTCGCGTCCAAGAACAAGATTTTGCCCGCGGCGGTGGACGGCCTCTGCCAGGGCATCGGCTACACGCTGGTGCTGGTGGTCATGAGCGCTATCCGGGAGCTGGTGGGCACCGGGGCCATCGGGGCGACGCAGTTCTTCCCCGCCGAGTACAGCGTGATGATGCTGACACTGCCGGTGGGCGGCTTCCTCACCCTGGGCTTCCTCATCGCCCTGATGCAGTGGGCCCAGAACAAGGCCGGTAAAGGAGGGAAATAAGGCATGTCGTTTACAACGCTCTTTGACATCGCCCTGGGGGCGATCCTCATCAACAACTTCATCCTGGTCCAATTTCTGGGCATCTGCCCCTTCATGGGCGTGTCCAAGAAGATGGACACCGCCGTGGGCATGGGGTTTGCGGTCATTTTCGTCATGGGCCTCGCAAGCGCCCTGTGCTACCCGGTGAACCTGCTCTTGCAGGCGCTGGACCTGAAGTACATGCAGACTGTGGCCTTCATCCTGGTCATCGCGTCCCTGGTGCAGTTCGTGGAGATGTTCCTGAAGAAGGCGGTCCCCTCCCTGTATGAGGCGCTGGGCGTGTACCTGCCCCTCATCACCACCAACTGCGCGGTGCTGGGCGTGGTGCTGCTGAACGTCCAGGAGAACTACAACTTCATCGAGTCCGTGGTCTACGGCCTCACCGGCGGCGCGGGCTTCCTGCTGGCCATCGTGCTCTTCGCCAGCATCCGGGAGCGGCTGGAGTTCTCCGACCCGCCCAAGGCCTTCAAGGGCTTCCCCATCGCCCTGGTGACGGCGGGCCTCATGGCCCTGTGCTTCATGGGCTTCTCGGGGCTCCAGATCCCCTGGTAAGCGGCGCAGTGCGCCAGTTTGCGGGTCCAGGGGCTCAGCCCCTGGCAGGGTGCAGGGACAGCGTCCCTGCCGGGTCCAGGGCAGAGCCCTGGTGGGCTTGGGCGAAGCCCAACACTCATTCGTACAAAGCCCCAAATTAGGAGGAGATAAAAGTGAACATATTCTATGCTGTGCTCGCCCTGGGCGCGCTGAGCGGGGCCTTCGGCCTGCTGCTGGCGGTGGCGTCCAAGGTGTTCGAGGTAAAGACCGACCCCCGGCTGGAGCTGATCCAGGACTGCCTGCCCGGGGCCAACTGCGGCGGCTGCGGCTTTGCCGGGTGCGCGGCCTGCGCGTCGGCCATCCTGGAGGGGAAGGCCCCTGTCAACGCCTGTCCCAGCTGCTCCGGGCTCCAGACCTCCCGCATTGCCGCCGTGATGGGCGTCAAGGTGGAGGCGGCGGAGCGCCGGGTGGCCTTTGTGCGCTGCTCCGGCGGCACCCGGGCGGGCCACAAGTTCGACCGCTACGTAGGCCTGGAGGACTGCGTGGCCGCCATGAAGATCTCCGGCAACGGCACCCTGGACTGCTCCTTCGGCTGTCTGGGCCGGGGGACCTGCGTGACGGCCTGCAAGTTCAACGCCATCCACATCAACCAGTACGGCGTGGCCGAGGTGGACCGGGAGAAGTGTACCTGCTGTATGCAGTGCGCCGCCGTCTGTCCCCGGAAGGTCATCGTCAGTATGCCGTATAACATCGACATCGTAGTGCCCTGCGCCAACAAGGAGACCGGCGCCGCCGCCAAGAGCCACTGCGGCATCAGCTGCATCGGCTGTCATCTGTGCGAGAAGAACTGCCCCTCCGGCGCTATCACGGTGAAGAAGAACGTGGCGGTCATCGACTATGACAAGTGTACCTCCTGCGGTACCTGCGTCACCAAGTGCCCCCGTAAGCTGATCACCAACATCCACGCAGACGGCCGGGTCGCGCCTGTGGTGGTGCAGCAGTGACCTGCGGTCTCCTTTTCTTCTTTGTGTACAAAGAAGAAAAGGAGCAAAAGAAGAAAAACTTTTTGTCCGCAAAGCTCCGCTTTGCTCCTGAGTCATCCCGGGGGCGCGGAGATTTGCGGACTTTTTTGCGAATTCCCCCTTGCTTTGTTGCAAAGCGGCTGGTATACTGGTGTCCGTAAAGGAGAGTAAGTGCTATGAAAAACGAGATCGAACAAGGCCGTCAAGGGGTGCCGGAGCGGATCAAGGACCGCTACCCTCAGATGAGCCGGACCCAGCGGCGGATCGCGGATTACATCCTGGACCATACCGACGAGGTGTGCTTTCAGTCCCTCAAGGAGGTCTCCACCTCCGCGTCCACCACGGAGACCACGATGCTGAAGTTCTGCGCCCTCATCGGCTACGAGGGGTTCACCCATTTCAAGCGGGAGCTCCAGGTCTACGTCAAACAGCGCATGAGCCCCAGCGAGACTCTGGGGACCAATCTCCGCATGGTCCGGGGGGACCCCCAGCTCTACCACCGCCTCATCGCCGCCGAGACCCGGTCCCTGGACCTGACGTACGCCGCCATCTCCCCGGAGAATATGGAGGCTTTCGTCTCCGCCCTGGGGGACGCCCGGCGCATCTACGTGGTGGGCCACCATATCTCCGAGCTGGTGGGCCGCTACCTCACCAGCCGCCTCCAGCAGATCGGCCTGGATGCCAGCATGATGGAGATCGAGGACTTCTACTCCGTGGAGCAGACCGTGGTCCTGGCGGAGGAGGACGACCTCTTCGTGGTCATCGCCTTCCCCCACTATTTCTACATGACCCAGGCCCTGGTGGACTACCTGGGCAAGGCCGGCCGGCGGATGGTCTGCATCACGGACCGCTACTCCGCCCCCATCGCCGCCCGCGCGGCGGCGGTGCTGGTGTGCAACTCGGACCATGAGCTCTTCTATAACTCCATCACCGCGGCGGCCTCTCTGGTCAATGTGGTGGCCTCCCTGCTGGTGATGCGGGATACGGAGCGCTTCGAGGCCCACCGCCGCAAGAGCGAGGAATTTCGAATGCTCTTCCGGGAGGGCGCCAACGGCGACAAGGACTGGGACACCCCGCCGTGACCGGAACGGTGCGGCAGACAGCAGGAAGCCCGGCGGCTCACAGACCGCCGGGCTTCCTGCGCCCTTTTCAGGGCACGAACTTCTCAAAAATCACCGTCACGCCGTCCGCCTCCAGGCGCTCCATGGCTCCCCGGTCCCGGATGGTCCAGCCCACCTCGTGGACGCGGAAGAGCCTCCGCATCAGGCGCAGGCTGGGGCAGGAGCGGTCGTGGTAGTCGTAGGCGATGAAGTCGGGCCGGGTGAAGGAGGTGGTCAGAAGGTACGTCATGGCCACCCGCTGGAACCAGCCCAGACTCTCCTCGTTCATGAAATTGGCGCTGAGCTGTCCCCGGACCACCTCCGGGTAGTGCGCCCGCAGGTGCCGGATCACCCCGGGCTGGAAGGACTCGATGCAGTACGTCCCGTTCCAGCCCTTCAGCTCCGCCATGACCGCGTCGGTAAGGGCGGCGGCGTTGCCCTTCACGGACTTCAGCTCGATGACCAGAGGCGTCCCGCCCTCGAAGACCTCCAGCACGTCCCGCAGGAGAGGGATGTGCTCCTGCGTGTCATAGAGGGGGTAGCCCGCGAGGTCCTCCGCACGCAGGTCCTCGATGACGGCCTCCCTGCCGCAGACCCGCTTGAGACTGCTGTCGTGGACCACGGCCAGCTTGCCGTCGGCCATGAGGTGGACGTCCAGCTCCGCGCCGAAGCCCTTCTCTGCGGCCAGGCGGAACGCGACCAGGGAGTTCTCCGGCCTCCCCTGGTCCTTGTCGTGGAGCCCCCGGTGGGCGTAGCGGACGCCGTCCAGCTTCTCCCAGCCCGGGTAATTTCTCCTGGGGATGAGCAGCGCGAGATACACCAGAAACAGGACCAGCACCAGGCCCAGGATCATCAGAAAAACGGTCATATGTTCCCTCCAAATCTTTTTCTCCCATCGGGGCCTGCGCCCCTACTGCTTCCCTTTGATCTGATGCCGGAGCTGACGGAGCTCCCGGCCCCGGCGGTTGTTCTGCTCGATGATCTGGGCGATGCGGCCCTCGGCGGCCTCCACCTCCGCCTGAAAGTCCCGGGCGGAGACCCGCACCGCCCCGTGGCCCAGGATGATGAGCTGTTCCAGGTTGTCGGAGGTGGCCACCCGCACCCGGTGCTCCCGGGCGATCTGGTAGGTGGCCCGCTCGATGTAGGCGTCGGCGGTCTCGGCCTCCTTGGTGTAGACCACGTGGATATTCCGGTAGTGCTCCACACTGCCGGGATTCCCCTTGACCTTATACGCGTCGAAGACCAATATCACCACGCATTTTTTGAACCCCTGGTAATTGCACAGCAGGTCCATCAGCAGATGCCGGGCCCCCTCCAGGCTGGACTGGGCCATCTTCTTGAGCGCGTCCCAGGCGAAGATGATGTTGTACCCGTCCACCAGCAGGTACTCCGGCCCCTGGTTCCGGGCCGGGACGGTGCGCACGGCGGGGCTCTCCGGCGGGGGCTTGGGCGGGGAGCGGAAGGCCTCCCCCGGGTCCGGGCCCCGGCGCTTCACCTGCCCGTAGGTCCGCTCGAAGATGGCCTGGAGCTGCTTGTCCTCCTCCCGGGAGACGGCGGGCGGCGCGGCCCTTCGGACCGGGGGCTCCTGGGGCTGGATGGGGGGCGGGGGCTCCGCCTCCTCCTGGACCTCCAGGTCCACGCCGCTGGAGGCGTGGGCGTAATCCGGCACCTGGTCCCACTTCACCGTGAAGCCCGCGCCGTGGGCGCAGAAGACAGAGTCCGGGGTGTTGTCCAGGTCCCGCTCCGGGTCGTAGGCCAGACGCTCGATGACCGCCTCCGCGTCGTGGCAGGGCTCGTAGCCCCCCAGGGAACAGCTCAGCCGCCCCCGGCCCCGGGTGTAGGCGGCCACGGTCTGCCAATAGGACCCCATCTCCGACACCGGGGCGCTCCCGGTGAGGAGGGCGGTGTCCCCCAGAGTCTCCGGCGTCTCAAAGCGGCCCCCCATCTGCTGGACGTCGCTCATGGCCCGGCCCAGGTTCTCCGCCGGGAGCTCCAGGCGGAAGTCGTACCAGGGCTCCAGCAGGACGCTCCGGGCCGTCATGAGCCCCTGCCGCACCGCCCGGTAGGTGGCCTGCCGGAAGTCGCCGCCCTCGGTGTGCTTGACGCTGAAGCGCCCAGCGGTGAGGGAGATCTTCATGTCCGTGATGGGGCTCCCGGTGAGGACCCCCAGGTGGAGCTTCTCCGCCAAGTGGGTGAGGATGAGCCGCTGCCAGTGCCCCGGCAGGCCGTCCTCCGGACAGAGGGTGGCGAAGCGCAGGCCGCTCCCCGGCTCTCCGGGCTCCAGCAGGAGGTGGACCTCCGCGTAGTGGCGCAGCGGCTCATAGTGGCCCACCCCCTCCGCCGGGGCGGCGATGGTCTCCCGGTAGACGATGCCCCCGGGGCCGAAGTCCACCTCCATCCCGAAGCGGGAGGCGATGAGGGCGCGCAGGACCTCCAGCTGGACCTGTCCCATGAGCTGGAGATGGATCTCCTGGAGGCGCTCGTTCCAGAGGATGTGGAGCTGGGGGTCCTCCTCCGCCAGGAGCTGGAGCTTGTCCAGCGCCGTGTGGGGGTCCATAAGGGGCCTGCCCTCGCCGTCCTCCGGCAGGAGGAGGCGGTAGCGGAGCACCGGCTCCAGGTCCGGCGGGGCGGAGGAGGCCTCGGTCCCCAGCCCCTGTCCGGGGAAGGTGCGATTGAGGCCCGTGACGGCGCAGACGGTCCCCGCCGGGGCCTCCTCCACCGCTCGGAACTTACTGCCGGAGTAGATGCGGATCTGCTCCACCTTCTCCTCCCAGCGGCCCTCCCCCTCCCCGCCGGAGAGGAGGGCCTTCACCCGCAGAGCGCCGCCAGTGACCTTCAGATGGGTCAGACGGGTCCCCTTTCCCGGATCGCGGCTGATCTTGAAGACCTTGGCGGCGAACTCCGGCGGGTACACCGGCCTGGGGCCCCAGCGGGCCAGGCCCTGCAACAGGGCCTCCACCCCCTCCAGCTTCAGCGCCGAGCCGAAATAGCAGGGGAACACCTCCCGCCGGGACACCAGGCCCGCGAGAGTGCTGTCGGAGAGGGCCCCGGTGTCCAGGTACTCGGTAAGAGCCTCCTCGCTGGCGGTGGCGGCGTCCTCGAAGAGGGAATCCGCGCCGAAGTCTAAACAGTTCCCGCTCAGGCGGCTCTGGAGGCCGGAGAGCAGGGCGTCCCGGTCCGTGCCCGCCAGGTCCATCTTGTTGATGAAGAGGAACACCGGCACCCGGTGCCGCTCCAGCAGGCGCCAGAGGGTCAGGGTGTGGGCCTGGACGCCGTCCGTCCCGCTGACCACCACCACAGCGCAGTCCAGGACCTGCAGGGTCCGCTCCATCTCCGCGGAGAAGTCCACATGGCCCGGGGTGTCCAGGAGGGTCACCTCCACGTCCCCCGCCGGGTCCTCCAGAGGGAACACCGCCTGCTTGGAGAAGATGGTGATCCCCCTCTCCCGCTCCAGCTCCTCCGTGTCCAGAAAGGCGTCCCGGTGGTCCACTCGCCCCAGCCTCCGGATACTGCCGGTGGTGTACAGCAGGGCCTCCGAGAGGGTGGTCTTCCCCGCGTCCACATGGGCCAGCACGCCCAGCACTAATTTCTTCATCGCCCTTCCCCTTCGCTTTGGTTGTCTCACCAGTATAACAGATTTTCGGGCAATGCAAAAGGGGGTTTTCACGAAAATCGCGGAAATCCATTCAGGACCGCCTCCGGGGCTTTTGACAAGGCATCCCTTTTGTGCTATACTGCCACCGAAAGAAGGGATACTATGCAAAACCTCCTGCTCCACATCTGCTGTGCGCCGTGCAGCGTCCACTGTGTGGAAAGCCTTCGGGACGAGGGCATCGAGCCCGCCGGATTCTGGTATAACCCCAACATCCACCCCTATCAGGAGTACAAGGCCCGGCGGGACACCTTGGTGGACTACGCCGCCGCCATCGGCCTGGACCTGACGGTCCGGGAGGAGTACGGCCTGCGGGGCTTCGTCCAGGCGGTGGCGGGGGACATCGAGCACCGGTGCGCCCACTGCTACACCTCCCGCCTGGAGGAGACCGCCCGCTTCGCCGCGGAACACGGCTTCACCCACTTCTCCACCACCCTCCTGGTCAGCCCCTACCAGGACCACGAGGGCATCTGCCGGGCGGCTGAGGCGCTCTCTGCACGCTATGGCGTGGGGTTCCTCTACCGGGATTTCCGCCCCGGCTTCCGGCAGGGGCAGGCCAAGGCCCGGGAGCTGGGCCTCTATATGCAGAAGTACTGCGGCTGTGTCTTCTCCGAGGAGGACCGGTACGCCAAGCAGATCCAGCGGGACCGGGAACGGTTCGCCCAGGGACAAATTTGAAAACGTCCGGCGGTGCAAAAATTGAATCGCGCCCCGTCAAGAGGACAGAGAAAAATATAAAGATTTTTAAGGAATGGGTGACAGCGGAAGCTGCTGCCCATTCTTTAGAGATCGTTTCGTGAGATATCTCAAATCCATATATCTCCTCAATGGTACCGACAATAT
>Ga0137309_100079_pt1 | contig 61978 bp, 56 predicted proteins | sample NAcewiD2O_June_FD_97179 | JGI IMG/M metagenome (GOLD analysis project Ga0137309, IMG submission 97179) | Mouse cecal microbial communities from Vienna, Austria - N-Acetylneuraminic amended D2O_June | ecosystem: Host-associated > Mammals > Digestive system > Large intestine > Cecum | place... | reverse complement strand
CCACATGCGCTCCACCGTCTTCATGATCGGCGACGGGGTGCTGCCCAGCAACGAGGGCCGGGGCTACGTGCTGCGCCGCCTGCTGCGTCGGGCCGCCCGCCACGGCCGTCTGCTGGGGGTGCGCGGGCCCTTCCTCAAGGATGTGGTGGACACGGTGATTGAGGAGAACGGCGGGGCCTATCCCGAGCTCAAAGAGAAGCGGGAGACCATCCGCAAGGTGATGGCCTATGAAGAGGAGAGCTTTGAGCGCACCATTGACCAGGGCATGGCCATGCTCACCGAGTTCATTGACAAGGCGGAGAGCAAAATGTTCTCCGGCGAAAGCGCCTTTACCCTGAACGACACCTTTGGCTTCCCCCTGGACCTGACCAAAGAGATTTTGGCCGAGCGGGGGATGCTGGTGGACGAGGACCGCTTCCAGGAGCTGATGAAGGAGCAGAAGGAGCGGGCCCGCAGCGCCCGGAAGAACGCCGGGGCCGACGCCTGGAAGGGCGAGGGCGGGGCTGTCAGCGGGCTGCCCGCCACAGAGTTTATTGGCTACACGGAGCTTGCCGGGGAGGCAAAGGTGCTGGCCATTATCCAGAACGGCCAGCGGGTGGAGTCTGCCGGAGAGGGCGCCGAGGTGTCCGTTGTGCTGGACCGCACCCCCTTCTATGGGGAGAGCGGCGGCCAGGCCGGAGACGGCGGCCAGCTGAAGGCCGAGGGCGTTGTCGTGGACGTGATCGACGTGACCCGCCACGAGGGCGTGTTCCTGCACCGGGCCCAGGTCGGCGAGGGCGTCTTGAATGTGGGGGACGGCGTCAGCGCCGAGGTGGACTCCGCCCAGCGCTTTGACACCATGCGCAACCACACCGCCGCCCATCTGCTGCAGGCGGCTCTGCGGAAGGTGCTGGGAGACCATGTGGGGCAGGCCGGCCAGCTGGTCAACGAGCGGCACGTGCGGTTCGACTTTACCCACTTCGCGGCCCTTTCTCCGGAGGAGCTGGCCCAGGTGGAGGGGCTGGTCAACCTGGAAATTTTAAAGTCGGTGCCGGTGGAAGTAAAAGAGATGCCCATTGAGGAGGCCAGAAGGCTGGGGGCCATGGCCCTGTTCGGGGAGAAGTACGGCGACATTGTGCGGGTGGTCTCCGTGGCGGACGGCTTTTCCCGGGAGTTCTGCGGCGGCACCCACATGGACAACACCGCCCGGCTGGGGCTCTTTAAGATCGTTTCCGAGTCCTCCGTGGCGGCGGGCGTGCGGCGCATTGAGGGCGTAACCGGCAAGAGCGTGCTGCTGGAGCTGGGCCGGCAGGCGTCCGCCCTGCAGGAGACCGCCAAAACCCTGAAGGTGGCGAACCTTCTGGACCTGCCCGCCCGGGCCAGGCAGGTGATGGCCGAGCTGAAGGAGAAGGACCGGCAGATCGAGGCCCTGAACGCCAAGGTGGCCTCCGCCAACCTGGAGGGGGTGTTCCGGGACTCCAAGGACGTAAACGGCGTGAAGGTGGTGTACGCCCTGCTCTCCGGCACGGGCAGCGACGCCCTGCGGGCCCTGTGCGACAAGGCGAAAGAGCGGGAGGAGCCTATTGTGGCCGTGTTCGCCGGAGTCAGCGGGGGCAAGGCCTCTCTGGCTGCTGCCTGCAACAAGGCCGCTCAAGAAAAGGGCTTGAAGGCCGGACAGCTGGTAAAGGCTGTGGCCCAGCTCACCGGGGGCAACGGCGGCGGCAAGCCGGACTTTGCCATGGCTGGGGCCAAGGACCAGACCAAGCTGGATGAAGCTCTGGCGGCAGTGCCCGGGCTGGTGAAGGAGCAGATTAAGGCATAAGGGGCTAAGAGAAGAAGCCTGGATTTATATATATTGCACAAAAGGGAGCCTCAAAGACTCGCGTCTTTGAGGCTCCCTTTTTGCATGCGGCCCTTGGCAGGTAGAAATTTTCTCCTTTTCCAAAAAGAAACCTTGCTTTTCGATCCAACTTGGTTTATAATACTTTATAAAGAGTTTATAAATATTTCTCGGGGTGGTTTTCCATGAAGGCAAAAGACTTGGCGAAAAAACTGGGCGTTTCTCCCGCCACCATTTCGCTGGTGCTGAACAACAAGCCCGGCATCAGCGACTCCCTGCGCAAAACGCTGCTGGAAAAAATCCAGGAGCTGGGCCACGAGGAAATGCTCAGCCAGTCCTGCCGGGAGGGCGGGGCCCCTGGGGCCAAGCCCTCCCCCGAGCCCCAAGAGGAGCGCTGCGCCTGCAAATCCATTGCCTACCTGATGTACAACCATTGTCAAGAGGATATGAACGACCCCTACCAGTTTTTTACCCAGGTGCTGGAGGGCATTGAGTATGAGGCCTGGGAAAACGACTGCTGCATTGTGATGCTGCATATGAACCGGCGGGAAGGGCTGGACATTGCCCAGCGGCTGCGGCGGGCGGGCAATGTGGTGGGGGCCATTGTGCACCCCTGCAAGCTGGACGCCCGGGTGGAGCGGGACGTAAAAGCCGCCGGGGTGCCCTGCGTCTTTATGGACGCCTTCGCGCCCATGCCCAGCGGCTGGGAGCCCCCCAGCGTGTGCGTAAGCAACCGCCAGGGCATGCGCAGCGCCGTAGGGCATTTGGTGGAAAAGGGCCACCAAGAGGTGGGCTATGTGTTCAGCGGCTGGGAGACCCCCGTGGAGGTGGACCGGCGCAAGTGGTTCCGCCGGGCGCTGAAGAACTTGGGGCTGGCGGACCGGCCGGAATACTATTTTCAGGCGGGCACAGGAGACGAGCTGTTTGAGTACCAGCGGCTGGCGGACCGGCTGGCCGGAGCCCAGCGCCTGCCCAGCGCCCTGGTGTGCGAAAACGACCGGCAGGCTTGGCGGGCCATTAAAGCCCTAAAGCAGCTGGGCCTGCGGGTGCCCGAGGATGTGTCCGTCATCGGTTTTGACGACCAGGCCCTGTGCACGGCCATTGAGCCCAACATCACCAGCATACACAACTCGCCCCACCTGATGGGCCGGGAGTGCGTGATGCTGCTGCAAAATCTCATCCGCCTGAGAGAGCGGGAGGAAGAGCCCTGGCTGCGCTATGAGCTGCCCGCCCGGCTGGTGGAGCGGGACAGCGTGCGGGACCTGGGCTGAGCCTGAAAGGCCGGGGTTTTTAAAAGAAATATTTATCTCTTTTCCAGAGAGAAGAAAAGAAGTTTTAAATTTGTAACTGTTTTGTTATTGACATCACCGCCATGTGGGAGTATAATCGGGTGTGGCATCCGGCCCAGCGGCGCTGGGCACGGAAATTTTTACATTTGGAACCAGGGCCCGGGCCCGTTTTGACAAAGGAGCCCTGGAATACGAGAATGAAAAGAAAGGTGATCTTAGATGAAAAAGAATTTTGTCCGTCTTCTGGCCGGGGTTCTGGCCATTGCCATGCTGCTGGCCCTGGCGGCCTGCGGCGGTAAGGATGGCTCCAGCAGCGAGGGCAGCTCTTCCTCCCAGGCTTCCGGCGTGGAGTCCTCCAGCGCTGGTTCTGAGGCCCAGGAGTCCAGCGGACTGGAAGCAAACTCTGAGGCCGGGGACGCCAGCGGACTGGTAGACGGAAAGTACGCCTCCATCCAGGCGTTTCTGGACGATCCTCAGATCAGCGAGCAGATTAACGCCATGGTGGACGCCCTGGCCGAGGGCGACATGGGCATTGCCGTAAGCGCCAACGAGAACAAGCTGGTGTATACGTTCACCTTCGCTGAGTTTGAAGAGGGCACGGACACGGACGCGGTTGCCGAGTCTTTGGAGAAGAACATGGCGGACCAGGCCTCTGTGTTTGAAAACATTGCCAACTCCATTAAAGAAGTGGTAAATGTGGAGGACCCGAAGGTGGTTGTGGCCTACAACGCGGCCGATGGAACCGAGATTTACAGCCAGGAGTTCAGCGCCCAGTAAAAATTGTATGGATTGCATGCGAAAAGCCGTGGGGAGGCAGACTGCCCGCGGCTTTTTTGTTTGGGAAAACCCAGGAGAGAGACCGCCGCCCCCCTGTATTTCACACTTGACGAAGCCCTGCAAATTCTCTATAATAGATAAAAAGGATGTGGTTTACATGGAGAACAAACGGCCAATTGGTATCATCGGCGCTATGGGAGTGGAGGTTCGGGCCCTGCTGGACGCCATGGAGGAAACCGGCCAGGAGCGTTTTGCCGGGCTGGTCTTCCACGTGGGGTCCCTGTCCGGCGCGCCCTGCGTCATCGCCCAGTGCGGCGAGGGCAAGGTTAACGCCGCTGTCTGCGCCCAAACCATGATTTTGCAGTACGCCCCCCGCTTGGTGATTAACGTGGGCGTGGCCGGAGGCGTGGGCTTAAACATTGGGGACCTGGTGGTGGCCAGCGCCTGTGTGCAGCATGACTTTGACGCCACCCCCATGGGATATCCCCTGGGAAATCTTTTCCTCTACCGGGACGAGGGCGAGCCTGAGCAGCGGATTGAGCTGCCCGCTGACGGGGCTGCGGCGGCCCTGCTGCTGGAAGAGGCCCAGGCCATTTATGGGGGGGCGTACGCTGGCATAGTGGCCACAGGGGACCAGTTTGTGGCGGACAAGGCCAAAAACCAGTGGCTTCACGAGACCTTTGGGGCCAAAGCCGTAGAGATGGAGGGTGGCAGCATTGCCCAGGTGTGCTACATGAACCGCACCCCCTTCGCGGTGCTGCGGGCCATTTCCGACAACGCGGACGGCGGCTCCCCGGTAGACTTTCCCGCCTTTACCCAGGAGTGCGCGGCCAAAACCGCCCGGCTGCTTACCCAGGCCCTGGGGCGGCTGTGAGGCCGCGCAAAATGACAGTCCGTCCTGGTTCCCAAGCACTGTTTTCCGCCAGCGCCCGCCCCGGCGGCCCCCAGCCCGGCCGCCGCTGGAAGGCCTGACATTTGACCGGACTTTGAGGGGAGGTAGCCCATGAGAGAGATGGAGCAGCGGGCCTATTCCTTTTTGGGAAGAGACCCGGTTTTGTGCATGGATATGCTGGAAGCCCTGCGCCGGGGCGATGGCAGCGTGTACGCGGTCAGCGAAGAGGGGACGCTCATCCGCGAGCGGAACAGCCGGGCCTTTATGCTGGCGGCGGAGAACAGCGAGGCCGGGGAGCGCCTGGTGATGGGCTTGAAAAAGCCGGTGCAGCTGGCTGTGCACGGCAGCGCGGAGGCCGCGCTGTTTCAGGAGCTTTTTCACTATAATCAGGTAATGGAGTGCCAGGCGGCGGCCTACCTGGACCCGGAACCGCCTTTTGTGCCCAGCCGCTATGGCGTGCGGGAGCTGGATGAAAGCTTTGCCGGGGAAATATTGGCGGCGTTTCCCGATGAGTTTGACGAGGCGGAGATCGCCCAGCGCCTGCAAAGCGGAGCCATGCACGGCTCCTTTACGGCGGGGGAGCTGACAGGCTTGATCGGCATTTACCCCGAAGGGGGCATTGGCATGCTGGCGGTTCGGCCGGACCAGGACTGGGAAAAGACCGCCGGGGCCCTGGCGGGGCACATCACAGGCTGGTGCCTGCGGCAGTGCTTTGCCCCCTTTGTGCACATCCCCCGGTGGGACCAGCCGCTGCTGGGGCTGTATCAAAAGCTGGGCTACACGGTTTCGGAAAAGCCCCTGTACTGGCTGGGAGACGGGCCGGAGGAACAGGACCCCAGCCAGGAGCTCTAGAGTCCGTCTTAAAACTCCGAAAAACCGTCTTTTTGTCCAGTGACAAACGGTTTCTGCGTTAAAAATCCTCGAAATACGAAAGTATTTCTTGCGGTTTTCGCCTTGAAACCGTCCGCCCTGAACAAAAATACTGGCATTTCTCTGGTTTTAAAACAGACTCTACCGCCCGGCCCATAAATGAGGAAAAGCCCGAGGAGGGAATGGTTTGCGTTCTGCAAAAGTACAAGCGCTGAAGGCCCGCTATATTGGCGATAAGGCCTTTTACCTTTCTGTGGTGGCCCTGCTGGTTCCTATGGTGGTCCAGCAGGGCATCACCCAGTTTGTCAGTCTTTTAGACAATGTAATGGTGGGCCGCCTGGGCACCATACCCATGTCGGCGGTGGCCATTGTAAACCAAGTGGTGTTCATCTTCAACCTGACCGTTTTTGGGGGCATGTCCGGGGCCTCCATTTTCGGGGCCCAGTACTATGGCAAAAAGGACGACGCGGGCCTGCGGGACACGGTGCGGTTCCGGGTCTACTTTGCCATAGGTATTTCGGCCCTGGGGGTTTTGCTGCTGCTGGGCTATGGGCAAAGCTTCTGCCAGCTGTTTCTAAACAGCCAGGCCTCCACCCCCCAGGAGATTGCCCAAACCCTGGACCTGGCCGGGACCTACCTGCGGGTGATTGTGTGGGGCCTGCCGCCCTTTGCCCTGTCGGTGTGTTTTTCCAGCGCCCTGCGCAACGCCAGCGAAACGGTCATCCCCATGACCGCCAGCGTCATCTCCATTTTTGTGAATCTGATTTTAAACTGGCTGCTGATTTTCGGCGTACTGGGCTTTCCTAAAATGGGCGTGGCGGGCGCGGCCCTGGCCACGGTGATTGCCCGCTATGTGGAGCTGCTGTATCTTTTGGTACAGTCTATGCGGCACACGGCCCGGTTCCCCTTTCTCAAGGGGCTGTTCCGCAGCGCCCGGGTGCCCCTGCCCCTGGTGCGGCGCATTGCCGTTACAGGCACGCCCCTGATGCTGAACGAGGCCCTCTGGTCCGTGAGCACCTCTCTGGTGCAGGTCTGCTATGCCTCCCGGGGCTTGGCGGCAGTGGCGGCCTCCAACATAAACGGCACGGTGTTCAACCTGTTTGCCCTTTTGATGATGTCCATGGGAGACGCGGTGGGCATTATGGTGGGCCAGCAGCTGGGGGCCAATGACATGGAGCGGGCCAAAAGCACGGTGCGCAAGCTCCTGGTTTTTGGGGTAGGACTGAACGCGGTGGTAGGACTGGGGCTTATTTTCTGCGCGCCCTTCATCCCGCTTATTTACAACACCGAGCCCGCCGTGCGGGACCTGGCCGCCCAAATGATGGTGATTTCCGGCTTTATGATGCCCTGGGGCACGGCGACCAACTGCGCCTACTTCACCATCCGGTCTGGCGGGCGGACCTTTATCACCTTTCTCTTCGACTGCGTGTTTAACTGGGCGGTCTGCCTGCCGCTGGCCTATGTGCTGTGCTACCACACCGCCATTGGGGTGGCGGGGGCTTTTCTGCTGGTGCAGTGCGCGGACCTGCTCAAGTGCTTCATTGGCATGGCGATGCTGAAATCGGGCATATGGGCCAAGAATGTGGTGAATGGCTAGGGCTTGTTTGAAAATAGAGGAAGTACCGGATTTTTGATTTTTCAAACAAGTCCTTAAGGCCCCATGTAAACAAAAAAGCGGGCGCGCCGCCGGGGCCTTTGCTTCCTCCCGCGCTTATAAATCATAGGAATCGAGGTTGTTATCATGATGCAAGAATCGCGCTATCCTTTCCGCTATGAAACCCACTGCCACTCCTGCTGGTGCAGCGGCTGCGGGCAAAATACCCCCCAGGAGATGGCCCAGGCCTACTATTCCGCCGGTTATGCCGGTATGATTCTCACCGACCATTTCCTTCGGGGCAATTCCTGTGTGGACCGATCCCTGCCCTGGGAAGCGCAGATGGCCCGCTATTGGGAGGCCGCCCAGGCCGCTGCCCAATGGGCCCAGGGGAAGGACTTTGACGTGCTGTTCGGCATTGAACACGCCTATGGCGACGGGAAGGAGGTGCTCACCTATGGCATTGGCCTGGACTTTTTAGCCGCCCATCCAGGCCTGCACCGGCTTCCTTTGGCGGAGTATGCCAAGCTGGTGCACCAGGCCGGGGGCTTTCTCTCCATGGCCCACCCCTACCGGGACCGGCCCTACATCAACATGGAGGTAGGCCCCCAGCCGGAGTACTTGGACGCGGTGGAGGTATTTAATTTTTACAACTACCCTGAGGAAAACCAAAAGGCCTTGGCCTTGGCCAAAGCCCATGGACTGCAAGCTACCTCCGGCGGGGACGAGCACAGCGTTGCCGGAGCCGCTGTGGGCAAGGCTGGAATTGCCCTGCGGCAGCGGGTCCGCACCGGGGCGGAGCTGGTGGAACAGCTGCGCGGCAAAGACTACTGCATTATTGTGGACGGGGAGCTGGCCCCCTGCTGCCAGGAATAAGGCGGTTTAAAACAGGCGCGCTTCTTCCGCGCAATGACCCGGTCATCCTACCAGATGGCAGCGCTTTACTTTTTTAATATGCAGTCATATCTTTTCTAAAAGGAACGCCTTAAGAGTGTGCGGGCAGGGTGATGGTAAAGGCCACGGTTTCGTCCTGGCTTTCCGCCCAAATGGTTCCGCCGTGCAGGGCAACAATTTCCTTCGCGATGGCCAGACCCAGCCCAGCCCCGCCGGTGCCGGAGGCGCGGGCCTCGTCCAGGCGGTAGAACTTTTCAAACAGGGCGGCCAGTTTATTCTGAGGAATGGTCCGGCCCTGGTTGAGAAAGCGCAGCACAACCAAGTCCCCCTGTTCCTCGGCGGAAATGGTGATCTCTGTGTGGGGGTAGCTGTAAGCGGCGGCGTTTTTCAGCACATTTCCCATCACCCGGGCCAGCTTGTCCGGGTCCCCGGGGACGGTGAGAGTCTCGCTGGCCTGAAGATGGACGGTGTTGCCGTTTTTCTCCAGGACAGGCAGCAGCTCGTCTGTAAGCTGCACCAGCATATAATACAGGTCGATGGGCTCTTTTTGTATGACGATTTGCTGCAAATTGTACCGGGTGATGTCAAAAAACTCGTTTATCATCTTTTCCAGCCTATATGCCTTGTCCAGGGTGATGCGGGTGTATTTGGCCCGCTGCTCAGGGGGCATGTCCGGGGCCTCGTCCAACAGGCTCAGGTAGCCGATGACAGAGGTCAGGGGGGTCTTCAAGTCGTGGGCCAGGTAGGCGATCAGGTCATTTTTGCGGGTGGTCTCCTCTTTCAATTTCCGCTCGTTTTGCAGCAGCGCGGCTTTAATGTCTGACATCTGGGCGGAAATTTCAACCTGCTCCTTTGAGAACACCTTCATCGCGTCGTCGCTGCCATTCATATAGGTTCGCAGGCGCTGGCTTATGTCGGTGACGCTGCGTTTTTCCCGGTGCTTACCGGCAAGCTGCGCGGCGATGAAAACCACCCCCAGCCAAACCAGGTGGACCGTAATAAACACGCCCAGCAGCGCGGGCTTAAAGCGCCCCCAGTCGATTTTTACCTGGTGTTCCGCCCAATTTTCGGCAGGGTAATAGGCGACCTCTACGGTGGTGAAGGTCTCCTCAAACCACCGGACAAAAACTCCGTCAAGCATGTCGTCCACCAGGAAGTAAATGGCGGAACAGGCCGCGAACCCGGCGGTCAGAAGCATTAGCAGCTGCAGCAGTTTTGTGATTTTATGTTTCAAGTTTATACCCCACTCCCCAGATGGTTTTAATGTACCCAGCGCTTTCCCCCAGTTTTTCCCGCAGGTGGCGGATGTGCACGGTTATGGTGTTGTTGGACTTGGTGTAGTATTCGTCCTGCCAAATTTGGTGGAACATCTCCTCGGCGCTGACCACCTGGCCCCTGCTCTCCAGCAAAATGCGCAGGATGGAAAACTCGGTGGGGGTCAGGGAGAGGGGCCTCTCATGCAGCAGGCACTCATGGGTCCGGGTGTTCATGACAAGGCCCTGGTGCGCCAGCACATCCGGCTCGGGGGGAGCCGCCAGCCCGGGGTTGTAGCGCTTGTAGCGCCGCAGCTGGGCCTTCACCCGGGCCACCAGCTCCAAAGGCCGGAAGGGCTTGGTTATATAGTCGTCCGCGCCCAGGGTCAGGCCAGTGATTTTGTCGGTCTCCTCTATTTTTGCCGTAAGCATGATAACCGGGTAATTGTGCTTTTCCCGTATTTTCTGGCAGATGGCAAAGCCGCTGGTTCCGGGGAGCATCACATCTAAAATGGCCAAGTCCAGCTGGGTGGACTCAATGCAGGCCAAAGCCTCCGGCGCGGTATAAAATTTGCGGACCGCGTAATTCTCATTTTTCAAGTACAGCTCCACCAAGTCGGCAATCTCGATCTCATCATCGACCACGAGGATTTTTTCCGGCATACCTACCGCCTCCTATCTCGCTTTATTGTATCAAATCCGCCTGGCTGTGGCAATGGGGAAATTCTTGAGAAAAGGTTAAGGTTTTACAAAGGCCGGCGCGGCGGCGCTGCCGGCCAGTTAGGAACCGATGGGAAGAGCAAAAGCAAAAAGAAAACCCCCAGAAACCTTGCAGTTTCTGGGGGTTTTAGACTTGGAGCAGCCAACGTCTTTGGAGCTGGATGCCGGAATCGAACCGGCCACCTCATCATTACGAGTGATGCGCTCTACCGAATGAGCTAATCCAGCAAAAGATGCAGCATTATTATAGCGCATTTTGGCGGCGGAGTCAAGGGGGAATTTTGCGAAGGAATGCCCGTTTCGGAGAGTTTTTCGTGTTCCCCCGCCCGTAGGGCGGGGGAACATAGATAATTATCTCTGTGGTATGGACACTCCCCCTTGACAAACCACGATGTTTCTAGTATAATAACTAGAAACAACAAAAGACTGTGACGGGAAGAAGGCGGCGCGGCGGCTTTTCAGAGAGCCTGCGGTGGGTGTGAGCAGGCAGGCGGCGCGGTGCGAATACTGATCCCCGAGTCTCCCCGCTGAACAGGGCGCGGCTGACCGGTTTTTACCGGGCCCCCCGCTGGTCAGTAGGCGCGGGACGTGTGGCGGCGTTATCCGCCCGGCCTTGTCAGAGGCTTTGAGCGGGCTGGCGCAAGCTGGTCCGGAATTTCGGGTGGTACCGCGGTAATCCTTGGATTTTCGCCCCGGATGCTTTCATCTTTATGGAAGCGCCGGGGCTTTTTTCTGCCGCGCCGCCCGGCTCTTTTCTCCAGCGGGGCCGAATCCCAATGGAAAGGACGGTTTTCATGATGTCTGACTGGAATCCCCAACAGTACCTAACATTCAAAAAGGAACGCACCCAGCCCGCCTTTGACCTGGCTTCGCGTATTGAAATTGCCGCGGCCCGGGCCCTGGACATCGGCTGCGGCCCTGGCAACAGCACCCAGGTGGTGAAAGACCTTTTTCCCCACACCGAGCTTACCGGTGTGGATTCTTCCGCCGCCATGATTGAAACGGCCCAAAAGGAGCACCCGAATCTTCGCTTTGTCCAGTACGACGTCAGCGGCCCGCTGGATGGGCTGGGGGGCGGCTATGGGCTGGTGTTCTCCAACGCCTGCCTGCAGTGGGTGCCGGACCACCACAACCTGCTGCCCCGGCTGATGGAGCTGCTTTGCCCAGGGGGGCTGCTGGCGGTGCAGGTGCCGGTGAATTTTAAAGAGCCCATCCATCAGATTATTGAGAGGACGGTGGAGCTGCCCCAGTGGCGGGACCGGATTCTCTATCACCGGAGCTTTTACACCTTGCGGCCCGAGGAATATTTCGACCTGCTGGCGGGCATTTCGGCGGACTTCACCATGTGGGAGACCGTGTACATGCACCGTATGCCCAGCCATGAGGCCATTATGGACTGGTACAGCTCCACGGGCCTGCGGCCCTATTTGGACGCGGCAGTGGACCAGGAGGCCCGGCAGGGCTTTTATGAGGAGGTCTTCCGGCAGGTAAAGGAGGCTTACCCTGTGCAGGCAAACGGCGAGATTATCTTCCGGTTCCCTCGCCTGTTCTTCATCGCGCGGGGTGCCCCCGCTGGCAATGCCGCGGGGTTCGGCAAAGCTTCGCCTCACTAGGGTGGTAGGAGCAGGCCGGGATAACGCGCGGAAGAGAAACTGCCGGACGGATATTTTCGCCAAAGGCGCTACCCCCCAAACCGAGCGCAAAACTACCGTCTCCCACCCCCATCTAACGTATAAAAGTTTTTGAAGGTTCTTAGGAAACCTTTTTCAAAAAGTTTCCTAAGCCGCAGGGTTCGGCAAAGCTTCGCCTCACTAAGGTGGTAGGCGCTGGCGGGGATAACGCGCAGGCGGGATGCTACCGGCAGGCTGGACCCACTATGGAAAAGAATCCAGCTCCAAACCGGGCGCAGAGCCTGCGTCTCCACCCAAACCAAAACGTGTAAAGTTTTTTGAGGATTCTTAAGGAACTTTTTTCAAAAAAGTTCCTTAAGCCAACAAACAAATGATAACAATACGGAAAGGACGATCCCCATGAATCTTGGCTACAAAAAGTACAAGCCCTTCCAGCCCATCTCGTTTCCGGAGCGCACCTGGCCGGAGAAGACCATCACCAAAGCCCCGGTCTGGTGCAGCGTGGACCTGCGGGACGGCAACCAGGCTTTGGTCAACCCCATGAACCTGGAGCAGAAGCTGGAGTTTTTCCAGATGCTCTGCGACATTGGCTTTAAGGAGATCGAGGTGGGCTTCCCCTCCGCCTCGGAAACCGAGTATGAGATTCTCCGGGCCCTCATCGACCAGAACCGCATCCCGGAGGACGTGACCATTCAGGTGCTGGTTCAGGCCCGGGAGCATTTAATCCGCAAGACCTTTGAGGCCATTGACGGGGCCAAGAACGTGATTGTTCACTTCTATAATTCCACCTCTACCCTTCAGCGCAAGGTGGTTTTTAACACCGACATGCAGGGAGTCATTGACATTGCGGTGGAGGGTGCGAAGCTCATCCGCCAGCTGACCGAGGAAATTACCGCTAACAGCGATATCAACATCCGCTATGAGTACTCTCCCGAGAGCTTTTCCGGCACGGAGATGGAGAACGCGGTGCTCATCTGCGACCGGGTGCTGGAAGAGCTGGGCGCCACCCGCTCGAACCCGGTGATCATCAACCTGCCCAACACCGTGGAGATGAGCACCCCCAACACCTATGCCGACCAGATTGAGTACTGCTGCAAAAACATGAGGCACCGGGACAGCGCCATTATCAGCCTGCACCCCCACAACGACCGGGGCACCGCCACCGCCGCCACCGAGCTGGGCATTATGGCCGGGGCCGACCGGGTGGAGGGCACTCTGTTCGGCAACGGCGAGCGCACCGGCAACTCTGACATTATGAACCTGGCGATGAATATGTACTCGCAGGGCGTGGACCCAGAGCTGGACTTTAGCAGCATGAACCAAATCCGGGAGCTGTGCGAGCGCTGCACCCAGCTGAAAGTGCACCCCCGCCACCCCTATGCGGGTGAGCTGGTGTTTACCGCTTTCTCCGGTTCTCACCAGGACGCCATCAACAAGGGCGTCAACTATATGCAGCGGGAGAAGTCTCCCTACTGGGAGGTGCCCTATCTGCCCATTGACCCGGCGGACCTGGGGCGGCAGTATGAGCCCATCATCCGCATCAACAGCCAGTCCGGCAAGGGGGGCGCGGCTTTTGTCATGCACCAGAGCTTTGGCTATGTGCTGCCAAAGGCCATGCATCCTGAGTTCGGCAAGCTGGTGAAAAAGGCCTGCGACCAGGCGGGCCGGGAGATCAGCCCCCAGGAGGTGTTTGCTATCTTCCAGAGGGAATATCTGGATGTGAAAACCCCCTATGAGCTGCTGAGCTACAAAATATTTGAAGAGGACGGCGGCCAGGGCCAGGTGATTGTGGACTTTGAGGGCTCCATCCGCCATGGGGAGGAGACCCGGGCGGTCAGCGGCAAGGGCAACGGGCCCATCGACGCTTTCTTTAACGCCCTGCACAACATTGGCCTGGACCACTATGACTTTGTCTCCTACAGCGAGCACGCCATCTCCACGGGGGCCAACTCCAAGGCGGTCAGCTATATTCAGCTGGAGCACCAGGGCGAGACCCTCTTCGGCGTAGGGGTGGACAGCAACATCAGCATTGCGTCCATCAAGGGCATTCTCTGCGCCATCAACCGGAACTTAAGCGCGAAATAAAGCGCGATAGGAAGCCCCTTTAAGGCGCGTACCATAAGGAAGCAAGCGCCCGCCGGGAGGAACCCGCCTTCCGGCGGGTGCTGCTTGCTTATGAATGGGACAGCCAATCAGCATTTTGTGGAGAAAGAGAGAATGAACAGGACTATACCCAGAATTGGCTCGGGGATTGTTACAGGGGCGGTGTTTCTTTTTGCCATCTTTTTAATCATGGACTTTCCCTTTGGCTCATACTTCGTGTGCATGTTTTTGCCGGTTGGCTATCTCATGATGGCGGCGGGACTGCATTATGAAAGCCGCGAAAACCGGCGTGTGGCCGCAAATACCGGGATGGCGTTTGCGGTGGTTTATGCCGTGCTGGTTTTTCTTGTGTATTTTGCGCAAACCACCAGCGTGCGCTTGGGCGGGTTAAGCGAACCGGCACAGGGAATTCTGGATTTTCAAAAAGGGGGGCTGATGTTCAACTATGACCTGCTGGGGTATGGCATGATGGCTCTTTCCACATTTTTTATGGGCCTGTCTGTCCAAGCGGACAACAAAGGGGACAAGTGGATGAAAGCTCTCATGATGATTCATGGCATTTTCTTTTTCAGCTGCTTTCTTATGCCAATGACAGGAGTGTTCGCCCCTATGGCAGAGGGAGAGGCAAGCATGGGGGGCTCCGTAGCCTTGACCGCATGGTGCGCGTATTTTCTTCCCATTGGGATACTGGCATACAGGCATTTTGGAAAGGAAAACGGGTGAGGTTCCGTTTGCGGTTCCCCTCCCGTTCCTAGAGCAGGCCATAGGGGGTTACACAGAATCAAAAGGGCAGGACAAGCCTCGGCGGTTTGCCTTGCCCTTTTCTTCTTTACAGATCCTTTCCCCTGGGCCTTTTGCGCGGCGGCGCAAGGAAGACGGGCGTTGGGAGCGGGCGCAAAAACGCTGGGGCCGCGGTCCGCTTATCCGCGGGGTTTTCCATCTCCCCTGGCGGAGCGCCTTGACAAGAGGCTTGGCTGGGGTTACAATGAACGGTGGAAAGAGCCCTGGCCTTTCAGCTTGCTCCCTCCAGGCGGAAGCCGCCCTGGTCCAGCCTGGAACGCAGGGCCCTGGCGCTTTCCGCCGGGCTCTGGCCTTCGGTGTTTACCGCGTGGGCCTCATACGGGCCCAGCGCGGTAAAGTCCCGCCACATGGCCCGGACCGTCTCTCCGGTCAGGGGGAACTCTTGGTTTTGCTCCCGGCTCAGCGCCCGCTTCACAGCGGTTTCCTGGCTGGGGCGCAGTATAATGTACCGCAGGTCCACGCCCTGCCGGGCCAGCTCCCGCCAGGATCCTAAAAACCAGGGCCCCACCACACCGTCCACATAGACCTCATAGCCGCCCAGGGCATATTGCCCGGCGCAGGCAGAAGCGGCCCGGATGACCGCTTCGTTCTGGTCTTTGGAAGCGGTCTCCCAGGGCGGAATGTAGCCTTTTTTGATGTAGTGGTAAAAATCGTCCGTGTGCATATGGACTGTGCGCTCTGCCGCCGGATTTTCCGCCAGCAGGCGGGATAGGGTGGTTTTGCCGCAGCCGCATGGGCCGGACATCAAAATAAGTTTGTGTGTCATATGTAAGAAGCTCCTTTCCGAATGCTCCGCCGCTGGCTCACTTTTGCGGCGATGCTTTAGTCTTTTCATATTTTATAAAGAAAGCAGGCGACCCTATGGCCCAGACCCTTTATCTCCGCCCGGTCCACTATTATGAAACCGACCGCATGGACTGCGTCCACCACTCCAACTACATCCGCTGGTTTGAGGAAGCCCGGGTCCACTTTATGCGGGAAAACGGCTTCCCTTACGAAGAGCTGGAAGGGGCGGGCTTTGTCAGCCCTGTGCTCAACGCCCAGGCCCAATACCACTCCATGTGCCGCTTTGGGGACACAGTTGAGATTGAGATCGAGATTGAACGCTACGCCCATGCCCGCGTCACCTTCCGTTACCAGGTGCGGGACAAGGCCACCGGCGTTCTCCGCTGCGATGGCCGGACCAGCCATTGCTTCATCAACCAGGCGGGGCGGCCGGTCTTGCTGAAAAAGGTTCTGCCGGACTTTCACCGGCGGATAGAAGCGTACCTGGCAAAGGAGGGGTTGTGATGGCAAAGGCGATGCTGGTTTGCGGTAAGATTGCCAGCGGAAAAAGCTGGTACTGCCGGAGCCTGATGGAAGAAAGCCCCGCGCTGCTTCTTTCCGTGGATGGATTTTTGACAAGGCCTTGGGCGGGGACCATGACGCGGCCGCCGCCCGGATTCAAGCCTACCTGCTGGATAAGGCCGCGGAAGCGGTGGGAGCCGGAGCGGATGTGATTTTGGACTGGGGCTTCTGGACCCGGGCTTCCCGGCGGGAGGCGGAGGCCTTTTTCCGGGACCGGTCCATGGAGACCCAGTGGCATTACATCGACGTGCCGGAAGAGCGGTGGCGGGAGAACATTGCCCGCCGGAACGCGGCGGTGCTGGCGGGCGAGGACCCCAGCTATTATGTTGATCAGGGGCTTTTGGAGAAGCTGGCGGGTCTGTTTGAGGAGCCGGAGCGGGACGAGATCGCGGTGTGGGTTCGGGTGCGTGACAGCGGAACAGAACAGAACGCGCAAGCCCTCTCCCCTTTTTTTACTCCCCCAGTTGATTTTTCCCCCCTTTTGCGGTATCATGAGCATATGCCCCACCGTCCCCACTATTTTTTGCCAAAACGGAGGAATTTCCCAATGAACAACATCCCGCAAGTCAAAGTCGGCCTGGTGGCCGTCTCCCGCGACTGCTTCCCCGAGTCCCTCTCTGTCAACCGCCGCAAGGCTGTGATGGAGGCCTTTGCCGCCCAATACGGCGCGGAAGCAGCCAGCGTTTATGAGTGCCCCATCTGCATTGTGGAGAGCGAAATCCACATGGTGCAGGCCCTGGAGGATGTGAAAAAGAACGGCTGCAACGCTTTGGTGGTCTATCTGGGCAACTTTGGCCCGGAGATCTCCGAGACTCTGCTGGCCAAGCATTTTGACGGCCCCGCCATGTTCATCGCCGCCGCCGAGGAGACCGGCGATAACCTGGTGGGCGGCCGGGGCGACGCCTACTGCGGCATGCTGAACGCCAGCTATAACCTGAAGCTCCGGGAGATCAAGGCGTACATCCCCGAAAACCCTGTGGGCGACGCGGCGGACTGCGCCCGTATGATCCACGAGTTCATCCCCATTGCCCGGGCCCTGGTGGGCCTGAAGTCTCTGAAAATCATCAGCTTTGGCCCCCGGCCCCTTAACTTCTTGGCCTGCAACGCCCCCATCAAGCGGCTTTACGACCTGGGCGTGGAGATTGAGGAGAACTCGGAGCTGGACCTGTTCGAGGCGTTCCACAAGCATGCGGGGGATCCCCGCATTGCGCAGGTGAAGGCCGGCATGGAGAAGGAGCTGGGCGAGGGCAACCAGAAGCCCGAAATTTTGGAGAAGCTGGCCCAGTATGAGCTCACTTTGCTGGACTGGGTGGAGGAGCACAAGGGCTACCGCCAGTATGTGGCCCTCACCAGTAAGTGCTGGCCCGCTTTCCAGACCCAGTTCGGCTTTGTGCCCTGCTATGTAAACTCCCGCCTCACCGGCCGGGGCATTCCGGTCTCCTGCGAGGTGGACATTTACGGCACCCTAAGCGAGTTTATCGGCACCTGCGTCAGCGGCGATATGGTCACCCTGCTGGACATTAACAACACGGTGCCCAAGGACATGTACCAGGCTGAGATTGAGGGCAAGTTCCCCTACAGCCTTACCGACACCTTCATGGGCTTCCACTGCGGCAATACCTGCTCCAAAAAGCTGTGCAAGCCCACCATGAAGTACCAGATGATTATGGCCCGCACCCTCCCCGAGGAGGTTACCCAGGGCACTCTGGAGGGCGATATCGTTCCCGGCGGCATCACCTTCTTCCGGCTGCAAAGCACCGCCGACAGCCAGCTGCGGGCCTATGTGGCCCAGGGCGAGGTGCTGCCTGTGGCCACCCGCTCCTTTGGGGGCATCGGCGTGTTCGCCATTTCAGAGATGGGCCGCTTCTACCGCCATGTGCTCATTGAGAAAAACTACCCCCACCACGGGGCGGTAGCCTTTGGCCACCACGGCAAGGCCCTGTTCGAGGTGTTCAAGTTCCTGGGCGTCTCCGACATTGGCTTTAACCATCCCAAGGGGATGCTGTACCCCTCGGAGAATCCTTTCGCGTAAAGCGCAGGGGGAATTGTATCGTAAACGCACTTGAAAATCGGTAAATACCGATTTTCAAGCAGGGCGGCGCGGGCGTGCCCGTGCCGCCAGGTTCAAAAGCGGGATTACCTCTTTTGAACTGCGTTACCTATAAGAAAGCAGCGTAAAACATAGAAACCGGCCGTGTGGGAGAAACCTCCCGCGCTGCCGGTTTTTTACGTATGAATCAGCCGTTCCCGTTTCCAGGCAGCCAGCCGGCAGCGTCCCGCAGCCCTGCCGGAATGGGCGGCCTGGGGGGCGGAAGAAGGAAGCCCGCTCCTACTCCCTCTGCCGGTTTATCCGCACATAGTAGGACGCCACCAGCAGCACCGCCGCCCCGGTCCAGGCTCCTACCTCCGCGTAGAAAATGCCCTCCTGGCCAATGGCCAGGGGCAGCAGCATGGCAATGCCCAGGCGCATGACCATCTCCACAAAGCCCGAGACCATAGGCACTACCGTATCGCCCAGGCCCATAAGGGCCGAGCGGTAGATGTGCAGCATGTAGAGCACCGGCAGGCACAGGCTCATAATGGCCAGATAGTGGTAGGCAATCTGCATGGAGGCCTCCACTTCCTCCGGCGAGCCGGAGATGAACAGACCCAAGAAGAGCTTGCCCAGCAGCAGCATGGCCGTGGCGATCACCGCCGAGGTCAGCAGGGCGATCACAGCGGCGGAGCGCATGCCCTGCTTAATACGCTTGATAAGCCGCCCGCCCAGGTTTTGGCCCACAAAGGAGGTCACCGCGTAGCCGTAAGAGGTGGCGGCAATCTCCAAAAGGCCGTACAGCTTGTTGGTGGCGGTAAAGCCCGCGATGAACAGCATGCCGTAGCGGTTGATGACCGACTGGACCACCATGCCGCCCACGGAGATGATGCCGTTTTGCAGGGCCACCGGGGAGCCCAGCTTTAAGAGGGCCAGGCTCATGGCCGGGTCGGGCTTAAAGTCGGCGGGCTTTAGCTGAAGAATGCTGATCTTGCGCACGTTTACAAAGCAGTATACCGTGGAGACCGCCTGGGCAATCACCGTGGCCCCCGCCGCCCCGGCGATGCCCCAGCGCAGGCCCATCACGAACAGCAGGTCCAGGGCGATGTTTACCACCGTGGCCACTACCACCGCGTAAAGGGGCGTTTTGCTGTCCCCCAGGGCCCGCAGAATGGAGGCCAATAAATTATATGCCGCCACAATGGGGATGCCCCCAAAGATGATGCGCAGATAGAGAAGGGAGTCGCCGAGGATGTCCCCCGGGGTGTTCAGCAGCCCCAGCACCGGCCGGGCGCAAAGCTGGCTGAGCACCAAAATAACCACTGCCGCAATGCCGCATAAGCTGGTGGAGACCCCCACGGACCGGGAAAGCTGGCGGTAGTCTTTGGCCCCAAAGTATTGGGCCATCAAAATGGAAAAACCCTGGGCAAAGCCCTGCACCACGCTGAGTACCAGCCAGTTCAGCCAGTCCGAGGCCCCCAGCGCCGCCAGGGCCTTGACCCCCACCACCTGACCCACCACGGCGGTATCCACCACGGTGTACAGCTGTTGAAAAACGTTTCCCACCATCAGCGGCAGGGCGAAGGTCAGCAGCAGCTTCACAGGGCTGCCCTCCGTCATGTTTCGAATTCTCATAATTTCTCCTTTCCTTAGGTCGCCTCTGGCAGCTTAAGAATCTTCAAAAAACTTTACGCGTTTGGGCGGGGTGTAGGAGCTGGCTTTGCGCTCGGTTTGGGGCTGGTTCCTTTCCCATAGTGGGTCCAGCCTACCGGTAGCGTCCCGCTGGCTCCGGCGTCTTAGGAAACTTTTTGAAAAAAGTTTCCTAAGAACCTTCAAAAACTTTTACGCGTTTGGGCGGGGTACAGGAGCTAGCTTTGCGCTCGGTTTGGGGATGGTTCCTTTCCCATAGTAGGTCCAGCCCATCGGCAGCATCTTACCTACGCGTTATCGGTGCCAGCGCCTACCACCCCGGTGAGGTGAAGCTTTGCCGGACCCCGCGGCATTGCCAGCGGGGGCACCCCGAACCCCGCGGCATTAAAAAATAGTGCTGACGTGGAATTCTGCCGCCGCTCTCTCCCAATATGCCTCCGGCACCGCGCTCCAGGGGGCTGGGAGGCCGGTTTCTTGGGCATACAGCGCCGCCGCCCGGGTGGGCAGAGTGTTGAAGGGGTCGCAGCCGGTTAAAATGTTGTAACGGAGCATAGCCGCCCACACCGGAGCCCGCTGGTATAGGCCGGAGGTTTTTAAATCCTCCAGCGCGCCCTGCCAATCGTAAGGCACCCGGACGTATTCCACCTGCCAGCGGCCCTGCTTCAGATGAAGAAAGGCCATTTGCGCCATTTTGGCCAAGCTGGTTCGAACAGGGGGGCCGGGCTTGGCCCTGCGGTCAATGGCGTTGCCCACGGACCCGGCGCATACCAGCCGTTTGCCCCGGTGAGCCAGCATCCAGTGGCGGTGGTTGTGGCCCTTGACCAGCAGCTCCGCCGGGGTATTGCCCAGCATCTCCAGGGAGCGGCGGTCCCCCCGCATCTCGTCCCGGGTCTGCTCCGGCGAGCCGTGGCAGTAGGCGATGGGCGGCGCGCCCTGGGGCTGCCACAGGCCGGAAATGGGCAGGCTCACAAACCAGTCCACATCCCGGCTGGTCAGGTTCTCATAACAGTGAAGCAGGGCCCCTTGGGGCGAGCCGTTTTTCCAGGGGGCTCCGGCGGAGTCCCGCCCGCCGTTTTGCCGGTAATGGATCATATAATCTTCCCGGTTTCCCCGAATAAACCGGCAGGGGAGCCGGTCTTGGGCGGCATAGAGCAGGGCCATAACCCGCTGGGGGTAGGGGTGGTCGGTGATGTAGTCGCCCAAAAACAGATATTGGTCCGCCCGGCGGGCCTGGGCATAGTCCAAGCAGGCCTGAAGAGCCCGGTAATTTCCGTGCACATCGGCCAGCACAGCGGCAGTGAGATCGCGCATATTCACACCTCGTTGGGGAAGATTTCAAAATTGCGTCGTAAACAGCGGCGGCCCGGCAAAGAAACGGGAAAGCCTCCCCCGGGCCAGCGGAAAGGCCTCGCCAAGGGACGCCATCCCCCTCTTTTAAAAGGGGCCTGCCTTTTCATATCCTTGCCGCCTGCCGCCCGGTCCGTCTCCGTTCCGGTTGACGAACAAATACGTACCCACCGCCACGGCTACCGCCAGGTTTAACGAGTCCACCTCCGGGCTTTGGGCGATAAACAGGCTCTGGCCGTAGCGCTGGTATTCCGGGGGCAGGCCGGTGGCCTCGTTGCCGAACACCAAAGTATACCGGGCCGCCTGGGGGACGTTCTCCGGGGTCAGCACCTGTCCCCCATCCAGCATAAAGGGGAAAATCTCCCGCCCCGCCCCGTACCGGGCCAGATAGGCGGGAAAGTCTGGGAATTCCTCCGCCTCCACTTGAAAGGCGGCGCCCATGGAGGCCCGGATGGTTTTGGGGTTCCACCGGTCCGCGCCGCCGCCAATGAGGGCCAGATTTTTCACCCCAAAGCCCAAAAGCGTGCGCTGAATGGTGCCCAGATTCCCCATGTCTCCGGGCTGGACCAGGGCCGCGTGAGGGGCATGAGGGTCCAGCTGGCCGGGGTATTTTTGAAACACGCCCGCCGCGTAGCAGACTTCCTTTTGGCTGATGCGCTCCAGGGCTTTTGCCGAGCACTGGCAGGGCACGCCCAGCTGGGCGCAAAGGGCCTGGAGCTTCTCCTGGTCATGAAAATCCGCCCGAAAATAGACAGCCAGGGCCTGTTCTGGGCGGCGGCGCAGCAGCTCGAAGGTGGGGAACGGACCAAGAGCATAGGAATGGGAAAAATCCTTTTTATACTTTTTGGGTAGTTCCGGCATAGGGCGCTCCTTTCTGGTCAGTGTCTGGGGGTGTACCGGTCCCGGGGCGCGCGGGCCGGTCTGGGGGGCCCGTCCGGACTGGCGGCGGGTTCAACCGGCTGAGGGGCCTTAGGGGCGGCCTTTTTGTCCCCGCTTAGCCTCCCGGGCAGAATAATCAATGCCAGCCCCACAGCGGCCACCAGGAGAATGCCCGGCAGGCTGTATAAAAACGCCGCCGCGTCCCCGCACCCGGGCAGGTAGGCGACGCAAACCCCCGTAACAGCCTGGGGCCCGGCCAGAAAGCTCTCCTCCCCACCGTCGCCCTTGAAAATGTACTGGTCCCCGGTGACGCCGATAATCCGCCGGAACAGCGGGCCGGTTTCTCCTTTCACCAGCACTGCGTCCCCGGGCTCTGCGGCCTGCTTCATATCCAGAATAGCCAGGTCGCCCTTGCGGTAGGTGGGCTCCATGGCGCTGTCCGCCACAGTCCAGGGGGCATGGCCTCCTGGCAGCTGCCGGGGGCTGTGGGTGTCAAAATACAGGCTGACGCAGACGGTCAGCGCCAGGCCCCAGACGCCGATGAGAAGCACCCGGAGCAAATTGATGATTCCCTTCATACCAGCACCTCCCCAAATCGTTCCAGAAGGAACCGGGCTACCCCGTCCTCCTCATTGCTGCCAATGACCGCCGTGGCCGCTGCCTTTACCTGGGGCATGGCGTTGGCCGTGGCATAGCTCTCCTCCGCTGCCTGAAACAGGGGCAGGTCGTTCATGGCGTCTCCAAAGGCAACCAGCCGGGTGCAGCCCAGCTCCTGCTTCAGCCGGAGGGCCGCCTGGGCCTTGGTGGCCTGCTCTGAGGTGATCTCAAGCCAATACTCCTGCCGGTAGAGCTCCTGCTGAAAGGTCAGGTTCAGCCAGGGCAGGTCCTTCAGCTCCTCCCAGAGAGGGACAAGGGCCTCTTTGGTGTGAATAAACCTGAAATAATAGGCCTCGTCCTGTAAAAGGGCCTGGAGGCTGTCCACAGGGGTCAGACGCTTGTCCCCCTGCCTGCTGGCAATGTAATGGGCCATGCCCTGGTGCCGGGGCGCGCTGTCCAGGTAGGACACCTTCTCCTCCCCATGCCGCATGCTGTAGACAAGGGGCCAAAGGCCCAGGCCGGCGCAGCGGCGCAGGATTTCCTCCCGCTGGGGGTAGGTGAAGAAGGCCTCGCCTGTTCTCACACCGGTCTGGCCGTTGGCAAAGGCCGCGCCGTTGCGGATAATCCAGGGCAGGGATGGAGAGAGGCCCTGGGCCGCCACACGGGCCGAGCGCCAGGACCGGGCTGTGGCAAAGGTGAAGAGCATCCCCTTTTCCAGCAGCCGGTTCAGGACCTGCTGGGTGAAGGGGGACAGGCGGCTCTGCCGGTTCAGCAGGGTGCCGTCCAGGTCGCTGACGTACAAGGTTTTTTCCATAGCGGAGCCTCCCAAAGGTACCGGCGGGCGCGGCGCAAAGCCCAGCCGCGCGCAGGCTGCTTTTCCGCCATTATACCATGTTCCGCCCTTGTTTTCCATAGGGTTTACCAGAATAATTTTATCTTTTCGCGCGTATAAATATGGATAGCGGAACATAGTAAGGAGGGAGAGCCGTGGGCAAAAGGGAAAAGCGCCTTTTTCTGCTGGTCCGGCTGAACCTGCGGGTCCTGGCCCTGGCGGCGGTGGCGCTGGCTTTGGGGGCCGCGGCGGTGGTCAGCGTACGGGCGGTGGAGGAGCCGGTGGAAATTCCTGTGGTCATGTACCACGCGCTGCTGAAGGACGAGGCCCAGCATGGCCGCTATGTGATTTCGCCGGCAGAGTTTGAAAACGACCTGCTCTACCTGAAAAAGCACGGCTACACCACCATTTTGGTGGAAGACCTGATTGCTTATACCCAAGGGGCCAGCCTGCCGGAAAAGCCGGTTTTGCTGACCTTTGACGACGGATATTATAATAATTACCTTTACGCCTTCCCTCTGGCCCAAAAGTACCAGTGCAAGTTTGTCATCTCGCCCATCGGCCGCTATGCGGACCAGTACACGGAGAGCGGCGAGACCAGCGCCTACTACACCCACGCCACCTGGGACCAGCTGAAAGAGATGGTGGACTCCGGCCTGGTGGAGGTGCAAAACCACAGCTACAACCTGCACGCCAACAAGGGCGGCCGGGAAGGCGCCGGACAGAAGGCTGGGGAGACGGACGCCCAGTACAGGGCCATGCTGGTGGAGGACCTGACCAAAGCCCAGGAGGCCGCGCTGGCCCATTTGGGCAAAGCCCCGGCGGCTTTTGTGTACCCCTTTGGGGCCATGAGCAAGGCGAGCCCAGGTATCGTCAAAGACATGGGCTTTGCGGCCACCATGACCTGCCGGGAGAAACGGGCGCGGATCACCCGGGACCCGGAATCCCTGTACGGCATGGGACGGTATTTAAGGCCCTCGGGCATGAGCTCGAAGGAGTTTTTTGAGGGCAAGCTGGGCTTGTCTTAAGCGGGGAAGAAACCCTTTGAGCCCAGCGGAAAAAGCGCTTGCAGACTCCGCGTTAACTATACATCAAACAGAAAGGACGTATCCCTATGGCAAAACTGTGCCTGAACCCCTCTACCCGCCCCGACCCCTACCCCAACGGCGGCCACGAGGCCTATTGGATGTCCCGCATCGCGGCGGCCATGGAGCCAAAGCTGGAGAGCTGGGGCGTTGCCCCCGCCAGTGCGGAAGAGGAGGGCTGCGGCCTCAGCCTGACCCTGCGCAGCCACGCGGCGCCCCAGGAGATTGAGGCCAAAATAAAAGGAGCTGAGGTCTATTATTATGCCTACAGCCCGGCCGGAAAGCGCGCGGCGGAGATTTTTACCCAGGCCATCAAGTCCGTGTACCCAGAGCCCGCTTTGGTGGAATCCGCCCCCACCCCTGTGCCCGAGGAACTGCGCACCCCCAAGGTTCCGGCCCTGCTGGTGAAGCTGGGCTACCACGACAACCCCCAGGACGAGGCCTGGCTGGTGAACAATGTGGACGCCATTGCCGCCGCCCTGGCCCGGGCCGCCGCCGATTTTCTGGGAGCTGCCCCCCATGCTTAACCAGGCGCTGGACTGGCTGGCCAGGGCCCTGTGGGGCTGGCATGTGCTCTTGCTGATTTTGGCGGCGGGGTCCGCTTTTTCCTATGCCAGCGCGTTTTTTCAGCTGCGGGGTTTTGGGCGCTGGCTGGGCGCGGCTCTGGGCCGGGGAGGCTCCGGCCAGGGGCGGGGCCGGTTCCAGGCCATCGCCACGGCTCTGGCTGGGTCCATTGGCACGGGGAACATTGTGGGGGTGGCCACAGCCCTCACCGCCGGGGGCCCTGGGGCCCTCTTTTGGATGTGGGCCTCCGCTGGCCTTGGCATGATGACCGTGTACGCCGAAAACTACCTGTCGGCCCGCTTCCGCCAGGGCTCCGGCTCCCGCGCCGCCGGGCCCCTGTGCTACATAGAAAAGGCTGGGAAATATGGCGGGGTTCTGGCCGCGGTCTATGCCCTGGGCTGCTGCCTGTCCTCCCTGGGCATGGGCGGCATGGTCCAGACCAACGCCCTGGCTTCCGCCTGCGGGGAGCTGGGCGTGCCCCTGTGGGCCACGGCCCTGGGAGCGGGAGGGCTCACCTTTTTTGTGGCCCGGGGCGGGCTGCGAATCGCCGGAAAGGTGGCGGAAAAGCTGGTGCCTGCCATGAGCCTGCTGTTTTTCGCCTCATCCCTGGGGGTGATCTGGGTCTTTCGGGCCAACCTGCCCGGGGCCCTGCAAAGCGTCTTCCAGGGGGCCTTTTCCCTGCGGGCTGGGCTGGGGGGCGGCGCGGGGGTGCTTTTGGCTATGCGGGCCGGAGTGTCCCGGGGGGTGTTTACCAATGAGGCGGGCCTGGGCAGCTCGGCCTTTGCCTACCAGAACACCCAGGGCCACAGCCCCGAGGAACTGGGACGCATGGGTATTTTTCAAGTGTTTGCCGATACTACCGTTATGTGCACCATAACCGGCCTGTGCATTTTGTGCAGCATGCCGCCCCAGCTGGAGGGGGCCCAGCTCACCTTTTACGCCTATCAGGCCGCGCTGGGGGAGGCCGGAGGCTGGGCTGTCTCGGGCTGCACGGCGCTGTTTGCCCTGGCCACAGTGGTGGCCTGGTGCTGCTATGGCCGGGAGGCCCTTTACTACCTGACCCAGGGGCCTTTGCGGCGGTTTTACCCAGCTCTGGCGGCGGGAGCGGCCCTGGCGGGATGCCTGCTGCCCCTGGAGCATGTGTTCCGCCTGGGGGACGCTTTTAACGGCCTAATGGCCCTGCCAAACCTGTTCGCTCTTTTCTATTTTGCCAAGGATGTCAAAAAAAGCAAAGATTTTCTGTAGAAATTGCACAGCTTGAAATGTTCGTTCAGGTCTGGCGTTTCGGTCTAAAATGTGTTATAATAAATCCATAGACTTATGACCTGTGCCGGACAAGGGCTTTCCCGGCGTATTAAAAAATACCCCTGCAAAGGACGATATGTTATGAAACTGATCCTCGCCATTGTCAGCAACGACGACAGCGGAGCCGTATCCTCCGCTTTGACCCGCGAAGGCTTTTCCGTTACCAAGCTGGCCACCACCGGCGGCTTTTTGATGGCCGGAAACACCACCTTTATCTCCGGCGTGGAGGACGGCAAGGTGGATGAGGTCATTGGCATCATCGCCAAGTACAGCAGCCGCCGCACCCAGATTGTGCCCCACTCCTCCAACATGGAGGTGGGCATGTATTCCTCCTTCCCGGTGGAGGTCACGGTGGGCGGGTCCACCATCTTTGTGCTCAATGTGGACCGCTTTGAGAAAGTCTGATGGAGTTTCCCGGTTTTTTAGGGAATGAAAGCGTAAAAGAGGGACTGCGCGCCGCGTTTGCCGCGGGGCGTTTTCCTCATGCGGTGATTTTTCAGGGAGAGCGGGGCTGCGGCAAAAAGACCCTGGCCGGGCTGACCGCCCAGGCCCTGGTCTGCCGGGACAAGCCCCGGGCCCCCTGCGGCCAGTGCCCCAGCTGCCTGCGGGCCCAGGCCGGGTCCCATCCGGACATCCGGCGGTTTCAGGGAAGCGGGGCCAGCGGCTCCCTTTCGGTAGAGGCTGGGCGGGAGATGCTGGAGGACGCGTACCGCATGCCCGAAGAGGCGGACTACAATGTCTATATTGTGGACTTTGGCCCCCGAACCCTGCCCGCCGCCCAGAATACCCTGCTCAAGCTGGTGGAGGAGCCGCCTAAGGGGGCGGTTTTCCTCATGCTGTGCCCCAGCGCGGGGGCGGTGCTGCCCACCATTCGGTCCCGGTCTCAGATTTTCACCCTGCGCCCCCCCGCCGTGGAGGACGCGGCCCGCTGGCTGAAGGAGCACAGGCCGGAGGCCGGGGACCGGGCGGAGGAATTGGCCAGGCTGTGCGGGGGAAACCTGGGCCGGATGCTGGAAGAACTGGAAGGAGGCCGGGCGGGCCAGGCCTTCGCCGTGGCGGTGGAAATGGCCGGAGCCATGCTGGCCTCGGGCGGGCACCGGCTGCTGGCCGTGTCGGCGGAGCTGCAGAAGGACCGGGCTCTCTTCCGGGAAACATTGGAGAGGCTCTCTCTGATTTTTCGTGACGCATGCGCGGTGCGCATGGGGGGGCGGGAGCTTTTGAGCGGCGCGGAACCGGCGGTGGAAAAGCTCTGCGCCCTGCCCCTGGGACGCTTGGCCCGCCTGCCGGGTTTGGCGGAGGAATGCCGGGACAAGCTGGACCGCAACGCCAACACCGGCTTGCTGCTGGCTTGGTTCTGCGCCGGGCTGATGAACCGCGCCTCCTAGCGGCGCGGGGTAATGTTAAGCTTCATTGTATTTACATTTTGGTATAGAATCTATCTTTTAGGAGAAAAAGAATGGCAGAAGTGATAGGCGTACGCTTTAAAAGCACCGGCAAGGTGTATTATTTCGACCCCGGGGAGGAACAGCTCCGCCGGGGCGACATGGCTATTGTGGAGACCGCCCGGGGCGTGGAGTGCGGCGAGGTGGCCATGGAAAACCGGGAGGTCCGGGACTCCGCCATCATTCAGCCCCTGCGAAAGCTCATCCGCCGGGCCACCTCCGAGGACATGCGGCAGGTGGAGGAAAACCACCGCAAGGAGAAGGCCGCCTTTAAGGCCTGCGAAAAGCGCATTGCCGCCCGGGGCCTGGAGATGAAGCTGGTGGAGGTGGAATACACCTTTGACAACAGCAAAATTCTTTTCTACTTCACCGCCGACGGCCGGGTGGATTTCCGGGAACTGGTGAAGGACCTGGCGGGCCTGTTCCGCACACGCATCGAGCTGCGGCAAATCGGCGTGCGGGACGAGGCCAAGATGCTGGGGGGCATGGGCATTTGCGGCCGGCCCTTCTGCTGCGGGTCCTTTCTGGCCGGGTTCCAGCCGGTGTCCATCAAAATGGCAAAGGAGCAGGGCCTCTCCTTGAACCCGGTGAAAATTTCCGGGGCCTGCGGGCGGCTGATGTGCTGCCTGAAGTATGAGCAGGAGGCCTACCAGGACCTGCTGCGCACCACCCCCAAAGTGAACGCCATTGTCTCCACTCCGGATGGCAAGGGTGTGGTCATTGACCAGAACCTGCTGACCCGCCGCCTGACCGTGCGTCTGGACAAGGACCCGGAGGCCGCCCCCAAGGTCTACACAGCGGACCAGGTGAAGGTTCTGAAGGATGGCCGGGTGAAGGTGGACAAGCAGGAGCTGGAGCAGCTGAAGGACTTGGAGTGAAAATAAACGGCCGCTGTTTTTCCACGCTTGGGGCCAGCGCCGGTGGAAGCCCTTGGCTTCGTTGGATTAACCCCATCACCGCTCTATAATATTATAGAAAAACAAAAAAGAGGAATGGTTAAAATGAAACGAAACGCAATGCAAAGAATGGCTTCTCTGGCGCTGGCGCTGCTGCTTGTTTTGGCGGCGGCGGTTCCGGCCAGCGCGGACGCAAGCAGGTTTGAGGATGTGGCGGCGCACGCCTGGTACCGGGCGGCGGTGGAGTATGTGACCCAAGAGGGGCTTTTCCAGGGCACCTCGGAAAGCGCTTTCTCGCCGGAGCGCACCATGGACCGGGGCATGTTTATAACCGTGCTGGGCCGCATGGCGGGGGTAAACCCAGGGGAATACGATAAGCTTCTCTATGAAGACGCGCCCCGCTCCGGCTATTTTACCCCGTATGCGCAGTGGGCGGCTATGTATGGCATTGCCGGCGGCACGGAGGACTACCGGTTCAGCCCGGGGCAAAAGATTACCCGGCAGGATATCGCCATGCAGCTGTACCGCTATGCCACCGTCACAGAAAACGACGTGACCTATAACCCCCACGCCCTGGACAAGTTTTCCGACCGGAACGCGGTGGCCGGCTACGCGGAAACCGCCATGCGTTGGGCGGTTACCCACAACATCCTCCAGGGCAGCGGGAACAAGATTTTGCCCCAAAAGACCACCACCCGGGCGGAGGTAGCGCAGATTTTCTATAATATCCGCGGCTACTTTGTCCACAACGAGATTACCATGGAGCCCCAGGTGGTGGCGGAGCTGCCGGAGATTATCCACCCCCAGCCAACCCACTCCGGGAACCGGATTAAGGATTTGATCAACAACACCCGGCTTATCCCCATGAAAACCGGTACCTCTGCCGATGAGACGGTGGATAAAGTGTTCAGCCAGATCTTTACCAGCGGCATGACCACCTATGACAAGGTGAAGGCCTGCTATGATTACCTCATTCACCACACGGTGTACGGAATCAATGAGCATCCAGAGGACGTGATCTACCCGGAAGGCTTTGATTTGGAGATGTGGGACGGCACGCAGGTTTTTTTGGCGGACGATGTATTGAAAAGCGGCATTGGCGTTTGCGATAACTACGCCGCCGCCTTTATGGTGATGACCCGCCGCATCGGCCTGGAAACCTATGTGAACGGCGGAACCATCGGCGGGCAGGGGCATGCCTGGAACAACATCAAGATCAACGGGAAGTATTATCTGTTCGACGCCCAGGTGGAGGACCGCATTGCGGACAACAACGGCGGAGAGATACAGTACATGCTGTTCTGCCAGGACCCCGACCCGGACGGATTCAACTACGAGTCCAAATATACCAACGCCAGCCTGGAGGGACGGTTTAACGGCTTCCAGAATGTGCATATGGTGCTAGGCGGCGAGTGGGGCGGCTTTGCCGGCCCCTTGAACACGGTGGAAATGACCGCCCAGCCCCTGTTTGACAACGCGGGAAACCGGAACGGCAGCTTTCGGTTTTACCCCAAAGTCCTGAGCAAGATTTTCAACAAGTATTGGGAAATCTACGATGAATACTTCACCTTAAAGATGATAAAGGCCGTAGACAGCCAGGGGAACGAAATTGCCATCGACCCGGAGAACCCCTCCGGCGTCTATGTGCAGCAGGATCGTAGCGTGATGGATGATGGAGAAACGTATTATTTCAACCAATGGGAGTTCCATTCTGCCACCCAAACCGATGAAACCTATTTCTTTACCTTCCAGGTGGAAACAAGCTGGGGCGCGAAAATCACCCGCACCATAGACATTGTTTTGCCCAGGGACGCGCCATGGGATGACGGCTATTGGGAGCCTCAGGGGCCGGATCTGGAGTGACACGCCGCTTTTCCCACAGCGGGGAAGAGCTTCCAAAAAAATCCGGCGGCGCGGCGTGGAAAAGAGTTGCATTTTCACGAAAATATGTTAGAATAGAGGTACAAGCGCGGCCTTCGGGGCCCGCTGAAATTACATGGAGGTGTTCCCTATGCCTTATACCATCAACGACGAATGCATTGCCTGCGGCGCCTGCGCCGGAGAGTGCCCTGCCGACGCCATCTCCGAGGGGGACGGCAAGTACGTCATCGACCCGGATAAGTGCCTGGACTGCGGCGCTTGCGCGGGCGTATGCCCGGTGAGCGCGCCCCAGGAGGGTTAAGCCAGCTTTGGCATGAGCTTTCAAAACGCGGGAAAGCGGAGCCCAGAGGAAACTTTTGGGCTTCGCTTTTCCATATGCTGGGGAGGAAAACGCCTATGGAACGCTGGGAGCCGTTGGGCAACCGGGGGAAAATTTTAACCAGCCCCCGCCACCGCCTAACCACCGACACTTTGCTGCTGGCCAGGTTCTCCCTGCCCCGCCCAGGGGAGCGCTGCGCCGACCTGGGGGCCGGGTGCGGGGGCGTGGCCCTGCTGTGGTGCCTGTGGGGGCGGCCAGCCCAGGTGGACGCGGTAGAGCTGCAGGTGGAGGCGGTCCGGCTGCTGGAGCGGTCGGTGGAAGCCAACGGCCTGGGAGAGAAAATCGCCCTCTTACAGGGGGACCTGCGGGATTATAAGGCCCTGCTGCCCCACCAGGGCCTGGACCGGATGGCCTGCAACCCGCCCTACTACCCCCTGGGCAGCGGGGCCCGAAGCGAAGGCCAGGACCGGTCTCTGGCCCGGCATGAGGAGGCCCTGAGCCTGGAGGTTCTGGCCCAGTGCGGCCGCTATGGCCTGAAAACCGGTGGGCGGCTGTGCCTGTGCCTGCCGGTGGCCCGGCTGGCGGAGGCGCTGGCGCTGTTCCATGAACAGGGCCTGGAGCCCAAACGCCTGCGGCTGGTCCAGCTGGATGGGGCCCGGCCGCCCTACTTGTTTTTGCTGGAGTGCCGCCGGGGCGGACGGTCCGGCTTACAGGCGGAGCCCACTTTGCTGCTGCGGGACGAGACGGGCGGGGACTCGCCGGAACTGCGGGACATGTATGGAGATTACTGGAAAGGGAGGCCGTGACATGCTGGAAAAAGGCGCGCTCTATGTGGTTGGCACGCCCATTGGCAACCTGGGGGACTTCTCTCCCCGGGCCCGGGAAACCCTGGCGGAAGCCGACTTTATCGCGGCGGAGGATACCCGGGTGACCCGGGGGCTTTTGGCCCGGTTCGACATCCACAAGCCCCTTTTGAGCTATTTTGAACACAACAAGCTGAGCCGGGGCGAAACGATTTTGGCCCGGCTGCGGGCCGGGGAGACCTGCGCCCTGGTGTCCGACGCGGGCATGCCCGCTGTGTCGGACCCGGGCGAGACCCTGATTGCCGCCTGCGCCCAGGAGGGCCTGCCCGTCTATGTGGTGCCCGGACCTACCGCCGCCATTTCGGCCCTGGCGGTCAGCGGCCTGCCCACAGGGCGGTTCACCTTCGAGGGCTTTCTCTCCATGAACAAGCGCGGCCGCCGGGAGCATCTGGCGCAGGTGGAGGGGGAGGCCCGCACCATGATTTTTTACGAGGCCCCCCACAAGCTGCGGCGGACCCTGGGGGACTTGGAGAAGCTCTTCGGGCCGGAGCGGAAGATTGCCGTGGTGCGGGAGCTGACAAAAATCCATGAGGAAGTTTGGCGGACCACCTTGGGGGAGGCCGCCGCCCGCTACCGGGAGCAGGAGCCCCGGGGCGAATATGTGCTGGTGGTGGCCGGGGCGGAGAGGCCCGTGAAGGAGGAGCCCTATTCTCTGGAGGAGGCGGTGGAGCTGGCCCAAGAGCTGCTGGAGGCCGGGGCCTCCCCCAGTGAGGCGGCCAAGCAGGCGGCCCAAGCCTCTGGCCTGCGCAAGGCGGCGATCTATAAAGTTTTGACCGGGGCCGCTGGAGAAAGGGGCTAGTTTTGGGAGGCCCCGGGGGAGTGTCCGTTTCGGAGAGCTTTTCGTGTTCCCCCCGCCCTACGGGCGGGGGGAACACGAATGATAATCTCTGCGGCACTCCCAGGCCCCGGAAGGCCCTTGACACTTTCTTTTTGCCATGATATGATATATATGCTCCAATTAGATCATATTTATCGCCCAAGGAGGAAGCGGATGAACGCGCAGTGGTGTTTTGAAGAGGACCGGACGCGGCCGGTTTTTACCGCGGAAGAGCATGTAAAAAGCAAGCATGTGCAGGGCAAGGCCCCCCGGCTGCCCCGGCGGGCGGTGGTCTTCTGCCTGGGCAGGGGCCTGCCTCTGCTGGCGGAGCGCTTCCCCACCCAGCTGCTCTGCCAGCAGCTGCCGGGGTTCATCACCCACACGCCGGTGCTGGCGGTGGAGGGCTGGGAGGGCCTTTGCTTTTTGGACGGAGGCCGGGGGGCGCCGCAAGCCGCTTGCGTCATTGAGACCCTGCACGCCCTGGGCACGGAAGAAATTCTGCTGCTGGGCCTGTGCGGCGCCTTTGGCGAGGCGGTCCAGGTGGGAGATGTGCTGCTGCCAGCCCGGCTGCTGTGCGAGGAGGGGGTTTCCCGCCACTACCTCCCAGACCCGGAAACCGCCGCCCCCCAAGGCTCTTGGAGCTTTGGCCAGCTGGCGGAGGCCTTTCAAGGGGCGGGCCTGCGGGTCCGCCGGGAGAACACGGTGACCACGGACGCGGTGTACCGGCAGACCTTTTATAAGGAGGCCCGCTGGCGCTCTCTGGGGTACGCGGGGGTGGACATGGAGGCCTCGGCGGCGGTGAGCGTGTGCGGCTACTACGGCATGGGCTCGGCGGTGGCGCTGATGGCCTCGGACAAGCACCCGCTGGAGCCGGGCGCTCCGGCCTGGGCCTGGGGAAACGAAAATTTTGCGGAAAAACGGGACCGCTTTCTGGAAGCGGGCATCCGGCTGGCCCGGGAGGGCCTGTAGCCGGGGAACACAAAAAGCCAAGACACCGGAGCGCCGGGAATCTTGGCTTTTTGTTATCTCCTCTTTTGAACTGCGCTAACGATTAGGCATGAATCAACGAATCCTCAATGCCCATGGCTCCGCCGGTTTCCGTCACTCTCCAGGAGCCGCCGCTCTGCTTTTCCAGCACCATCTGCCAGCCCACATAGTACCAGCCGTCTTCTCCGGCCTCGGTTACGTTCAGGGCCGCGCTCTGGAGCGAACCGGGGCTGTTGGACTTCACCAGATAGTGCACGCTGGCCAGCATGATATCCTGGTCTTTGCTCAGGTCCATAACATGGATGGTCTTAAGCTCCCACTCAAAGCCCTCAAAGGTATCCCGCGCCCATACGTTCACCGCGTCCTCCACTGGGATAGGCCAATCCACCGGCGCGCCCAGGGGGGTGGTGTGTTGGAACAGGTCCGGCAGAGCCTCCGCCAGCTCCGGGCTGACGGTCATAGCGCTGGCGGAGCCCATGGTGAACACATTCCCCAGGCTTTCCGGCGAGGTCATGTTCCGCACCCGGCTGAGCAGGGTGTAGATATCCTCCACGCTGGCCCCGGGCCGGACGATGGCGGAGGCATAGGACTCGCCCCACTGGAAGGAAAGGAGCTTTCGGGTCTCCCCGTCCACCTCCACGGTAGGCGGGCCGCCGTTCAAGTAAGCCTCGATGTCCTGGTGGCTGACCGTGGGCAGGGCGGCCAGGTCAAAGGCGGGGTCCTTGCCGCCGGCGGGGTGGTTGCTCAGGGTGAGGTCCTCTAAGGGCGGCTGGGCGAAGCCCAAAGCGCCCAGGGCTTTCCGCCAGGTCTCGTGGCGCTGCTGCGCCAGGCGCTCGGCCTGCGCCTCGTTGAAAGCCCCCAGCATGGTCAAAATGTTCCCCATAGATTCATCGGAGATCTTGCCGGTCTCAGCCTCCGCGTTAAGGGAAAGTCGCATATACGTGCCGCCGAAGTCCAGCACCAGCAGGCCGCCGCGGTAGATGGACAGCCCGCAGTTGTCCTGGATATACCGCCTCTGCTCATCCAGGCTGGACAGGGCGCTGTAAACGCTCATATCCACAAGCGCTTCCTTCTCTCGGGCGCTTAAGAAGCGCATGTCGCTGCTTGTGAAAACATCCACGCCTTGAATAAACTTGCCGGGTTCCTCCTGGATTGCCAGGGACAGGGAAAGCTCCACGTCCTCCGTGCCCTCCGGGCTCTTGCGCTGGCACAGGCTCATGCCCGTAACTTCGGGCAGGAACTCCTCCCAAGAGGGGATCCGCTCCACAAAGGGACAGTTTTCCAGCGCTTTCTTTGCCTCTGGGTCGTCTGTGGTTTCGTCCAGGTTGAGGTGGGAGTAGGTATAGCCCTTTTCCCGGGCAAAGAGGCTGAAGTCCACGGACTGGCTCAGAAGCTGGGACACGATTAGGGCCATATCCTCTACCCGCGCACCGGGCTCGCCTTGCAGCACATACCAGCTGTCCTCCTTCTGGAAAGCCAGAAGCTTGGCGCTGTATTTGCCGCCTACGGCATAGACCTTGGTCCCGTTCATGTCCGTAACGGTCATGCCGGACTTCTGGCCTTCCCGGGTGAGGGCGGAGAAATCCTGCTTGCCAGACCCGCAGCTCAAGAAAATGGACTGGCTGCCGCCTGTGATGGCCTCGGGCTCCTCCTTGTACCAGAGGACCAGCAGCTTCTGCAGCCCGCCGGACTGGTCAAAGTAGCCGTAGCACTGGAAGGAATCGGCGGGAAGGGGCGGGAAAGGCTGGGAGTCCAGCGGGTCCGCCAGAGTGCTGAAATAGACTTGGTCCTCCATTGTTTCTCCCGCGGGAGGCAGGAAATAGTCTCCCGTGGCGTTGGAGCTGATCCCCGTGTCCTCATGCTGGAACAGGTCCTCGGGGTTCATGCCCTCCGCATAGCTCTGCTCGAACAGCAGCTCGTTAGGCGCGCCCATCTCGTCCCGCAGGTAGCAGAGCAGCTCCCAGATATCCTTGGCCGTGTCGCCGGTGTTTTGGTACCAGGCCTCCACATAGTAGGCCCCCCAGCGGAAGGCCAGCAGGTTCGCCTTTTCCTTGGCGCGGGCGGCCACATAGTCCTGCACCTGTTCTTCGGTGACTTCGTCCAGATAGCCCAGGACGCGCTCCTCCGTATACTCCCCGACTTGGTGGAGGTCGTTGGGCAGATAGACCTGCCAATGGTCCAGCAGCTTGCCCGGGTGGGGCGCATAGTTCACCTGCGCGTCGATTTCCGTCCCGTTAACGCGGGTGAGCACCGCGTCGCTCATGGCCGGGCACCAGCGGGAGTCGGTGGGAATGTATGCCCCAAGGGGAATCTCCTCCACCAGCTTTTCCAGGTCCTTTTTGCATTCTTCCACTTGATAGACGTCGCCCTCGGCCTTGTCAAAGCGGTCCGGCTGGGCCTCGCCGGTCCAGATCCAGTCCACCACCCGGCCCAGAGCTTCGGCGGTCACGTCCGGGTCGCCGTAAACCTTGTACCAGGCTCCGTCCTTTTGGAACCACAGGGCTTTCTCATAGCCTGGCCGGCCCACGGCGCGAATGTCCACCCCGTCCCGCCGGGTGACGGTCTCGCTCTGGCTGGACTGGGCGTACTCCTCAAATTTCTCCCAGGCCTGTTTTTTGGCGCTGGCGATGACATAGATGGTGTCCCAGGTGTATTCCCCGTCATCCGGGTTCACGTCCTCCCAAAGGAACCGGACCTCTTTGGCCTGGTCCCCCTGGAAGCTGGCCCCGCAGTAAAGGTACTGGGTGGGCAGGAGCGGGGCGGTGCGGGTGTTGTTCAGCCAGCGGGTGAAGGAGAGCTGGTCCGGGTCGTCCGGGTCCAGCACGAGAAAGCCGTCATAGGCCCGGCTGCCGCTGTTCAGGCCGTCCGCCAGGTAGATGCCCGTCAGGCCCTGGTTGGCCTCGGGGTTGAACTTGAAATAATCCGCCGGGTCAAAGCCCTCGCTCCAGTCCTGATACCGGGCGTACTGGCTGGCCTCGTTCTGGGAGGCCCCGGCCAGCCCGAACAGGCTGGCCCCGTTGGTGAGAAGGATGGGCAGCAGGGCCACGCACAGGCACAGGGCCGCTGCCGCCCACACGCCGCCGCCGCGCCGGAACAGTCCAGGCTCTTGGGCGCTTTGAGGCTCCCCGGCGGGCGGGCTTCCGGTAAAAAAGCGGATAACCGCCTGCCGCCGGGTGGGCTTCTCCGGCTCCATGGCCGCGGCTTGGACCAGTTCCGGGTCCAGCAGTTCCATTTTGTCGAGAAATTCTTTGCCTCTCATAAATCGTACCCCTCCTTTATTAGGTAGTCTTTCAGTCCGGCCCGTACCCGGTACAGGGTGGTTTTCACCGCGCTCTGGGTCATGCCGAAGCGCTTGGCCGCGCTGGCAATGGAGTCCAGGTACCAGTACCGCCGGATAAACAGGTTCCGCCTCTCCTCCGAGAGGGTCCGCAGGTAGCCGCTCACCGCCTGGGCCAGCAGCACGCCGTCCACCTGGCACTGGGTGTCGCTGGGGTCCGGAATGCACTGCTCCATCTCCCTGGTCAGCTGGCTCAGGGGGGCGCTGCGCTTTTTCCGGCTGCGGCTGCGGCAGACGTCCAGGGCCAGGTGCCGGGTGATCCGGGCCAAAAAGGCGTATAGGTAGCCCCCGGGCTGGTGGGGCGGGATGGAGTTCCAGGCCTGCAGGTAGGTGTCGTTTTCGCACTCCTCGGCGGCGGGCGGGTCTTTTAAGATGCTGTTGGCCAGGCTCCGCAGCCGCTCGCCGTATTTCCCGGCGGTCTGGCCAATGGCCTCCTGGTCCCGCTGCACAAACAGCGCCACAATCTCATCGTCTTCCATAATTTCATCCTCCTTCCGAAAGGCCGCCTCCGGCGGTCAAGTTAAGTTGGTGAACCTGGCGGCACGGGCACGCCGCCCTGCTTGAAAATCAGCAAATACCGATTTTCAAGTGCGTTTACAATACATGCCGCGGAGAGGCGGGGGGAGCGGGTTGGGCGTGGGATTTAAAAAAACTTATTTTTAAACAATGGCCATCACTCTAAGTAGCGCCTTTTAACCGGCTTTGGTTACGGCGCTGGCAAAAAATTGCAAAAAAGACGGTCCCGCCGCCGGGACCGCCCTTTTTCGCGTTCTTATTTAATTTCCCGGCTGGCAACCTCAGCCTGGGCTTTTTCGATAAAGTCTCCGGTGCTCATGGCCCCCAGATCGCCGTCCTTCCGGTGGCGCACCGAGACGCTGGCGCTTTCAATCTCCTGGTCGCCTACCACCAGCATGTAGGGAATCTGCCGCACCTGGGCCTCCCGGATTTTATAGCCGGTCTTCTCGCTGCGCAGGTCGCACTCCACCCGCAGGCCGGCCTTTTCCAGCTGGGTGGTCAGGCCCTGGGCATAGGCGTGGTGGCGCTCGGCAATGGGCAGTACAACCGCCTGCACCGGGCTGAGCCACAGGGGGAACTTGCCCGCCAGGTGCTCGGTAATCACCCCGATGAACCGCTCAATGGAGCCCAGCACCACCCGGTGGATCATCACAGGCCGGTGCTTCTGGCCATCCTCGCCGGTGTACTCCAGCTCAAAGCGCTCGGGCAGCTGGCTGTCCAGCTGAATGGTGCCGCACTGCCAGGTGCGTCCCAGGCTGTCGGCGATGTGGAAGTCCAGCTTGGGGCCGTAGAAAGCCCCGTCGCCCTCGTTGATTACAAACTCCTTGCCCATGCCGGTGATGGCTTCTTTCAGAATGTCCTGGTTCTTCTCCCATTCCTCCACGGTGCCGATGTGGTCCTCAGGCATGGTGGAGAGCTCAATGGTGTAGCGAAGGCCAAAGGTGGAATACACCTCGTCAAACAGGCGCACGGTCTCCTGAATCACATCCTGCATCTGGTCCCGGGTCATGAAGATGTGGGCGTCGTCCTGGCTGAAGCAGCGCACCCGGAACAGCCCGTGCAGGGTGCCGGAGAGCTCATGCCGGTGCACCAGGCCGATTTCCCCCACCCGCAGGGGCAGCTCCTTATAAGAATGGGGCTCGCTGGCGTAAACCAGCATGCCGCCCGGGCAGTTCATGGGCTTGACGCCGAAATTAACGTCGTCAATAACCGTGGTGTACATGCTGTCTTTATAGTGGTCCCAGTGGCCGCTGCGCTCCCACAGCTGGCGGTTGAGCATAATGGGGGTGGAGATCTCAAGGTAGCCATATTTTTTGTGGACCTCCCGCCAGTAGTCCAGCAGCAGGTTTTTCAGCACCATGCCCTTGGGCAGAAAGAAGGGAAAGCCCGGACCCTCGTCCCGCAGCATAAAGAGGCCCAGCTCTTTGCCCAGCTTCCGGTGGTCCCGCTTTTTGGCCTCTTCCAGCATTTGCAGGTGCTCTTCCAGCTGGCTGGCCTTGGGGAAGGCAATGCCGTAAATGCGGGTGAGCATTTTCTTTGTGGCGTCTCCCCGCCAGTAGGCCCCGGTGATGGAGGTGAGCTTTACGGCCTTTACGCCGCCGGTGGACATGAGATGGGGGCCGGCGCACAGGTCGCAGAAGTCCCCCTGCTCATAAAAGCTGATTTTCTCCCCATTGCCGCTGTGTTCCTCAATCAGCTCCCGCTTGTACTCCTGACCGGCCATTTTTTCCATGGCCTCCGCTGGGTCCAGCTCAAAGCGGGTGAGCTCCAGGTTTTCTTTGGTGATTTTCTTAATCTCCTCCTCAACTTTGGGCAGGTCCTCAGGGGAGATGGAGGCGGGCAGGTCGAAGTCATAGTAAAAGCCGTTGTCAATGGCCGGGCCAATGGCGAACTTGGTTCCGGGGTAGAGCCGCTGTACCGCCTGGGCCAGAATGTGAGAGGCGGTGTGCCAGTAGGCCTTTTTGCCCTCCGGGTCGTCAAAGGTGAGGATTTCCAGCGCGCAGTCTTCTGTGAGGGGGGTGCGCAGGTCGTACACCAGGCCGTCCACCCGGGCGGCGCAGGCGGACTTGTAAAGCCCCATGCCAATGGACTTTGCCACCTCAGCGGGGGTTACGCCCGCCTCAAACTGTTTGGGCTGGCCTTTCAGGTCGATGGTGATCATAGCGTTTCTCCTTTCTCTGGGGCGGGCGTGAGGTTTGATTCCATTTACAGGGGCGCGCAAAGCGGCCGGGCAAATGGAGGAAAAACAAAACGCCGCCCCAGATTACAAATTTGCGCCGCCTCAGGGGCAGGGCAAATTCTCTCTGGGGCGACGCGGCCTTATGGGGTTAAAATTTAAGGCGCACCGCGGTTCCACCCGGATTCGAAGGGGGATCCCCCTTCCTCTTGGGGCCGGTAACGGGGCCGTCCGTCCTGCCTTACCCCGGGACGCGCCCGGTTTCCGGCGGCTGCTCGGAGGCGGTACCCCGGCGCCTCCCGCCGCCCGCGCTTTCAGCCGGGGCGGGGGTCCCAAGGCAAAAAGGGGCGTGGGCTCCGGCCTTTTGCGGCCAAAGCGCCCTTTGCCAACCGGGCCCCCTCAGAACCGCCGGCGCGGGCTCTCTGGGGCGGAAAAACCGGCCGCGGCGCTCTGGCCGGGGCTTCCTCTTCTCAGCATTTCACAAGCTATAGGGGAATTATACCCGTAAAACGGGAGAATGTCAAGAAAAATCACCGTTTTGAAAAGAAATATTCACAAATTTCTTGACAAGAAGCCGCTGTAGGACTACAATTAAACGTAGAGTGCACTGGAGTGCTTTTTTATATATTTTTTATATATTTCGCGGTTTTTCGCTGAAAGCTAGAAAATAAAGTATATAAAGTGAATCATTTACAGAGTTTTGCTTCCGCAAGGCCGCGCCCGCCTTTGCTTGAAGAGGCCTCCCCCGGACGGTATGGCCGCCGTTTCGCGGCAGGGGAGGAACCTTCAAACCTGGGCTGGCTTTGGGAGCGGCTCTTTTTCAACAAAGCAGCCATGCATTTGCCGGGGCCCTTTTGGGGCTTGGCCCGGCGCAACGCAATTCCACTTTAAACTTACTCGTCAAAAAATAACGAGAACGAAAAAGGAGGTGCCCGTTTGGGCCAGATACCTGTATGGCTGTGCATCATCATTGCCGTGCTTGCCGCCGGGGCGGCGGGAGCCGGGGGCTTTTTCCTGGGCGTCCGCTACCGTAAAAACCAGGCGGAGGCCACCATCGGCTCCGCCGAGGAGGAGGCCAAGCGGATCGTTGGCAGCGCGGTGAAAACCGCCGAGGCCAGGAAAAAGGAGATCGTGCTGGAGGGCAAGGATGAAATACACCGCCTGAGAAACGAGTCGGAAAAGGAGCTCGCCGACCGGCGCAAGGAGATTCAGCACCAGGAGCGGCGGAACCTGCAAAAAGAGGAGAGCCTGGAACGCAAGCTGGAAAGCATGGAGCGCAAGGAAGAACAGATTGACCAGCGCAACAAAAAGGCCGAGGAGCGCCTGAAAGAGGCCGAGGCCGTGAAGAAGAGCCAGTTTGACATGCTGGAGAAAATTTCCGCGTTTACCGCCGAGCAGGCCAAGGAGTACATGCTGAACATCCTGGAGGGCGAGCTGGTGCACGAAAAGGCCGTGAAGATCCGGGAGTATGAGCAGCAGATTAAGGAAGACAGCGACCAGATTGCCCGGGAGCTTATCTCCGTGGCCATTCAGCGCTGCGCGGCCGATCATGTGTCCGAGGCGGCCATCAGCGTGGTGCCCCTGCCCAACGATGAGATGAAGGGCCGCATCATTGGCCGGGAGGGCCGGAACATCCGGGCCATCGAGACCCTTACCGGCGTGGATCTGATCATCGACGACACGCCGGAGGCCATCACCCTCTCCAGCTTCGAGCCCGTGCGCCGGGAGGTGGCCCGGGTGGCCCTGGAAAAGCTGATCTCCGACGGGCGCATCCACCCAACCCGCATCGAGGAGACCGTGGAAAAGGCCCGCCGGGAGGTGGAGTCCACCATCAAGCAGGAGGGCGAGCGGACCGTGCTGGAGGCCGGGGTCAACGGCGTGCACCACGAGCTGGTGAAGCTTTTGGGCCGCCTGCGCTACCGGACCAGCTATGGCCAGAACGTCTTAAAGCACTCGCTGGAGGTCTCCTTCCTTTCTGGGATGATCGCCTCGGAGCTGGGGCTGAACCCCAACGCCGCCAAGCGGGCGGGGCTGCTGCACGACATCGGCAAGGCTCTGGACCACGAGATGGAGGGCTCCCATGTGCAGATCGGCGTGGAGGTCTGCAAGCGCTATAAGGAGAGCGAGGCGGTGGTGCACGCCATTGCCGCCCACCACGGGGACATAGAGGCCAAGTCCATCGTGGCCTGCATCGTCCAGGCCGCCGACGCCATCTCCGCCGCAAGGCCGGGAGCACGGCGGGAGAACCTGGAGAACTACATCAAGCGCCTGGAAAAGCTGGAGGAACTGGCTTCCTCCTTTGACGGCGTGGAGAATTGTTATGCCATACAGGCGGGCCGGGAGGTGCGCATTATGGTGCGGCCCGAGGCGGTCAGCGACGACCAGATGCTGCTGCTGGCCCGGGACATCTGCAAAAAGATTGAGTCGGACCTGGACTATCCGGGACAGATCAAAGTGAATATGATCCGGGAGAGCCGGGCGGTGGATTACGCCCGCTAGTCCGGAAGGAAAGCGCGCCCTGCCATGGGGCGCGCTTTCCTTTTTCGCCCGCCCGGCTTCTTCCTTGCATTTTTACCCCAGTCTGTGCTAAAATAGGACCAAATCTTTTGGAGAGGAAGTGGCCTCTTGATCAACATTCTTTGTGTAGGCGACGTGGTGGGCGGCATTGGCTGCGCCTTTTTGCGGGAGAAGCTGCCCGCTTTGAAAAAGTTAAAGCAAATCGACCTCACCATTGTCAACGGGGAAAACGCCGCCGATGGCAACGGGGTCACCCCGGGTTCGGTGCAGCACCTGCTGGACAGCGGCGCGGACGTGGTCACCACCGGCAACCACAGCTTCCGCCGCCGGGAAAGCTACGAGCTCTACGACAGCTGCGAACCCCTGCTGCGTCCCGCCAACTACCCTGCCGCCGCTCCCGGCAAAGGGCTGTATATCGCCGACCTAGGCCGGGTGCGGGTGGCTGTGCTGAACATTATGGGCACCGTGTACATGGAGAGCCTGCGCTCCCCTTTTGAGACGCTGGACGAGCTTTTAAGCCGCCCGGACCTGCCCAAGCTTCGGGTGGTGGACTTCCACGCCGAGGCCACCGGCGAGAAGCGGGCCATGGGCTTTTTTGCCGATGGCCGGGTGACCGCCTTTTTTGGCACCCACACCCATGTGCCCACCGCCGACCCCTGCCTGCTGCCCCAGGGCACCGGCTACCTCACCGATGTGGGCATGACCGGGCCCATTGACTCGGTGCTGGGGGTAAAGCCGGAAATCATCATCAACCGGTACCTGACCAAAATGCCCGCCCGCTTCGACCTGGCCAAGGGCCCCTGCCGCATGGACTGCGCTGTTTTCACCGCCGATGAGGCCACCGGCCTGTGCACCGGCGTGGAACGGCTTTCCATCACGTAAAGGCCGGGGGTTCTCTGTGGTCCGCGCGGGAGAGGGCGCTGGAGCCTCCCTGCAAACCGCAAGGATAGGTAACGCGGTTCAAAAGAGGTGATAGCTCTTTTGAACCTGGCGGCACGGGCCGGCCCGCGCCGGGAGTGTCCGTTTCGGAGAGCTTTTCGTGTTCCCCCGACCTACGGGCGGGGGAACACAGATGATTATCTCTGTGGTCGGGACACTTCCGCCCGCGCCGCCCTGCTTGAAAATTGGTAAATACCGATTTTTAAGCGCGTTTACTATATAGCTTGACAAAGAAACAAACGTTTGATAAAATAATGCCTAGGAGAACCAAAAAGGAGGTCCGGCCATGGGGACAAAGAGGAACCGGGGCGAAAAGGCCAGCCCCGGCGAAAAACGCCGGCTGGCCCTTTTGCGGGAGGTCTTGGAATATGCGCTGCCCCCAGACCGGGCGGAAGAGGCCCTGGCGGGCATGCTGGACGCCCTGGGAAGCTTTGGGGGCGTGGTGGCCGCGCCGGAGGCGGAGCTGGCCCGGGCGCCGGGCATGGACCCCAGAGCCGCCCATTTTCTGCGGGTGGCCCTGGACCTGGCCAAAGCCTGCATGGAGGACGAGGCCGAGCGGCTGAAGCGTGTGATGGACACCCGCTCGGCGGTAGAGCTGTTCCGCCCCAAGTTTGTGGGCCGCAAAACCGAGGCGGTGGGCCTGATGCTGCTGGACAGCCGCAAGGGCCTGCTGTATAACGGCATTCTCAACGAGGGCTCCATTGGGGCGGTGCCGGTGTACATCCGGCGGCTGGTGGGGCTTTGCATTCAGCACGACGCCCAGAGCGTTCTGCTGGCCCACAACCACCCCAGCGGCCAGGCCCTGCCCTCGCGGGAGGATATTGTGGTGACGCGGCAGGTGCAGGCGGCGCTGATGAGCATTGACGCGGCTTTGCAGGACCACATTATCTTCGCGGGGGAGGACGTAATGTCCTTTCGAGACTGCGGGCTGCTGGCCTCTTCAGCGGCCCGGCTGATGGAGGAGCGGCGGGAGGAGTTGGACGCCGCCCGGGAGCAGGCGGAAGAGCTGGCATGGCGGGAGCGCCAGCCAAAAGCCAGAGGCGGCAAAGCAGGAAAAGCATAGCAAAGGCGCTGGAAGCCTTTTGGAGGCTTCCGCGGCTTCATCATCATTACCCCCTTCAAGGAGATTTGTCATGGACTTTAAATTGGTCTCAAAATACCAGCCCACCGGCGACCAGCCCGAGGCCATCAGCCAGCTGGTAAAAGGCGTGGAAACCGGAAACCGGGAGCAGACCCTCCTGGGCGTTACCGGCTCCGGCAAAACCTTTACCATGGCCAACGTCATCGCCCGGCTTAACCGGCCCACTTTGGTGCTGGCCCACAACAAGACTCTGGCCGCCCAGCTGTGCTCCGAGTTCCGGGAGTTTTTCCCGGAAAACGCCGTGGAATACTTTGTGTCCTACTACGACTATTACCAGCCCGAGGCCTACATCGTCCAGACGGACACCTACATTGAGAAGGACTCCGCCATCAATGACGAGATTGACAAGCTGCGCCACAGCGCCACCTGCGCCCTCTCCGAGCGCCGGGACGTGATCATCGTGGCTTCCGTGTCCTGCATCTACAGCCTGGGCGACCCCATTGATTACCGCACGATGGTGATCTCCCTGCGCCCGGGCATGGAGAAAAACCGGGACGAGCTTCTGCGCAAGCTGGTGGAGCTGCAATATGAGCGCAACGATGTGAACTTTATCCGCAACAAGTTCCGGGTGCGGGGGGATGTGGTGGAGATTTTTCCCGCTGTTTCCAGCGACAAGGCTGTGCGGGTGGAGTTTTTTGGAGATGAAATTGAGCGCCTGCGGGAGTTTGACCCCTTGACGGGAGACGTGACCGCCGAGCTCAAGCATGTGGGCATTTACCCGGCCTCCCACTACATTGTCCCTGGGGACAAGATGAAAGCCGCCATTGAGAGCGTTTTGACGGAGATGGAAGCCCAAGCAGCCGCCTTCAAAGAGCAGGGCAAGCTCATCGAGGCCCAGCGCATTACCGAGCGGACCCGGCACGATGTGGAGATGCTTTCGGAAATCGGCTTCTGCAAGGGCATTGAGAACTACTCCCGAGTGCTCTCCGGCCGGGAGCCGGGCAGCGCGCCCTTTACCCTTTTGGATTACTTCCCGGAAGATTACCTGCTGTTTGTGGACGAGAGCCATGTGACCCTGCCCCAGGTGCGGGGCATGTTCGGCGGGGACCACGCCCGCAAGCAGATGCTGGTGGATTACGGCTTCCGCCTGCCCTCGGCCTATGACAACCGGCCGCTTAACTTCGACGAGTTCTATTCCCACATCAACCAGGCTATTTTTGTCAGCGCCACGCCGGGAGACCTGGAGCTGGAAAAGTCCGCCCAGGTGGTGGAGCAGGTCATCCGGCCCACGGGCCTTTTGGACCCCAAGGTGACGGTAAAGCCCACAGACGGGCAGATTGACGACCTGATCTCGGAAATCAACCTGCGGGTGGAGCGGGAAGAGCGGGTGCTGGTGACCACCCTGACCAAAAAGATGGCCGAGGACCTGACCAGCTATCTGGAAAACTACGGCATTCGGGTGCGCTACATGCACCACGACATCGACACAGTGGAGCGCATGGAGATCATTCGGGACCTGCGCCTGGGCGAGTTCGACGTGCTGGTGGGCATCAACCTGCTGCGGGAGGGCCTGGACTTGCCCGAGGTGACTTTGGTGGCCATTTTGGACGCGGACAAGGAGGGCTTTCTCCGCAGCGGGCGCAGCCTGATTCAGACAATTGGCCGGGCGGCCCGAAACGCCCAGGGCCAGGTTATCATGTACGCGGACCAGGTAACCGAGTCGATGGAATACGCCATTACGGAGACCGAGCGCAGAAGGGCGATTCAGGAAAAATACAACCAGGACCACGGCATTGTGCCCAAGACCATCAAAAAGGAAGTGGCGGAGATTTTAGAGATTTCCAGCCATAAGGACGACGGGAAAAAGAAGAAGAAGCACTACACCCCCGCCGAGCGGGCTCAGCTCATCGAGCAGTACAAGAAGGAGATGAAGGCCGCGGCAAAGCTCTTGGAATTCGAGCACGCGGCGTACCTGCGGGATAAGATAAAAGAGCTGGAAACCGGCGGCGCGGGCCATGCCCCCCTGCCCAGACGCCGCAAGGGCTGAGAAAAAGGAGGAGAGACTATGTGGAACATTGACCCAGAACTGAAAGAATATATGGAGCGGAACATTTTGCCTCTTTATGAAGCCCATGACAAGGCCCATGGGCCGGAGCATGTGCGGGTGGTTTTGGAGAACAGCTTCGCCCTGCTGGACGGACTGGACGCGGACCCCAACATGGTTTATACGGTGGCCGCGTACCATGACGTGGGCATCCGGGTGAGCCGGGAGAAACACGAGGCCATCTCCGGCCAATGGCTGTGGGAGGACAAAAATTTGGAACGCTGGTTCACCCCTGAGCAGCGGCAAATTATGCGGGAGGCTGTGGAGGACCACCGGGCCTCCCGCCAGGAGCCGCCCCGAAACCTGTATGGGCGCATTGTCAGCGAGGCCGACCGGGACTTGGACCCAGAACGGGTGGTCCGCCGGATGATAGAATACAGCAAGGCCCACTGGCCCCAGTGGAGCGATGAGGAGCACATCCAGCGGACCTTTGCCCATGTACAGGATAAATACAGCGAGAGCGGCTACCTGCACCTATGGCTGCCCTGCCCTCGGAACGAGGCCGGACTGGCCACCCTGCGGGAATGGCTGCGCACAGGGGAACTGGCGGAGCGGTGTAAAAAATACCTATGAGAAAAGGGAGAGACCCATGACAAAGGAGCAGGCTTTTGAAACCGCATACCGCCAGCTGGTCTTGGAACTTGGCACTGGACCAGAGGCCTTTGCCCGCCCAGATGGGAAGGAGCTTGCTCTGTTGGAAAAGCTGGCGGATCTGCGGAGGGCGGATATTGAGACGTCAAAGAATGGATTTGAAAAGGAATAAAACCATGAAGAAAATATTACTCACATCAGCAGGCTTTGAAAACCCAAACATACAGCGCTGCTTTCTGGAACTGCTGGGCAAGCCCCCGGCAGAGGCCCGGGCTCTGTTCATCCCTACAGCCGCCATAGACGAGGACGCCAAAGCGGTGCTGCCCAAGTGCCGGGGCGACCTGCTGGGCGCGGGCATTCTGTCGGAGCACATCACGGATTTTAACCTGGACCGGCCCATGGACCCGGACGAGTTGTCAGCCTATGACGCGGTGTATTTCTGCGGCGGCTCTACAGAGCATCTGCTGGAACGGGTGAGGGCCAGCGGCTTTGCCCAGTCTCTGGACGCGGCTTTGGAACGGGGGCTGGTCTATGTGGGGGTCAGCGCGGGGAGCATTATGGCCGCTCAAAATCTGCCGGACAATCTGGGCTATCTGCCCCGCGGGCTGGCAGTGCACTGTGAGAGCGGCTCGCCCTGCGGAGAACTGCCGGAGGGGACCGTATATTTGACCAACGCCCAGGCGGTGAGGCTTGTGGGCGAAGACATGGAAATTATCTCATAAAGGAGAAGGCATGGATTTTTTAGATTTAATACAAAGCCGGACAAGCTACCGGGGCCGGTATCTGCCCCAGCCTGTGCCCCGGGAGGACTTGCGGAAAATCATGGAGGCGGGGCTCGGCGCGCCCTCGGGCTGCAACAAGCAGACCACAAGCCTCATCGCGGTGGACAGCCCAGAGGTTTTGGCCCGGCTCAAGGCGGTTATTGACCCGCCTGTTGCCGCCACCGCCCCGGCGGTGATCTGCGTGCTGACCCAGAAAATCATCGCCTACCGGGACCGGTGCTACCAGGTGCAGGACTACGCAGCGGCCATTGAAAATATGCTGCTGGCCATTAAGGCCCTGGGCTATGAGAGCTGCTGGTATGAGGGGCACATTACGGACCTGGACCGGATCGGCCTAAAAATGGCGGAGGTTTTGGGCGTGCCGGAAGACTACAGCCTGGTGTGCATGCTGCCTGTGGGGCGGCCCGCCCAGGAGCCCCGGCCCTCGCCGGCCAAGAAGCCCTTTGGGGAGCGGGCCTGGTTTAACGGCTTTGGCAGCCACGAGGCGGGAGAAGGGAGCGGGAAATGAAGTTTTACATTGGCTCCAGCCTGCAAAATAGGGAAGCGGTTTCCTGGTATGCCCAACGGCTAAAGGAGCATGGCTGGGAACATGCCTATGATTGGACAAAGCTGGAACCCGCGGCCGCGCCGGAGCGGCTGGCGGAAATCGCCCAGCGGGAGCGCCAGGGAGTGCGGGACGCGGAGGTGGTGATTCTGCTGCTGCCCGGTGGCCGGGGGACTCATGTGGAGCTGGGGCTGGCCCTGGCTCTGGGCAAAAAGGTCTTTCTCTGCGCCGGGGACGCGGAGGCCTTCGCCCCAGAGAACACCGTGGCCTTTTACCAGCTGCCCGGGGTGGTCCGGCTGGCGGGGACGGACCGGGAGAACCTGGAGAGAATTTTGGAGTGCGCCGGGCCCCTGTATCCATCCGGTATGCCTGTGGGAGAATGATGGGTTTACCCCGGCGAGGATGCGCCCAGCGGTGAAAACCGGGGCTTGACCCCGCGGGAGGGCAGGCAGAAGTACAAAAGGCGCGGGGCCGTGCGCCCGGACCTGGTTCCATACAGTACGAAGCGAAATTCACAGAATAGAGGGGAAGAATGAACCAATGAGCCTTGACAAAATTGAAGTGCACGGGGCCCGGGAGCACAACTTGAAAAACATCGACGTGACCATCCCCCGGGACAAGCTGGTGGTGCTTACGGGCCTCTCCGGCTCGGGCAAGTCCAGCCTGGCCTTTGACACCATTTACGCCGAGGGCCAGCGGCGCTATGTGGAGAGCCTTTCCTCCTATGCCCGGATGTTCCTGGGCCAGATGGAGAAGCCGGACGTGGACAAGATCGACGGTCTGTCCCCGGCCATCTCCATCGACCAGAAGACCACCTCCAAAAACCCCCGGTCCACCGTGGGCACGGTTACGGAAATTTATGACTACCTGCGCCTGCTCTATGCCCGCATCGGCGTGCCCCACTGCCCTATCTGCGGCCGGGAGATTAAGCAGCAGACCATCGACCAGATTGTGGACCAGGTGCTGGCTTTGGAGGAAAAGACCAAAATCCAGGTGCTGGCCCCCGTGGTCCGGGGCCGCAAGGGCGAGCATGTAAAGGAGTTCGAAGCGGCCCGGCGGGGCGGCTTTGTCCGGGCCCGGGTGGACGGGCTGCTCTATGACCTGAACGAGCCCATCAGCCTGAACAAAAACCAGAAGCATAACATTGAGATTGTGGTGGACCGGCTGGTGGTTAAGCCGGACATCCGCTCCCGTCTGGCGGACTCCATTGAGGCGGCCTCCGGGCTTACAGGGGGCATTGTGGTCATCAACGTCATCGATGGGGAGGACATCACCTTCTCCCAGAACTACGCCTGCCCGGAGCACGGAGTCAGCGTGGAAGAGCTGAGTCCCCGGATGTTCTCCTTTAACAACCCCTTTGGGGCCTGCAAAAAGTGCACGGGCCTGGGGGTCTTTATGCGCATCGACCCTCAGAATATCATTCCGGATAAGAATCTTTCCATCCGCAAGGGAGGGCTCAAGGCCAGCGGCTGGGCCATGGAGGGCAGCACCATTGCCACCATGTATATGGAGGGCCTTGCAAAGCACTACAAGTTCTCGCTGGACACGCCCATTAAGGACCTGCCCCCAGAGGTGGTGGATGCGCTCCTTTACGGCACCAAGGGGGAGAAGATCAAGCTGACCCGCATGGGGGAGTATGGCCACGGCAGCAGCTATATGGCCGCGTTTGAAGGCATTATTAACAATTTGGAGCGGCGCTACAAGGAGACCTCTTCCAACTGGATTAAGGCGGAGATTGAAACCTACATGAACGCGGTGCCCTGCGACGCCTGCCAGGGCAAGCGGCTTTCTCCCGAGAGCCTGGCGGTTACGGTGGGCGGGGTGAACATTGCGGACTTTTGCGACAAGTCCGTTACCGAGGCCCTGGAGTTTGTGGACGCTTTGGAGCTGACCGAACGGGAGAAGCTGATTGCCGCGCCCATTGTAAAGGAGATCAAGTCCCGCCTGGGCTTTTTGCAGAGCGTGGGTCTGGAATATCTGACCCTGTCCCGGTCCTCGGGCACCCTGTCCGGCGGCGAGAGCCAGCGCATCCGGCTGGCCACCCAGATTGGGTCCTCGCTGATGGGCGTGCTGTATATTCTAGACGAGCCCAGCATCGGCCTGCACCAGCGGGACAACAGCAAGCTGCTGGGCACCCTGAAGCGCCTGCGGGACCTGGGCAACACGGTTATTGTGGTGGAGCACGACGAGGAGACCATGCGGGAGGCGGACTATATTGTGGATATTGGCCCCGGCGCGGGAGTCCATGGGGGCAATGTCATTTATGCCGGGCCGGTGAAGGGCATTCTAAAGTGTAAAGCCTCGGCCACCGGCGACTACCTGAGCGGCCGGAAAAAGGTGGAGGTGCCCCAGCGGCGCCGGACCGGCAACGGCAACTTTTTGGAGATTCGGGGCGCCGCCCAGAACAACCTGCGGGATGTGAGCGTGAAAATCCCCCTGGGGGAGCTGGTGTGCGTCACCGGGGTGTCCGGGTCGGGTAAGTCCTCGCTGATTAACGAAATTCTCTATAAGAAGCTGGCGGCGGAGCTGAACCGGGCCCACACCTTCCCTGGGGCCCACCAGGAAATTTTGGGGCTGGAATACCTGGACAAGGTGATTCAGATTGACCAGTCCCCCATTGGCCGCACCCCCCGCTCCAACCCGGCCACCTATACCGGGCTTTTCAACAGCATCCGGGAGCTGTACGCCAGCACCCAGGAGGCCAAGCTTAGGGGCTTTAACGCCGGGCGCTTCTCCTTCAATGTAAAGGGCGGCCGCTGCGAGGCCTGCCAGGGCGATGGCATCATTCGCATTGAGATGCACTTTCTGCCGGACGTGTACGTGCCCTGCGAGGTGTGCAAGGGCCACCGCTACAACCGGGAGACCCTGGAGGTGAAGTACAAGGGCAAAAGCATTTATGACGTGCTGGAAATGACCGTGGAAGAGGGCCTGGCGTTCTTCCGGGACCTGCCCCGGCTGGCGAGGAAGCTGCAAACCCTGTACGATGTGGGGCTGGGCTATGTGAAGATCGGCCAGCCGGCCACCACCCTTTCCGGCGGCGAGGCCCAGCGGGTGAAGCTGGCCACCGAGCTCTCCCGCCGGCCCACAGGGAAAACCATCTATATTCTGGACGAGCCCACCACGGGCCTGCACATCGCGGACGTGCACAAGCTCATCGAGGTGCTGCAAAAGCTGGTGGACACGGGCAACACCGTGGTGGTCATTGAGCACAACCTGGACCTGATCAAGACCGCGGACCACATCATCGACCTGGGGCCCGAGGGCGGCAACCGGGGAGGCTTGATTGTGGCGGAAGGCACGCCGGAGGATGTGGCCAAGGTAGAGGGCTCCTATACCGGGCAGTATTTGAAAGGGCTGCTGGGCCTATGAAGATCATTGACACGGCGGAACAGGTGGAAAGGGAATTCTTCGGCCAGCCCTTTGACCTGGAAAAGTGGCGGGCCTATGCCGCGGGCGTCTCTCCGGAGCTGGCCCGGATGTGCCTGGAAGACATAGAAAAATACGATTTTAGCCGGCAGGCGGCCCCTGTGCTGCGGGCCAGCCTGTCCCAGCCCGGCAAGCTGCGGGAGCTGCACGCCTCTTTCCTGTGCGCGGTAGATGCCCTGCGGGCGAGGGGCCCTGCCCTTTTGGGGGACATTGGGCCTACCATCGTGCTGTACCTGGGGCTGTGCTGCGCAGCCGGGTGGGCTACCCGGCTGGAGGGCGCGCCCGCCATCCTGCTGGGGGTGGAGAAGATCATCGAGCTGGACTGGTGCGGTGAGACTGCCATGAAGGCCCTGCTGTTCCACGAGCTGGGCCATCTGTGGCATGAGTCCCTGCGGGGGGAGCTGGAAGACGGGGAAGACGAAAGGCAGCGGGCCGTGCTGCAGCTATACAGCGAGGGCGTGGCCATGGTGTGCCAGCAGCGCCTGGCCGGGGAGCCGGAACTTTTCCACCAGGACCGGGACGGGTGGCTCAGCTGGTGCCGGGAGAATGAAGGGGCCATCAAGGCGGGCTACCTGCGCCGGATGGAGGCGGGAGAGAGCGTCCAGGACTTCTTTGGCGACTGGGCGCGCTTTATGGGCCGGCCGGACGTGGGGTACTTCCTGGGGCGGCAGTTCGTAGCCTGGCTGCTGGGACGGTATACATTGGCAGAAATTGCCGTGCTGCCCTATGGCCAGCTGGAAAGCTGCCTGACAGCTTTTTTGCGGAGCTAGGCACAGCGCCCGCCCCGCCACGGATAGGAAGGCTTCTTCATTGCGGAGGCCCCAAAAAGGAGGAAGAGAGATGGCGTTTGATTTCAAAAAGAAGTGCAGGGAGCTCTATGCCCCCAAGGCCGCGCCCGGCATCGTTACGGTCCCGCGGGCCAACTTCATTGCCATAGAGGGGCAGGGTGACCCGAACCAGGAGGGGGGCGCGTACCAGCGGGCCGTGGCCGTATTGTACGCGGTGGCGTATACCTTGAAGATGAGTTATAAGGGCCCGCGGCAGATTCCCGGCTTTTTCCAGTATGTGGTCCCGCCCTTGGAGGGCTTTTGGTGGCAGCCGGGGGTCCAAGGGGTGGACTACCGGGACAAGTCCGCCTTTCACTGGCTTTCCGTAATCCGCCTGCCGGAGTTCGTCACCGGGCCGGATTTTGCCTGGGCGGTGGAGGAGGCCTCCCGCAAAAAGAAGCTGGACTGCTCCCCAGCGGAATTTCGCGGCATAGACGAGGGGCTCTGCGTGCAGATGCTCCACAGGGGCTCCTATGACAGCGAGCCGGAAACCGTGGCCCGCATGGATCGGTATCTGGCGGAAAACGGCTATGCCAACGACTTCAGCGACGCCCGGCGGCACCATGAGGTCTATCTCAGCGACCCGCGCAAAAGCCCGCCGGAAAAGTGGCGGACCATCATCCGGCACCCCATTAAGGAGGCGGAATAATGAGTTTTTACCGAACCGTGGTGGAGGCGGACCACCGGCTGATCCGGGGAGAGAGCCTTGCCCCAGAGGAGAAGAAGGAGATTGCGGCCTCCCGGCTGCGGCTGAACCTGGAATAAAGCCAAAAGGGAGGCGTTTTCCTGGAAATCGGGCTTTACAAACCCCTTCGAGTGTGCTAAAATAAACAAAGTGCCCTTCCCTCGGCCAGGGGAACCACCAACCCCCCGCTGTGGGTATGGGTGAATTTGTGAGGAGCCGCCCGGCGGCCCCAGAAAGGTGAAAAAGCATGACTAAAACAGAAAAGACCGAAATCATCCAGAAGTACGCCCGCCACGAGGGGGACACCGGTTCTCCCGAGGTGCAGATCGCGGTGCTCACCAAGCGCATCAACGACCTGACCGACCACCTGCGCACCAACAAAAAGGACCATCACTCCCGCCGGGGCCTGCTGAAAATGGTTGGCCAGCGCCGGAGCCTTTTGAACTACCTGATCAAGATCGATATTGAGCGTTACCGCAGCATCATCGCCGAGCTGGGGATCCGCAAGTAAAAAGAACGGGCCCTCGCGGCCCCTGGAAAACGCGTTGGGGGTCTGGCAGCCATGGCGGCAGCTTGCGCCAGCCGGCTGGAACATCCAGGCGCAAACCTCATCGGTACAAGTTCGAACAGGGTTTTGCAAGTCCCTGTTTGGACCCGCGTTAACCGTAAGACCAAGCACCGGCAGAAACAGGGCGGCGGGTACAAAGCCATGGAGTGACCCGCCGCCCTTTGCTTTTGCCGCCCCCTTCGGAAGATTCCCCGCTTCGGACCCCGCCGGACGGGAGAAAGGAAACCATTATGTTTGAAAATTTTAAGCGGTACGAAACAGATTTTGCCGGAAGGCCCCTGGTGATTGAGACCGGCAAAATGGCCCAGCTGGCCAACGGCGAGTGCCTGGTGCGCTATGGCGACACGGTGGTGCATGTGGCCGCTACGGCTTCGGCCAAGCCCCGGGATGGCATCGACTTCTTCCCCCTCTCGGTGGACTTTGAAGAGAAGCTCTATTCCGTGGGCAAAATTCCCGGCTCCTTTTTAAAGCGGGAGGGCCGCCCCAGCGAAAAGGCCACCCTCACCTGCCGGGTTATTGACCGGCCCATCCGCCCCCTGTTCCCCAAGGATATGCGCAACGATGTGGCCATTGTGTGCACGGTGATGTCCGTGGACCAGGACTGCTCTCCGGAGATTGCCGCCATGGTGGGCACCTCCATCGCCCTTTCCATCTCGGACATTCCCTGGAAGGGCCCCATTTCCGGGGTCTCTGTGGGCCTGATTGACGGGGCGTTCGTTATCAACCCCACAGCCGCCCAGCGCAAGGAGTCTGAGATGGCCGTTACCGTGGCCTCTACCAGCGAGCGCATCGCCATGATTGAGGCCGGGGCCAACGAGGTCAGCGACGAGGTCATGTACAACGGCATTATGGCCGGGCACAATGCCAACCAGCATATTCTTCAGTTCATTCAGGGCATCCAGGCCGAAATCGGCAAAGAGAAGTTCGACTACCCCAGCAACGAGCCCGAGCCGGAGATGTTCGAGGCGGTCAAGGCCTTTGCCGAGGCGGACGTCCGCGCCGCCATGGACACGGACGACAAAACCGTGCGCGACGCCCGGCTGCGTCCGGTCTACGACAAGGTGCACGAGCGTTTTGACCCGGAGTATCCCGAGCAGGAGGCAAAAATCGACGAGTGCCTCTACAAGACCCAGAAATATGTGGTGCGCCGCTGGCTGCTGGACGAGCAGAAGCGGGTGGATGGCCGGGGCATGGACGACATGCGCCCCCTGGCCGCCGAGGTGGCCCTGCTGCCGCGCACCCACGGCTCCGGCATGTTCACCCGGGGCCAGACCCAGGTGCTCACCGTGGCCACCCTGGGCTCCATCCGGGACAACCAGCTGCTGGACGGCATTGACGAGGAGGAGAGCAAGCGCTACATCCACCACTACAATTTCCCCTCCTACTCGGTGGGCGAAACCCGGCCCAGCCGGGGGCCCGGCCGCCGGGAGATCGGCCACGGCGCTTTGGCCGAGCGGGCTTTGGTGCCGGTGATTCCCGATATGGATGAGTTCCCCTACACCATCCGTCTGGTTTCCGAGGTGCTCAGTTCCAATGGCTCCACCTCCCAGGCCTCCATCTGCGGCTCCACTTTGGCCCTGATGGACGCGGGCGTGCCCATCAAGGCCCCTGTGGCTGGCATCTCCTGCGGCCTCATCACCGAGGGCGGCCGCTGGATGACCATGGTGGACATCCAGGGCATTGAAGACTTCTTTGGCGACATGGACTTTAAGGTGGGCGGCACCAAAAAGGGCATCACCGCCATTCAGATGGATTTGAAGATCAGCGGCCTGCTGCCCGAGATGGTGAAGGAGGCCCTGGAAAAGACCCACAAGGCCCGCAACTATATCATTGACGAGATTATCTTGAAGGCCATTCCAGAGGCGCGGGCCGAGCTTTCCCCCTATGCCCCCAAGATGCTCTCCATGCAGATTCCAGTGGACAAGATCCGGGAGGTTATTGGCACGGGCGGCAAGGTGATTCAAAAAATCTGCGCCGAGTGCGAGATTACCATGGATGTGGAAGAGGACGGCCGGGTGTTCATCACCGGCTTGGACCTGGAGAAGTGCCGCCGGGCCATGGACATTGTAGACACCATTGTCAACGACCCGGAGCCGGGCAGCTACTACAACGGCCGGGTAACCAGGCTGATGGACTTCGGCGCTTTTGTGGAGATCGCGCCGGGCAAAGAGGGTCTGGTGCACATCTCCCGGCTGGACGTGAAGCGCACGGAGAAGGTCACCGATGTGGTAAACGTGGGCGATGTGGTGAAGGTGAAGGTGCTGGAAATCGATGACAAGGGCCGGTTGAACCTGTCCCGCCGGGACGCGCTGATAGACCTGGACGGGGCCGTGCCGGAGAACGACATCAGCGCCGAGCGCCCGCCCAGGCGGGACTGGAACGACCACGACCGGCGTCCCCCCAGAAGGGACCGGGAGCGGCGGTAAGCGTTTTGCAAAAGCTTTAAGCCTGTTCCAATAAAAGTAAATAAACTCCCCGGATCCGCTCCGGGGAGTTTTTTTATGCGCTTATCCACTTTACGCAAACAGCTCCGGGTGCGTCCGGCTGTAGTGGAACAGGTACTGCTGGGCGATGCCCGCGTGGGGCCCCAGGTCCTCTGGGGTAAAGCCGGGCAGCAGCACGGCCATGGCCCGCTTCATCCACACGTCCAGAGGGAAGCACTCGGTTTTGTGGAAGCCGTACAGCAGTACGCACTCAGCCACCTTGGGGCCTACGCCGCGAATTTTCCGCAGCTCCTCCCGGCCGTACCCAGCGGGCTCCCGGGCAATGCGCTCCAGGTCCAAGCTTCCCCCGGCCACGGCCCGGGCGGCCTCCAGCACATAGGGGGCCCGGTAGCCCGCGTGAAGGGGCGCCAGGTCCTCTGCCGCAAGGCTGGCAATGGCTTCCGCCGGCGGAAAGCCAAACTCCGCCCCACCGGCCAAGGGCTGGCCGAACAGCTGGCAGAAGCGGCGGATAATGCCCTTGATGCGCAGGATATTATTATTTTGCGACAGCACAAAGGAGCACAGGGCCTCCCAGGGCTCCTGGCGCAGAATGCGGATGCCGGGGGCATACTCCGCCGCGGCCCGCAGGTTGGGGTGCAGCCCGGCCAAAGCGGCGCGGATGGCCTCATAGTCTGTGTCCAGGTCAAAGTAGGAGCGCCAGACCCGCGTAAAGTCCTCTTGCGGGCAGCGCAGTTCCAAGGCGCCGCCTGCTTGGCGCAGCGTTAAAAACCGGCCAAAGGCCGCGCCCTCCCAGACATCCGGATTCTGGGGGCAGGGCTGCCAGCGGAAGGCCTGCCCGCAGTCCAGGGTCTGGGCCAGATGAAAGCAGGCGGGGATGAAGACAGCCTGGGTGCTCAACGGTTTTTTTCCCCAGCGTTCTGGTGGGCAATGGGGGGACGGGCGGTGAGCCAGGCCATGGCCCGCTCAATGGCGTCCCGGGAGTTGCCCCAGTCGCCCCCAGCGGAGCGGTAGTCGAACATACGGCAGAAGTGGGTCACATCGCCGCTGAGCTCCTCCAAATAGGTTTTGGCCAGCTGGGTGGTGACAGCCTCAAAGGGGGCGAAATTTTTCTTGGACATTTTCTGAGCGGCTTCCAGCACCAGGGCGTAATGAGGCATGCAGATGTAGGGCTGGGCGGCGTACAGCTCCCGGAACTCGGGCTCGTTCTGCCAGAGGGTAATGGTGCTGTCCAGCAGGTGCTTCATGTTTTTTTCAATGTTGCCGCAGATGAAACACTGGTTCTCCCGCTGGTGGACCGCCCCGGCGATCTTTTTTACAGCGGTCTTGCCCTCGGGAAAGACCTGGCCTTTGACTTCGGCCAGCAGGCTTTCCAGAATCAGCGCCACGGAGAGGCGGCTGCCTCGGGCCAGAATCTGGTTAAAATGCTGAGAGCAGAAGCCCAGGCGGTTGGTTTCCACCCGCACGTCGGGCTCCATCATGGCGGCCCCGGTGATGTAGGTGGCCATCCGGTCTTCCAGCATGTCCCGCATGCGGCAGAAGGGGCAGCCATCCTTGGGCTCGAAGACCTCGTTGACGGGAATGGAGCAAATATCTTCTCTCATGAGACGAACCTCCTGATCGTTCTGGAAATTAGGGGAAAAGGGGGGAAGGAACCAACGCGCCCGGCGTTTTCCGCTTCTCCCAAATCCCATTTTATGTTCTCTGGTAATTTTACCATAAATCAAATCTTTTGGGAAGAATAAATTTAATCCGCTTCCGCCAGTCCCCAGCCAGCCCCGCCAAGTCCCCGGCACAGGATGTGGGGGCGTTCTCCACGGGGAGTCTGTGGAAAACTGTGTGGAGAATGTTAAAAAGAGCCTGGGAGAGGCGGCATGTTAAAAAGTGGAAAGAGTTTTGAGCAGGGGAAGGCTGTCAAATTGTGGTGTCAAGAGCGGAGTGGGGAAGATTTGTGAGGGCCTCTGTCCGGCACTTTACTTTTTTTTCAAATTTTGCTATAATGCTCTTTACCAAAATGCCGAAAAGAGGTATCCCTATGCCTGAACTGACCAGCTGGCTTCTTCCCTGGGACGATGACCGTCCCTGCAAATATGTGGTGGTGTTCTCCCGCTTTCAAGGCAGGCTCCTCCTCAGCCGCCACAGGGACCGCTCTACCTGGGAGACCCAGGGGGGCCATGTGGAGCCCGGCGAGTCCCCCTTGGAGGCCGCCCGCCGGGAGCTTTGGGAGGAAAGCGGCGCGGAGGAGTTTACGCTCGAGCCCCTTTTTCACTACCATGCCCGCTTGGCGGCGGACCCCCAGGACCCCGGCGCGGCCGGCGCGGTGTTCTTCGCGGAGATCGCCCGCCTGGAGCCCCTGCCGGAAAGTGAGATGGCCCAGGTCAAGGCCTTTGACAGTCTGCCGGAGAATATCACCTACCCTGGCATCACCCCCCGCCTCTACCAGCGGATTCAGGGAAGGTTTACCCATCAGGAGGACGGAATGGACTTACACATTCTTATAAACCCCAACGCGGGGCGGCAAATCATTATGCAGGATCTGGAGGCGGTGTATGGCGCCTTTCAGTCCGCCGGGGACCGGCCCCGGCTGGAGCTGACCGTCAACGCCGCTCACTCGGCGGAGGTGCTGGGCCGGGTGATGGAGGAAAAGCCCGGCGCCATTGTCTGCTGCGGCGGCGACGGCACGTTGAGCGCCACGGTAAACGGCCTTTTAGCCGGGGGAAGCCAGATTCCCCTGGGGTATATTCCCGCCGGGACCACCAACGACTTCGCCAGCTTTTTGGGCCTGCCCAAGGAGCCGCCCCGGGCGGCGGAGCTGATTGCCTGGGGCCAGCCTGGGCCCATTGACATTGGGCGCTTTGACGACCGGTACTTTGTCTACGTGGCCTCCTTCGGGGCCTTTACCCAAACCTCCTACTCGGTGACCCAGAGCCTGAAAAACTCCCTGGGGCACCTGGCCTATGTGATTGAGGGCATTAAGGAGCTGCCGGTATTAAAGTCCTACCCGGTGCGGGTGGAGACCGCCGAGGGGGGCCTCTATGAGGGGGACTATCTGTTCGGCTCGGTCAGCAATTCCACCTCCCTGGGGGGAATCATCAAGCTGGACGGGAGCCAAGTGGACCCAACCGACGGAAAATTTGAACTTTCCCTGGTGAAGCGTCCCAAGAACCTCCATGAGCTCAACCGCATTCTGCGCTCGCTGATGACCGGCAAGGTGGACGAGGAGCTGATCACCTTTGTGCACACAGCGGGGGCGGCTTTCAGCTGCGGCGAGCCCATGCCCTGGTCCCTGGACGGAGAGTACGCCCGGGGCGGAGAGAACGTGAAGGTGGAGGTGCTGCCGGGAGCGCTGAAGCTTTACCGGTGAGAAGGCGTTGAATCACGCGGCTGTGGGGCCCGAATTGGAGCGCGGGGCCGGCGGCCCATGGACCAGGAATTCTAAAGAGAAAATTTACAGTGTGTTCAACAACTTCGGGGAGGAATCGGCTAAAATAGCAGTAGATTGGGGGAGGAATCATGTTCGGATATGTGCGCCCCAACAAGGCCGAGATGCTGGTAAAGGAGTACGCCCAGTATAAAGCGGCCTATTGCCAGCTGTGCAAAACCCTGGGGCAGGAATACGGCCCCTTGGCCCGGATGGCCCTAAGCTATGACTGCACCTTTTACGCCCTGCTGGCCCTTTCGGTTACCGGCGGTGCGGTGCGGGAGCGCCGGGCGCGGTGCGTGTGCAACCCGCTGAAAGCCTGCGTCTACTTGGAGGCGGAGGGGGAAGAGTACAAAAAAGCCGCCGCCCTGTGCGTGCTGCTGACCTTCCATAAGCTGCGGGACGACCTGGGGGACCGGAGCTTTTTCCGCTCTTTGGGAAGCCGGATGCTGCTGCCCTATGTGGGGCGCAAGGCCCGCAAGGCGGAGGGGCGGTACCCCCTTTTGGCCCAGGCCGCGGCGGAGGCCATGGAGGCCCAGCGCCAAGCCGAGGCGGAGCGGGCCGGGGTGGACCCCTGCGCGGAGCCTACCGCCCGCCTGCTGGGGACGCTTTTTGCGGAGCTGGCCCAGCCGGAGGACCGGCAGCGGCCGGCCCTGGAGCGGTTCGGGTACTTTTTGGGCCGCTGGGTCTACTTGATGGACGCGGCGGACGACCTGCGGGAGGATTTGCGGGAGGGGGCCTTTAACCCCTTTATCCGCCGGCTGGGGCTGGAGGGAAAACGGGAGCTGGCTCCCGAGGAGCGCCAGGCGGCGGAAACCGCCTGCAACGAGGCCCTGAACGCCACGGCGGCCCAGGCGGCGCTGGCGGCAAACCTGCTGGAACTGGAAAACTTCGGGCCCATTGTGCGCAACGTGGCGGAAAAGGGTCTGGCGGAGATCCAGCGGGAGATTCTGTTTTTACATGTGAAAGAAAAGCCCCGGCGGGAACTGGAAAAGCTGTGACCCTCCGCGAGAGAAGGCTACGAGAAGAAAGGAAAGTGTTTGGGAATGACGGATCCGTATAAGGTATTGGGCGTGCAGCCTTCCGCGTCGGACGAGGAGATTAAGGACGCGTACCGCAAGCTGGCGAAAAAGTACCACCCGGACCAGTACGCCGAGAGCCCCCTAAAGGACCTGGCGGACGAGAAGATGAAGGAAATCAACGAGGCCTATGACACCGTGACCGCCCAGCGGCGGGGAGGCGGCGGCTACTACAACGGGGCCCAGAACCCGGTGGGGGGAAACCGGAACTCCGGCTTCAGCGATGTGCGCAGCCTGATTATGTCTGGGCGCATTGCGGACGCGGAGCAGATTTTAAACGGGGTGCCGCCGGAGCGGCGCAACGCGGAGTGGTATTTTCTCAAAGGCTCGGTGCTGTACCGCCGGGGCTGGCTGGAGGAGGCCAAGGACCACTTCTCCCGGGCCTGCCAGCTGGACCCGGGCAACGGGGAATACAGCGCAGCCTTGAACCAGGCCATGAACCAGCGGGGCGGCATGTACGGCGGCTACAACCCCAACCAGAGCATGAACGGCAGCTGCAACACCTGTGACATGTGCTCGGGGCTTTTGCTGGCGGACTGCTGCTGCGAGTGCATGGGCGGCGATTTGATTCGCTGCTGCTAAGGCGGCTCTGGGGGGGGGATTCCACAGCTTGTTCCGGCCTCTCCGCGCGGGAGCGTCCGTTTCGGAGAGCTTTTTGTGTTCCCCCGCCCTACGGGTGGGGGAACACAGATGATTATCTCTGTGGTTGGGACACACCCCTTCGCGCCGGGGGCTTGACTTCTGAAAGGGAAGGCGGAGAATGTGAAGAACTCGATGAAAGTGGCCCTGTGCGGGGTGGTGGCGGCCCTTACCGTGGTGCTGATGCTCTTTGAGGGGCTGGTCTCGGTGGCCTCGGTTGCCATACCGGCCGTGGCAGGGTGTTTGTTAATCCCCATTGTGGCGGAGGCTGGGTTGGGCCATGCCTTTGGGGCCTATGGGGCCGCGGCGGTTTTGGTGCTGCTTTTGGCCCCGGACCGGGAGGCGGCGCTGATTTATGTGCTGTTTTTTGGCTATTACCCGGCGCTGTTCGCGGTGGTAAGCAAAATCAAAAGCCGGATTCTGCTCTGGGGAGCGAAGCTGATGATCTTCAACGCCGCCGCCATAGCCGAAGGGCTGCTGGCCATTTATGTGCTGGGCATCCCCTTCGAGGACTTCCCGCTGCTGGGAGGCTGGGGCCCGGTGGTGCTGCTGGCCCTGGCAAACCTGGTGTTTGTGTTGTACGACTATGTGCTGGCGGGTTTGATTGGACAGTATTACCGGCGGTTTTATGGAAAGCTGGGGAGAATGTTTCACCGGTGAGGGCCTTCGCGGAAGCGGGGGCTCTTTTTGCGTGGGCGCGGCAAAAACAGCGGCCTGCCCCTGCTTGTGGCGGCCCCCGGCACAACGGAAAGCCGGGGCCGTTGGCGCTGTGTGCAAGAGCGCCCATGGGCGGAACGCCCTTCGTGCCCCCTAATTTAT
>Ga0137309_100077_pt1 | contig 62445 bp, 59 predicted proteins | sample NAcewiD2O_June_FD_97179 | JGI IMG/M metagenome (GOLD analysis project Ga0137309, IMG submission 97179) | Mouse cecal microbial communities from Vienna, Austria - N-Acetylneuraminic amended D2O_June | ecosystem: Host-associated > Mammals > Digestive system > Large intestine > Cecum | place... | reverse complement strand
GAGCACTTTAAGGTCATTGAGTTTCAGAAAAAGAGGCTGGGCACAAAGCACGGCTTTGTCGCGGTGAAGCCCAACTGTTCCATCCAGAGTTACGCCCCCGTGCTTACCGCCTGGAAGGAGTTCGAGCCGTGCCAGGTGGTGGCCACCACGTACCAGGCTATCTCCGGAGCCGGGAAGACCTTCAAGGACTGGCCGGAGATGGAGGGAAACCTGATCCCTTACATAGGCGGCGAGGAGGAGAAGAGCGAGCAGGAGCCGATGAAGCTCTGGGGCACGGTGGAGGACGGGAAGCTGGTTTTGGCGGAGGGTCCGGCCATTACGGCGCAGTGTTTCCGGGTGGCATGTACAGACGGACATATGGCGGCGTGTTTTATGAAGTTCAAGGACGGGTGCAAGCCGTCTATCGAGCAGATCAAGGCGGACTGGGCGAATTTCTCAGGCAGGGCGCAGGAGCTGGAGCTTCCCAGCGCGCCGAAGCAGTTTTTGCACTATTTTGAGGAGGCGGACCGTCCGCAGACGAAGCTGGACCGGATGATTGAGAACGGGATGGCGGTGTCGATTGGGCGTCTGCGGGAGGACAGTCAGTATGACTATAAGTTTGCGGCGTTGAGCCACAATACTCTGCGGGGGGCGGCCGGCGGCGCGGTGCTGTTGGCGGAACTCCTGTGTGCGGAAGGATACATCTAAAGGGAAGGGGGCGGATGCCCCCTTCTGCTTTTGCCTCCGAATGAGTGCCTTCTCTGCTGAAGTCCTGGGGCTCAGCGCCCCGGGGCTGCTTTTTGCTTCCGAATGAATGCCTTCTCCGTCGAACCCCTGGGGCTCCTCGCCCCAGACCCCGGTGACTTTTTGCACGGCCAAAAAGTCACCAAAAAGCCGCCAAGGGGGCTTTGCCCCCTTTGGAAACCCCCACTCCTCTTGGGCCGGAGGGGCCCGGGAGACCCTGCCATGCCTGGATAGTACTCTGCCACCGAATGGTTGCGCGCTCCAGTGGCAAGATTGGTGCTCGTCGATACTCCGCCTGCCGGCCCTCCATGTAGAACTCCCTGCCGAACTGCGCAGCGGATGCGCCATGCGTACACGACAAGAAGAGAGTACCGCCCGCACCATGCCGGTGGCCCGGTAGTATCAGGCTTGAATCGTGCTTCTTGGAGGCGAACCCAACGAAGAAGACTGTAGGGCTAGGGAGTGGTGGCGGAGATGTGAGCGGCATCGGCCCATAGCAGATATTGGGAAAAGGGGGCTACCAGGTCGTAGCGTAAATAAAAAACCCCCGTAATGAAGGAAGATTCTCAAGAAACGTAGTTTCTTGAGCGGTTTTTTGGTGACTTTTTGTCCGCACAAAAAGTCACCGGGGTCCGGGGCGAGGAGCCCCGGGGGCACGGGATAGCAGGCACTAAACAAAAATGCACCCCCGGGGAAAGAAAATAGGTTTTTGGACGCTTGTAATCCCCGGAAAAATCTGTTATACTGGTGGGCGGAAAATAAGGAGGACGCTATGCTGGGATATTTGCGGACATTTTGGGAAGGATTTGAATGGTGGAGGCTGTTCTATGCGCTAGAGCGCTTGGCAGGGGTGCTGGTGTGCCTGACGGTCCACGAGACCTGCCACGGCCTTGCGGCCTACGCCCTGGGGGACCCCACGGCCAAGCGCATGAACCGCCTGAGCTTCAACCCTCTCCACCATATCGACTGGCTGGGCCTGGCGTCCATGTTCATCTGCGGGTTCGGCTGGGCGAAGCCGGTGCCGGTGGATATGCGGTACTTCAAAAACCCCAAGGCCGGGATGGCCCTGACGGCCCTGGCGGGGCCGGTGAGCAACTTCCTGCTGGCGTTTTTGCTGATGTTCGCAGCGTCGGTGGTCTCCCGGTTCACAGCGGGGCCGGTGGTCTTCCTCATGACCACCGCCATGCTGAGCATCGGGCTGGGCCTCTTCAACCTGGTGCCCATCCCGCCCCTGGACGGGTCGAAGGTCCTCTTCTCCCTCCTGCCGGACAGGGCCTACTATACGCTCATGCGGTTCGAGCGCTTCGGGATGCTGGTGCTCCTGCTCATCATTTGGCTGGACCTGGGGGGGAGCTACCTCTCCGACGCCATCCGCACGGTCTATTACTGGATGGCTGAACTGTTTTTCTCCTTCGAGAGGGCCGGATGATGGAAGCGCCTGTCTATAAGCTGGAGCAAGTGGTCCACAACAAGGACGGCCGGGAGGACTTCGAGGGCCCCCTGGACCTGATTCTTTTCCTGCTGAGCAAGAACAAGATCGAGATCCAGGATATCCCCATCGCGCTGATTCTGGAGCAGTACTTAGCCTACCTGGAGCAGAGACAGCAGATGGACCTGGAGGTGGCGAGTGATTTTGTGGCCATGGCCGCGCAATTGATGTTCATCAAGACCCGGATGCTCCTCTCCCTGGAGGACGAGGAGGCCAAAAGCGAGATGGAGGAGCTTATCCGCTCCCTGGAGGAGCGCCGCCGCAGTGAGGACTACGCCAAGATCAAGACCGTCCTGGAGTCCATGGGCGCTCTGGAGGCCCTGGGCCGGGACCTCTTCGTGAAAGGCCCGGAGCCCCTGGACCAGGGCGGCCCGCCCCTCTACGACCACGAGGCCGCGGACCTTTTGAACGCCCTGCGGGACATCAGTGTGCGCAGTGAGCGGCGTCTGCCGCCGCCGCTGAGCAGCTTTGGAGAGATCGTCCGGCAGGAGCATTACCCCGTCTCCCAGAAGGCGTGGGATATTTTGGAGCGGCTGAAACTGGGCGTGACCAGCTTCCGCCTCCTGTTCTGGGGGAGCCGGAGCCGCAGCGAAGTGGTGGCGGTGTTCCTCGCCGTGCTGGAGCTGTGCAAGGCCCGGGTCGTCCGTCTGGCGGGCGGGGAGAAGGATTGGACCGTCACGCCCACGGGGGAGAGCGCCGAGGGATTGAAACTGTAGAGAAAAAGGAGGCACCTCATGATACTGGAGACCGAGCGCCTGATTTTGCGGGAATACACCTGGGACGACTTTGACGGCCTGTACGCGCTGTTGTCGGACCCGGAGACCATGTGCCACTACCCCAAACCCTACGACGAGGCCGGGACCCGGCGGTGGATCCAGTGGAACCTGGACAATTACCAGAAGTACGGCTTTGGCCTGTGGGCGCTGGTCCTCAAGGAGACCGGGGCGTTCATCGGCGACTGCGGCATCACCATGCAGTCCATCGACGCTCAGGAGCTTCCGGAGGTGGGGTACCATATCCACAGGAACTACTGGCGCCGGGGCTATGGGAGCGAAGCCGCCCGGGCGGCGAGGGACTGGGCGTTTGAAAACCGGGATTTTGACGCCCTCTACTCCTACATGAAATACACCAACATCGCCTCCTATTCCACCGCCGCCGCCAACGGGATGCGGAAGATCAAGGAATACCAGGACCCGGAGGACGGTATCCTCTATGTCTACGCCATTACCCGGGAGGAGTGGGAAGCGAGGAGAATTTCACCATGAAAAGAATGCTCTTTGGCATCGGCCTGCTCCTGAGTGGGACGGCCGGCTTCGCGGGCTGGGGCATCGCCGCCACGCAGACCGTCCAGCCGGGGGCGAGGTCTACCGTTCTGGCGTGCTGTTCTCCCCTGGACTTGGCTGGACTGCTGGTCTTCGCTGTGATAGGCGCGGCGGGGTTTGTGATATCCATGGGGGAGTTCCGGAAAAAGGATTAGAGTGCATATAAGGAGTACCATGACAGTCGAAACGAAGGACCTGGAAGCGGCGGTGGAGGCGATATTGTTCGCCTCCGGGGAGCCGGTACATATCGACCGCATTTGCCTGGCGCTGGGGGTGGACCGCCCCGCGGCGGAGGGAGCCCTCCAGCGCCTGGGGGACGCGTGCGCCTTTGAGCGCCGGGGCGTCCGGGTGGTGCGGCTGGAGGACGCCTGGCAGCTGTGCTCCGCGCCGGAGTACGCCCCCTGCATCCGCCGGGCCCTGGAGATGCGAAAGCCCCCCCGGCTCAGCCCCCCTGCACTGGAGGTCCTCTCGGTCATCGCCTACTACCAGCCCGTCACCCGGGCCTACGTGGACCAGGTGCGGGGGGTGGACAGTGCCTACACCGTGGGACTGCTGGTGGACCGGGGGCTCATTGAGGAGTGCGGACGTTTGCAGGCCCCCGGACGCCCCCGGCTCTACCGGACCACCCAGCACTTCCTCCGGTCCTTCCACCTGACCAGCCTGGAGGACCTGCCCCCGCTGCCGGGGGCGGAGGAGACCCCCGGAGCGGCACCCGCGCCGGAGGAGGAGGGGGGCGGCGCTCCATGACGGGATGGATCGTCCTTCTCATCATACTGGGGCTTCTCCTGACAGTGCTCCTGACCCCTGCGGGGGTGCGCTTTACCTACGACCAGGGAGAGATGTCTCTGGATGTAAGATTCGGCCCCATCCGGCGGAGGATATTCCCCGGGAAGGAGAAGCCCGAGAAGCCCGAGAAGCCTGAGAAGCCTAAGAAGGAGAAAAAACCAGGAAAGAAGCGCCAAAAGCCTCCAAAAGGGGAAAAAGAGAAAAAAGAGGAAAAGGAAAAGCCGCCCAAGGCCAAGATCAGCCGGGAGCAGATCCTCTACGCTCTGGAGAAGCTCCCGCCCATCCTGGGCCGGGCTCTGGGCGGGACCCGGCGGCGGGTGCGTATCAAGCCCTTGAAGGTCCACCTGCTGGTGGCCGGGCCGGACCCGGCGGACACCGCCGTGCTCTACGGGAAGCTGGAGGCGGCCCTCTCGGCGTTCCTTCCCGTGCTCCGCAGGGCGGTCCACATCCGGGATGAGGACATCCGGCTCTTCCTGGACTTCTCCCAGGAGCAGATGGACTGCATCGCGGAGCTGGGCGCCACCCTTCGGCCCTGGGACCTGCTGGCCGTCGGCGGCAGGGCCGGTATCAGCCTTCTGCGGTGGTTCCAGGGCTTTCGCAGGCTCGCCTCCCCCGCCCCGGCCAAGGAGCCGGAAGCACCGTCTAAGGACGCCGGTGAGGCCGCCTAGGCCCCGCCTTCAGGAAAGGAGTTCATGGAATGGAAAAGAAAAACAACCCCCTCAGCGAGATGATGCAGGAGAGCATGGCCAAGGTCCGGGAGATGGTGGACACCAACACCATCGTCGGCCAGCCCATCGAGACCCCCGACGGCGTGACCCTCATCCCCATCTCTCGGGTGAGCATCGGCTTCGGCGGCGGCGGCACGGCCTTCGGCGCGAAAAAAGCCGAGCCCGACGACCCTAAGAACCTGGGGACCGCGATCGGCGCGGGGGTGAAGATCGACCCTGTGGCCTTCCTCATCGTCAAAGACGGCTTCACCCGGGTAATGCCCGTGGCAGCCGCGCCCCTGAGCACCATCGACCGGGTGGTGGAGATGGTCCCCGGCGTGGTGGACCAGGTCGCCAATTTCATCGACAGCCGGAAAAAGCCGGAGGACCCGCCGGTGGAGGAGCCCTGCTGAGCTCTGCCGTTTTTTTGAAGTTTGAGGGGAACTTTGGCATGTTTACTTTCCCCCGCCGGTGACATACTACCTCCATCTGAACATTGGAGGTGGACCGGTATGTCCCGAAAAAGACCGTGCCGGGCGTGGGGCTTCGCATTGGTGCTGGCGCTCCTGCTCCCGTGCCGGGCGGAGGCGCTGACGACCTCTGCGGCCTCGGCGGTACTCATTGAGCAGGAGAGCGGCCGGGTGCTCTACGCCCAGAACGCCGATGAGGAGCGCCTGATCGCAAGCATCACCAAGATTATGACCGCCGTGACCGCTCTGGAGCACGGCAAGCTCCAGCAGGAGTACACCGTGACGGCGGCAGATATGGCGGAGGGGTCCTCCATGTACCTCAAGCCCGGGGACCGCCTGCGGCTGGAGGAGCTCCTCTACGGCCTCATGCTCGCAAGCGGCAACGACGCGGCCCTGGCCGTGGCCCACTGCGTCTCCGGCGGCGTGGAGGACTTCGTGGAGCTCATGAACGACACCGCACAGCGCCTGGGCATGACCCACTCCCACTTCGCCAACCCCAACGGCTTGGACGCGCCGGAGCACTACTCCAGCGCCGCCGACATGGCGGTCCTCACCGCCTACGCCCTGAAAAACAACGACTTCCGCCGCATCGTCTCCACCGCCTCCGTCACCGTGGGGGAGCGGTACCTGGTCAACCACAACAAGCTGTTGCGTTTGTGCGAGGGGTGCATCGGCGTGAAGACGGGCTTCACCAAGGCTGCGGGCCGGACCCTGGTCTCCGCCGCCGCGCGCGGCGGCATGACCCTGGTGTGCGTCACCCTCAACGACGGCAACGACTGGAACGACCATATGGCCCTCTTGGACCACGGCTTCGCCAATTACCGGATGGAGACCGCGGCAGCGGCGGGGCAGGTCCTCGCCTCCACCGCCGTCCGGTGCGGCACCGTGCCCAACGTGCCCCTCGCCGCCGCCGGGGACCTGCGCTACCCCCTCGCCGGGGACGAGCGGCTGACCATCGCGGCGAAGGTGCCCCTCTCCGTAGCCGCGCCGGTGGTGCCGGGGCAGGTCATCGGACAGCTCTGCGCCTGCCTGGACGGCGAGGAGGTGGCGAGCGTGGACCTCATCGCCGCCGCGCCCTCCGCCAAGAAGAACGGCGGGGAGGGGACGGCCTTTCCGTGGCGGTTCGTGGGGGAGATTTAGGGACGAAGGCGTGTTGGGCTTTGCCCAAACCCACCAGGGCTCTGCCCTGGACCCGCCGGGGCGCTGCCCCTGGACCCCGCCACCTTTGAAAAGGTGGACGAAACTTTTATTTTGCGCTTCGCGCTTGTGACCGGAGGTCCCTCCATGGACGAACGCCTGCAAAAAATCCTATCCGCCGCCGGGGTCTGCTCCCGGCGGGAGGCGGAGGACTGCCTCCGCGCAGGCCGGGTCACGGTCAACGGCGCTCCCGCCGTCCTGGGGCAGAAGGCGGACCCCGCCCGGGACCGCATCGCCCTGGACGGCAGGCCCCTGAGCGCCCCGCCGGAGCGGGTGTGCCTCATGCTCAATAAGCCCCGGGGATACGTCACCACCCTCTCCGACGAGCGGGGGCGGCCCACGGCGGCGGCGCTGGTCTCCGGGTGCGGCGTCCGGGTGTACCCCGTGGGGCGGCTGGACATGGACTCCGAGGGCCTGCTCCTCCTGACCAACGACGGCGCCCTCGCCCAGCGCCTGACCCACCCCAGCCACGGCCTTGAGAAGGAATACCGGGTCACCGTGACCGGGGACTTGCAGGGCTGCGCGGCACGCCTCGCCGCCCTCCGCCGCCTGGAGGACGGCTCCCCCATCGCCCCCGCCCGGGTGGCCGTGCGGGAGCGGAGGGGGGCACGGTGGGTCCTCTCCGTCACCATCCACCAGGGGCTCAACCGGCAGGTCCGGCGCATGTGCGCCATGGCCGGGCTCCATGTGGAGCGGCTGGAGCGGGTCCGGGAGGGCCCCCTCACCCTGGGGGACCTGCCCCGGGGAACGTGGCGGCATCTCACGGCGGCGGAATGGGAGGCCCTGGGCGGGTCCGGGAGGGAGAAGCGATGAAAAAGGACGTCCTACATATCATCCGGGAGAACCTGCCCGGGTTCTCCAAGGGGCAGAAGCGGATCGCGGAGTATATCCTCTCGGACTACGACAAGGCCGCTTTCATGACCGCAAGCAAGCTGGGGAGCCTCACGGCGGTCAGCGAATCGACGGTGGTCCGCTTTGCCGCCGTCCTGGGCTACGACGGCTACCCCGCCATGCAGAAGGCCCTGCAGGAGATCGTCCACAGCAAGCTGACCTCCATCCAGCGCATCCAGGCATCCAACGACCGGCTCTTCAGCGCGGACGTGGTGACCAGCACGTTACAGATGGATATGGACAAGATCCGTCTGGCCATTGAGGAGGTGGACCGCACCGTCTTTGCGGAGGTGGTGGACCGGCTCCTCGCCGCCCGGCATATCTACATTCTGGGCGTGAGGTCCAGCTCCTTTTTGGCCGGATATTTCCATTTCTATCTCCATCTGATCTTTGAGAACGTGACCCTGGTCACCAGCAACAGCGCCGGGGACATCCTGGAGAGCATCCTGCGCATCGGCCCCGGGGACGTGCTGGTGGGCATCAGCTTCCCCCGCTACTCCCAGTCCACCGTCAAGGGCGTCCAGTTCGCCCACGACCGGGGGGCGGACGTGGTGGCCATCACCGACAGCCCCATGTCGCCCCTCTATCAGCTTGCGTCCTCCGTCCTTCTGGCCCGCAGTGACATGATCTCCTTTGTGGACTCCCTGGTGGCCCCCTTCAGCCTGCTCAACGCCCTCATCGTGGCCGCCGGGCACCGGAAGGACGCGGATATCGCCCAAACTTTTGACCGTCTGGAGGGGATATGGAATGACTACGGCGTCTTCGATCCCAGCGAAGAGGGCTGACCTGGCCGTCATCGGCGGCGGTCCGGCGGGGATGATGGCCGCCATCGCCGCGGCGGAGCGGGGGGCGGCGGTGGTCCTCCTGGAGCCCAACGAGCGCCTGGGGAAGAAGCTGAACATCACCGGCAAGGGCCGGTGCAACCTGACCAACAACTGCTCTGTGGAGGATCTGGCGGCGAACACCCCGCGAAACGGGCGCTTCCTCTGGGGCGCGTTCTCCCGGTTCGGGAGCGCCGAGACCATGGCCTTCTTCGAGCGGCTGGGCGTGCCACTCAAGACCGAGCGGGGGAACCGGGTCTTCCCGGTGTCCGACCGGGCCTTCGACGTGAGCGCCGCCCTGGAGCGGGAGCTGCGCCGCCTGGGGGTCCGCTGGGTGCGGGACCGGGCGGTGGAGCTCCTTGTGGAGGACGGCGTCCTCGCCGGGGTCCTGGGGGACCGGGGGGCGTACCGGGCGGGGCGGGTGGCCGTCGCCGCCGGCGGGGCCAGCTACCCCCTCACCGGGAGTACCGGGGACGGCTACCGATTAGCCGCCTCCGCCGGGCATACGGTGGTGGAGCCCCGGGGGTCCCTGGTGCCCCTGGAGGCGGAGGGGGACCTCTGCCAGCGTCTCCAGGGCCTGAGCCTGAAGAACGCCGCCCTGCGGGTCTACGAGAACGAGAAAAAGATCTACAGCGACTTCGGGGAGATGCTCTTCACCCACTTCGGCGTCAGCGGGCCCATGGTCCTCTCCGCCTCCGCCCATATGCGGAACTTCGGGAAGAAGCGCTACCGGCTGGAGATCGACCTCAAGCCCGCCTTGGACGAAGGGGCGCTGGATAAGCGCCTGCTCGCCGACTTCGCCCGCCATGCCAACAGCGACTTCTGTAACGCCCTGGACGGTCTCCTGCCCAAGAAGCTCATAGGGCCCTTCGCGGCCCTCACGGGCATCGACCCCCGGCAGAAGGTCCACGACCTCACCCGGGAACAGCGGCGGCGGGTGCTGGTCCTGCTCAAGGCCCTGCCCGTGGCCATCACCCGTCCCCGGCCGGTGGAGGAGGCCATCGTCACCTCCGGCGGCGTGGCGGTGAAGGAGGTCAATCCCTCCACCATGGAGTCGAAGCTCCTGCCCGGCCTCTACTTCGCCGGGGAGGTGCTGGACGTGGACGCCTACACCGGCGGGTTCAACCTGCAAATCGCCTGGTCCACCGGGCATCTGGCGGGGGCGTCTGCGGCGGGGGGTGGATGAGAGGGGGAATTGCGCCTTTTTGCCTGCACCGCCGTCTATAGTACGGCCCCTGCGCCGCAGGGGATCACAACGACCCAAAACGAGAAGAGAGGAACGAGACCATGAAACATTACGCAGTTGCCATCGACGGGCCCAGCGGAGCGGGGAAAAGCTCCCTCGCCCGCGCCGTAGCCGGAGACCTGGGGTTCATCTACGTGGACACCGGGGCCATCTACCGCACCGTGGGGTGCTATGTCCTCCGGCAGGGGGTCCGCCCCAGCGACGCCCAGGCCGTGGAGGCCCTCCTGCCCGACATCGAGATCCGCATGGGCTACGGGGACGACGGCCTCCAGCGCATGTATCTCAACGGCGAGGACGTCACCGAGGCCATCCGCACGCCGGAGGTCTCCATGTGCACATCCAAGGTGGCGGCCATTCCCGCGGTGCGCGCCTTCCTGCTGGAGATGCAGCGGGAGATCGCCCAGGAGCAGAGCGTCATCATGGACGGCCGGGACATCGGCACCGTGGTCCTGCCGGACGCGGACGTGAAGATCTTCCTCACCGCCAGCGCAGAGGAGCGGGCCAAGCGCCGCTACCGGGAGCTCCGGGAGCAGGGGGAGCACAAGGACTTCGGCGTGCTGCTGGTGGAGATCGAGGAGCGGGACTACAACGACTCCCACCGGGCCATCGCCCCCATGCGTCCGGCGGAGGGGGCGGTGCTGCTGGACACCACGGACCTGGACTTCGAGCAGAGCTGCCGCAGCCTCCGGGAGATCATCCAGGAGCACATGGGCCTATGACGGATTTTTACCGCCTGGTCTACACCATCCTCGCCCCCTTCATCCGCTTCTTCTTCCCCCGGAGGGTGGTAGGGCTGGAGAACCTGCCGGAGGGCGGGGCCATCCTCTGCCCCAACCACGCCAGTTTCTGGGACCCCTTTGTGGTGGCAATGGCCCTGCCGGTGGACTCCCGGCTGACGGTGATGGCCAAGGATGAGCTCTTCCACTACCCCGTGGTGGGGTGGTTCCTGCGAAAGGTGGGGGCCTTTCCGGTGAAGCGGGGGGGCTCGGACCTTGCGGCCATGAAGACCGCCCTGCGGGCCCTGGGGGACGGCAGCCGCCTCCTCATCTTCCCCGAGGGCACCCGGGTGGAGGAGCAGGGGGAGGCGGAGGCCAAGGGCGGCGCGGCGGTCCTCTCCACCCGCACCAAGACCCCCATGATCCCCGTCTGGTGCGGGCCCAAGCACAAGCTCTTCCGGCGCACCACCGTGGTCTTCGGCGCGCCCTACACCCCCCAGGTGGCAGGCCGCCGGGCCACGTCGGAGGAGAGCCGTCAGGCGTCGGAGGAGATTCTGCATCGCATCTACGCCCTCAGCGAGGTGGACGGATGGAAGTGATCGCGGCCAAGAGCGCCGGGTTCTGCTTCGGCGTGGCCCGGGCGGTGCGCATGGCGGAGGAGCTCGCCGCCTCGGCGCAGTGCCCCCGGATGCTGGGGGACCTCATCCACAACCGCCGCGAGACAGAGCGCCTCGCCGCCCGGGGCCTCACTGTCATCGCCTCCCCGGAGGAGGCGGAGGCCGGGGACGCGGTGCTCCTGCGGGCCCACGGCGTGGGCCGGGAGGTGTACGAGGCCCTTGCCGTCCGGGGGGCCCAGGTTTTGGACGCCACCTGCCCCAAGGTCCGCCGGGTTCAGCGCCTCGTCCGGGAGGCCCAGGCGGAGGGGCGGCAGAGCGTGATGATCGGCGATCCCGCCCACTCCGAGGTCCGGGGCGTGGGGGGATGGTGTCACAATCTTTTGGTATTTTCAGGGCCGGAGGAAGCCCTTTCCTGGGCGGAAAACGCTGAAAATGCTATAAATTTGCCGATTACCGTGGTTTCCCAGACCACCCTCCGGCGAGAAATTTGGGAAAGTTCTTTAAAAATTCTAAAAAAACAGTGTACAAACGTAAAAATTTTTGATACAATATGTGACGCTACGCATACCCGTCAATCGGAAGCGGCCCAAATCGCTGCCACGGTGGACGCTATGGTGGTGGTTGGTGATCCCAAAAGCGCCAATACGAAGCATCTGACAGAGATCTGCCGCTCCCGGTGCCCCCGCGTATTCCAGGTGGAGGACGCCGGGGGGGTACCGGACCTGACCGGGTGCGCTCGCGTTGGCTTGACAGCGGGGGCCTCCACGCCTGCGAGCATCATAAAGGAGGTCATAAAGACGATGAGCGAAGAAAAAATTCAGGGCGAGGGCATGGAAAATTTTGCCGAAATGGTTGAGCAGTACACTCAAACTTTAAATACAGGAGATAAGGTAACCGGCGTGGTCACCGCCATTACCCCCACAGAAGTCCACGTGGACCTGGGCTGTAAGCAGGCCGGCTACATTCCTGTGGACCAGCTGACCGACGATCCCACCGTCAAGCCCGAGGATGTGGTGAAGGTCGGCGACGAGGTGGAGCTGTTCGTCATCCGCGTCAACGATGTGGAGGGCTACGCCACCCTCTCCAAGAAGAAGGTGGACGCCAACAAGGCGTGGGAGGTCATTGAGGCCGCCTGCGAGAGCAAGGACGTGCTGGAGGGCATCGTCACCGAGGAGAACAAGGGCGGCGTGGTCGTGTCCGTCAACGGAGCCCGGGTGTTCGTGCCCGCCTCCCAGTCCGGCCTGCCCCGCGACGCCGCCATGACCGAACTGGTCAAGCAGCGCGTGAAGCTGCGCATCACCGAGGTCAACCGGGCCCGCCGCCGGGTGGTGGGCTCCATCAAGGTCGTCCAGCAGGAGGTCCGCGCCGCCGCTGCTGCGGAGGTCTGGGCCAATATCGAGGTGGGCAAGCGCTACACCGGCACCGTCAAGAGCATGACCAGCTACGGCGTGTTCGTGGACATCGGCGGCGTGGACGGGATGGTACATATCTCCGATCTGAGCTGGAGCCGCATCAAGCACCCCTCCGAAGCCGTGGCCATCGGCGAGACGCTGGAGGTGTATGTCATCTCCTTCGACGCCGACAAGCGGAAGATCTCCCTGGGCGTGAAGGACCGGGACACCAACCCCTGGCAGGTCTTCATGGACACCTACCAGGTGGGCGACACGGCCAAGGTGCGGATCGTGAAGCTGATGACCTTCGGTGCCTTTGCGGAGGTGGTCCCCGGCGTGGACGGCCTCATCCACATCTCCCAGATCGCCGACCGGCGCATCGAGAAGCCCGGCGACGTGCTCTCCGAGGGCGAGATTGTGGAGGCGAAGATCACCGCCGTGGACGAGGAGAAGAAGAAGATTTCCCTGTCCATGCGGGCCCTGCTCGCCCCCGCCCCCGCGGAGGCTGATGAGGAGTAATTCCATACCGTTTCCTGAAGGACAGGCAGTCGGAGAAGGACTGCCTGTCCTTTTTCGCCGCCTGCGCCAAAGGGGATTTCCCCAAAATCTGTCAGCCCCCCTTGCAAGAGCGGGGAATGTACGGTATAATAAGACGATATTCTGAAACCACCAACCCTGCGGAGGGAGTTCTGATATGGGAAATCGGACAACACGGTTTTTGACGGTCAGCCTCGTGCTGGTATCGGTGTTCTGCGTCGTCGTCTTCAGCATCCAGGCGGCCTGGAACAGCGCCGTGGGCGCGGAGGCTATCACGGATATCGGCGTGATCTATATGTCGGGCATGAGTGAGCAGATCGCCACCCACTTCGGCACCACCATCGAACTGCGGCTCAGTCAGGTGGGGGCCTTGGCGGACAGCGTACTGCCGGGGCGCGGCGGCTCCGACAGCGCCGCCGTGCGGGTAGCTTTGACCCACAGCGCCCGGTCCCGGGGCTTCTCCTGCCTCGCCTTCTGCACCCAGGAGGGGGAGTTCGACGTGATCTACGGCCCCGCCTTCACCTCCGGCATGGCGGAGCCCTTCATCAGCTCCCTGCGCCGGGGGGAGCAGAAAATCAGCGCGGGGTGGAGCGCCTCCGGCGTTCCGATGGTCCTTATGGGCGTCCCGGCGGCCTACCCCCTGGACGGCGGCACCAAGAGCGTGGCCCTGGTGGCGGGCCTCCCCACCAGCTACCTGGTGGACACCCTCTCCCTCAACGTGGAAAGCACCACGCTGGACTACACCATCATCCGCCGGGACGGGAGCTTCATCGTCCCCGGCCACATGGAGGGCAGTGACAACTTCTTCGACCGGGCCCAGGAGCGCTACGACCGGGCGGGGGGCCGGGAGACGGGGCAGTTCATCCGCGAGCTCCAGGCGGCCATGGACGCGGGCCGGGACTGCACCAGCGTCATTGAGATGGACGGGGCGCGCTGGAACCTCTACGGCACGGACCTGCCCAACTCCGAGTGGTACCTGCTCCTCTACATGTCCTACGGCATCCTGGACGAGACGGTGGCGGGCCTGGGGCGGCGCTGGACCGCCGTGGCCCTGGGGGGCTGCGCGCTGATATTGGGGGCCTTGGCACTGGTGTTTGTGGGGTATTTCCGCCTGACCCGGCGGCAGATCATGGAGCTGGACGAGGCCCGGCGCACCGCCGACAGCGCCTGGCACACCGCCGAGCGGGCCAGCCGGGCGAAAAGCGAGTTCCTCTCCAACATGTCCCACGACATCCGCACCCCCATGAACGGCATCATGGGCATGACCACCCTCGCCATCGCCAGCCTGGACAACACGCCCCAGGTGCGCTCCTGCCTCAAGAAGATCAGCGTCTCCAGCCGCCACCTGCTGGGGCTCATCAACGACATGCTGGACATGTCCAAGATCGAGAGCGGGGACTGGAGCCTGAAGCTGGAGGCGGTCTCCCTCCGGGAGATCATCACCAACGCCATGATGATCACCCAGCCCCAGGTCCGGGAGAGAGACCAGGACTTCCGGGTTTACACCGGAAACGTCAGCGTGGAGAACGTGCTGGGGGACCCGGTGCGCCTGACCCAGGTCCTGCTGAACCTCCTGGGCAATGCGGTGAAGTTCACCCCCTCCGGCGGGTCCATCCGGATGGAGCTGACCGAGGAGCCCTCCCCCAGGGGCCCCGCCTTCATCCGGGTGCGCCTGACGGTGCGGGACACCGGCGTGGGCATGTCGGCGGACTTCCAAAAGCGCATCTTCGACGCCTTCGCCCGGGAGGACAGCGCCCGGGTGCAGAAGGCCCAGGGCGCGGGGCTGGGATTGACCATCACCAAGTATATTGTCGACGCCATGGGCGGCGATATCGAGGTGGAGAGCGCCCCGGGGCAGGGGAGCCTCTTCCGGGTGACGCTGGACCTGGAGAAGGCCCGCGGCCAGGAGCCGGATATGCGCCTGAGTGAGCGTGAGGTGCTTTTGGCGGACGGCGACGAGGCGGTCTGGCAGTCCGCGGAGGGGATGCTGGAGTCCATCGGCCTCCGGCCCGGCTGGGTCCGGAGCGGAGCGCAGGCCCTGGAGGCGGTCCGCGCCGCCCGGGAGCGGGGGATATGCCCCGTGGTCCTGCTGGACTGGGGCCTGGAGGACCCAGGGTGCCTGGAGACTGCCCGGGCCATCCGCCGCCTGGATGCGGAGGCGCCGGTGCTGGTGCTCTTCAACGGCGACTGGGGGGAGGTGGAATCCCAGGCCCGCGCCGCGGGCATCAGCGGCTGTGTGGCAAAGCCCCTCTTCCGCTCCAGCCTGTACTGCGGCCTGCGCCGGTATGCCCAGGAGGACACCTACCCCGTGCCGGAGCTGGAGCGGGAGCCCCTGATGCGCTTTCCCGGGCGGCGGGTACTCCTCGCGGAGGACAATGAGCTCAATTGGGAGATCGCAAGCGAGCTTCTTGCGGAGCTGGAGCTGGAGGCGGAGTGGGCCCAGGACGGGGCGGTGTGTGTGGAGAAGTTTCGCGCCTCGCCCCCGGGGTGGTACGACGCCATCCTCATGGACCTGCGGATGCCGGAGATGACAGGGTTCGAGGCCGCCCGGGCCATCCGGGGGCAGGACCGCGCGGACGCGCGCACCGTGCCCATTATTGCCATCAGCGCCGACGCCTTCCACGACGACATCCAGCGCTGTCTGGACTGCGGCATGAACGCCCACACCCCTAAGCCCATCGATATCCAGGAGGTGGCGGTCCTGCTGGACCGGTTTTTCCGCGAAGGGGAGCGGTAGGGCTGCGGGCCCCGATAGGGCGTCAGGGTCCGCGAACCCCTGGGGGGGAAATACCAAATTTCTCAATAGGGAGGAATTTTTGTGAAAAGAGCCTTTGCTTTGACGCTGGTCCTGCTCCTGACCCTGACCGCCTGCGGTGTTGCGCCCGCGGGCCCCCCGGAGCCTCCGGCGGAGGACCCGGCGGAGCCGGTGGAGATCAAGCTCTGGACCTACCCGGTGGGGGAGTGGGGGAACCCAACGGCCATCTCCGGCCTGGTCTCCGGCTTCCAGCGGGCCAACCCGGACATCCGCCTGACGGTGGAGCACCTGGACTACGACACCGGGGATGCGCGGGTGGAGGAGGCCGTCGCCTCCGGCACGCTGCCGGACCTGGTGCTGGAGAGCCCGGAGCGGCTCCTCTCGGACTGGGGGGAGCGGGGGCTCATGGCGGACCTGGGAGACCTCTGGGAGACGGAGCAGGCCGGGGCGGTCTATGACGCCGTCCGCGCTGCCTGCCGCCGGGGGGACGGGACCTACTGTGTCTACCCCATCTGCATGAGCACCCACTGCATGGCCATCAACTACGACCTGTTCCAGGCGGCGGGGGCCCTGCAATACCTGGACGAGGAAAAGCGCACCTGGAGCACCGAGGGCTTTATCCAGGCCGTGGAGGCCCTGCGCGCCTACGGGCAGGAGCAGGCGGCGGCGGTCTACTGCGGCGGGCAGGGGGGCGACCAGGGGACGAGGGCCTTGGTGACAAACCTCTGCGGCGGGTCCTTCACCGACCCGGAGCACACCCGCTACACCGTGGACAGTCCCGAGAACATCCGCGCCCTGGAGCTCCTGCGGGACTTGGAGGGCGTGGACTTCGACCCCGCGCTCCAGGGCGCCGGGGAGATCGAGCGCTTCTGTAAGGGGGAGCTGGCCATGGCCTTCTGCTGGAACGGCTCGCTGGAGGTGGTCCACACGGTGAAGAATCCGGACCTGGACTTCCGCATCCTCGCCATGACCTTCCCCACGGAGACGGGGGAGCCCCGGCTCCAGTCCGGTATCTGGGGCTTCGGGGTCTTTGACAGCGGCGACGAGGCGCGTATTGCGGCGGCCAAGGCGTTCATCCGCTACGTGGCCGGGGACGACGCCCGCTATACCCAGGCGGTGCAGATCGCCAACTTCTGGCCCGTGCGGGACATGCCGGGCATCTACGACAACGACCCGCTCATGAGCGCTTACAGCGCCTTCATCCCATACGCGGACGACTACTGCCAGGTGACGCCAAACTGGGTAGCGGCCCGGGGGGCCTGGTGGAAGATGCTCCAGCGGGTAGGGGCGGGGGAGGACGTCTCCGCGGCGGTGCAGGCGTTCTCCCGGGAGGTCAGCGGCGGCTGAGGGCGGAGGAAAAGGGCCTCTCAACCACGGGAAACCTTTCGGAAAAAGCTGCACGGCGGGTCCCGCAGGTCCTCGACGGCGCATTGACAAACCCTCCCAAATCTTGTATAATATGACCTCAAACCGGCAAAACAAACAAGAAAGGAAGATCAGATTTGAACTGGAGAAAACGACTGACGGCGGCTCTTCTGAGCCTTGCCATGGCGCTCTCCCTCTTCGCCCCGTGGCCGCAGACGGCCCGTGCGGCGGGGACGGGGGCCGCGGGCTCTATCGGCCTGACCGTCCGCTTTGACCTGCCCCAGACCCGCGCGGCGGTGGAAGGGCGCGGCGTCAAGCTGACCCTCACGCGGGGCACGGAGCGGCTGGAGCTCCCCCTTGCCGCAGGCACGGCGGTACGCAACGACTTCCAGGCCCCGGTGTCTGTGAAGGCGAAGAACATCGACGGCGTGGAGATGACCACCGAGGCCCGGCTGGGGTACTACCAGGCGGAGGTCTCCGGCTTGGCCCAGGGGACTTACCGGCTGGAGGTGACCGGCACGGGCTACGTGCCCTACTCCGCTGACGTCACCCTGGACAGCTACTCCCGCCACGTCATCACCGGCACCGGGGACGGCACCTTCGCCCTGGGCGACGTCAACGGCGACGGCGTTCTGGACGAGCAGGACCTTACATATCTGGAGGCCCGCCTGGGCGGCGCGCCGGAGGGCTGCGACCTCAACGGCGACGGCGCGGTGGATGTGACGGACCTCGCCTATGTCAACTACATTCTGAATGAGCACGGCTCGGCGCAGGTCCTGGAGACCGGGGCCATCACCGTCCCCGTGGTGGAGACGGCGGGCCTCATCTTCCACTCCGGCACTGCGCAGCAGCTCTTTACCGGCACGGAATCCGTCACCATTGCGCCCGCAGCGGCGGGGGACGATCTGGTGCTCCCCATCGAACTGCCTGCGGCGGTGGAGATGGAGCGCATCGAGATCACCTGCCCGGACGGCATGGGAGCCCTGGAGACCGGCGCTGCCACGGTGGAGACGGAGGACGGGCGCACGTTTGACGTCCCCTTTGACATCAGCACCCCCGCCGGGGTCTACGCCATCGGCCCCACCGCCGGGGAGCGGGTGGTGACCATCGACCTGGGCCGCCGGGTGGCGGTGAAGAAGGTCACCATCCATGTGACCCGTGTGGCCGGGCAGGCCGGCGCCAAGCCGGAGTATGCCACAGTGACCCAGATCGAATTCCTCAAGGACATCGTGCCGGAGAACCCCAAGACGGACGACCAGGTGATGAACCTCTCCGCCAAGGCGGGGGACGGCATGGTGGAACTCGCCTGGAGCGCGGTGCGCAACGTCACCGGCTACGAGGTGGCCTACGGCGAAAGCGCGGATCACCTGGACCGGACCCTGCCGGTGGTGAGCAACAAGGCGTCTGTCACGGGGCTGGAGAATCTGACCACCTACTATTTCCAGGTAACAGCCACCAACGGCGCTTGGCGCGGCAGGCCGTCGGCCATTGTCTCCGCCATGCCCGAGGCCGCCAAGGTGCCCGGCGCACCCTCCAACATCGGGGTGGTGCCCATGGACGGGGCACTGCGCCTGAGCTGGGGCAAGACCAAGGACGCCACGTTCTATCAGGCGTTCTACCGCGTGGCCGGGGAGACGGAGTTCACCCAGTTCGGCGGCGACTTGAGCGCGACCAGCACCACCATCACGGGCCTGACCAACGGCACGGAATATGAGCTCGCCGTGAAGGCCGGGAACAGCAAGGGCGTGGGTCCCTTCTCCGCCATCGCCACCGATACGCCGGAGCGGGAGGACCTGACGATGCCGGAGCTGCCTGCGGATGGACGGATCGACAGCAGTATGGTGGAGTCCATCGTGCTGAAAGACCCGAGTAATGTCGACAGGAAGTTGTGTCCCAACTTTGTCACAGACCACCTCATCGACAATGACGCTTCCACATACTGGATCGCTGAGAGCTGGAATAAAAACAGCCATATCACTTATACATTTAGCGAACCTGCGGATATGAACTATGTGATCTTGGTTCCATATCTGGGGGATAACCATAAGTATGCGCTGAATACCTATAGGATCGATGCTGTAGACGAAAATGGCGTCCAGATACTCGAAGAGACTCTATATGCAGCTCCACGGATGACGGATAAAAATTATCTGATCCTGCCCTTTGACGCGGTGAAAGGTGTCAAGAGCCTGACAGTACAGCTCAACGAGCGGGAGGGGAACGGTTTCCGAGTGAGCGCATCGGAGATGGCTTTCTACAAGAGCGACAGCCTGCCGGACGATATCCTCGCCCTCTTCACAGATGAGACCTTGACCGAAATAAGGACCGGCGTGAGCGAAGGAGACATCACCGCGTTGGAGGAACGTTTGACGGAAAAAGAGAGCTTCTTCCTGGATGTTGACCTTCTGAGACAGGAACTTGAGCTAGCAAAAAAGCTCTTGGCAGACCCCAGCGCTCTGGGGCTCGTGAAGAACGATTTCCAGAGCCGCAGCGGCAGAGCGGACAGCACATACGGTCAGAGCGCAAGCGACCTCCAGCCTCTGGGCATCTCCGCCAAGGCCGGAGCGACAGTGGCCATCTATGCCCAGCTTCCTGAAGGGGAGACAGTCTCCATCGTCCCCACTCAGTACTACGGAGAATCCGGCATCTGGAGAGGGACCTCCGTTCAGCTGCGGAACGGGCGCAACTATATCGACATTCCCAAGATCGGGAGCTTGACCGATCCCCGGGGCGGCCCGCTCTACGTGACCTACTCCGGCGAGCATCCGGAGCAGATCAAACTCCATGTGCTCCCCAACGAGAAAGCAGCCATCATCCCCGTCCTGGAGCTCTCCAACTGGTACAGCACGGACGGAGTTGCCCGGCGTGCCGCCATCAGCGCCTACGTGACGGCGCTGGAGGCCCACGTGGCAAAGAATGGGACGAATCCCGAGACCAACGTCTTCAACACCACGGAGATTTCCACGCCCAGCGTCCTGCTGAGCCTGCCCGCAAACAAGATTCTGGACGGGCTTGGTACCGATAACAAGGTTGAGACCATGTACCAGAACATCCTCGCCTGGGAGGAGACCCTGTTCGTTGCCAACAAGGTCCAGGGGATCATCGATTCTACTGCCAAGTTCGACGGCTACCGGTACCCCATGCAGACCCGTCAGAACATCCGCTATATGCGCATGTTCGCCGGAGCGTTCATGTACGCCGCCGGGAACCATGTCGGCATCGGCTACGGCTCCGCAAGCGCATTGGCGCAGGGCAGGCCCACGAGCAAAGAAAACCCGATGCTCTTCGGCTGGGGCATTGCCCACGAGATCGGCCACAACATGGACAAATTGGGCAAGGCGGAGATTACCAACAATATCTACTCTCTGGCCATCCAGGCCTGGGACGGCGGCGGCATGACCAAGAATACCACCCGTCTGACGAACAGCGGCATCTGGCAGAAGATCTTCGACAAGGTGTCCGTAGGCCGTCCGGGCGCGGCGGGGAACGTCTTCGTTCAGCTGGGCATGTACTGGCAGCTGCACTTGGCCTATGATGACAAGGATAATCCGCTGGAGTTCTTTAACAGCTTCTTCAAGGCTTGGAAGGACAAAACTGTCTGCTCCAATTTCTCCGGTGACGACCGTTTTGCCGTTATCGCCGCACAGACAGCGGGGCACAATCTCAACCCGTTCTTTGAGCGCTGGGGGCTGACCCTGAGCGGTGAGGCGAAAGCAGAGATTCAAAAGCTAGCGGAGGAGCCCCGGGCCATCTGGTACCTCAACGATGAGAGCTGGATCAGCGGGGGAGACGGGACCGGAACCACCACAACAGTTGATGCTAAGGTTGACGACAGTAAGGTCACGCTTACCATCAACAACGATGCTTCCGGTACGATTCAAGGCTATGAGGTTCGCCGCAACGGTACGCCCATCGGTTTCACTACCACGAATACCTATGTCGACGACTTGGGCGCGGCCAACAACCTGACGTACAGGTATTCGGTGGTTCCGGTAGACAAGTCGGGGTACACGGGCGCAGAGGCCACAGCGCAGGAACTCAGAGTAGCCTATGACAAGACCATCGGCGAAGACCTTTACGAGATGTCGAGAGAGGGAACCACGGTCAAATTCACCATGAATGGCGGCGAAGAGGTAAAGGTGCCTGTCACCGGCATCAAGGTGATGGGCAGCACGGATAGCACGAATCCCGGTATCACCATCGATGGGAAGGCAGTCAACGCGACCCCTGCTCCCGACAACCCCGGAGTGTGGTATTTTACCAAACCCGGCGCGGCGTCCGGCGACACCCGCATCTGGACTTATGATGCAAAGACCGTGACAATCACCGGCGTCCCTGAAGGTGCAGTTGTGACGCTCCTCGACTACCCCGGCGACCGTGTGGACTTCTACGACGCGAAGAACGTCACCGCCGGTAAGCTTGCAGAGGACTACTCATATGTGGACAGCGATGGAAAAACCCAGACCATTCCAAAGGGGACCGTTGTCGTTATGGGTACCTACCGCGGCGCCCCGGTGTATACCCTCATACAGATTGAGGCCCGCTATGACATCTCCGGCGAGGCGGTGACGGATGCAACGGAGCTGCAACCGCGCTGTATGAACGGTTTCACCCTGCTCTTTGCTGAGATTCCGGGAGATGGGGAGGTCAGCGACATCAGCGACGGTATCTTCATGTTTGTCCCTGACTGGGCTGAGGAGAACAAGCTGAACAAGGAGGCCGGTTGGAGCTCGAAGGACCCCCTGACGGATAAGGAGACAGACAGGACCCTTTACCCCACCGAGATTCGCGCAGTCCTCAACCGGACGGACAAGCCGGAAAGTGCTGACAGCCACCGCACGACCAGTGAGACTTTGTGGATCAGCTTCCCTCATGCGGAGGCTCTCACGGATATCCGGCTGACCAGCAGCGCCAACTAAGGAGGAATCGATGAAAACGACGAAAAAAGTACTGTCCCTGCTCCTTGCGGTGGTGCTGACGCTGATGCTGTCAGTCCCGGCCCTCGCGGCGGGTGAGCCGAAGCTGGACGTCACCGCCGACGCCTCCGGCGTGCGTCTGACGGTCAGCGGCCTTGCCTCGGACTGTCAGGGCCTCCAGTTCACCATGCGGCTGGACCGCGCCGCAAGCGAGGTGGACCTCACCTTCAGCGCCGCCCTGGACGAACCGGGCATCCGCACCGCAAAAAGCTCCAGCGGCACGGCAATGACGGTCTACATCGCCTCCAAGAGCGCCGCCCTGGGCGAGGGCGGGAGCCTGGACCTGGGCGCGCTCAGCGCCCTTGCGGCGGGGGGCGCCCTCACCAGCGCCGCCGTGTCCTCCGTCTCCGGCTGGAAGCTCCTGCGCTCAGGAGACTTTACGGAGGAGACCTTTGGGCCGTCCCCCTCTACGCCGCCTGTGAATCCCCCCGACTGGTGGCCGGGTCCCGGTTCAGATGAGAGCAGCGGCGGCAGTACGGCCCCCGCGCCCACCCGGTACCGGGTGGAGGCGGCCTCGGGCATCACGGGCGGCAAGATCCAGCTGAGCGCCTCCCAGGCGGCGGCGGGGGACCAGGTGACGGTCACCGCCCTGCCGGATACCGGCTATGTGGTGGACCGGGTCACCGCCTCCGGCGGCGGCAGAGACCTTGTCCTGACCGATCTGGGCGGCAACCGCTACAGCTTTGCCATGCCCAACGCCAATGTGACCGTCCAGGCGCTCTTCGCCGTCCTGCCGGAGGATAAGCCGGTCCAGCCCCAGCCCCCGGCGGCAGAACTGCCCTTCGTGGACGTGGCCCCGGACGCCTGGTACCGGGAGGCGGTGGAGTACGTCTACCGCATGGGGCTCATGAACGGCATGAGCGCGACGGCTTTTGTGCCCAACGGAACCACTACCCGGGCCCAGATCGTGACCATCCTCCACCGGCTGGAGGGCACTCCCGCCGCCTCCGGCGCGGGCTTTACCGACGTACCGGCGGGGCAGTGGTACGCCCCGGCCATCAACTGGGCCGCCTCCAACGCCATTGTGGACGGCTACGGCGGCGGGAAGTTCGGCCCTGACGACCAGATCACCCGGGAGCAGATGGCCGCTATCCTGTACCGCTACGCCCAGTACAAGGGCTACAGCACCAGCGCCCTGGGGGACCTCTCCCTGTTCTCCGACGGAGATCAGGTCTCCGGCTGGGCCCGGGGCCCCATGGTCTGGGCCAACGGGAGCGGCCTCATCAACGGCAAGAGCGGCGGCATCCTGGACCCCCAGGGCCACGCCACCCGTGCGGAGGCGGCCGCTATCCTCATGCGCTTCTGCGAAAATCTGGCCCGGTAAGCATACCTGAAACAGCGGACCCGGTATCCGGTGAGCGGATGCCGGGTCCGTCAGCTTTACCAGGGAAATGGGGCCTGATTTGTAGAAGGTGTTCTATTCCTATCCGGCCCGGTTTGTGATATACTGTGTTAAGAAAGCGCCAAGAGGAGAGGGAAGGAGAATCATCTGTGCCCAATTTCACCAAAAAAGCCATCAAAGAGACCTTCATCAAGCTCCTGGATGAGCGGCCGCTGAACCAGATCACGGTGAAGGACATCGTGGAGGACTGCGGCATCAACCGCAACTCGTTCTACTACCACTACGCCGACCTGCCCGCGCTCCTGGAGGAGGTGGTGGCGGAGGACCTGAAGGAGATCATGGAGAGCCACCCCACCGTCGCCTCCCTGGAGGAGGGCTTCGACACGGTGGTGGAGTCCATCCTGCGCCGGAAGCGGGCGGTGCTCCACATCTACAACTCCCTGAGCCGGGACGTGTTCCAGCGCTACCTCATGGATGTCTGCCAATACGTGGTGGCCGCCTATGTGGGCTCCGCCCTGGAGGGCCGGGAGATGAGCGGGGAGGACAAGGCTGTCTTCATCCGCTACCACAAGTGCGCCTGCTTCGGCGCTGTCATAGACTGGCTGAGCGGGGGGATGAAGGACGACATCACCGCTTTCTTCCGCCGGATATACCAGCTGAAGCTGGGCTGGGAGCCGGTGGAGCGGGAGCAGAATTAGGCACTTCGCCCCCGGTGCCCAAAATTTGGCTGGTTTGGTCCCTGTGTCTGATTTTCGGACACGGGGACTTTTTCTGTCCATTTTCAAAGTCCGCCGGACCTGCTATACTTCAGGCAGTCACAAAGGACCGGCCTTTACGAGGCCGGGACGGAAAACGGGAGGAGGTGTAGTTATGAAAATGCGGTGCGTGACCCCCATGTGGATCGCCAAAGTGGGATATATCGTGATGTCGCTGGTCTTCTGCGGCGTGGGAGCGGCGTTCATCCTCCGTCCGGAGCCGTCCATGGCGGTGATCGGCCGGGCGCTGGGCATTGCGCTGGTGGTGTTCGGCGGAGTAAAGCTGGTGGGCTACTTCTCCGGGGACCTGTTCCGCCTGGCCTTCCAGTACGACCTGGCGTTCGGCATCCTGCTCATCGCCCTGGGGGCGGTGATCCTGCTGAAGCCGGAGGGCGCTCTGGACTTCATCTTCGCGGCGCTGGGCATTGCGATCTTCTCCGACGGCCTGTTCAAGGTGCAGATCGCTCTGGACTCGAAGCGGTTCGGCATCCGGAGCTGGTGGCTCATCGCGGCCCTGGCGCTGGTGACGGGGGCCATCGGATTGGCCCTGGTGTTCCGCCCCTGGGAGAGCGGCGTATTGCTGACAGAGCTCCTGGGCGCGTCCCTCCTGTGCGAGGGGGTGCTGAGCCTGTGCGTGGCGCTGAGCACGGTGAAGATCGTGCGGCACCAGTTGGACGAGAGCGAAGCGTAACCTGCGGGTCCAGGCAACAGCTGTCCGAAGGACAGCCAAGCTCAAGCTGGCGAAGCCAGCGCAGAGGGCTCAGCCCCTGGTGGGTCCAGGGCAAAGCCCTGGCGGGTTTGGGCAGAGCCCAACACTCTAATCGTACAAAACCAAATAAGAAAGGAAGCATAGAAACCATGCGATTTTCCAAAGCGGTGGTAAAGTGCCGCGTACCGATCCTGATTTTGACCCTGCTTCTGATGATCCCGGCGGTGCTGGGGATGGCGGGGACCCGGATCAACTATGACATGCTGGACTATCTGCCGGAGGACATGGACACGGTAGCCGGGCAGAACGAGCTCCTGGAGGAGTTCAACAAGGGGGCGTTCTCCCTTCTGATCCTGGAGGACCTGCCGGAGAAAGAGGCAGCGGCCCTGAAGGCCAAGGTAGAGCGGGTGGACCATGTGGAGACGGTGCTGTGGTACGACTCTCTGATGGACCTGAGCGTCCCCATGGAGCTCCTGCCGGAGAAGCTGTACCAGGCGTTCAACACGGAGAACGCCACGATGATGGCCGTATTCTTCGACACCTCCACGTCCTCGGACCTGACCATGGACGCAATCCGTGAGATCCGGGCCCTGGCGGGGGAGCAGTGCTTCGTCTCGGGCATGAGCGCCCTGGTGACGGACCTGAAGGACCTGTGCGAGAGGGAGGAGCCCATCTACGTGGGCATCGCGGTGGCGCTGGCCTGCGGGGCGATGCTGCTGCTGCTGGACAGCTGGCTGGTACCCTTCGTGTTCCTGGCAAGCATCGGGATGATGATATTGCTGAACCTGGGCACCAACTACTTCCTGGGCGAAATCTCCTACATCACCAAGGCCCTCTCCGCAGTCCTGCAATTGGCGGTGACCATGGACTACTCCATCTTCCTCTGGAACAGCTACAATGAACAGCGGGGCCTCCACGCAGACAACAAGGAGGCCATGGCCCAAGCCATCCGGGAGACCTTGGCGAGCGTGGTGGGGAGCTCCATCACCACGGTAGCGGGCTTCATCGCGCTGTGCTTCATGTCCTTCACCATGGGCCGGGACCTGGGGCTGGTCATGGCCAAGGGCGTGCTCCTGGGGGTGCTGGGCTGTGTGACGGTCCTGCCCGCGCTGATCTTAGTGTTCGACAAGCCCCTGCAAAGGACCCGGCACCGCTCCCTCATCCCCAGCACGGGCGGGCTGAGCCGGGGCGTGGTGAAGATCTTCCCCGTGATCCTGGTCCTCTTCGTCCTGGTCATCCCCCCGGCCTTCCTGGGGTACGAGAAGACCAACGGCGAGGTCTACTACGACATGGGCCAATGCCTGCCGGAGGACATGGCGTACGTCATCGCCAACGAGAAGTTATCTGACGAGTTCGGCATCGCCTCCACCCACATGATCCTGGTGGACGCGAAGCTCCCGGCCAAGACGGTCAACGCCATGATCCGGGAGATGGAGCAGGTGGAGGGCGTGCAGTACGTCCTGGGCCTGGAGAGCGTGGCGGGCCCCCGCATCCCGGCGGAATTCCTGCCGGAGGAGGTCACGGGGGCGCTGAGGAGCGGCAAGTGGGAGCTCCTGCTCATCAACTCGGAGTACAAGGTGGCCAGCGACAGCGTCAACGTCCAGGTGGACCGGCTCAACGCCATCCTCAAGCGCTATGACCCCGCGGGCCTCCTCATCGGCGAGGCCCCCTGCATGAAGGACATGATCGAGACCACGGACCACGACTTCCAGGTGGTCAACGCCGTCTCCATCCTCGCCATTTTCGTTATCATCGCCCTGGTGGAGAAGAGCCTGACCCTGCCCTTTATCCTCATCGCGGTCATCGAGGCGGCCATCTTCGTCAATCTCGGCCTGCCCCACTATTTAGGACAGAGCCTGCCCTTCATCGCCCCCATCTGCATCAGCACCATCCAACTGGGCGCGACGGTGGACTACGCCATCCTCATGACCACCCGCTACAAGGCGGAGCGCGTGGGCGGCAAGGATAAGCGGGAGGCGGTCCACACGGCCCTCGCCACGTCCATCCCCTCCATCATCGTCTCGGGCATGGGCCTTTTCGCCGCCACCTTCGGCGTGGCGCTGTACTCGGAGATCGACATCATCGGCTCCATGTGTATGCTCATGGCCCGGGGCGCGGTCATCAGCATGGTATCCGTCATCTTCGTCCTGCCGGCCCTGCTCCTGCTCTGCGACGGCCTCATCCGGGCCACCACCCTGGGCATGGGAGGACACCACAAACACCACACTCAATCCAATCAGGAGGTACTTGTAAAATGAAACCCACTGCAACGAAAGTGATCGCCGTAAGCCTCAGCGCCATCCTCGCGGCGGGGGACTGGGGAGCCTGCTCAACAGCCGCGCCGCCGGAGACGAGGGCATCCGCCCTGTCGTGACCGCCCCTCTGGCCGTGACCGCCGGGACCACGGGCGTCCCCTTCAAAGATGAGACCGTGTATATCCTCACCGGGGCCGATGGCGCGGTGGAGAAGATCATCGTCAGCGACTGGCTGAGAAATCCCTACGGGAGCGCCAAGCTGCAAGACCGCACCACCCTTCTGGACGTGGAGAACGTCAAGGGGGAGGAGACCTTCACCGCAAGCGGCGGCAAGCTGGTCTGGGACGCCCAGGGCGGTGATATCTACTACCAGGGCACCACGGACAAGGAGCTCCCTGTGGACGTGGCGGTGACGTACCTCCTGGACGGCAGGACCGTCACGCCGGAGGAGCTGGCCGGGAAGAGCGGCCGGGTGACCATCCGCTTCGACTACACCAACCGTCAATTTGAGATGATGGACGTGGGCGGGAAGCAGGAGAAGATCTATGTCCCCTTCGCCATGCTCACCGGGATGGTGCTGGACAACGACCGCTTCACCAACGTGGAGGTCTCCAGCGGCAAGGTCTACAGCGACGGGAACCGTACGGCGGTGATGGGCCTGGCCCTCCCGGGCCTCCAGGAGAGCCTGGACCTGGACGCCGAAAAGCTGGACATCCCGAACTATGTGGAGGTCACGGCGGACGTGGAGAACTTTGAACTCGCCGCCGCCGTCACCGTGGCCGTCAGCGACGTGTTCGCCGACGTGAAGGTGGGTGAGAGCGATTCCCTGGAGGACCTGCAGGGCTCCCTGGACGACCTTACTGATGCCATGGACCAGCTCATGGACGGCTCCTCCGCCCTCTATGACGGCCTGGACACCCTGCTGGAGAAGTCCGGCGAGCTGGTGGACGGCATCGACCGGCTTGCCGCCGGGGCGGAGGCCCTCCGGTCCGGCACCGGGGAGCTGGAGGCCGGGACCAAGCAGCTGCAAGAGGGGGCGAAGACCCTCGGCGCGGGCTTGCAGGCTCTCTCGGAGAAGAGCGATACCCTGAACGCGGGCGCGGAGCAGGTCTTTGACAGCTTGCTTGCCTCCGCCCAGGCCCAGCTCACCGCCGCCGGGGCGCAGGTCCCGGACCTCACCCCGGAGAACTACGGCAAGGTCCTCGACGGCGTCATCGCCGCCATGCCCCAGGGCGGGGAGAAGGTGGAGGCGCTGAAGGCCTCCCTGGACAGCTACAACGCCTTCTATCAGGGCCTGGGGGCCTACACCGCTGGTGTGGACCAGGCCGCCGCCGGGGCCCAGAGCGTGGCAAGCGGCGCGGAGGGCCTGCAGGCGGGTGCCGGAAAGCTCACCGCCGGGGTCTCGGAGCTCAGCAAGGGTGCCGGTGCCCTGAAAGAGGCCGGACCGGCCCTGACCGCCGGGGTCACGGAACTCCGGGACGGCGCGAAGGAGCTCTCCGACGGCCTGGCAGAGTTCAACGAGGAGGGCATCCAGAAGCTGGTGGACGCCGTGGACGGCGACCTCGCGGGCCTTATGGACCGCCTGCGGGCCGTCTCCGACGCGGCCAGGAGCTACAGCTCCTTCGCCGGGATCGACAGCGAGAGCGAGGGACAGGTGAAGTTCGTCTACCGCACCGAGGCCATAGAGGTCCCGGAGGCGTAACAGAACCGGCAAGGCCCGGCGTCCGCACAGGACGCCGGGCCTTGAAGCACGCCGGTCAGGAAAGCATCGGGATCACCAGCGCCGCAAGCATGGAGAACACCAGCAGGCCGATGATGACCCGGGAGACAAGCTTCACCCATTTGGGATTCATGGATTTACCTCCTCTGTCAGAATTTTTTTGATGGCCTTCTCGGCCCTGCTCCTGGGGAGCATCAGCTCATGGCCGCATCCGGCACAGCGCAGTTTGATGTCCATGCCTACGCGCAGGACGGTCCAGACTTTACTGCCGCAGGGGTGGGGCTTTTTCAGCTCCACCTGCTCGCCTAATTTCAGTTCCACGGAAAAGATCACCTCGATCTCTCAACAGTCAAGCTCCACGGCGCATACACTGTTCTATCAAATAAAAAAGATAGGACGGTGTATCGCTTGCGCAGGAACGAATATTTGCCCGAGGGCGCCCTCCCCCTCTCCCAGGAGCGGCTGACCCTGGACCAGCTTCGGGAGGCCATGGACCACCAGACCGTGCTGGAGGGCCTTGCCGTCCGCTGTGACGGGCGGCGGGACCTCTTCGTCCGCTTCGGCGGACACGAGGGGGTGATCCCCCGGCTGGACGCGGTCCATCCCGCCGTCAGCGGCGCGGACCGGGACATCGCGGTCCTCTCCCGGGTGGGGAAGCCCACCTGCTTTACCATCACGGACCTCTCTGTGGACGGCGGCGGCAGGCCCCGTCCGGTCCTCTCCCGCCGCCGGGCCCAGGAGCAGGCCATTGCGTGGCTCCTGGAGCACAGCGCCCCCGGGGATGTGATCCCCGCCCGGGTGACCCATCTGGAGAGCTTCGGGGCCTTTGTGGACCTGGGGTGCGGCTTTACCTCCCTCATCCCGCTGGAGAACATCTCCATGGCCCGGGTGCCCCATCCCGCCGCCCGCTTCCGGGCGGGGCAGGACATCCTGGCGGTGGTCACGGATATCGACCGGGAGAGCTCCCGCTTCTACCTCAGCCACAAGGAGCTTCTGGGCACGTGGCTGGAGAACGCCGCCGCCTTTGCCCCCGGGGACGCGGTGCCGGGCATTGTCCGGGGGGTGCGGGAGTACGGGGTGTTCGTGGAGCTGACCCCCAACCTCTCCGGCCTCACGGACTGGCGGGGGGACCTGATCCCCGGGGACGCGGTCAGCGTCTACATACGATCCATCCGTCCGGAGACCCGGAAGATCAAGCTGCAGGTCATCGAGAACCTGGGCCCCGCCCCGGAAAACCCGCCCCTGCGCTACTTCGTCACCGACGGCAGGGTGGAGAACTGGTCCTATTGAGCGCCCTTGAGCTTCTCCCAGTAGGTCCGGGCGGCCTGCTCGGTCTTGTTGTCCCCGTACTGGTAGTACCGGACCCCCGACAGCTCGTCGGGGAGGTACTGCTGTTTCACCCAGTGGCCGGGGAAGGCGTGGGGGTAGAGGTAGCCCTGCTCCCGCTCCTGCCCGGTGGTGTCGGCGTGGACGTTTTGAAGCTGGCGGGGCACGGAGCCGGTCCTGCCCCGCTTGACGTCCGACCAGGCCGCGCCGATGGCCTCCACCACGGAGTTGGATTTCGGCGCGGTGGCGAGGAGGATGGCCGCCTGGGCCAGGGGGAGCTGGGCCTCCGGCAGTCCCAGCTGCATGGCCGTGTCCACGCAGGCCTTCACGATGGGCACGGCCTGGGGGTAGGCCATGCCGACGTCCTCGCTGGCCGAGCACAGGAGACGCCGGCAGGGGGTGATGAGGTCCCCGGCCTCCAGGAACCGGGCCAGGTAGTGGAGGGCGGCGTCCGGGTCGCTCCCCCGGAGGGACTTCATGAGGGCGGAGGCCATGTCGTACATGGCGTCGCCCCCCCGGTCGTAGCGCATGGCGCTGCGCTGACTGACCTGCTCCGCGTCGGAGAGGGTCATGCGCAGGGTGCCCTCCTCGCTCCGGGCGGTCTCGTAGAGGAGCTCCACCGCGTTCATGGCCTTGCGCACGTCCCCGCCGCAGGCGTGGGCGATGTACCCGGGCACGGCCTCCTCCCAGACGAGGGGCAGGGGGCTCTCCGATTTCACCAGGGACAAGGCCCGCTCCACGGCGGGCAGGACCTCGGCGGCGGTGACGGATTTGAACTCGAACACCGTGCTCCGGCTGAGAAGGGCCGCGTAGACGTAGAAGTAGGGGTTCTCCGTGGTGGAGGCGATAAGGGTGATGGACCCGTTCTCCATGAACTCCAGCAGGGACTGCTGCTGCTTCTTGTTGAAGTACTGGATCTCGTCCAGGTACAGCAGCACGCCGCCGGGGGCCATCAGCGTCCCCACGTCGCCGATGATGTCCTTCACGTCCTGGAGGGAGGCGGTGGTGGCGTTGAGCTTGTAGAGGGTCCGGTGGGTCTTCTGGGCGATGATGTTGGCGATGGTGGTCTTGCCGGTGCCCGAGGGGCCGTAGAAGACCATGTTGGCGTCCGTGCCCTTTTCGATGAACCGGCGCAGGAGGGCGTCGGGGCCCAGCAGGTGCCGCTGTCCCACCACTTCCTCCAGCGTCTTGGGCCGGATGCGGTCCGCCAAGGGGTGATCCATGGGCGTCACTCCTCCTTTTTTCGGCATACCTTCCTTTTTCTTTGTGTACAAAGAAAAAGGAAGCGAAAAAGAAAAACTTTTTGTCCGCAAGGCTTGCGCCTTGCTCCTGTTTTTTATGACAGCTCCATCTCGAATTTGTACTCCGTCAGCACCCGGTCAGAGCCCTTCTTCTGGTAGGGCCGCTCCGACGCCACGTGGCACCCCAGCTTCTTGGCCACGGCGATGGAGGCGTCGTTGCCCTTGAAGATGAGGATGGTGAGCTTCTTCCCGCCGTGGGCCCTGGCGTAGTCCCGCATCCCGCAGGCCATCTCTGTGGCGTAGCCCTTGCGCCACTGGGGCTTGTCCACGCAGTAGGCGATGTCATAGACCCCGTCCTCGGGGATAAAGCTGCACGTGCCGACGCGCTCCCCGGTGGCCTTGTCCTCGGCGATGAGGTAACAGCAGTCCGGGTGCTCCCCCAGGACCTCGATCTCCTTCAGGTACGCCGGGTCGATGGCCTCCATGGGTTCGTCGATGAGGTACTCCCCGGTGTCCGGGCTGTTCCAGATGCCGATGGCGAACATGGCGTCCGCCGGGGTGAAGCCCCGCAGGCGGAGCCGTTCGGTCTCGATGGGTTCGATCTTCATATCAATTTCCTCCTTATTCCACGGCCTATCAGCCATGGGAGCACTTGTCCGCGTCGATGGCCAATGCCACCATGAGGGTACACAGGGCGTTGGCCGGGTCCGGCACGTCGATGACGTAGGTATCGGTCCAGTTGAAGAGCTCCTTGCTGATGGAGGCCACCAGGCCCTGGGAGGGACTGACAACGGTGTAGTCCCACTCGGTCCAGTTCCCCTCGATCTCCCAGTCGCTGCAATCAAAGGTGTAGCGGGGGGTGAAGAGGGTGAACTCCCTTTGCAGGCACCCTAAGTACTCGCCGTAGGCGTAGAGCTCGAATTTCGGCAGGAAGGTCATCACCTTCTCCTGGACCGTGCCGATGTGCTCCCCCCGGGCGTCCAGGATATGGAGGCAGTGGCCCCAGCTGAGTTTGCCCTCCACGGTGAAGAGAGTACTGCCGTCCTCGACATAGATATCGTAACTGTCGAACCAGGAGAATAAGCGCTGTTTGAAGAGCATTTTCATAGTCAAGCACCTCGTTCTTTCGCAAGTGTCCTCTATCATACCACATTTTTTTGCTCTTGCACAGATTTTTTTCTCGAAATTTCCCGAAGACTATGGTATGATAGGGTGGGCTTCGGCCCAGAAGACTTGGAAAGGAAGAAGAACGCTATGAATTTTAAGTATGTGAGGGCGCTCCTCCCGTGCCTTCTGCTCGCCCTGGTACTGCTTGCAGGGTGCACCGGAAAGGCGGACAGCGCCCCGCCGCCGGAGGCAGAACCGGAGGCTCCGGCGGAGCAGGGGGACGCCGCCGCCCTGGGGAAGCTCGCCTCCTTCACGGCGGACACCCTGGACGGCGGGACCTTCACCCAGGATGACATCGCGGCCAAGGACGCCACGGTCATCAATTTCTGGGCCCTCTCCTGTCCGCCCTGCATCGCGGAGCTGCCGGACCTTGCGGCGTACGCCAAGACCCTGCCGGAGAACGTGCAGTTCATCACCGTCTGCCTGGACGCCGGGATCGACATGGAGCACGCCCAGGAGCTCTTAACGGAGGCCGGGTTTGAGGGCGTGACCCTGGTCAGCGGGGACGGGGATCTTGCGGAGCTCTGCGGGAACCTGATGTACACCCCCACCACCCTCTTTGCAGACAGTCAGGGGAACCTGGTGGGGGACGCCGTCATCGGCGTACAGAAGGACCTGAGCGGGACCTACACGGCGGCGGTGAACCGGGTACTGGCGGCAAGCGGAAAGGATGAGATCAGCGTTGGGTGAGAGATGGACCCTGCCGGTGCGCTTTTGCGTACTGGCGGCGGCGCTGGGGCTCACCGCCCTGGGCGCGGCGGGGGGAGAGGCGGCGGAAGTGATGCAAAAGGCGGTGCGGATATGTCTCGAGTGCATCGGCATCGGCTGAGGCGGCAGAGGGCGTTCCAGTTTGCCGCCGCCGCCCTCTTCAACGGCTACGCCCTGGGGTTCCGGAAGGGCCGGATCTTCACCGGGCCCACGAAGGCCCTCTGCGTCCCGGTGCTCAACTGCTACTCCTGCCCCGGGGCCCTGGGGGCCTGCCCCATCGGCGCTCTCCAGACCGTCCTGGGCACCCGCCACCGCGTCCCGTTCTATGTCCTGGGACTGCTGATGCTCTTCGGGGTCGTGCTGGGACGGGCGGTGTGCGGCCTTCTGTGCCCCTTCGGACTGGTCCAGGACCTGCTCTACAAGCTCCCGGTCCCGAAATGGACCGTCCCCCGGCGGCTGGACAGGCCCGCGCGGTATGGGAAGTATGCCGTTTTGGTACTGCTGGTGATTGCGCTCCCGGCCCTGGGGCAGGGCGTGGTGCCGCCCCTCTTCTGCAAGTACCTCTGTCCCGCCGGGACCCTGGAGGGCGGCATCCCCCTCCTGCTCCTGGACAAATCCCTGCGCAAGGCGGCGGGGGCGCTCTTCCAATGGAAGGTGCTGGTGCTGGTGGTGATCCTGGCCCTGGCGGCGGCGGTCCAGCGGCCCTTCTGTAAATACCTCTGCCCCCTGGGGGCCTTCTACGCCCTCTTCAACCGCTTCAGCTTCTACCAGATGGGCCTGGACCAGGACAAGTGCGTCCGCTGCGGGCAGTGTGAGCGGGCCTGCCCTATGGGCGTGGAGGTCACAAAGAACATCAACAGCCCCGAGTGCATCCGGTGCGGCCGGTGCCGGGAGGTCTGCCCTGCGGGTGCGGTCTCCGGCGGCTTCTGCCCCGGCAAGACGGTAAAACATGAACACACGAGGAGGACCAGCGATGGTGACCTATGAGGACCTTCGCAAAAACGCGGAGATCAACACCTACATCACCCGGGCGGACGAGTCCCTCTCCGCCCTGGGCTTCACGGAGCACAGCTTCCCCCATGTCTGCCGGGTGGCGGAGATGGCGGGGGAGACCCTGGGCATTCTGGGATACGGCGCCCACGAGATCGAGCTTGCAAAAATCGCCGCCTATCTCCACGATATCGGCAACCTGGTCAACCGGGTGGACCACTCCCAGAGCGGGGCGGTGATGGCCTTCCGCCTCCTGGACCACATGGACATGGACGCCGCCGACATCGCCACCGTAGTCACCGCCATCGGCAACCACGACGAGGGCACCGGCGTACCCGTGAACGCGGTGGCGGCGGCGCTGATCCTCGCGGACAAGTCCGACGTGCGCCGCAGCCGGGTCCGCAACCGGGACGCCGCCGCCTTTGACATCCACGACCGGGTGAACTACTCCGTGGAGCGCTCCGCCCTACGGGTGGACCCGGCGGAGAAGACCGCCCGCCTGGAGCTGACGGTGGACACCGATTTCGGCTCTGTGATGGACTACTTTGAGATTTTCATGAAGCGGATGGTTCTCTGCCGCCGGGCGGCGGAGCGGCTGGGACTGCGCTTCCAGCTGACGATCAACGGACAGCAGCTGATCTGAAAAACGCGGGACCCCTCCGAACAGAGGGTCCCGCGTTTTTTGCGCAGAAGAACAGAGAAAACGCCTCACATCTGCACGACTTCCTCGTCGGGCTTCCCGCAGGGGGTGATGGAGGTGACGTGGAGGACGGGGCCTTCGCCCTCGTAGGGGTCCCAGTGCTCCACGGCCACCTGGGCGGTGACCTCCACCCAGGCCCGTTCGGGAATCCTGCTCACATCGTACCCGATGCAGGCCAAGGCGAGGAAGGTCATATCCTCGGCACAGCAGACCATGGCGAAGCGCCCGGGGGTGAAGTAGTTCCCGTACTGGGGCGGCTTGCACATGATGGCCCGGTAGACCACGGTCTTCCCGGCGTACATCTCTGGATTGTCCATAATTTCCACATACCAGAGGCCATAGTCCTCGTTGGAGATGCGGATGACCGGCTGCTCCAGGTCGAAGGCGGAGACGGTGCCGTCCATATAGTTCTCGCCGGTGCCGTCCTCCCGCTCCAGGAAGATATCCGCCCGGCGGTTGAGCAGGCGCAGGTTTTTCTGCCGCAGGGAGGTACACAGCTCATCGCTGCAGCGGTTGATGAGGATCATATCCGCGTTTCTCAGCTTCTCCGACATAAGGGAGGCCATGTTCCTGGTATACATCTCGAAGCTGGGGCCGCCGACGGTGGCGATGATCTGGTAGAGGACCCAGCTCTCCGGCATGGAATTGACGTAAAAATCCTGTATCTGCCACATGCCGTTGTACTCCACAATGACCTGCTTGGCCTGGCACTTCTTCTGCTGGGCAAGGAGGTATTCCGGGGTCAGTTCCTCCAGGTTCTCCACCGGGAGGACGGTGACATTGCGCAGGAGCTCGGGGTCATATTCCTCCTCGCCCTCCTCGCACTGGAGGAGGAGGGTCCGGTCCTCCAGCGCGAAGCCGTCGGAGAGGATGCCGTTGATGAAGGAGGTCTTGCCGCTGTCCAGGAAACCGGCGATGAGGTAGACCGGGGTCTCGGTGTTCGGCATGGCTTACACCTCGAAGAGGGCCTTCAGCCCGGCCTCGTCCAGCTTGGAGCCGATGACGCAGAGCCTGCCGGTGTAGTCGGCGGGGCCGGTGCGGACGGCGTGCTCCTCGGGCACGTAGTCGAAGTGGAGCCAAGCGCCCTCCGCCGCGGGGACGATGCCCTTGGCCCGGAGTACCGCGCCGTACTGCCCGCCGTCCAGGGCGGCGAGGATGCGCTCCAGCTGCTCCGCGGAGAAGGTATGGGTGGTCTCCACGCCCCAGCTGGTGAACACCTCGCCGGCGTCGTGGCCGTGGTGGTGATGGTGATGGTGGTCGTGGTGGTCATGGCCGCAGGAGCACTCGTGGTCGTGCTCGTGGTGCTCGTGGCCGTGACAGCACTCGTGGTCGTGCTCGTGGTGGTCGTGGCCGCAGGAGCACTCGTGGCCGTGCTCGTGATGCTCGTGTTCATGACAGCACTCGTGCGCATGGTCATGGTCGTGATGGTGGTGTCCGCCGCAGACAGGGCAGGGCTCGTCCTCCGCCTCTTCCGCCGCCAGGAGCTCCTCCGCCAGGGTACTGCCCCGCTCCATGACCTCCAGCAGCTGCGCGCCGGTGAGCTGGTCCCAGGGGGTGGTGACGATGGGGGCGCTCTCGTTCTTCTCCCGCAGGAGGGCCACGGCGGCCTCCAGCTTCTCCAGGCTGAGCTTCTGGGTGCGGCTGAGGAGGACGGCCCCGGCGTACTGGACCTGGTTCTCATAGAACTCGCCGAAGTTCTTCAGGTAGACCTTGCACTTGGCGGCGTCGGCCACGGTGACCGCACAGCCCAGCTCCATGCCCTCCACCCGGGCAGCCACGTCCTGGACGGCCCGGATCACGTCGGAGAGCTTGCCCACGCCGGAGGGCTCGATGAGGATGCGGTCCGGATGGAACTGCTCCATGACCTTGCCCAGGGCCTCGCCGAAGTCCCCCACCAGGGAACAGCAGATGCACCCGGAGTTCATCTCCGAGATCTCGATGCCCGCCTCCTTGAGAAAGCCGCCGTCGATGCCGATCTCGCCGAACTCGTTCTCGATGAGGACGATCTTCTCGCCTTTCAGGGCTTCGTCCAGCAGCTTCTTGATGAGCGTCGTCTTGCCCGCGCCCAGGAAACCGGAGATCACGTTTACCTTTGTCATTGTGGAAATACGCCTCTTTCTTACATAATATGCTTTGATACAGGCCGGGGAGCAACGTCCCCGGCCTGCCGCTTTACTCTTGCGCCTTTGCGTCGGCGATGGTGTCCAGCAGGCGGCAAAGCTCCTCAACGGTGTAGGATTCCTTGCCGCTATTCTTGATGAGACGCCGCAACTCGTAGAGCAGGGCCTGCTGTGTGTCCTTACGCTCTTTCTCTGTTCCCACTTTGCTCACCTCCTCTTGGACTAGTATAACACATTTTTTACCAAAGAACAAGCAGAAATTTGGCCGTTTACACGTTTACACGTTCTGCGCCGAGGTCCCATGTGTCTTGAGCACCACGTCGTGATACCCGCCCTCCACGATGGAGGTGGAGGAGACCAGCGTCAGCCGGGCGTTCTGCTGGAGGTCGGGGATGGTAATGACGCCGCAGTTGCACATGGTGGACTTCACCTTGTAGAGGCTCTTGGCGACGTTCTCCTTCAGCGGCCCGGCGTAGGTGACGTAAGAATCCACGCCCTCCTCAAAGGCGAGCCCTCTTCCGCCGCCGAGATCGTACCTCTGCCAGTTCCGGGCCCGGTTGGAGCCCTCGCCCCAGTACTCCTTCATGTACTGCCCGTTGACCAGCACCCGGTTGGTGGGGCTCTCGTCGAAGCGGGCGAAGTAGCGGCCCAGCATCAGGAAATCCGCGCCCATAGCCAGGGCGAGGGTCATATGGTAGTCGTGGACGATGCCGCCGTCGGAGCAGATGGGAACATAGATGCCGGTCTCCTGGAAGTACTCGTCCCGGGCGGCGGCGACCTCGATCAGAGCGGTGGCCTGCCCGCGCCCGATGCCCTTGGTCTCCCGGGTGATGCAGATGGAGCCGCCGCCAATGCCGACCTTGACGAAGTCCGCCCCGGCCTTGGCCAGGAAGAGGAACCCGTCCCGGTCCACCACGTTGCCCGCGCCTACCTTGACGCTGTCGCCGTACTTCTCCCGGATGAAGGAGAGGGTGCGCTCCTGCCAGCAGGAGTAGCCCTCGGAGGAGTCAATGCACAGCACGTCCGCTCCGGCCTCGATGAGGGCGGGGACCCGGGTCTCGTAGTCCTTGGTGTTGATGCCCGCGCCCACCATGTAGCGCTTCTGGCCGTCCAGCATCTCGCCCGGGTTCTCCTTGTGCTGTTCGTAGTCCTTGCGGAAGACGAAGTAGAGGAGCCTGCCGTCGGCGCTGACGATGGGAAGGGAGTTGAGCTTGTGGTCCCAGATGATGTCGTTGGCCGTTTTGAGGCTGGTGCCCTCGGGGGCGGTGATGAGCTTTTCCCGGGGGGTCATGAACTCCTGCACACAGGTGGCGGGGTCCATGCGGCTGACCCGGTAGTCCCGGCTGGTGACGATGCCCAGGAGCTTGCCCTGGTTGGTGCCGCCGGCTGTGATGGCCACGGTGGAGTGGCCGTTGCGGGCCTTCAGGTCCAGCACATCCTGAAGTGTAGCCTCGGGGGGGAGGTTGGAGTCGCTGGGAACAAATCCCGCCTTGTAGCCCTTTACCCGGGCGACCATAGCGGCCTCGCTCTCCACGGACTGGGAGCCGTAGATGAAGCTGAGCCCGCCCTCCCGGGCGAGGGCCACGGCGAGGGTGTCGTTGGACACCGACTGCATGATGGCCGAGACCATGGGGATGCTCAGGGAGATGGGGCACTCCTCCTGACCCTTGCGGAACTTGACCAGGGGGGTGCGCAGAGAGACGTTGGCGGGGACGCACTCCGGGGAGGTGTAGCCGGGTACCAGCAGGTATTCGCTGAAGGTATGGGAGGGCTCACTGTAGTAAAACGCCATGTCGCAGTACGCTCCTTTATCATAGAGTATGGAATTGTGGTTAGTTCTCTATATTAGCACGGGGGGATTCACTTTGTCAAGGCGCTTGCTGATAGAAGAAACACGTTTTTCACCGGCGGGGACCATCCAATATGCACAATCCGCCCGGGGCCTCAGGCTTTTTCACGCCCCGCTCTCCCCGCCGCAGGCACCAGGAGCAAGGCGGGCAGTAACAGCAGGGCCGTGCAGGCGAGCCCCCAGGAGACCGAGCCCTGCTGGGCTGCGATCCCCACGATGGGGCCCCCGATGATCTGACCGAGGGCGTCCAGCTGTCCGCTGGTGGAGAATACGGTGGCCCGCATCCGCTCCTCCACATGGGCATTCATCCAGGCCGTCAGAACTGGCTCCCGCAGACTGCGCATAAGGCCCGTCAGCAGGAACACCCCACCAGAACGAGCTGGAGGGCGTTGAGTCCGACCACCTCGGAGTAGTAGACCAGAGACAGCACGGTGGCCATGGAAAAGAGCAGGGAAAAGCAGGTCTTGTAGAGTAAGTAGACAGAGTAGGCTTTCAAACGCATGAAACTATTTTCCTTTAGAGATACAGATAATAACAGGGGAGGGGCCCGGCCGGACCTCTCCCCCGCAGGGATCAAAACTCGGAGCAGCCGTTCTTGTCCGGCTCCGGGTACGTCTCGCCCAGGGTATCCACCCGGATGGAGCGGATGGTCTGGGGCTTTTTGGGCTTGTCGTTGCTCATGTCCCGGGGGACGCGGGAGACCTCTACCGCAGCCTCCACGTTCTCGCTGATAAGGCCGAAGGCGGCGTACTTGCCGTCCAGATGGGGGGCGGCGTCCACCATGATGAAGAACTGGCACCCGGCGCTGTTGGGGTCCATGGCCCGGGCCATGGAGAGGACGCCCAGGGTGTGCTTGATGTCGTTGGCCTCGAAGCCGTTGGAGGAAAATTCGCCCTGGATGCCGTAGCCGGGGCCGCCGGAACCGTTGCCTTTGGGACAGCCGCCCTGGATCATGAAGCCGGGGATGACCCGGTGGAAGATGAGGCCGTCATAGAAGCCGCTGTTGGCGAGGGAGATGAAGTTGTTGACGGTGTTGGGGGCCTTCTCCGGGTACAGCTCCCCGGTCATGACCTGGCCGTTCTCCAGTTCGATGGTGACGATGGGATGGCTCATAGTTGATTTCTCCTTTTCAGCAATTGAGTTTCTATCAATTTTTGGGATTCAGAATATGATCTCACCGGTAGCTCTTCATGGCCCGGTCGATGGTGCGCTTGGCGTCCCGCTGGGCGGCGGCGTCCCGCTTGTCGTAGTTCTTCTTGCCCTTGCACAGGCCCACCTCCACCTTCACCCGGGCGTTTTTGAAGTACACCCGCAGGGGGACCAGGGCGTAGCCGTCCTGCTGGACGTAGGCCTGCAAGCGGTTGATCTCCCGCTTGTGCATGAGGAGCCGCCGGGGCCGCACCGGGTCCCGGTTGAAAATGCTGCCGTGCTCATAGGGGCTGATGTGCATCCCGTGGAGGTAAATTTCCCCGTTTTTGGCGATGCAGTAGGAATCCTTGAGGTTCAGGGTGCCTGCGCGGATGGACTTGACCTCCGTGCCGAAGAGCTCGATGCCCGCCTCGTAGTGGTCCTCCACAAAGTAGTCGTGATGGGCCTTGCGGTTTTGTGCCGCGACCTTGATGCCGCCTTTTTCTGCCATATGGATGGTCCCTCCTTCCAGGGAAATCGGTTCGTTTTCCCAGTATAGCATGTTTTTTCTCCTGCCGCAAGGGGGAAATCCGGGTTTTGCCGCGTCTGTCCCATAAACTGAGAAACCGCAGGGTCCTGTAGGGGCGGATATGATCCGCCCGTCCTATAGGTCTGCGCCGTGGTATCGTGTGGGCGGGTGCGTGGACACTGGCCGGGAGAGGGCAGCGGGGCCCGCATTCGATGGGCGCTCCAGCCCCCTCCCAAAGAATTTCCCGGATTTCGGAAAAAAAGCTGTAAATTCAGTGGAAATTTTCTGAAAGCTATGGTATACTACTCTAGGAACGCCGGAAGAAAGGAGCAAAAACTCCAGAAACCGGCACCGCACTGCGGAAAAAAGGAGCAAATACAATGGAACTGACAGAAAAAACCCTCTCCAGCCAGACAATGTTCGACGGCAGGATCATCCACGTCCGCCGGGACGTGATCGAGCTCCCCAACGGGAAGGAGGCCTTCCGGGAGGTGGTGGACCACCCCGGCGGGGTCTGCGTCCTGGCGCTGGACGGGGAGGACCGGGTGCTGATCGTCAGCCAATACCGCTACCCCTATAACAAGGTCCTGCGGGAGCTCCCCGCCGGGAAGCTGGAGCGGGGGGAGGACCCCCGGGAGGCCGCCATCCGGGAGCTCCGGGAGGAGACCGGCGCTGTGGCCGGGACCTTTGAATCCCTGGGGGAGCTCTACCCCTCCCCGGGGTACTGCGGGGAGATCATCCGGATGTACCTCGCAAGGGACCTGACCTTCGGCGGAACGGACCTGGACGAGGACGAATTTTTGAACCTGGAGCGCGTCCCCTTCGAGACCCTGGTACAGCAGGTGCTCTCCGGGGAGGTCCGGGACGCCAAGACCATCGCCGCCGTGCTGAAGGCCAAGGTCCTGCTGGGCCTGTGAGCGGCGGATCAGGAGAAGACAAAGGAGGAACCAATGGAGCAGAAAAAACGGGTACTGATCGTAGAGGATGAGAAGAGCATCGTGGATATCCTCCGGTTCAACCTGGAGAAGGAGGGCTATGCCGCCCTCACCGCCTACGACGGCGAGGCGGGGCTGGAATCGGCGCTCAAGGAGAACCCGGACCTTATCCTCCTGGACGTGATGCTCCCGAAGATGAACGGCTTCGACGTCTGCCGCATCCTGCGGGAGAAGGGGAGCAGTGTGCCGGTCATCATCCTCACCGCCCGGGAGGAGGAGACGGACAAGGTCCTGGGCCTGGAGATCGGTGCGGACGACTACATTACAAAGCCCTTCTCCATGCGGGAGCTCATGGCCCGGGTGAAGGCCAACATCCGCCGCACCGCCATGCAGCAGAGCGCGGGGACAGAGGGGGCCGTCCAGGCCGGGGGAGGGCTGACCATCGACCCGGACAGCTACCAGGTCTATAAGCGGGACAAGCCCATCGACCTGACCCAACGGGAGTATGAGCTCCTGACGTTCCTCGCGGGCCACCCGGGGAAGGTCTACTCCCGGGGCGACCTCATGGAACAGGTGTGGAACTACGGCTACGTGGGCGACGACGTGCGCACCGTGGACGTGACGGTCCGCCGGTTGCGGGAGAAGATCGAGGACGATCCCGCGAGCCCCGCCCTCATCCTCACCCGCCGGGGCGTGGGGTACTATTTCGCCGGGCAGTAACGACACCGCGCAGGAGCGCGATAGAGCGGGCGCGTTGGCCGGTATCCCCGAGAAACCACCCCATCCCAACACCACGAAAGGAGGACCGACCCCATGTTCCGCAGTCTGCACATGAAGCTGGTGCTGATCATGCTGCTGCTCATCACGTCGCTGATGGCGATCGTGGGGGCGTTCCTCATGACCAGCATCACGGGATTTTTCATTGAGGAGTTTTACCAGCAGATGGACAGCGTGTTCGGGGACAGCAATCCCTCCAACGCCGCCTTTGTGGGGAGCCTGCGCAGCTGGGCGGCGGAGGAGGATGTGCCCAAGATGCAGGAGATGATCGAGGCCAAGGCCGGGGACCTGGGGCTCAACTCCGCCACCCGGACCTACTACATCCTGGACGGGCGCACCGGCGCTTTTCTCGCCGGGAGCGAGGGGCAGGAGGCTTTCGACCGTATGCAGGCCACGCCCAACCTCCTCACCGCCCGCAGCGGCATCGCCGCCGGACAGGACAGGGTTGGGGACCAGAGCGACATCACCGCCGGGTACATGGACGTGGCCATCCCCATCACCGCCGGGGAGAGCGCCTACATCATCTATATCTATGACAACCGGGACACGGTCAGCGCCCTGAACGGACAGCTCTTCCTCATTATCGTCCAGGCCCTGCTGGTGGGGCTCCTCATCTCCGTGCTCCTGAGCTTCCTCCTCAGCAAGACCATGATTATCCCCATCGAGCGCCTCACCGAGGGGGCGGAGCGGGTGGCCAGCGGGGACTTCGGCAGTACCATCGAGGTGGAATCCACCGACGAGATCGGCATCCTCACCACCACCTTCAACGACATGGCCGCCGTCCTCCAGGACACCCTGGAGGCGGTGGAGAACGAGCGCAACAAGCTGGACACCCTCTTCCTCCACATGACCGACGGCGTGGTGGCCTTTGGCCGGGACGGCTCCGTGCTCCACAGCAACCCCGCCGTCAGCCAGATGCTGGGCCGGGAGGTGAGCTTCTACGACTACGACGCCCTCTTCGGGGACAAGTTCCCCATGAAGAAGGTCCTCTCCCTCCAGCGGCCGGACTTCGTCTCCGGGGAGCTGACAGCCCGGGAGCGCATTCTGGAGCTCTACCTCGCCCCCTTCTCCGACGGGGAGGACGGCGGCGTGATGGCGGTGCTCCACGACGTGACCGCCCAGCGGAAGAACGACGAGATGCGAAAGGAGTTCGTCGCCAACGTCTCCCACGAGCTGCGCACCCCCCTCACCAACGTGCGCAGCTACGCCGAGACCCTCCGGGACAACGACGACGTCCCCCGGGAGATGGAGAACAACTTCCTGGACATCATCATCAGCGAAGTGGACCGCATGACCCACATCGTCCAGGACCTCTTGACCCTCAGCCGCCTGGATTCGGGCCGGGCGGAGCTTAAAATGGCCCGCTTCTCCCTGCGGGAGGCCCTGGACAGCGTCTGCCGGGCCGTGGAGCTGGAGGCCCGGCGGCGCGGCCACACACTGGTCCGCTCCTACGGGGAGACCCTGCCCATGGTCACCGGGGACCGCAGCCGCCTGGAGCAGGTGATGATGAACGTGGTGGGCAACGCCATCAAGTACACCCCCGACGGGGGGACCATCACCGTGGACGCGGGCCTCCGGGGCCGCAGGGCGTGGATCGAGGTCTCCGATACCGGCATAGGCATCCCCGAGCAGGACCGGGAGCGCATCTTCGACCGCTTCTACCGGGTGGACAAGGCCCGCTCCCGGGAGAGCGGCGGCACGGGCCTGGGCCTCTCCATCGCCCGGGAGATCGTACTGCGCCACAAGGGAGCCATCCGCCTCGCCCCCCACGACGGCCCCGGCACTACGGTGCGCATCGAACTGCCCATCCGGCAGGAGGAGGTCCGCCATGAGTAAGAAGCTGGTGGACCGCCTGCAAAATGTGGCGTTGGTGGTACTGACCCTCTCCGCCGTCTTCCTGCTTTTGAGCTTCTTCCACCTCCGGGGGGGCTGGACCGCCCGGTTCCAGACCCTCCTGGCCGTCCGGCCCGCAGCCGGGGGGCAGGAGGAGGCCTCCGGCGTGGGGGAGCTCCTGGCCGCGCCCCACATCATGGTCACCTCAGACAGCGAGTACGGCCGGTGCGGCAGGCTCTATACCCCCGCCGGGGACGCCCTGCTGGAGAAGATGCTCCCCCTCTTCGGGGAGGCACTGGGCAGTGCGGACCAGGTGGGCGCGGCGGCGGACCAGACCCTTCGCGCGGGCCTGGGCAAGTCCAGCCTGTACCTGGACCTCACCGTGGAACTGCCCCTGGAGGTGGTGGCGGCGTGGCTGGGGGAGCGCACGGTCTTTGACCGCGCCGTCCGGGCCATGGCCCTCACCACCGAGGGGCGGGACACGGCGGTGCTCTACCTCTGCGGCGGGGAGGGGGAGATTTTCCGCTATTTCACCGCCCTGCCTGCCTCCGCCGTGGAGGCGCTGACAGAGTCGGTGTCCCCCAACGGGAGCCTCTTCGCCTATGAGACCAACTACGCCCCCCTCGCGCCCTACACGGTGCTGGTGCGGGAGGCGGAGGGCCTGCCCCAGGTGCGCTCGGAGCTCCCGGCCACATACTCCTCCTACCGCCTGCTGACGGCCCTGGACTTCAACGCCCACACCAACTCCCGCTACGCCGAGCCCGGCGGCACGGAGGTGGTCATGGACGGCAGGCGCACCCTGCGCATCGGCCCCGAGGGCACCGTGACCTACGACAGCGGGGAGGAGGACGCCGGCGGGCGGGGCGGGGCGCTGGAGGCCCTGCGCGCCGCCGGACGCCTGGCCGCGGCCCTCACCGGAGGCGTGGACGCCTCGCCGCTGTACCTGCGCCGCCTGGAGGAGCGGGAGGACGGCTACCTGGTGGGCTTCCAGTACCAGGTGGAGGGGGTGCCGGTGCGCTTCCCCGACGAGGCCGACGCCCTGACCGTCCTGGTCCGGGGAGCCGGGATCGCGGAGTTCACCTGCCGGTGCCGCACCTACGTGCCGGAGGAGGAGGCGTCCGTCCTCCTGCCCCCCATCATGGCCGCGGCCATCGCCTCCCTGTACCCGGAGGGGGAGCTCTCCCTGGGCTACGTGGACAGCGGCTCCGGGCGGCTCCACGCGGATTGGCTGGTATAGACCGGGCAGTGCCCGACACAATATAGAGCAAGGAGAAGAAAAACGATGCGTTTGGCAAACATCACCTGGCCTCAGGCGGAGGCCTACTTCAAGGAGCACGACATGGTGCTCATGGGCGTGGGGAGCATCGAGTGCCACGGCAAGCACATGCCCCTGGGCACGGACACCCTCATCCCCGACCACCTGCTGGAGGACATCGAGAAGCGTACTGATGTGCTTATCTGTCCCACCCTGCCCTACGGGGCCACGGACACCCTGGCCGACTTCCCGGGGACCATCAACCTGGGCACGGACGTGCTCTACGACGTGATGCGCAGCATCACGGACAGCCTCTGGCAGCACGGGGCCCGGAAGTTCGTCATCCTCAACGGCCACGGCGGCAACACCCGCACCCTCCACCGCCTCGGCATGGAGATTCAGAAGCGGGGCGGGCTCATGGCGGTGCTCAACTGGTGGCTCATGGCCTGGGACATGGACCCGGCCTGGAAGGGCGGCCACGGCGGCGGCGAGGAGACGGCGGCCATCATGGGCATCGACCCGGGCCTCATCGACCGGACGTACGTGGAGGAGCCCCTGGTGCTGAAAAACGTCTCCGACGAGCTGGTGGCCACGGGCTTCAGCAGCGTGGTCTACAAGGGCGTCAGCGTGGACATCCCCCGGGTGACCCCCACGGTGACGGACAATGGCTGGATCGGCCCGGACCACCCCAACACCGCCACCGAGGCGTGGGGGAAGAAGATGCTCCAGACCAGCGCGGACTATATCGTTGACTTTCTTGGCGCGTTTGACCGTGTCAAGTTAGATTAAAAGGAGGAAAAACCTACAATGGACAAGAAAAAGACCTTACAGATGATCGCGGATATCACCAACGCCCCCGGCACCTCGGGCTTCGAGGACGCGGTGGTGGCCACCGCCCGGGGCTACGGCGAGCCCTACGCGGACCTCAAGGAGGACAGCCTGCGCAACCTCTACCTCTACCGCAAGGGCAACAGCGGCAACAAGCCCATCGTCCAGCTGGACGGCCACAGCGACGAGCTGGGCTTCATGGTCCACTACATCAACCCCAACGGCACCATCCACTTCATTCCCCTGGGCGGCTGGGTGCCCAGCAACGTGCCCGCCCACAAGGTCCTCATCCAGAACGCCGAAGGCGAGTATATTCCCGGCATCATCGCAAGCAAGCCCCCCCACTTCATGAGCGCCGCCGAGCGCAATCAGGCCCCGGCCATCAGCGATATGGTCATTGATGTGGGCGCATCCTCCGCCGAGGAGGTCCGCCGGGACTTCAAGATCCGCATCGGCGCGCCGGTGGTGCCGGATGTCACCTTCACCTACCAGGAGAAGCACGACCTCATGATGGGCAAGGCCTTTGACTGCCGCCTGGGCTGCTGTGCCATTGTCAGCACCCTGGAGGCCCTCGCCGGCGAGAAGCTGAACGTGGACGTGGTGGGCGCCATGTCCGTCCAGGAGGAGGTGGGCACCCGGGGGGCCCAGGTGACCGCCAATACCATCAAGCCCCAGGTGGCCATCGTCTTCGAGGGCTGTCCCGCGGACGACACCTTCTCCAGCCCCGCCGCCACCCAGACCCGCATCAAGGCCGGTCCCTACCTGCGCCACATCGACGCCCGGATGATCACCAATCCCCGCTTCCAGCGCTTTGCCCTGGACCTGGGGGAGCAGCTGCGCATCCCCGTCCAGGACGGCGTGCGCACCGGCGGCTCCACCAACGGCGCGCCCATCCACCTGAGCAACGGCGGCGTGCCCTGCATCGTCATCGGCCTGCCGGTGCGGTATATCCACACCCACTACGGCATCGCCGCCTACGCCGACTACGCCAACGCGGTGAAGCTTGCCGTCGAGGTGATCCACCGGCTGAGCGCCGATGTCATCGGGGGCTTCTAATGGGGGAGCGCGCCGCGGCACGGATCGACCCGGCCCTCTGCACCGGGTGCGGGCAGTGCCTGGAAAACTGCTGCGTCCACGCCATCTACCGGGGGGAGGACAGCCTCTGCCGGTGCAACGGGGTGCTCTGCTTCTCCTGCGGGCAGTGCGCGGCCATCTGCCCGGTAGGGGCGGCGTCCCTGCCGGGGCTGGAAGCGCCGGTGGAGTACGCGCCGGAGCGCTTTGACCTGGACCCGGAGGTGCTCTTGAATGCCATGCGCTTTCGCCGGAGCATCCGCCGCTTCAACGGGGAGAAGCTGACCCGTTCGGAGCTGGAGATCCTTCTGGACGCCGGGCGCTGCGCCCCCACGGCCTCCAACAGCCAGAGCGTGGCGTTCACCGTGGTGGACGGGGAGTTCGAGGAACTTCGGGTAAAAATCTGGGAGAGCCTTGCCCGCGCCGCCCGGGAGAGCGGCCGCAAGCTAATGCTCCGCCGCTATGAGCAGTACCTGGAGGCCCCGGAAGCGCCGGATACCCTCTTCTACGGGGGCAGGCAGATGATCGTGGTCACGTCCCTGGGCCGGGTGGACGGCGGCCTGGCCCTTGCGAACATGGAACTCATGGCCCACGCCATGGGGCTGGGGGCGCTGTACTGCGGCTTCGCCGCCCACGCAATTGAGAGCGATGAAGAACTCCGTGCCCTCTTCGGCCTCACGGAGAAGCGGAAGATCGACAGCTGCCTGGTGGTGGGCCGCACGGACCTCAAATTCCGCCGCACCGCTCCCAGGAATCCCGCCCGGGCCCGGTGGCTCTGAGGGAGACAGAAACACATCAAGGAGGAACGTCATGAAAAATCTGAGCTCTGACCTCTGGAAGCTGGTCATGTGTCTGGCGGAGATGGTCATCGGCATCCTGCTCTTTATAAACCCGGTGAGCTTCACCTCGGGCATCATCATGATCCTGGGCGTGTGCTTGGTGGTGCTGGGGGCAGTCAATATCAGCGGCTACTTCCGGATGGACCCGGTGGAGGCGGCCCTCCAGCAGAATCTGGCCAAGGGGCTCTGTCAGGGAATGCTGGGATTTTTCTGTGTGTTCCGGTCGAAGTTCTTTATTATGAACTTTCCTGTGCCCAGCATTGTCTACGGCATCGCCATCCTGCTCTCCGGCATCTACAAGACCCAGTGGGCGGCGGATATGGCGCGCCTGAAGCGGCAATACTGGTTCGTCCCGGCCATTGGGGCGGCGGTGTCGGTGCTGGCGGCTGTGGTGGTGCTGCTCAACCCCTTCAGCGAGGCCGGCGCCCTCTGGATGTTCACCGCCATTGCCCTCATTATTCAGGCCATGGTGGACCTCAGCTCCACCATCTTCAGCAGACAGGGGAAGTGACCGGCATATCCTCCGGTTTTTCCGCATAGACTGTACCAAAATCAAGGGGGGCAGTGCTATGAAAAAGGGAAATCGGATGAAGGTGTTCCTGCTCCGGCGGCGCTATCTGGTCATCGGACTGGGGCTTCTGCTGGCGGCGGTGATGTTCCTGGCGGTGAGCCTGCCGGAACTGCTGTCCGCCGGAGAGCCGGAGCCGTCGGAGCCTGTGGTCCAGATGGAGGTGCCCCCGGCGTCGGGGGAGGCCCCCGCGGGGACGGCGGCTGGAGGACAGCCGTGAAAGCGAAAAGAGCGTCTCTCCTGTACAGGGGAGGGACGCTCTTTTCGCAGTGCCTGAGCGGCGGAGATACACAATAGGAGGATCAATGATTATGAGAACGAGCGCAGAGCTCAAGCAGTTCCTGTACGGCCAGGGGGCTGGACTGGTGGGCATCGGGAACATGGAAGGGATAGAAAACTGCCGTTTCCAGACTGGCGTGGCCATAGCGGTCCCGCTGCCCCCAAGAGCCGTCGCCGCCCTGCGGGAGGCCCCGACGCTGGAGTACCTGGACCTGTACCACGCATTGAATCAAAAGCTGGATGAGATCGTCCTGGCAGGGGAGCGCTTTTTGCAGAACGCCGGGCACAACGCGCTCGCCCAGACCACGGCCCGGGTGAAGGCCGACGGGGACAACATCTCCCCTCTTCCACACAAGACCGTGGCCACCCGGGCCGGACTTGGCTGGATCGGAAAGAGCGGCCTGCTTGTGACGCCGCAGTACGGCGGGGCCATCCGGCTCTCGTCCCTGCTCACGGACGCAGAGCTGGACTACGACGAGCCGGTGGTACGCTCCCGCTGCGGGACCTGCGGCCTGTGCGTGGAGCAGTGTCCTGCGGGCGCGCTGCGGGGGGCGCTGTGGGAGGCCGGTATGGAGCGGAAGCAGATCGTGGACGTGGAGGCCTGCCGCAAGAAGCAGGTGGAGATCATGTCCCGCCGTACCGGCATCGAGACGGACCTGTGCGGGAAGTACTTTGCGGTCTGTGCATATACCCGGCGGTACTTGAACGGGAGCGGCAGGGAGGAGTGATCCCTGCCGCTCCCGCTGTAGGCTGGAGCGTGTCTATGTCTCGTTCCGCCTGGACACCCGGCGGTAGACCAGCAGTCCCGCGGCGCTGATGGCCAGCGTCGCGCCGAAGACGGCGGCAGCAAAGGTGTAGCGCCCCATCCCCAGGGCGCTGCCGCCGATGGTGGAGGTGATGATGGAGGGGATGGGGGCGATGGTGCTGATGATGATCCAGCTGCGCAGGGGGAGCTTTGTCAGGCCCACGATATAGCAGAGCACGTCCTTGGGCGTGCCGGGCAGGAAGAAGAGGAAGAACACCCAGAAGGTCAGCTTTTTCTCGTTTTGCAGGAAACGGAGGGACTGGACCTTCTCCAGGGGGAAGAACACCTCCACCGCCCGCACGCCGAAGCGCCGCACCAGCAGGAACACCGCCACCCGTCCCACCAGTGCCCCGATAAGGCACAGCAGCGTGCCCTCCAAAGCGCCGAAGGCGTAGCCCGCGGCGATCTCCAGGGGCTCCCCGGGGATGATGGCCACCACGATCTGGAGCACCACCATGCCCACGAACAGCAGGGGGGCCCGCACGCCCTGGGCGTCCACCCAGGCCTGGAACCGCTCCGGCTCCCGGACGAACCGGATCAGCGGCCTCCCGGCGAACCAGCACACCAGGGCCGAGAGCACCAGGAACAGGAACACCCCTGTCCCCGCGATCCACTTTTTCTGCCGGTCCGTCAGGGACCTCTCTCTTCGCATACGCGCCACCTCGCTTTTGTTCTGCCCCTATTGTACAGGGGTTTGTCTTAAAATAAAAGCGGGCAAATGTGTAAGATTTGATTAAGAATGGAGGTTTTTTTCTGTGCGAGCCGCCTCACCCCCGCCGGGAGCGGCCCAGGGTGAAGTCGATGAGGAGGCAGGCCGCGGCGGACATGATACTGCCCGCGATGTTGGCGGGGTGGGCAGGGAGGTGCAGGATCATGTTGATGACGTATCCCAGGAGCCCGCCCAGGAGGAGGCTCCCCGCCGCCGCGCGCCACAGCCTCAGCCGCCGGAAGAGGCCGTAGACCGCCCACAGATAGGCCACGGAGAGAAAGACGATCCAGTAGATAGAGGCGGGGTAGCTGTCCCGGATCTGGAGCAGGAAGGGGATGATAGCGAAGGTCAGCACCGCCAGGCACCCGCCCACCGGCCGCTTCTCCAGCCGCAGGAGGGGGTAGCACAGCGCCCAGCCGAAGGCCACGCTCTTGAGCGCCAATAGGAGATAGGGGTTCCCCATCAGCGCGTAGAGGATGAGGAGCGGCACCGCCGCCGCGAGGCAGGAGGCGGTGAGGGCCACGAAGGTCCAGAACCGCCACCCGCTGTTCTTCTTCCGGGCGGTCTCGGCATAGCGGACCGTCTCCAGCACCGCGTCCTGGACCTCCGGCGGCACGGGGGAGGGCGCTTCGTCCCGCTCCCCGGCCAGGAGCTCCGCCACGGTCACGCCCAGGGCGTCCGCAAGCTCCCGGAGCAGGGTGATGTCCGGACAGCTCACGCACCGCTCCCACTTGCTGACCGCCTTGTCGGTGATGCCCAGCCGGTCGGCGAGCTGCTGTTGCGTCAGGCCCCGCTCCAGGCGCATATCCCGGATGAAGAGGCCGATTCGTTCCTGTTGTTCCATAAAGGTAGGTCCTCCTTCTTGTTGGTAGGACTATTTTGAGGGCAAAAAGAGGGAAAAACAACCGCCAATCAGTCGACGGAGGGGGTAAACCGGCGGTTTAGTCCTCCTCCGGCGTCCAGTTAGCCCTCTCCGGGTGACGGTCCACGGGGACCCAGTCCCTCCAGGGGGCAACCCTTCCGCCGTTTTGGGCAGCGGCGCTTGTCACGTCGGCATAGACGCAAAAGAGCGTGATGATATCCAGGTCAGCCCCGCCGCTGTAGAGGACCTCCCAGGGCGGGTCATACCGCCCCCAGGCGGTCTGCCGCCGGTAGAGAGCGATCTGCCGCCCGTTTTTGACCAGCGATTCCCTGAAGCCGGCGTGGGCGCACAGCTCGTAGCAGTCCTGCCCGATGGCAAAGCAGCGGCGCGGCCCCCGCCTGATCACGAACCGCCCATTTTCCAAGACAACGGGCGGCAGCGGAAAGATCAGCAGTCCCGCAAGGATGGCCGCACCGAAAACGCCCCGGGGCGCGCCGGGCAGGAGCACCCCCAAAAGCAGTCCCCCAAAGAAGATCCATGTGCGCGGGTCGAACCCCCGCAGGACGTACTTCTCCCGCCCGTCCCGGAAGGTGACGGCCCGGTATCCGGCGGCAAAGAACCGCCTGCGGTAATATACCCCCACCGGCTCACCGCCGCTGAGATATTGAAAGCCGTCCTTAGTTGGCCTCCTCTGGATGCACAGCGCCGCCATCGGTCTCCCGCTCCCCCTTCAGCTCCTCGTATACCTCCGCCAAAAGCTTCCGGTCCTGCTTGGAGCCCTGGAAGTCCGCCTCCCGGAACATATCCGGCCTGCGGCGGAGGGTGCGGAGCATGGACTGCTTCTTCCGCCACCGGGCCACATTGGCGTGGTGGCCGCTGAGGAGGACCTCCGGCACCCGCCTGCCGTGCCACTCCTCGGGGCGGCTGTAGTGGGGATGCTCCAAAAGGCCGTTCCAGTGGCTCTCTTCCTCGTAGCAGGCGGCCTCCGGCAGAACGCCCGGCACCATCCGGCACACCGCGTCCGCCACCGCCATGGCCGGAATTTCCCCGCCGGTGAGGACGAAGTCCCCCATGGAGATCTCCTCGTCCACACACTCCTCCAGGAACCGCTCGTCCACGCCCTCATAGTGGCCGCAGACCAGGATCAGGTGGTCGTAGTCCGCCAGGAGCTGGCGGGCCTTGGCCTGGGTGAAGGTCTCCCCGCAGGGGGACAGGTAGATGGTCCGGCTCTTCTCCGTGCCGAAGTTCTCTTTAATGTAGGCCCAGCACCGGTAGAGGGGGTCGGCCTGCATCACCGCCCCCCGGCCCCCGCCGTAGGGGTAGTCGTCCACCTGTTTCTGCTTGTTCATGGTGAAGTCCCGGATTTGATGGGCCTCAATGCGGATATACCCCCGCTCCTGGGCCCGGCCCAGGATGGATTCGTTCATCATGTCCCCCACCGTCTCGGGGAAGAGGGTCATAATATCAATCCTCATGGCTTCCGAGTCCCTCCATCATATGGATGTCGATGGTCCCTCCGGCCAGGTCCACCCCGGCGATAAAGGCGGGGACGAAGGGGACCAGATACTCGTCCTTCCCGCCCCGGACGGCGCAGAGCTTGTGGGCCGGGTAGTGGAGGACCTCCTCCACGGTGCCCACGGTCTCGCCGGTGGCGGCGTCCCGGGCGGTGAGGCCGGTGAGCTCCTCGTCGAAGTACTCCCCGGCGGGGAGCTTCACGTCGGCCCGGCGGATGGAGACGGCCTTGCCCTTGAGGGCCAGGGCGGCGTCCATATCGTCGATGCCCTTGAGCTTCACTAGCAGGCACCCCTTGTGGACCCGCCGGGCAGCGGGGGCCATGGGCGCGCCGTCCACGTAGAGGGCGGGGCAGTCCAGCAAAAGCTCCGGCTCCACGCCCTCCGGCAGGACCTTGACCTCCCCCCGGACGCCGTGGGTGTTCACGATCCGGCCTGCCCGGATCATCGTCAGTTCCATGTCATGTGTCTCCTTTGCGGTGTGATTTTTCTCATCTTACTATATTTTTTGCAAAAGAGCAATGCGGCGGAGCATCTTTTTCTCCCAGTGGAGAGAAAATTTGCCGGAAATCCCATCAAAAGGCGAAAACCGCCTTGACAAAACATATTATACAAAATACAATATCAACAAGAGATGAAGGAGGTGATACCATGACATTCGCGATCGGGACCCCGCTGCTGGACACCTGCGTCCTGGCGGTGCTCAGCCGGGGTGACGCCTACGGCTACGCCCTGACGGCCCAGGTGAAGGAGGTGCTGGACATCTCCGAATCCACCCTGTACCCGGTCCTGCGCCGCTTACAGGCCGAGGGCTGCCTGAGCGCCTACAACCGCGCCTACCGCAACCGCAACCGCCGCTACTACGCCATCACCGAGGCGGGCCGCGTCCGCCTTGCGGAGAACCGGGCCCTCTGGAGGGCCTACTGCGAGGGCGTGGACTGGCTTTTGAGGGAGGAAGCGAAGAATGGAGAGGCGTGAGTACTTAGCGCGGCTGGACCGGGCCCTGCGGGAGCTGACCGGGAGCCGGGAGCGGCAGGACATCCTCGCCTATTACCGGGAGTACCTGGAGGAGGCGGGGAGCGGGGGCGAGGCGGAGGCCATGGCCGCCCTGGGCGCTCCGGAGGTGCTTGCCCTGCGCTCGGTGGAGCCGGTCCCGGAGACGCCGCCGCTCCCCAGGCGCAGGCCCGTCCCCCGGCCCGTCCCGGAGGACGCCTGCCGCAGTCCCGCCGCCCTTCTGGGCCTGCGCTTCGAGGCGGTCCGGCTGGACGTGGACGGCGTCCAGGTGCGCCTGGAGGCCGGGGAGGCCTTTCTCGTCCGCCTGGACGGCGAAGCCCTCGCCTGGGCGGTCCAAAATGGCGTGCTCCGGGTGTCCGGGAGCGGGGAGGCGGGGAGCCTCGTGTCCATCACCGTCCCTCAAGGGGAGCGCCTGGAGGAGGTCCGGCTCAGGACCCGTGGCGGGGACGTGCTGGTGGGCGCGGTGGAGATAGGGAGGCTGTCCGTGGACGCCGGGGCCGGGAGCGTGGAGCTCCGAGGCACCCGGGCCGGGGCGCTGGACCTGCGCTCCAGGACCGGCATCAGCACCCCGGGGAGCCGGGTCCCCCAGCGCCTGCGGGGCCGTGCGGCCCCCAGGAGGAGACAAACGAACAGGAGGGAGCATGTACTAATGAAGACTAACGTTTTTCTGCGCTCCACGCGGCGTCAGCCAGTGCGGGCGCTGTTTCTCGCGCTGGTGACGGCTTTTGTCACCTTCGCCTTTGTGGGGAGGGCATCGGAGTATCTGCTCATCAAACAGGAGACGGAACGGCTGGGGAGCTGGTACCGCACCGTCGGAGAGCTGGAGCCCTTGGAGGAGGGTGCCGCCGCAGACCTGGAGGGCGCCGCCGCGTACCTTGCAGAGAGTGGTTATGTGCAGACAGTCGACCGCGTCCGCGCCACCTCGACCGTGATGGCGGAGGCCCTCAATGGGACGCTCAATGGTGAAGGGGCCGGTGCGTGCAGAGAAATGTTCTTCTATGGGACGCTGAACTACGCCTCTGCCCTTCCAAACGGCGTCTACCGCTTCTATTTTGATGTGGATACCGTCCTGGCAGGCCATTCAGAATTCGTCCAGGCGGGGAACAGAAGTGTCATGGTGAACACACTTGACATCAATGGGGGTGGAAATGCGGACTTCGCCAGAGTATACAAGGAGCTGGAGCCGGAGCGGCGCTATTTGATGCGGGGTTACTATTTGCCCTATTATTTCCCAGGGAACGATGATAATCCAATCCAGGTGCAGCCGCTGACGGAGGATGGTCCCTGGTTCATCCCCGTGGCAGAGGGGGAGGCACTGGATCTCAGCTTGCCGGAATATGTCGGCGTAGGGGCGGAGGTCCAGCGTGTGTGGGACAACGTCCACGCCGTCTGCGCCATCGCCACGGAGGACATGAGCGCCCTGCCGGAGACACAGGAGGTCTCCCAGGACCTGTATCTGGCGTCGGGCCGCTGGCTGGACGCATCAGACAGCGCGGCGGGAAACAGGGCCTGCGTCATCCCCCAGGAGCTGGCGGACACCCGGCACCTGGCGGTGGGGGATGTGCTGACGCTGACCCTGCGGGATATGGAGAGCGCGTATACCTCCGGCCCTTATGTGCTGGACGTGGATGCCGCCCCGCCGGAGGCGGACGCAGAGCCCTATGAGATCGTGGGAATCTACGGCCTCACAAATCCATCCGCTGAACCCTATACCGATTCCAGAGATATCTACATCCCCGCCTCCGCCATTCCCTCCAGCTTCACCCATGCGGAGCTGGAGGAGAACGTCAGCTATGTCCTCACCTCCCCGACAGTGGAGTGGGACTTTCTGGACGAGGCGAAGGAGGCGTTAGCGCCGCTGGGCCTGCGCCCGGTCCTGTTGGACAACGGGTGGCACGACTTCCAGGCGGCGGCAAAGCCTATGCGGCGTTCCGCACTCTTCAACGCCCTAATCTACTCCTTAGTGCTGGCGGCGTCGCTGTGCCTGGTGGACTTCCTGTATTTCTTCATGCGGCGCAGGGAACTGGCCATCACCCGGGTGCTGGGCCTGCCCGCCAAGGTCTGTATGCGGCAGGCATCCCTGCCCCTGCTGATTCTGGGCGTCTCCGGCGTTTTCGCAGGCGGCGCACTGGGCTGGTGGTGGACCCTCCACACTGCGGCGGACACCCTGCAGGCTCTGTCCACTTTCGGCGGCAGGACGGACGCGGCCCTGAGCGGCCTATGGCTGGTCCTGCTGTTGGGGACTGTCCTGTTGATGCTGGGAGTGTTGACCCTGGGGAGCGCATCCCGGCTGGCCGGACGGCCCATCCTGGCACAGGCCCAGGGCGGCGGATCAGCAGGGAGGAAGCGTGAGAAAAGATCCGCGGCAGTCCCGGCATCCTCCAGCGCACCGGCGGCAAGTGCGCTGTCGCTGTCGGCCATCGCGCTGAGCCAGCCCCTGCCGCGCAGTACCAAAGGCGCAGCGTACATGGTCCGCTTTGCCTGGCGGCACGTAGTCCGGGCAAAGATGAAGTCTGTACTGGCTGTTCTGCTGGCGGCAGTGTTCACCGCAGCCCTGGGAGCTATCCACCTGGCGATTCTCACCAGTGAGGAACAATTGGACACCCTCTACGAGACCACCGTAGTGGAGATGGAGCTGGTCCGCTCGGAGAGCATCCAGTACGGGAGATTCACCGGCTATATCCAAGGAGAAGTGGTAGACCGGATATTGGATACCGGCTTTGTTTCGGACTGCTACCTGGAGGGCGCCAGCTCCGGAGCCATCCTTCTGGACCCGCCGGAGCTGGAGGAGGGCCAGCCGCTGAGCATTCAGGCGGAATCGGTCAACGCCTCCATCCGTTCCTTGGATGATCCAATGGAGTTCTTCGGCGGCGTTGGCAGCGGCGGCGAGTTGTCCGTGACCTATTTCGACGGCTGGGACGCGGACCTCTTCGCCAAAAGCTGGGCCGGCAGTGAGGAGCTTGGTCCGGTGGTGCTGCCCCGGGCGCTCCTGGAGGCCTGCGGGCTGGAGACCGGAGAATCGGTAGGCGTTGTGACCAAAGGAAGCTATACAGTCTGCCAAGTGGCGGGCTTCTACGACGGAGAGGCCGGCGGCGCGTCCGATGGGTTCCCCATCCTTCTGCCCACCAGCGTCTGGGAAGCCCTCTCGAAGGATAATTTAGTGTATAACCGGGCCCATTTCACCCTGGATACGGCCCAAAACCGGAATTTGCCGGAGTTCCGCGCGGCGGCGGAGGAGATCATGGCGGATGTGCCCGCAGGGCTTGCGAAGCTGCGCACTGTCCTCTGGGACGAGGAGCTCCGCCAAGCCGTGGAGCCCCTGGAGGACAGCATCGCCCTGATGAAGCTCCTCTATCCGGTGGTGATCGTGCTGTCGGTGCTGGTGGCGGCGGGGGTGCCGGTCCTGTTCGTGACGCTCTCAGCGAAGGAGGCGGCGATCCTGCGGGTGCAGGGCACCACCAGGCTCCGGACGGTGCTGATGCTCAGCTTGCAGCAGGTGTTCACCTGCTTTGGGGGCCTGCTTGTAGGGCTGATAGGTATCCTGCTCTACATCGGAGGCACGAGGCCGGACCTTCTGGCAAGCCTCGCCCCGGGCGCGGCCCTCTGTGCGGCGCTGTACCTGACGGCGGGGATCGTGGGCGCGGCGGCGAGCTCGGCGGCAGTGACCGGGAAGAACCCCCTGGAGATGCTGCAAGTCAAAGAATAGGCATACGCGGGGGAGAGAAAAATGTCTTTACAAGGGGAATGGATGCGTGGTATACTGAGAAGGACCCAGAATTTCGAAGGAGGGAACTGATTATGCGTACCAACGTCTTCCTGCGCTCCACCCGCCGCCAGCCGGTGCGGGCGGTGTGCCTCGCGCTGGTGATGGCTTTCGCTGCCTTCGCCTTTGTGGGGAGGGTGTCGGAGTATCTGCTCATCAAACAGGAGACGGAACGGCTGGGGAGCTGGTACCGCACCGTCGGGGAGCTGGAGCCCCTGGAGGGGGGCGCCGCCGTGGACCTGGAGCGCGCCGCCGCGTATCTTGCGGGGAGCAGCTACATAAAATTGGCAGACCGTCCGCAGTACACGTCCGCTATCATGAAGGACGTCTACAATGCGGATACAGACGGCACCGGCCAGCCTGTGATGGAATTTGGCCATGTGTTCTTTTATGGGACGCTGACCAGCAAGATGCAGCTTACCCCGGGAAACTACAAATTTTATTTCACTGTGGATTCTGTGGCCGCCGGTTATCCGGAGTACATCGCCCCGGGAGCGGAGGTCGGTATGCAGAACAATATCGATGACCTGCTTGGGCACGGGTATTACCAGTACGAAGACCTGGCGGAGCCCTTTGCGGAAATGCAGGTCGGGCAGCGCTATTTCCTGCGCGGAAGCAAGAACGAGGTGCGGATCGATCAACCGGAATTCTGCTTCACAGCTCTGACGGAGGACGGTCCCTGGTACATTCCAGTGGAGCCGGGTGAGGAGATCGACTTCACCGCGCCGGAGTGGGCGGACGTGGCGGCGGCGATGGCGCTCCAGGATGGCAATATGCACGCCCTCAGCGTCATCGCCGTTCAGGACATGAGCGCCCTGCCGGAGACCCAGGAGGCGTCCGGGGAGCTGTACCTCACCGAGGGCCGGTGGCTGACGGGCGAGGACCACGGCCGGAAGGTCTGCGTCATCCGGGAGGCTCTGGCGGAGCGGCGGGACCTCCATGCGGGGGATACCCTGGACCTGACGCTGCGGGATATCACCAATGGCGAATATGACTATGGAAACCTGTACTTGGAGGAGGACCTGGCCCGGCGGGACAGCATGGAGACCGCCTCGGACACCTATGAGATCGTGGGCATCTACAACGCAGTCAACGCATCCAGCACCACCTGCTACAGCCGGGTCGCCTACATCCCCGCCTCGGCGGTGCCGGAGGGCTTCAGCCACGCCGCGCCGTCGGAAACGGTGAAGTTTGAACTGGCCTCCCCTGCGGAGGAGCTCTCGTTCCTGGCAGAGGCGGAGGGGCCTCTGGCGGCGCTGGGCCTGCGTCCGGTTCTGGTGGAGAACGGCTTTGCCGACTTCCAGGCGGCGGCGAAACCCATGGCCCGGTCGGCGCGCTTCAACGCGCTGGTCTACTCCGCCGTGCTCCTGGTGGCGCTGTGTCTGGTGGAATTCCTCTACTTTTTCATGCGAAGGCAGGAGCTTGCCATCACCCGTGCCCTGGGGCTTCCGGCGAAGCGGTGCGCAAAGCAGAGCGCCCTGCCGCTGTTAATGACCGGCTTTGCGGCCATCCTCGCTGGGGGCGTCCTGGGCTGGTGGCACACCCTGGACAACGCCGCTGTGACCCTGGAGGCGCTGTCGGCCTTCGGCGGCAGTACCGCCGGACTGTCTGGCCTTTGGCTGGTGGTCCTCTGCGGCGCGGTCCTGGCGCTCTTCCTGGGGATGACTGCGGTGATCGCCTCCGCACTGGTCAAGCGGCCCGTTCTGCGGCAGATGCAGGGCCGGGTCCAGAAGAAGGCCCGAAAAACGGGCCCGGTCCGGCAGGAGGGCTCACGGCCGCTGTCTCCGCTGGACCTGAGCGCCGCCCTCTCCACGCAGCTTCCCCGGTCACGGACAAAAGGGATCGCTTTCGTATTCCGTTTTGCACTGCGCCACGTCCTGCGTGCGCCGGTAAAATCTCTGCTGGCGATGGGGCTGGCGGCGGTGTTCACCGTGGGACTGGCTGTGATGCAGCTCTCGATCACCACCAGCGAGGAGGAACTGGCGTCGCTATATGAGAATACCAGCGTAGCGCTGGATATCGTCCGTGTGGACACAGAAAGGTACGAGGGAGCAGCGGAATTTCTCCGGGAGGCAACGGTCCAAAAGCTGCTGGATGCAGGCTATGTCGCCAACACCTATTTAGAGGGCCATACAGACGGCGCGATCCGCCCCCATGCGGCGCTGCTGGAGGAGGGGGAAGCCCGCTTCCTGACCGGCCTCCCCAAACAGATGGACCTCCGGTCGCTGACGGATTGGGACGCTTTCACCAGCATTGGAAGCGGCGCGGATGTGACCGCCACGTTCTTTGAGAGCTGGGACAAGAGCCTTTTTGCACGGGATTGGAGCCAAACAGACCTGCCTCCGGTGCTTATCTCCCGGTTCCACCAGGAGTTTTACGACTTCCAGCCTGGGGATACCATCGGCATCCTCTGCAAGGGTGCTTATCAAGTCTGCCAAGTGGCAGGCGTCTATGAGGGCGCGGTGTCCGGAGCGGACAGGGGCTTTCCTGTCCTGCTCCCAGAGAGCGTCCTGCGGTCTATCCGGGGGGAGAAATTGGCCTATATCCGGGCCCACTTTTCCCTGGACCCGGCGAAAAACCGGGAAATGGCCGGATTCCGCACCGTTCTGGAGGAGATCGTCAGCGCTCCCGGCGCGGGGCTGACGCCCCTGCGGGCAGTGCTCCTGGACGAGGAGCTCCGCCAAGCCGTGGAGCCTCTGGAGGACAGCATCGCCCTGATGAAACTGCTCTACCCGGTGGTAGTGGTGCTGTCGGTACTGGTAGCGGCGGGGGTGTCGGTGCTGTTTGTGATGCTCTCGGCGAAGGAGGCGGCAATCCTCCGGGTGCAGGGCACCAGCCGTCCCAGGACGGTGGTGATGTTGCTGCTCCAGCAGTTCCTGCCCAGCATCCTGGGCCTCGCGGCAGGACTTGCGGGGATCTTGATATCCGTCAGCGGGGCCCGGCCGCCGCTATTACCTGATATCGCCCCCGGCGCGGCGCTGTGCGCAGGGCTCTACCTGCTGTCCGCCATAGCGGGGGCCGTATCCGCCGCAATCCTTGTGACAGCGAAAAATCCGTTGGAAATGCTGCAAGTGAGAGAATAGCTACCGCAAAAACCGCCGTATCAGTTTTTCTTTCCCCTCGCTGTAGGGCTGGTAGCGCATGGGGAGGTCCAGCCAAGTCCGCTTGTCCACGATGCTCTTACGGTGGGAGAAGGTCTCAAAGCCCGCTCTGCCGTGGTAAGCGCCCATCCCGCTGGGCCCCACGCCGCCGAAGCCCATATGGCTGGTGGCCAAGTGGATGACGGTGTCGTTGACACAGCCGCCGCCGAAGGCACAGCGGCTGGTGACGGTCCGAACGGCCTCCCGGTCCTGGGAGAATAGATAGAGCGCGAGAGGGTGGGGGAGGCCGTTCGCGATCCGGACGGCCTCCTCCAGCTCTTGGAAGGTCAATATTGGCAGGAGGGGGCCGAAAATCTCCTCCCCCATCACCGGGCCGTCCCAGGGCACGCCGTCCAGGACGGTGGGGGCGATGCGGCAGGTTTCCGGGTCCAGCTGACCGCCAAAAACGACCTTTTCCGGCGTAATCAGGCTGGAAATCCGATCAAAATGCTTCTGATTGATAATTTTCCCGTAGTCTGGATTTTGCAAGGGCTCATCCCCGAACTGGGCCCTGATCTCCCGGACGATCTCCTCCACGAGCTGGTCGTGGACCGCCTTGTGGCAGAGTACATAATCTGGCGCTACACAGGTCTGACCGCAGTTGAGGAACTTCCCGAATACGATCCGCCGGGCCGCTAAGGAAATCTTAGCGGTCCGGTCCACGATACAGGGGCTTTTTCCACCCAGCTCCAATGTCACGGGCGTCAGACGCTCTGCGGCCTGCCGCAGGACCTCCCGGCCTACGGTCTGGCTTCCGGTGAAGAAGATGTGGTCAAAGGGGGCTTGGAGCAGGGAGCGGTTCTCCTCGCGGCCTCCGGTGACCACGGCCACATAGGAGGGCTCGAAGCACTCGCCGATCACTTCCTCCAGCAGGGCGCTGGAGGCGGGGGCGTAGGCGCTGGGTTTCAGCACGGCGGTATTGCCTGCTGCCAGGGCGTCTGTCAGGGGGCCGATGGTCAGGAGGAAGGGGTAGTTCCAGGGGCTCATGATAAGGTTCACCCCGTAGGGGGAGGGCTTGGTATAACTTCGGGCGGCGAACTGGGCGAGAGGCGTAGGCACCCGCCGTTCTGCGGCAAAGGAGCGGGTATGCCGGAGCATATAGATGATCTCGCTGAGGGCGAGGCCCATCTCGCACATATAGCTCTCGGTCCGGCTCTTGCCGAGGTCCTCCCGGAGGGCGGCGCAGATGTCCGCCTCCCGGCGTTTGACGGCTTCCCGCAGGCAGTGGAGGGCTCCCAGGCGGAAGCCCACGTCCAGCGTCTGTCCGCTGTCGAAGAATTTTCTCTGTTCAGAGATAAGTCTTTTGATTTGCTCCTGGTCCATAGTGGCCTCCTTTTTGTGCCCTTACAGGACAAAGCGGTAGATGCACTTTTTCCGCTCTCCCCGCTGGTACATGTCGTTGTCCTCCGGGACGTCCACCACGCCCTCCAGCACGCCGCCCGCGTACTCGCAGGTTTTTCGGGAGGCGGTATTTTCCGGGTTGCAGGTGATATAGAGGTAGTCCATGCCGTGCTTTTTTGCCAGCTGGAAGAGGAGCAGGCAGGCTTTGCCCGCGTAGTGGCGCCCACGGTGGGGCTCCCCCACTCCATAGCCAATATTGCCGCCGTAGTAGACGCCTTCATTATGCCCGATCCGCAGGTCGCACACACCAGCCTGTGTGCCGTCCGGCAGGCAGATTTTGAAATGATACGCCGGAAGCCAATCGTCT
>Ga0137309_100056_pt1 | contig 68011 bp, 73 predicted proteins | sample NAcewiD2O_June_FD_97179 | JGI IMG/M metagenome (GOLD analysis project Ga0137309, IMG submission 97179) | Mouse cecal microbial communities from Vienna, Austria - N-Acetylneuraminic amended D2O_June | ecosystem: Host-associated > Mammals > Digestive system > Large intestine > Cecum | place... | reverse complement strand
GCCTTCCAGCAGGTTAATGACGCCCCACACGCCCAGGCCAGCGCCCAGGGCGATTACCAGAATCTTCAAAGTGTCGATAGCAGAAGTGAAAAATTCCATTAAAATATTGATTTTGAATGTGACGGGGAATCCTCCCCGGAAATATGAAACACCGCCAACTGAACGTGTCAGTCGGTGGTGCTACCGGGCCGGGAACGTGACTTTTGAGTGACAGCTATCAAAAGCGGCTTGTCCGGCCAGACGGTCAAGTAGGCCTTATCAGCATAAAGCTTTCCCGGTTTCAAGGAAGCATGATCTTGTACGATTTGTTTTGCGGCTGGGAGGTCATGCTGTGCCGCACCGGAGGTCATCAGAGACACCGGAATGGGCAGATGTCCCTGCTTGCGTGCCACAACTGCGTGAAGTTTTAATCCATAATACCACTCTTTTCGAGAAGAATTATAGCTTTTCTCGCATAATTCCCGGGCAACCTTTGCATTCCCGGAACGTGGCCCTTTGGCGAGGATAATAGGGCAGGAGTCCACGATATATTCCATTTCCCCCTGCAATTCCACCCCAATGACACTCAGCCAATACTCGGCCAGAGCCTGGAAAGCCGGAGCAAGTCGGTTCAGACGGTCCGAAAATGCCTGATAGCTGGGCAGCTTGGGAAACCACTCCAAAAGATGATTTCTTGTGTAGTTGTAGATCGCTTTCTGCTCAAATCTCCGCTGGCTGATGCCCCACAAGTAAACCGTTGGATAAATAAGTGTGCAGACGGAGTTCCGTCTGCACACTTAAACAATCCCAGGACAATTGTAGACACCGAGATTTTAACCCTAATTCACTTTTTTCGCCCCCATATAATTCACCGCACCCACTGCGGCCACCAACGCCAGCCCAATCAGATCCGTAACCAGCCCCGGCACCAGCAGCGTCAGCCCGCCGGCGATGAACAGCACGCGCTCCCAGACCTTCAGCGGCTTGAACACGAACCCGCCCAGCCCTGCGGCTACGCCGAAAATGCCCATCAGCGCTGTAACGGTAATCAACGCCACATCGTACCACTGGGCGTCAATCAGCAGCATTGCGGGGTTCAGTGCGAAGATATACGGCACGATAAACGCGCCAATCGCCAGCCGCGTGGCGTTGAATGCCGTCTTCATCGGCGGGGCCTTGGCGATAGCCGCGCCTGCGTACGCCGCCAGAGCCACCGGCGGGGTGATGTCGGCCACGATGCCGAAGTAGAACACGAAGAAATGCGCCGCCAGCATCGGCACGCCGATGGCCTCGCTCATCAGGATCGGCGCACAGGTGGAGGCCATAATACAGTAATTCGCCGTTGTCGGCACGCCCATGCCCAGCACGATGCAGCACAGCATCGTCAGCAGCAGCGCCACGATGGTCACGCCGCCGGACACGGACACGATGGCCCGCAGCAGACGGCTGGCAAGGCCGGTAGAGGTGATGCACCCCGCCACAATGCCCGCCATTGCGCAGGCGGCGGCTACGGTGATGGTACCCTTTGCGCCCGCCTCCAGAGCCTCCACGATTTTCCGCAGGGAGATGTTGTCGGAGGTATCGTCACTTTTTGCAGCGGCATTGACGATGTTGTTGACCACGCCCACCAGAATGGTAATAAGAATTGCAATTGCGGCGGAGGACTGCATGGTCCGGGCGCCGTTGGACACCAGCGCTACCAGTACCACCAGGGGCAGCAGGAGGTAAATTTTCTTCACCAGATGCTTGAATTCCGGCAGCTCGTCCCGGCGCAGACCCCGCAGGCCCAGTTTCTTTGCCTCCAGATGGACCGCGATATAGATGCCGGTGAAGTAGAGCACGGCGGGCAGGATTGCCAGCAGCGCAATGGTAGCGTAGGGGATGCCGGTGTACTCCGCCATCAGGAACGCAGCAGCGCCCATAATCGGCGGCATAATCTGTCCGCCGGTAGAGGCCGCGGCCTCCACGGCCCCGGCAAATTCCCCCTGATAACCGGTTTTCTTCATCATGGGGATGGTCACGGAGCCGGTGGTCACAGTGTTGCCCACGGAGGAACCGGACACCATACCGCACAGCGCGGAGGAGATGACCGCCACCTTTGCCGGACCGCCGGAGGAGGAACCGGCCACACAGTTGGCTAGATTAATAAAGAAATTGGATATTCCCGTTCGCTCCAAAAACGCGCCGAAGATAATGAACACAACAATGTACTTCTGGCACACGCTGATGGGCGTACCCAAGATGCCGTTGGTGGTAAAGAACAGGTCGTAAATGACCTTGCCGAAGCGCACATTGGAGAACGTATAAATCAGCAGCGCGCCCACCACGCAGAGGATCGGCAGGCCCACACTGCGGCGGCACAGCTCCACCATGGCCAGAATGCCCACAATCGCCATCACCAGCATAACAGGATTTTTTGTAATCTTGGTGTAGCTGGTGTTCATAATCTTCTGGCAGTTCAGGGCAAAGTAGAAAAAGGGTGCGGACCCGGCAATCATAATAATGATGTCATAGAAGGGCAGGGAATTGACCTTCACATGGCCTTTGCGCAGGGGGAAATTCAGGTATCCGATGATGACAATCATGCCGAGGAAAATGGTCATCCGGACCTCGGCCTGACTCCGGTTGATGAGGGTGAGGTACAGACACACCAGGGAAAAGAGGACCATCACAAACCGAACGATCCACTTCGGAACGCCCTCCCACTCGCGGGTATTGGATTCCCGGTCGTATTTTTTCATCATCTCCTCAACATCGGCGGCGGAGCCTGTCTCCGCCGGATTGTCAGGGGGAACAGGGGGCGTGGGGTCAGCTTGTTTCTTCCATAGGCTCATTTCTTGGTCCTCCTTCTTAACACACTTTTTATTTTCCTGTAGAATGCAAGGACTGCGGCGGGCGTTTGCCGCCGCAGTCCGCAATGGCCGTCTTGCAGAGCTTTATTTGCTGGGAACGTCAAAGCCCTTCTCACCGAAATACTTGGCCGCGCCGGGATGATACGGCACTGCCGTGACAGAGGCCGCAAAGTCCAGGTTCAGCTCGCTCTTTTTGTCGTGGCCCAGGGTGTCGATGCTGTCGAAAATACCGGAGACGACATCGTATACCGCGTCGTCGCCCACATCATCGCGGGCAATAATCACCGCGCCCACGGCAACGGTGGTCGCATCTTGCTCCAGGCCATAGGCTGCGGCGGGAATCACGTTCTTGCTGTAGTAGGGGGAGGCGGCGATGAGCTTTTCAATATGCTCGTCGTCCAGCTCCACCACGTACACGTCGCGGTTTGTGGCCAGGGAGACAACAGCGGTGGTGGGTGCGCCGGCCACGATGAACGCAGCGTCGATCTTGCCGTCCTGCAGGGCCTCGGCGCTGTCGCCGAAGGACTGGTATGTAGGCGTGATATCGTCCAGGGTCAGATCGTATGCGCCCAGCACGTCCACGGCGTTAAAGAACACGCCGGAGCCGGACTCGCCCACGGATACGGACTTGCCCGCCAGATCGGCTACTGTCTTGATCGAGGGGTCCAGGGTAATGATCTGTACCTGCTCCATATACAGAGCCGCCACCGTAGAAAAGCTGTCCACCTTGCCGTCCTCCGCAAAGAGGTTGGTACCGTCGTAGGCATAGGCCATAACGTCGGACTGCACGAAGCCCAGCTGCGCGTCGCCCACATCCATGGCCTCAATGTTGGCTTTGGAACCCTTGCCCACGATAGCGGTCACAGCGGCGCTGGTGCGGTCGCTGATCTGACCGGCCAGAACGCTGCCGAAGCTGTAATAGGTACCCTGATCGCTGCCGGTGGTAAAGGTCAGCTCCGCGCCGGAACTGCCGCTGCTGGTACTGCCGCCGGCGGAGCCGCTGTTGCCGCCGGAAGGCGCGTTGTTGCCGCCGCCGCAGGCGGCCAGCCCCAGAAGCATCGCCAGGGCCAGGAGCAGCGCAAAAATCTTCTTTTTCATCATTACATCTCTCCTTATTTGGATTCAAAATAGAGTATATTAATATCATACACGAAAACCGTCTGTTTTGCAAGAGAGTTTTTGACATAATTCATTTTAACAGGCGGTATATTTTTAACAATTTCATGCAATCTATGGATAATCAAACAAAATGCAGGTGAATATCCTTGCAAATTGCAAGTTGCGACGAACATCTTGCAGAGCAGGTGTTTGGAGGCGAGGCGCTGCCCTGTGCCGCGCCTCCGTCTCCCATGCCGAAAAACTCCCGGCTGCTCTGCAACAGCCGGGAGTCCTTACTCAGCTTCCTTTGAACCGATAAACTTGACCAACAGACGCGCGACCTCCCGTATGTCAATCGGCTTGGCTACATGGGCGTTCATGCCGCACTCCAGACACTTGTGGATATCCTCGGAAAACGCATCCGCCGTCATAGCAATAATGGGAATTGCCTTCGCGTCCTCCCGGTCCATGGCCCGGATACTCCGCGTCGCCTCGTACCCCGTCATCACCGGCATACGGATATCCATCAAAATAGCGTTGAAGTACCCCGGTTCGGATGCCTGGAACTTCTCCACGCAGATCTGTCCGTTCTCCGCCCATTCCAGCTCCAGGCCCAGCTCCTCCGACAGCAGCTCGCTGGCAATCTCCCAGTTCAGGTCGTTGTCCTCTGCCAGCAGAATCCTCCGGCCCTCCAAGTCGCTCCGGCCTATCATGATATCGCTGTCGTCCTTCGCGTCCACTACGCCCATAAAGGGTTTCAGACCATAGAAGAGGGTGGATTTGAACAGCGGCTTGGAGATGAAGCCCGTCACGCCGGCATCTCTGGCCTGGTTTTCAATCTCGCTCCAGTCGTAAGCGGAGATGAGGAGAATCGGGATATCGTCTCCCCAACGCCGCCGGATCTCGCGGGCGGCAGCAATGCCGTCCATACCAGGCAGCTTCCAGTCCAGCAGGATGATGTGGTAGTCATCCCGGCGGCGGTGGTGCTCCTCCACCATTTTCAGGGCGGACTCCGCGTCCTGGGTCCAGTCCGGGTTCAGGCCGATAGCCTTCAGGGACGCCACTGCACTCTCGCACAGCTGCTGGTCGTCGTCCACCACCAGCATACTCCACTCCGGCAGCACCATGTCCACCTCCTGGACGGTGGCCCGCAGCAGGTCCAGGGTAACATGGAATTCCGTTCCTTCGCCCAACCGGCTGCGTACCTGGATATCGCCGCCCATGGCGTCAATAATGTACTTTGTGATGGTCATGCCCAGACCGGTACCCTCGGTCTTCTGCACCCGTGTGGAATCCTCCCGGCTGAAGGAGTCGAAAATCTTCGACTGATACTCCTCCGACATACCGATACCGTTGTCCTTCACGGTGATATGGGTGCGGATGTAGTCCTCGCCCTTGGGGGACTCCTCCTCATACAGCGCCACCGCAATGGACCCGCCGTCGGGCGTGAACTTCACCGCATTGCCCAACAGGTTGATGAGGACCTGATTGAGCCGCAGGCCGTCGCAGCACACGTTTTCCGTGGAGATGTCGTGGATGGAGATGTTGAACTGCTGGCGCTTGGACCGGACCTGGGGCTGGACGATATTCACAATGCTGTCCATGACCTCCCGCAGGGAGATCTGATCCATATTCAGGGTCATCCTGCCGCTCTCAATCTTGGACATGTCCAGCACGTCGTTGATCAAGCCCAGCAGGTGTTTACTGGAGAGGGTAATTTTCCGCAGGCAGTTCTGCACCTGGTCCCGATTGCCGATATTGGTGGTAGCAATTGCCGTCATGCCCACGATGGCGTTCATAGGCGTGCGGATATCATGGCTCATGTTGGACAGGAACTCGCTCTTGGCTCTGTTGGCGTGGTCCGCCGCTTTCCGGGCCTTCTCCAGCTCCTGAATCTGCTGCTTGGTCATCTGGGAGTATTGGGCGAAAACCAGCATCAGGATTATCAGCACCAGGGCGCAGGCGCTGAAGACCATGACCGTCCACCGCTTGGTGAAGCCGTTGACAATATCATCCAGAGCCTGATAGGGCATAAAGGTGAGGAGGAACCACTCGGAATGGCTCAGCTTGGAGCAGAACACCTGCCTTGTCTCGCCGTAGATGGAGATCTCAGAGGAGAACTGCTCGTTTTGTTCCATAGCGTTGTACAGATCGGTGATATATGTCTCTTTATCTTTGCTGCCCCCTGCCGAGTCATAGAGGCTGCGCACCCGTTCAAAATAGCTGTCCCGGAAAGCGTCGCCGGTACGGATGACGAAGGTGCCGTCCTTGCGGATAATATAGGAGTAGACGCGGTCGCTGTTTTCCTCCAGAGAGAGTGTGTTGCTGATGTATTCCACCGGAAGCGCCGCCACCATAGCGACGCAGGCGTGGTCCTGGGTAATCGGGTAGCGGGAGGGGATGCCCAGCAGAATCAGACGCTTGCCGGACGTATCGAGACCGACGGCCACCTTTTTTTCCCCCTCGGACAGGGACTCCAGATACGGCTCCAGATCAATGACCTCCAGCTGGGAGCCGTACAGCATGTCAAAGCTCCCGTCCGCCTGAAGGAAGCCCAAGTGGCTGAACTCCCTGGCTTGGGCGCTTTCAATCAGCTCCGTCCGTTCTTCCTGATCGGTGTGGATTCCCGGCGAGGGAACGTCCCGCGCCAGCACCTCCAGCTGGTCCAGCCGCAGGCTGATGGCGGTCTCGAAGTGGGCGGAAATCTGCTCGTTGAGTCCGGACATATACATTTTGCTCACTGCGCGGATCGTGCTGGCGCTCTGGTTGGCCAGGAACAGGGCCAGCAGCGAGAAAATGGCCACGCTGAGGGCCAGCACCAGAAACAGGCTGCGCTTCACAAAACGGAGCGTCCTGTCCGCAAAATTTGTTTTTCCACGCATCTTCATCCGTCATCGCCCCTCTTAAAGGCCCGCGCTTTCCTGGAAGGCGCGGATTGCGGAGACCGTCTTGTCGTACTCCGCTTTCACCTCCTCCACAAGGCCGGGGGCCTCCGGGGTTGGACCGTTGCGCAGAGCCTCGTTGAGGCGGTTGGAGACCTCGTAGAGGCTGGTAAAGCTGAGATTCTGGCACACGCCCTTAATGGTATGGGCGGCGCGGAAAGCCTCCTCATAATTTTTCTCGTCCATGGAGCGGAGCAGGAGGGCGCAGCTGTCATCGTCAAGGAATTTGACGACAAATTTAGTCACCAGGCGTTCGCTGCGCAGACGGCTGATGGCATCGTCATAGTTTCCGCCCAGAGCGGTATAGCATTCCTGTAAAGTCATGGTGATTACTCTCCTTTTTTATGTCCTGCCTCCTGCGCCCCCTCGCTGTCAATGGGAGAGATGGCGGAGACAGAAAGTTTATCCTGCATATCCTGCATAGTCTGGTCAAAAAACTGGAAGCTGCCGCGTCCTGAACGCTTGACGGCGTAGAGGGCCTGGTCTGCGGCGTGGAAGAGGGACTCGTAATCGCACTCCGCCTTCTCGGTCCGGCACACGCCCATACTGACAGAAATGGGGAAATTCTCATAGGACCCGCTGGTCAGGGCGGAGAAGATGCGTTCAATCACAGGAGCAAGCTCGCCGTGGTACTCCAAAAAGATGAGGAACTCGTCTCCGCCCACGCGGGCGGCGATATCCGCGCCCCGAATGCTCTCCCGCAGCTTGCCGGCCAAGTATTTGAGCACCTGGTCGCCGAACATGTGGCCGTATGTATCGTTGGCGGACTTAAAGTGGTCCAGGTCCACAATTGCCATAGCAAAGGAGCCTTTGGGGTACTCCTCCAGCAGCGTCTGAATCTGTTTCCTGGCTGCGGCGTGGTTGAGCAGGCCGGTGAGGGTGTCGTGGGTGGCCTCCCGCTCCAGCTTCTCCAGCTTCATGCGGGAGTCGTGGATATCGGTGGCCTTGCCGATGGCGCCGGTATACCTGGGCGGCTCGTCGGCGGACCAGGTCGCCCTGGCAATGATTCTGGACCAGCGGGCCTCGCCGCCGATATTGAGGGGACACTCATAGCGGACCACAGGCTGGGCGGGGGTGGTGCTGCGCAGGGCGCGGACCAGGCCGTCCATATCGTTCTGACTGATAATCTTCCGGACCTCCGCGCTGCGGACCGGGTCCATCACCGTCTCCTTCAGGCCGGTGCGCTCTGCGCCCCAGGCGTTGAGGCTGGCCATAGGCGGGGTGGTGGTGTACTCGAACTGAATCTCCTGGCTCATGGCGGCAAAGAAGCTGAACTTCATCCGCTCGTGCTCCAGCAGCTGCAAGGTCCGCTCGGAGGCGGACAACTCCTCGTGGCGGTGGAGCTCCTCGGCCACGCTGCGCAGTTCAATCCGGTCGCTCTGGGCGCTGCTGTTGAGCTTCTCGTCCAAGGTATCGGCCATATCCGTCAGGCACTCCAGCAGCAGGGGGTTGAACACGCCGCACTCGCCGTTGAGGATCATCTCCACCGCTTTTTCGTGGGAGAAGGGGGGTTTATAGACCCGCGCGCTGGTGAGGGCGTCGTACACGTCGGCCAGCGCCACAATCTGGGCGGCAATGGGGATGCTCTCTCCCTCCAGGCCGTCGGGGTAGCCCCGTCCGTCGTACCGCTCGTGGTGCCAGCGGCAGATTTCCCGCGCCACCTTCACCAGCGGTTCGGTCTGGTAATCGGGCAGGTCATCCATCATCTGGCCGCCGATCACGGTGTGGGACTTCATGACCTCGAACTCCTCTTTGGTCAGGCGGCCCGGCTTGTTGAGGATTTCGCTGGGGATGGAGATTTTGCCGATATCGTGTAGGGCGGAGGCGTTGCTGATGAGGACGATATCGTTGCGGGTAAGGCCGTAGCGGTCCGTTTTATCCATCAAGTGGTCCAGCAGCATCTCGGTCAGCAGGCGCACGTGGCGCACATGGAGGCCGCTCTCCCCGTTGCGGAACTCCACGATGTTGCTGAGGATTTCGATCATCATGGCGTTCTGCTGTTCTTTTTCATAGATCTGGTCGGCCAGCAGGCCCACCAGTTTTTTCTGTTTTCCGTAGAGCAGGATGGTGTTGATCACCCGGCGGTGGACCACCAGGGCGTCAAAGGGGCGGTTGATGAAGTCGGTACACCCCAGGCCGTAGGCCCGCTCCACGTGGGTGGAGGCGGTTTCGGCGGAGATCATGATGACAGGCACGTCGTCGATCCAGCGGTTCTGGTTCATGACCTCCAGGACCTCGAACCCGTCCATATTGGGCATCACGATATCCAGGAGCAGGAGGTCGATTTCCGACTCATATTTCCGCAGGACCTCCACGGCCTCCTGGCCGTCCTCCGCCTCGATAATCTCGTACTCGTCGCTGAGCATGTCCGCCAAAATGGAGCGGTTCATTTCCGAGTCGTCAGCGATCAATATTTTCTGCTTTCTTCTGCGCTTGCTATCTATGGGAGCCACACCCCTTTCAAGGTGACGAATTTACAGAGAGATTTATCCCGCAGGAACCGGGCGTGCAGGGCCGTCGGGATAAACCGCAAATTATTCACGGTTATTATAGCAGAAAATTTCGCCCACTGCAATACATACGGGGGAATTTTTCTGCTGCGGCGCAAACGGGTTTCCGCGGGAAAAAAGCCGGTACAGCCGTTGCGTTTTTGCGGAATCCTGCTATAATGGAAGGAGCAATGGAATGAGGAGGGCATATTTGCTATGAAAGTATTGCTGTTGAACGGCAGTCCCCATGAAAAGGGGTGCACCCATGCCGCGCTCGCGGCAGTCGCCCATGCGCTGGAGGCAGAGGGGGTGGAGGCGGAAATCCTCTGGCTGGGCCGGGACGCCGGGGCGGGCTGTTCCGGGTGCGGGGCCTGCGCCAGGCTGGGCCGGTGCGCAGTGGACGACGCGGTCAATATTGCAGCGGAGAAGGCCCGCGCCTGCGACGGCCTCATTGTCGGTTCCCCGGTCCATTACGCGGCGGCCTCCGGCCAGGCGACCGGGGTGATGGACCGGCTGTTCCGCTCTGCCGGGGCCAGTCTGCGGCTGAAACCGGCGGCGGCAGTGGTTTCCGCCCGCCGGGCCGGGACCACGTCGGCCCTGGACCAGCTGAACAAATACTTTATGTATAACCAGATGCCGGTGGTATCCTCCTGCTATTGGAACATGGTCCACGGGGCCGGGCCGGAGGACGTGGAAAAGGATGAGGAGGGCCTCATGATTATGCGCACGCTGGGCCGCAATATGGCCTGGCTGCTGAAATCCATAGCGGCAGGCCGGGAGGCGGGCGTCCAGCCGCCGGAGCAGGAGCCGCCGGTCAAGACCAGCTTCATCCGCTGAGCGGCGGCGGCTCTGCCGGGGCAAACAGAGACGAGACGGCAGGCGCGACGCCTGGCCGTCTCTTTTATCTGTTATTTTACCGTAAAGCTGTCGAATTTACTGCCCCGGCGAACCAGCTCCTCCATCTTATCGGCATTGGACCGGGCGGCTCCCAGCACGAACCGCAGCTGCGCATCCAGTCCCAGCCGCTGCCGGATGACCTCTCGGATCACGCCGCTGGGTTCCTCGCCGCTCAGACTCTCGCAGGTCAGCTCATCCCCGCAGTGTACGGTCATCACGCCGTCCTCCAGCACGCCGCAGGCGTCGTCCAGCATATACCAGTACATAGGGGTCAGCCGCTCCTTGAACCGCTCCACCAGCTCCTGCCACACATCCCCGCCTTCTGCGGGCGGAGGGGCGGGGGCCGGCGGCGGGGGAGCCGCAGGCGCCGTCTTTTTCTCTGCCGCCGGGAGTACCGGCTCGCCGTAGGGGGGCGGTCTGTCCGGCTCCTCGTCCCAGGGGGGCGGATCATCCGGCGGCGGGGGGGGAGGGGGCGGGGTCCGCTGTCTGCCGGGCGGCGCAGGGACAGCCCCGCCGGACCGGACGGCGTCCTCCAGCCTGGCGAGGCGGGCGGACAGCGCCGCCGTGTCACCGCACAGGCCCTCATCGCACAGCCGCAGGAGACACAGCTCCGCATCTGTGCGGCGGTTGGTACTGAAGGGGAGGGCCGCCGCCGCTGTCTGGAGCTGCGAGGCCATAAAAATCAGTCTGCGGGGGGGTACGTTCTGGCTGAGCCGGTCCATCGCAGCCGTATCGTAGCCGCCGGACAGCAGCTCCATACCGCCCTCCGGGGCGGTCATGCGGACGAGCAGGTCCCGGACCAGCGTGGACAGCTCGCTGAGCAGAGCTCCCACGTCCTTACCGCCGCTGTAGAGCCGGTCCAGCAGCAGCAGCGCGTTCTGGACTTCACGGCGCAGTATGCAGCCCATCAGCTCCGCTGTCTGGAGGTTTCCGGCCAGGCCCAGCACATCCAGCACCCGTCCGGTATTGATCTCCCCGCCCGGCGCGCCGCACTGGTCCAGCAGGCTCAGGCCGTCCCGCAGGGCGCCGTCGGAGAGCCTCGCCAGCAGATTGGCGGCGTCCGCCGTCAAAGCCATGCCCTCCTGTCCCGCCACATACAGCAGCCGGTCCGCCACGTCCTGGGGCCGAATCCGCTTGAAGGCGAAACGCTGGCAGCGGGAGAGGATCGTGGCGGGGACCTTGTGCAGCTCGGTGGTGGCGAGAATAAAGATCAGGTGGGCAGGCGGTTCCTCCAAAATTTTCAGCAGCGCGTTGAACGCCGCCACAGACAGCATATGCACCTCATCCACGATATACACCCGGTAGCGCACGCTGGCCGGGGAATAGACGGCCTCGTCCCGCAGGGCGCGGACGCTGTCCACGCCGTTGTTGGAGGCGGCGTCCAGCTCCAGCACGTCCAGCAGACTGCCGTTGTCGATGCCCAGGCAGGCGGGGCAGGCATTGCAGGGGTCGCCGTCCACAGGGTTCTGGCAGTTGACAGCCTTGGCCAGAATTTTGGCGCAGGTGGTCTTCCCGGTGCCGCGGGTGCCGGTAAATAAGTAGGCGTGGGAGAGGCGGTTCTGGGCTGCCTGACGGCGCAGGGTTTCGGTGATATGGGCCTGACCGACCACGTCGGCAAAGGCTTTGGGCCGCCACTTGCGGTACAGGGCCTGGTACATAGCGGATGCCTCCCAAGAAAGGATATAGAAAGACCCTGGAAAATTCTCCGCAAGCATCCGCTCCGAACCGGCGTCCTCGCGGCACATGTTGTCCCGCTTAATGCTGCTCGGTTCCCCGCCTGACATGGTTCACAGGCATCCATTGCGCGAGACCGGGACCTCAACACGAATGCTTGCGGAGGATATTCCAGGGTAGTGAGCGTATTATACACCAACCGGGCGCAGAATGCAAGAGGAAATTTTATAATTTCACGGAAAACTGCAAAAAGGCTGGCACAGCGGAAAAAGGGTCCCCGGAGGCAGACTCCAGGGACCCTTGGGGCAGCGGGGATTTACTTCAGGCTCTCGGCCACGGCCACGGCCACGGCCACGGTCGCGCCCACCATGGGGTTGTTGCCCATGCCCAAAAAGCCCATCATTTCCACGTGGGCAGGCACGGAGGAGGAACCGGCGAACTGGGCGTCGGAGTGCATCCGGCCCATGGTGTCGGTCATACCGTAGGAAGCGGGGCCTGCGGCCATGTTGTCGGGGTGCAGCGTACGGCCCGTGCCGCCGCCGGAGGCCACGGAGAAGTATTTCTTCCCCTGCTCCACGCACTCCTTCTTATAGGTGCCGGCCACAGGATGCTGGAACCGGGTGGGGTTGGTGGAGTTGCCGGTGATGGACACGTCCACGCCCTCCAGGTGCATGACGGCCACGCCCTCCCGGACGTCGTCCGCGCCGTAGCAGCGCACGTTGGCGCGCTCGCCCTCGGAGTAGCGGATTTCCTTGACCACGTTCACCTTGCCGGAGCTGTAGTCGAACTGGGTCTGCACATAGGTGAAGCCGTTGATGCGGCTGATGATCTGGGCAGCGTCCTTGCCCAGACCGTTGAGGATCACCCGCAGGGGTTCCTTACGGGCCTTGTTGGCGTTCTTCACGATGCCGATTGCGCCCTCGGCGGCGGCGAAGGACTCGTGGCCGGCCAGGAAAGCGAAGCACTTGGACTCGTCGCTCAGCAGCATCGCGCCCAGGTTGCCGTGGCCCAGGCCCACCTTGCGGTCATCGGCGACAGAGCCGTCGATGCAGAAAGCCTGCAGGCCCTCGCCGATAGCGGTTGCGGCCTCGGCGGCGGTCTTGACGTTTTTCTTCAGGGCAATCGCCGCGCCCACGCAGTATGCCCAGCAGGCGTTTTCAAAGCAGATGGGCTGAATGCCCTTGACGATCTCATAGGGGTCAAAGCCGCGCTCCGTGCAAATGGCGCGGCACTCCTCGACATCCTTGATCCCGTACTGAGCGAGGACGCCGTTGATCTTGTCGATTCTTCTCTCGTAACTTTCAAACAGAGCCATAATGATTGTCCTCCTCTCTTATTCGTGCCTGGGATCGATATACTTGGCAGCCGCGTCGAACTGGCCGTAGTGGCCCTTGGCTTTTTCCAGGGCGGTGTTGGCGTCGTCGCCCTTCTTGATGAAGTCCATCATCTTGCCCAGGTTCACAAACTCGTAGCCAATAACCTCATCGTCCTTGTTCAGCGCCATACGGGTGCAGTAGCCCTCGGCCATCTCCAGATAGCGGGGGCCTTTGCTCTTGGTGCCGAACATGGTGCCGACCTGACTGCGCAGGCCCTTGCCCAGGTCCTCCAGGCTTGCGCCCACGGCCAGGCCGTCCTCGGAGAAGGCGGACTGGGTGCGGCCATAGACGATCTGCAGGAACAGCTCCCGCATAGCGGTATTGATGGCATCGCACACCAGGTCGGTGTTCAGGGCTTCCAGAATGGTCTTGCCGATGAGGATTTCGCTGGCCATAGCGGCGGAGTGGGTCATACCGGAGCAGCCCAGGGTTTCCACCAGGGCCTCCTCAATGACGCCTTCCTTCACGTTCAGGGTCAGCTTGCACGCGCCCTGCTGGGGAGCGCACCAGCCCACGCCGTGGGTAAAGCCGCTGATGTCCTTGATTTCTTTGGCCTGGACCCATCTGCCCTCTTCAGGGATAGGGGCCGGCCCATGGTACGCGCCTTTTGCGACTGGGCACATGTGCTGGACTTCGGTAGAATAGATCATGGCAAATCTTCCTTTCCTTTTATTAAAATAGTCTGACTGGGTGCAGCGAGCGACTATTTGTTTTTGCGCAGACCGGAGGAAGCCCGGTCAACGGTTAAATTATAGGGAAAAAAACAAAGATTGTCAAGGCGCGGCGGGGGAAAAAGTGGATGAAAGCGCTATAATCCGGGAAAAAAGTTTTACGCACTTTGTCGAATTCCAAAAAAATCCAGGACCCGCAGGCATCCGGCAGACCCGGCTGAAGATTTTTCCCTCTCTGCGCGTATTTTACACTTGCTTTTTTGAAACTTCATGTTACAATGTAGATACCATTCTATTAGGAGGTAAAAGCAAGTATGGCTCACAAGATTACTGATGCCTGCGTCAGCTGCGGCACCTGCGCTGAGAATTGCCCCGTTGAGGCGATTTCCCAGGGCGATACCCAGTATGTCATCGATGCGGACACCTGTGTGGACTGCGGCGCTTGCGCGGCAAACTGCCCCACCGATGCGATCGTAGAGGAGTAAGCTACATAGGGTAAAAATACCCGTCCCTGAAAAGGGGCGGGTATTTCCTTTTGCGCAGGACCTGTTCCATGGAGCTGAAAATCAAAATTCCCTCTTGACAAGCGGCGGCTGAAGAGATATAATAACGCAAACCGTTGAGAGAGTGTAAGTAAGTTTGGCAGAAATTCCCTGCAGAGAGCCGCGGATGGTGGGAACGCGGCGGGAAGAACCAAACCGAATGGGCTTTCGAGGGCGAACCCAACGCTTTACAGCCAGTAGGTCAGCCGGAGGGGATCTCCGTTACCAAATCCGGCGCATGTTAGTGCGCATTGAGTGGATGCTCCGCCATGGAGGAGCGTCAAGCCGGGTGGCACCGCAGAAGTGTTTGTTGCGCTTCTGTCCCAGCAGAAAAGCTAGGGACAGGAGCGTTTTGCTATGTCCCGCAATACAGGAAAAGGAGAACACTATCATGAGCGAGAACAAGATCCCTTACAAAATCTATCTGTCCGAGGACGAAATGCCGATGGCCTGGTACAATCTCCGGGCCGATATGCAGAACAAGCCGGCCCCCCTTCTCAACCCCGGCACCGGCCAGCCCATGACCGCCCAGGAGCTGGAGGGCGTATTCTGCACCGAGCTGGTACGGCAGGAGCTGGACAACGACACCGCCTATTTCCAGATCCCCGCAGAGATACGGGATTTCTACAAAATGTACCGGCCCTCTCCCCTGGTCCGGGCCTACTGCCTGGAGCAGAAGCTGGGAACGCCGGCGAAAATCTACTACAAATTTGAGGGTAACAACACCTCCGGTTCCCACAAGCTCAACTCCGCCATCGCGCAGGCTTATTACGCCAAGCTGCAGGGTTTGCAGGGCGTGACCACCGAGACCGGCGCGGGCCAGTGGGGGACCGCCCTGTCCATGGCCTGCGGCTATCTGGGCCTGGACTGCCGGGTATTTATGGTCAAGTGCTCCTATGAGCAGAAGCCTTTCCGCCGCGAGGTGATGCGGGTGTACGGCTCCAGCGTGACCCCGTCGCCGTCGGAGAGCACCCAGGTGGGCCGGAAAATCCTCTCCCAGTTCCCCGGTACCACCGGTTCCCTGGGCTGCGCCATCAGCGAGGCGGTGGAGACCGCGGTGGCAAATCCCGGCTACCGCTATGTGCTGGGCAGTGTGCTCAACCAGGTCCTGCTCCATCAGTCCATCATCGGTCTGGAGGCAAAAACCGCGCTGGACAAGTACGGCGTCAAACCGGATATTATCATTGGCTGCGCCGGCGGCGGCAGCAACCTGGGCGGACTGATCGCGCCCTTTATGGGCCAAAAGCTGCGGGGCGAGGCGGACTACCGTATTATCGCTGTGGAGCCGGAATCCTGCCCCTCCTTCACCCGCGGAAAATACGCCTATGACTTCTGCGACACCGGCATGGTCTGTCCCCTGGCAAAGATGTACACCCTGGGCAGCAGCTTCATGCCCGCCGCCGACCACGCCGGCGGACTGCGGTTCCACGGTATGAGCAGCGTCCTCAGCCAGCTGTACGCCGACGGCTATATGGAGGCCCGCGCGGTGAAGCAGACGGACGTGTTTGAGGCGGCGGAGGAGTTTGCCCGTGTGGAGGGCATTCTGCCCGCGCCGGAGAGCAGCCACGCGATCCGTGCGGCCATTGACGAGGCGGTCAAGTGCAGGGAGGCCGGCGAGGCAAAGACCATTCTCTTCGGTCTGACCGGCACCGGATACTTTGACCTGGTGGCTTACGAGCGGTTCCACAACGGCGAGATGAAGAATTTCTCCCCCTCGGACGAGGACATCGCCAAGTCCCTGGCCCAGCTGCCTGCCGTTCCCAACGCTTTGGCGTAAGACGCCGCCGCTGCTGAATAGAACAATCCGGGAGTCTGTTTCAGACTCCCGGATTCCTTTATGCCAATATCTCCCCCAGCAACAGGCCATCCCCAATGCCGGTAATCCTGGTAGGACGAATCTGATTATGCAGTCCCTCCCCTGCAGTCCCTACCACCATATAATTTGGCGCATGGCCCTGGTACAAGCCGCCGCATTCCTGCTCATAGAGGACATCATACACCTGCCCCACACAGCCGGACAAATATGCCCGGTTCAGTTCCCGCGCCGCCGCCGCCGCCCGCGCGGCCCGGTCCTCCTTCACAGCCTTCGGCACCTGCTCCATCTCTGCCGCCGGGGTACCGGGTCGGATGGAGTAGGGGAAAATATGCATCTCCGCAAAGCCGCACCGTCTCACAAAATCCAGCGTGGCGGAGAACTCCTCCTCCGTCTCGCTGGGAAAGCCTACAATCAGATCCGTGGTGACAGCGGGGCGGTCAAAGTATACATTCAGTAGTTCTAGCGATTGAATATACCGGCTTGTATCATATTTCCGGTTCATACGGCGGAGGGTCCCGTCGCAGCCGGACTGCATAGACAGATGGAAGTGGGGACATAAATTCCCCAACGCAGCCGCCCGCCGGCAGAAATCCTCCGTCACCGTCCGCGGCTCCAGGGACCCCAGCCGCACCCGCATTCCCTCCGCTGTCCGGCAGACCGCTTCCACCAGGTCAATCAGCCCGGACCCATCCCGGAAATCGCTGCCCCAGGAGGAAATTTCAATCCCGGTCATCACAATCTCCCGGTAGCCCTCCTCCCGCAGCCGCCGGACCTCCTCCACCGCCGTCTCCAGGGGCAGAGACCGCACCGGCCCGCGGGCATATGGAATAATGCAGTAGGAGCAGAAATTGACGCACCCGTCCTCCACCTTCAGCATGGCGCGGGTCCGCGCCGCCAGACCCCCGGCAGGCAGAACCTCAAAAACGCGCCGTCCCAGGGCCCTGTCCACCCGGACCACCGGCTCCTGCTCCCGGACCGCGCTCTCCAGCAGGTCCAAAAACTGCATCCGGTCCCCGGTACCGGCAATCAGGTCCGCGTCCAGTGCGCGGACCTCCTCCGGCTTTGTCTGGGCGTAGCAGCCGCAGACCGCCACCACCGCTTTTTCATTTTGTTTCCTGGCCCGGCGGATCATCTGCCGGGATTTTTTGTCGCTGACCGCCGTGACGGTGCAGGTATTGATAATGTATACGTCTGCCGGACCGTCAAAGGGGACCAGTTCGTGGCCCCGGTCTGTCAGCTCCCGCTCCATCGCCTGGGTCTCGTACTGGTTCACTTTACAGCCCAATGTGTAGATTGCGGCCCTCACCCCTATACCCCCTTGCTTTTTCTGTCAGAATATGATATCATTAAAAATTAGACTCTGTCCCAGCAGACAGGTCCGTATGGGATTAAAACCCATTATATAATACATTTTCCGATACAGCAAGGAGAAATTTATGCACTACCTAGATCACGCCGCCCCCACGCCGGTCCCCGCCGCTGTGGCGGCTGTCATGACGGAAGTCCTGACGCAGTCCTATGGAAATCCCTCCGCCCAGTACGCCCTGGGCCGTCAGGCCAGAGACCTGGTGGAGCGCAGCCGGGGAACCATCGCCAGGGCCCTGGCCTGCAGGCCGGAACAGGTGGTCTTCACCTCCTGCGGCACCGAGGGGGACAACTGGGCCATCCGGGCGGCGTTGTACCAGAACCGCAGGGTGGGAAAGCATATCATCACCACGGCGGCAGAGCACAGCGCGGTCCTCCAGTGTCTGAAGAAGCTGGAACAGGAGGGGTATGCCGTCACGTACCTGAAGCCGGACGGGATGGGCCGCATTGCCCCCCGGCAGGTGGAGGACGCCCTGCGGGCGGACACGGCGTTGGTGAGCGTGATGCTGGTGAACAACGAAACAGGCGTGCGCTTCCCGGTGGAGGAAATCGCGGCGCTGCTGAAAAACCGGGACACGCTGCTCCATACGGACGCCGTGCAGGGTTTTTTGAAGCTGCCCTTTACCGCCCAATCCCTGGGCGCGGATTATATCACCCTCTCCGCCCACAAGATTGGCGGACCGAAGGGAACCGGCGCACTGTATACCGGCGGCAGGACCAAAAACGTCCAGCCCATGTTCTACGGCGGCGGGCAGGAAGCCGGCCTGCGCCCCGGCACCGAACCCACCGCCCAGATCGCCGGTTTTGCTAAGGCGGTGGAGCTGCGCATGGAAACGCTGGAGGAGACGCGGCGGCATCTGGCGGCGTGCCGGGCTTACGCTCTGGAGCGGCTGGGCGCGATTCCGGACCTGCAAACCGTCGGGGCCGGGGACGCGCCCCATATCCTGTCCGTATCCCTGCCCGGCTATCCCAGCCAGAATATTGTCAGCGAGCTGAGCGAAAAGGACATCTGCATCTCCGCCGGTTCCGCCTGCCACCGGGGAAGGGCCAGCCATGTGTTGACCGCCATGGGTCTGGATAAAAAAACCGCCGCCGGAACTGTCCGTATCAGCTTCGGTCCGGAAACTTCTCCGGCGGATATCGACGCTCTGTACGACGCTCTGCTGGCGCACAAAAACACCCGCTTTCCTATGCTGTAGCCCGAAATAACACACTGTTTGATTTAAGAAATGGAGGTGCGATATGCTAAAAGCGCTGCGCCGGGAACCCGGCTTTTACCGTCATCTGTTCGCCCTGGCTCTGCCGATGATTCTGCAAAACCTGATTACCACGTCTCTCAGCTTTGCCGACACATTCATGGTTGGGCTGCTGGGCAATGCGGAGATGGCCGCCGTGACGGCGGCCAACGTACCCATCTTTATTATGCAGATCGTCGTCTTTGGCTTCCAGAGCGGTATGGCCGTGCTGGTCAGCCAGTATTGGGGGCGGGGGGACACCGACAACATCAACCGCTGTCTGGGCGTGGCCCTGTACGCCGTCACCGGCTTTACCACCTGCGTGGCTCTGGTCATGTTCCTGTTCCCCGCCCAGGTCCTGCGGCTCATCACCCCCAATCAGGACCTGATCGACCTGGGGCTGTCCTATATCCAGATCGTGGGGTTCTCCTACATTTTCAATGGCATCAGCAGTATTTACGCCGGAGTACACCGCAGTACGGAGTACCCTGCGTTCGGCACAATGCTCTTTGCCATCTCCATGTGTACCAACACATTCCTGAACTATATCCTGATTTTCGGTAAATTTGGCGCGCCCGCCTTGGGCGTCACCGGCGCGGCGGCGGCGACGCTGGCCTCCCGCATAGTGGAGTTTGCGGTAGCGTTGGCCTACGCCCTGCGCAGCAAGCGTCTGCCCTTCCGGACGGGCTGCATCCTCCGGCCAGGCAAGCGGATTTTCCGCAGCTTTATGCGCTATTCCCTGCCCGTCGTGTGCAACGAAACCCTTTGGAGCGTCGGGTTCTCCATGCTGACCGTCATTATGGGGCACATGTCCAACAGCCAGGACATGCTGGCGGCATACGCCCTGGTAGGCAATATCGACAAGCTGTCCACGGTGGTCTGCTTCGGACTGGCCGCGTCTGCCGCCGTGATCGTGGGCAAGGAGATCGGGGAGGGCAAGAGCCGGGAGTATATCTACTCTGTCAGCCGTACCCTGCTGCTGTCGTCCATGCTGGTGGGCGCCGCCGTGATGGCGGTCCTGCTGACGCTGTTGCCTACGTTCTTCCGTCCGGTACTGTTCCCCCTGTTCAAGCTCTCCGAGGGCGCGGCCTATGCCGCCACCTGCATGAGCCTGCTGTACGCCTGCGGTATGCCCTTCCGGGCCTTTGACGTGACCAATATCACCGGCGTACTGCGGGCGGGGGGCGACGCCAGAGTTGCCGCGCTGATCGACGTCTGCCCGCTCTGGCTGGCCGCGATCCCCCTGATGGCCCTGACTGCGTTGGTATTGGAAGCGCCGGTATTCATCGTGTGTCTGAGTATGCAGGCGGAAAACGCGGTTAAATGCCCGCTGGGATATTTGCGGTTCCGGGGCGGGAAGTGGATCAACGATATTACCAGGGCGGAGATGTAAAAAGGCGCAATTGGACATCCAGCCCCTCTCATGTTTAACCCGCCGGGGAACCCCAGTGCGGACAGGGACGACAGCCCTGCCTGCTTCCGAGGTTCCCCGGCGGGAATTTTTGCGATATGGAGCGGTCCTCCTACTTACTCTTATTTCTGCGCAGCAGGACCACGCTCTGGACCACCAGGAACAGGCAGAGCATAGCGGCCACGGTGATGTTGGACCACCACGCCTCGTCAAAGCCCAGGGAGGAGACAATGCGTTTAATGGTGTTCAGGCTCAGCACACCGAAAAAGGTGCCGATCACATTGCCCACGCCGCCGGTGAGCAGGGTGCCGCCGATAATAGAGGAGGCAATGGCATTCATCTCATCTCCCGCGCCGTTGGCAACATCGCCGCTGCCCACATGGAGGAAGTAGAGGATTCCGCCCAGGCCCGCCAGCAGACTGCACAGCACATGGGCCAGGAATCTGGTACGGCGCACGTTGATGCCCAGCATATTCGCGCTCTGGCTGCTGCCGCCCACAGCGTAAAAGCTGCGGCCCAGCTTAGTCCAGCGCAGCAGGCAGAAGAGGAGCGCAACAACCAGCAGCGCAATGACGACGCCCACCTCCACATAGGCCGGGACGTACTGGCCCAGCTTATTGGTGGAGCCAAGGCCGGGGACAATGATGCGGGTCTCCTTCACCGCCAGGAAGCCCTCGTTGGTCACACGCACAGGCTCTTTGCTGACGATGGTCGTCATGCCCTTGGCAAAGAACATACCCGCCAGGGAGATAATAAAGGGCTGGATGCCCAGGTGCGCCACCAGGAAGCCCTGGACCACGCCAAAAGCCAGGCCGATACCCAAACCGATGAGAATGACCGTCAGGATACTGCCGCCCTGCTGCTCCAGGTTCACCGCGCTGGTCATACACACCAGGCAGGTGACTGCGCCCACGCTGATGTCGATGCCGCCGGTAATCATCACCAGGCTCATGCCGCAAGCCAGAACAATGAGGGAGGCGTTATTGTTGAGGATATTCAAAAAATTCTGGGGTTTGGTGAAGCCGCCGCCCAGGAAAAAGATGGCGGACAGATACAGGACGAAGAAGACCACAATGGTGATGGTCAGCAACAGGTTGGTGTCGCTCATGGCGGTGCGTTCCTTGATCCGCCCCTGCTTGTCAACTGCAATTCCTTTCGGCATTTCACGACACCTCCTTTGCGGCTTTGGCAGGCGATTTTCTGACGCTGGACAGCTTTTCCTGTACCACCGGCGCGCTGAGGACCACCAGCAGGATTACCACAACCGCCTTGTAGGCCGGCAGGGCCGTGGAGGGTACCTCGTACTTGTAGAGGGTGGTGGTGAGGAACTGGATGACATACGCGCCCAGAATAGAGCCGTAGATGTTGAATTTACCGCCGGACAGGGCGTTGCCCCCCAGGGCCACCGCCAGAATAGCGTCCATCTCGATGTTCTCCGCAATACGGGAGTAGTTGATGGAACCGCTGCGGCTGACCCGGATGAATCCGGCAACAGCCACGCACACGCCCAGAATCACATAGGTAAGGAGCTTAATCAGTTTGGGGTCCAGGCCGTTGAGCCGGGAGGAGCTGGCATTGATTCCCACAGACTGGGTGTAGAGGCCCAGGTTGGTAAACTTCAGCGCCAGCCAGAACAGCAGGACAATAAAGGCGGTGATAAAAATGGGGGTGGGGACGGGGATGCCGGGGAGGAAGGTCCCGGCGTATTTGAAGACAATGTCATTGATAATAGGCAGCTGATTGTTGTTGATCCAGGCGGCAATGGAGCGGCCCGCGGTAAACAGAATGAGGGTGGCCACCATAGGCTGGATTTTGAAGTAGGCCACCAGCGCGCCGTTGAACGCGCCGAAGATCATACTCACCAGAATACCGGCGAGCACAGCCAGGAGCAGCGGCGTCTGGAGGGTATCCGCCGCAGCCTGCCCGCCGCAGACCAGCCGCAGAATCACGCTGCCGGCAATTGCCATCGCCGCGCCCACCGAGATATCCTGTCCGCCGGAGGAGGCTGTCACCAGGGTCATGCCGATTGCCAGGATGACCAGCTCGGAGGCGTTGTCCAGGACGGAGATGATATTGCCGCTGAGCACAGGGTTGCCCAGGCTGTTCTCCTTCATGCTGACGGCAAAGAAGGAGGGGTCCGCAATCAGATTGAATAGAATCAGCAGCGCCAGCGCCGCCAGGGGGATAAACAGCTGGTGCCGGGTGAACCGCCGGAGAAGGCTCTCTCCGGGACGCTTGTTCGGGGTCTTCACGGGGGCTGTCATGCCTCGTCACCTCCTGCAATGGTAGCCATAATTTTTGTCTGGGTCAGGTCCGCGCCCTTCAGCTCGCCCACCGCCTTCCGGTCCCGCATGACGATGAGCCGGGAACAGGTGCGGAGCATCTCGTCAATCTCCGAGGAGATAAAGGTGACGCTCTTGCCCTCGGCGGCCAGCTTGAGGACCAGCTTTTGAATCTCGATCTTGGTGCCGATGTCGATGCCGCGGGTGGGTTCGTCCAAAATGAGATACTTGGGGTCGGTGAGGAGCCAGCGGGCCAGGATACATTTCTGCTGGTTGCCGCCGGACAGGGACTTGATGGGGGTGTCCGCAGAGGCGGTCTTGATCTCCAGCAGCTTGATGTACTCGTCTGCAAACGCCTCCGCCTGGGCCTTGGAAAAGGGGCGGAAAAAACCCTTCATCACCTGGAGGGCCAGGATGATGTTCTCCCGGACGGACAGGTCCCCTACGATGCCGTCCCCCTTCCGGTCCTCCGGCAGATAGCCGATGCCCTGTTTCATGGCGTCCAGCGGCTTTTTGATTTTGACCTCTTTGCCGTCCATCTTCACGCTGCCGCCGGTGACATGGTCCGCGCCGAAGATGGCCCGGACGCACTCGCTGCGGCCAGAGCCCAGCAGACCGGTAAAGCCGTTGACCTCGCCCCTGCGGATGGAGAAGTTAAAGGGCTTGATGCCCGCATTGCTGCACAGGCCCTGGGCCTCCAGCACAGGGGTTCCCGTATCGCCGGCCCCTGCGCCGCCCATCTCGCTTTTGATGTCGGCCATGTCGTCCAGCTCCTTGCCCAGCATCTTGGACACCAGCTGGACCCGCGGCAGGTCCTCGATAATGTACTCGCCCACCAGCTGGCCGTCCCGGAGCACGGTGATCCGGTCGCAGACCTCATAGACCTGCTCCAGAAAGTGGGTGACGAAGATGATGCCCACGCCCTTGGCCCGCAGGTCCCGCATGAGGCCGAAGAGCTTGACCACCTCCTGCTCGTCCAGGGAGGAGGTTGGCTCGTCCAGAATGAGGACCTTGCACTCCATATCCACTGCACGGGCGATGGCCACCATCTGCTGCACGGCAATGGAGCAGCTGCCCAGCTGCTGCCTGGGACCGGCGGGGATGCCCAGGGACTTCAGGATCTTTCCTGCGCCGCTGTTCATGGCCTTCCAGTTGGCCCCGGCCCCCTTGGTGCGGCCAATGTACATATTCTCCGCCACCGTCAGGTTCGGACACAGGGTAATCTCCTGGTAGACCGTGCTGATACCGGCATTTTGGGCATCCTGGGGGGAGCGGATGACCGCCGCGCCCTCCACGCCCTTGATGCGGACCTCCCCGCCGTCCTTGGGGTACACGCCGGTGAGGACCTTGATGAGCGTGGATTTCCCCGCGCCGTTCTCCCCCATCAGGGCGTGAATCTCTCCTTCCCGCAGGGTGAAATCCACATCCTGCAGGGCGCGTACGCCTGGGAAATACTTACATATGCCGCGCATTTCCAATACTGCGCCTTCCTGCATAGGGATACGCCTCCATTCCTTTCAATTTTAGAACACGCGGCGCGGCTGACATGCCGCGCCGCGCGCCGGGTTGCATGATGTGATATGTAAGGTCTGTCTGAATCAGGTGCCGTACTTATCCACGTCGGCCTGGGTGAGGGTGGCGGCGTCGAAGCCCTGCTCCGGGGTGTAGGTGATCTTCTCCGCAGGAGCCTTGCCGGCCATCAGGTCCTTGATAATGGCGTCAACAGTCTCGGCCTGGAGGGGGTTGCACAGGCCCATGTAGTTCCATCTGCCTGCCAGGACCTCCTCAAAGGCCCACTTGTCGCTGTCAAAGCCCATGACGATCACGTCGCCGTCCTTGCCGTGGGTGATGCCGTTGGCGTCCAGAGCGGCCACCGCGCCGCGGGCCATGCCGTTGTTCTCCGCATAGATCACGTTGAACGCCTTGCCGGAGTCAATGACGGACTGGGTGATGGTTCTGGCAGTGGCCTCGTCCCAGTCGGCGGTCTGCTGGGCGACATAGTTCCAGCTGGCCTCGGCGTTCACCTTCTCGTCCAGCGCGCCGGTACGGCCCAGCTGGGCGTCGGAACCCATGTGGCCCTGAATGTGGATGATGTTGTACTCGTCCAGGTTCTGGGAGGCCAGCCAATCCACGGCGGTCTTGCCCTCTGCGGGCATGTCGGAGACGACGGCGGCGGCATACATGCTCTCGTCAGCTTCCAGCATACGGTCGAAGAGTATAACCTGGGTGCCGGCAGCCTGGGCGTCCTGGAGCACGGTGTCCCAGCCGGTGGTGGAGGCGGGGGAGAGGAGGAGGAAGTCCACCTCGTCCTGGATCATCTGCTGCGCGGTAGCAATCTGCTGGGCAGCGTCGTTGTTGTTGTAGAAGGTGGCCTCATAGCCGTTGTCCGCGGTGAAGGTGTCCCGCATGGCCTTGTCGTTGGCGGTGCGGTAGCCGGACTCGTTGGGGTCGTTGTTGATGACGCCCACAGTGATGGGCTCGCCGGAAGAAGGCTCTGCCGGTGCGGCTGGCTCGCCGCCCTCCGCAGGCTGATTGGTATCCGCAGGCGGCTGGTTGTTGGCGGACTGGTTGTTGGCGGACTGATTGTTGCCGCCGCCGCTGCAGGCGGCCAAGGCCAGGACCATGCACATGGCAAGCAAGAGACAAAAGACTTTTTTCATAATAGCTTCCTCACTTTCAAATTTGGGATTCGCCGCCGGGAGGCCGGGCCGTCCGGCGGCTATGCCTGCATTAAAAACGATTTTCACGCCGAAGTCAATACATTTCCGTCAAATCAACCATTTTTGTATGAGTGAATAGTACAAATATTAGTCACTATCGCATATTATAAGACAAATCCAGCGGAAGCAGCCAACTCATTTTCTCCTAAAGTAGATAATTTTATGATTTGTCCTATCTTTTTGTTTGTTTTTTTACGGCCTCGCATGGGAGAAGGACTGTTTTTTCTCCGGCAGATTGCCCAAATGCCGGATATTCGTTGACTTCTTCCGGGTGAATGGGCAAAAATTTTGCCCGCCGGACCGGGATGTCCCGGAAGCGGGATGCAAAAGGTAGGATTTCTTTTGATGAAATTCCCGAAATCCGCAAAAATATCAACCTTTATTTTAGGCAAATCGCCGTTAATCTTTGGTATAATAAACGAGAAAAACCGACGGGAGGTGGGGGCATGGCGGCGAAATATCAGCTGCTGGCGGATAAGCTCCGGGAGGAGCTGCGCCGGAACAGGGGACAGAGCGGATACAAACTGCCCACCGAGCTGGAGCTCTCCCGGCAGTACCAGCTCAGCCGCCAGACGGTCCGCCACACCCTGCGCCTGCTGGAGGAGGAGGGCCTGATCCGGCGGCGGCAGGGCAGCGGGTCCTATGCCACCGGTTTACTGCCGGGCTCGCCGCCCCGGCAGATTGCGGTTGTGACCTCCTTCCTGGACGACTACATCTTTCCCGCCATTCTCCACGACGCCTCGGACGTCTTCTCCCGGCAGGGGTACTCCACCACCGTCTACGCCACGGAAAACCAGGTCAGTATGGAGCGGGGCATCCTTCTCCGCCTGCTGGAGGAGCCTATGGGCGGCCTGCTGGTGGAGGGAACGAAAACCGCCCTGCCCACCCCTAACGAGGACCTGTACCGGCGGCTGTGCCAGGCGGGGACGCCCATTGTCTTTCTCCACGGCGCATACGCCGGGCTGGAGCGCATCCCCTGCGTGGCGGACGACAACTACGGGGGCGGCTACCAGCTGGCCCGGTACCTGTCCGGCAGGGGGCACCGGGAAATCGCCGGCATCTTCAAAAGCGACGACATCCAGGGTCCCCTGCGGTACCATGGGGCCGTCTCCGCTCTGCGGGACGCGGGGCTGTCCATACAGGACAGCCGCTTTGCCTGGTACGACACCGAGGACCGCCGGCGGCTGCTGCAGGAGAAGGACCGGCGGCTGCTCTCGTGCTTTCTGCGGAAGCGGCTGGGGGACGCTACGGCGGTAATCTGTTACAACGATGAAATTGCCTACCATCTGGTGCAGGCCCTGCTGGACGCAGGCCGCCGGGTGCCGGAGGACGTGGCTGTCGTCAGCTTTGACAACAGCTATTTGAGCCAGCTTGGTCCTGTTCCCATCACCTCCCTCAGCCACCGCAGCCACATGGGCCGCGTGGCGGCGGAGCAGATGGCCGCTCTGCTCCGGGGCGGGGACGCCCGCTCCAAGTTCCTGGAATGGGAACTGGTGATCCGGAACAGCGGATAAAGGCGAAGACCGGGACAATGTGTCCCGGTCTTCGCCTGTCCATTTTATCAGGGAATCGTATCAATATTCCCGGCTGTCCACCAACGCTGCCGTCAGGTCCTCCCTGGTGAACAGCTGCTCCTCCACATAGTGATGCTTCTCCGGCGTCCGGCCCGCCTCCATGGTCTGGATGACCTCCTCCACCAGCGGTCCCAGCAGGGGATTGCACTCCACCGCCAGGGCGATTTTTCCGTTAAGACACTCCGCCAACGCCCCCCGCGTGGCGTCGAAGGCGATGATGTTCACGCCCTTCCGGCCGCAGGGATAGCCCTGCTCCTCCAGGGCCTGGAGTGCGCCGAAGGCAATGTTGTCGTTTTCGCAGTAGACCACGTCGATGTCCCCGCCGTCCGGGAGAGCGGTGAGATAGTCCGTCATGACCTCGTAGGTCTTGGCCTGGGTGAAGTCCCCGTCCAGCTGGGCCAGCAGCTCCCAGTGCGGATGGGCCGCCGCCGCCTCCTCCAACGCCGCCGTCCGGCCCAGCTGGGCGGTGGAGCCCTGCGTCCCTTGAATGTGTATGATGCGGACGGGGTCCTCCCCTGGAAATGCCTCCTCAATCCAGGCGGCGGCCCGCGCCCCCTCCGCCAGAAAGTCAGAGCCCACATGGGCGGCATAGAGATCCTCGTCCTCCACATCCGCCATGCGGTCCACCAGGATGACGGGGATTTCCGCCTCCCTGGCCTCCTGGAGCACGGAGTCCCAGCCGCTCTCGCTGATGGGCATGAGGACAATATAATCCACCTGCTGCTGAATGAATTTGCGGATAGCGGTAATCTGGTTCTCCTGCTTCTGCCGGGCATCCTCAAAGAGAAGGCGGTATCCGTTCTCCTCGGTGAAGACCGCCTTCATGGACTCAGAGTTGGCTACCCGCCAGTCGGACTCCGCACCCACCTGGCACATGCCAATCACCGTCAGGTCCTCGTTGGGCGAATCCACGCGGGAAACCGTCCCGGTCCGGCAGGCGGAGGCAAAAGCAAGGACCAGCAGCGTCATCCAGAAAAACCGTTTCATGTCTCCTCCTTTTCCCGGCGGGGAACCCGCACTGTCACCGTCGTCCCCACTCCCTCCCGGCTGGAGAGGGTCAGGCCGTAGGGACTGCCAAACAGCAGACGCAGACGCTCGTGTACGGTCGCCAGTCCGAACCCAACCCGCTCCCCGCTCTCCATAGCCCGGTTCAGCTCCTCCAGCCGCGCCCCGGTCATGCCCGCGCCGTTGTCCGTGATCTGGAGGAGCACGTCCGGCCCCTCCTCCCGGCTGGTGACGGAGATACAGCCCTTGCCCCGCTTGCCCTTAATCCCGTGGTACAGGGCGTTCTCCACCAGGGGCTGGAGGGTCAGTTTAGGGAGGCGCACCGCCTGCAGGCCGGGGTCCATCTGGATGGCGTAGTCCAAAATGTCCTGGTAACGGGCCTGCTGAATCTGGAGGTAGCTGCGCACATGCTGCTCCTCTTCCCCCAGGGAAATGACGTCCTCCCCCCGGCTCAGGGAGTGGCGGAAGAAGTCGGACAGGTGGGACACCATCTCCACCGCCGCCTGGGACCGGTCCGCCTCAATCAGCCAGATGATGGTATCCATGGTGTTGTACAGGAAATGGGGGTTGATCTGGGCCTGCAGCAGCGCCAGCTCCGCTTTGCGCAGGCTGGCCTGCTTCTGGGTGATCTCCTGAATCTGGGCGTTGATCCGGGCGATCATCTGCTCCATCCCCTCGCTGAGGGTGCGGATTTCATAGGTCTCCGAGCGGACCGGCTCCCGGACCGTCAGGTCGCCGCCGATGACGTCCTCCGCCCGGCGGCTCAGGTCCACCACCGGCTGGGTGACGGACCGGCTCAGCCGGACGCTATAGCGGATCAGCAGCAGGATCAGAACGGCAAAGAGCGCCAGCAGCAGCAGAATCTCCGCCCAGATCTGCCGGGAAATCTGCTGCTGCAGAAGGTTCAGCTGCACCGACTCGCAGTAGAGGTAGTTATACATGTACTCCTGAATCAAGGCGGTGAGGACATAGACGTTGTTCTCCAGCTGCACCTGGCGGCTGTCGTAACTGCGGGTCTGCTGAATCTGGTAAATCTTCTCCTCCAGGTTCTCGCACAGGTCCAGCACGCTGGTGACGGCCCGGAGGCTGTCCTTCTGGCTGGTGGAATTGAGGAGGTCCTTCGCCAGGTCCTGGGCGGCCTGGACCTCCTGGATGGGCAGGCCCTCGGAATACCGGCTTTCAATCACATAGTAATACATCTTGAGGTCGATGTTTTCCTTGAAATCCTGGTTGAACTCCGAGGCGGTGGTCACATTGTACAGGAGATTTTTATACTGGCTGTTGTGGGCCAGTACCAACGCCAGCATCACCGTCAGGATCACCGCCGCAAAGGCGCAGAAAATAACCACCAGACGGTGCATCCGGCTCTGGATGGAATCCGGACGGCTCACAATCGCTTCCCTCCTCCCCGGTAGTCCCGCGGCGTACAGCCCTGGGTTTTCTTAAAGAGGAAGCTGAAATAGTGTGGGTCCCGGTAGCCCACCGCCGCCGCCACCTCGCCGGAACGCTTATCTGTGGTCCGCAGCAGCTCCCGCGCCTTTTCCATCCGTCTGCCGGTGACATATTCGGTGAAGGTGGCCCCCATCTCCTGGCTGAATACCGCGGAGAGGTAGTTGGCGGAGATGTTCACCTCCCTTGCCACCTGGTTCAGAGAGAGGGACTCCTCGGTGTAATGGCTGTCAATATAGGCCACCGCCTGCTTGAGCAGACTGCGGAACTGGCTGCTGGACGCCTGGTCCCGCAGCTCCACCATCCGCAGCAGAATGGCGGAGAGATAGCCCTTCAAATCCGCCGCCGTCACGTTCCGTCCCACCAGCTCCAGGCAGGTCAGGGGAGCAAAGGCGTCCCGCTGCTTCACCCCCAGGGAGGCGGCAAAGCGGGCCGCGGTAAAGCGGACAGAGAGCATGAGGTACTGGCAGAAGGGGTTGGAGGACAGGGCCTCCTCCACACTGCGGATATATTCGTCCGCAAATCGGGGGACCTCCTGGGCGCTGGCGCTCTGCATCACGCCGGAGAGGATGGCCGGGTCCACCTTGCCCGCGTCCAGGTGGTCCAGCTGGCAGTCGCTGCCGGTTCCGGTGAGAAAGCTGACCGTGTCCGCCGTCAGCACATGCTGCCGGGGCAGGATGTGCCGGTAGGCCCACAGGCGGGAGACCTCCTCAAAGCAGGCGGGCAGGGCGCTCAGCCGCTGGGTAGGACGGCCCACGGCCACATACCAGCTCTGATCCGGGGCGTAAGCCGCGTACTGACTGCGCACCGTATCCACACAGCGGCGTGCCAGCTCCTCCATCCGGGCCGTCTCGCCCTTGAGCAGCACGGCGTAGGTGGTCAGGTTCCAGTGGAGGAGGACATACTCCGGATATTTGAGGAAATGCTCCAGGAGGGCGTCCCGCAGGCGGGCCCCCGGTTCGGAGTAAGCCTTTGCCGAACCGGACGGCTCCGGCAGGACGGAGAAGAAGGCCAGGGCATAGCACTGCGCCCGCAGGTCGATATCCAGCTTTGCCGCAGATTCGTAAATCTCCTGGACAGAGAGCTGGCCCGCCACGACCCGCTCAAAAAATACGCGGCGGGTGTACTGCTCGTACTCCTCCGCCTCCCGGTGGAACTGGGCCAGGTAGCTCCGGTTGGCCCGCTCGCCCTCAATCTTTTCCTTCAGCTCCTCCAGCACATCCAGCAGCGCCTTTTTGGTGATGGGCTTGAGGAGATAGCGGTCCACGCCGATGCTGATGGCCTGGCGGGCATACTCGAAGTCGTCATAGCCGGAGATGATGACGATTTTGATCTCCGGGAATTCACGGCTGACCAGTTCGCTGAGGGCCAGGCCGTCCATAAAGGGCATACGGATATCGGTGATCAGCACGTCCGGCTTCACCTGCCGGATGAGCGGCAGGGCCATCTCCCCATCCCCGGCCTCCCCGGCGAAGGTGTAGCCGTACCGGGTCCAGGGGACCGTGTCCCGCAGGGTCTCCCGGATGATGCTCTCGTCCTCTGCTAAAAATACGCGCAGCAATTTGCATCCCCCCTTCGTAGTGGTACATCCGGCCAGAAAACAAACCATATCCCGGGCGGAATTTCCGCATGGTTTCGTTGCCGTCCTTGACGGGCGTCAGCCCGCCTGCGTCCTCCGCCTTGCCATGCGAAAATTCCGCTCCGACCTCTGGTCCGCTTTCTGACCGGATGCACCACTAGGACCGTTTCGCCTTTTTTATAGAATACCCAACGGCAATCTAAATACCGGAACCATGGCCCCAATAACCGGTCCGCGCGGCCGCCTGTACGCACAGGCCGGTAAAGGTACCGGCCAGGCAGCCGGTCAATAGAAGAATTGGAAAATAGAGCAAAACCTGCGGAGTCCTGGTGATCAGCACAGCAGCAGCAATCTGTCCCAGATTGTGAAGAACTGCGCCCGCGATGCTGGCAAGAACCATACGCCGCTCTGGAATCCCACGGCGGAGAAACAGCATCCCCACAAAGCACAGCATTCCGCCAGCCATGCTATAGAGCAGCGACATGATATTCCCCGCGAACAGCGCGCCTAAAAGAATACGTGTCAGCAGAATCAAGAGGGTTTCTCCGGCGCGGCAGCGATAGACTGCATATACTGTGACAATATTGGCAAGCCCCAGTTTGACGCCTGGAATCGGAAACGGATTCGGGATTCTGAGCTCAATGATAAAAATGGTCAGCGCAATGACCGCAAGCATAGCCAACCTGGTTAACCGCCTAGTCTGCATTGTTCCAGCTCCTATGAAATTGCATCCAGCCCATCCGGGGACTGCGCGTATTGGATCACCAGGCGATTCGGCAGGCACACAACCGGCAGACCGCTGTTCTGCAGCCACCCCATTTGGACGCACAGCTGGTCAGGGCAATCTGCTTCTGCCACGCGAATCCGACCGTCACAAATTTCAATCAGGTTTGTACGCCCTTGATACTCTATGGAAATGGTGCGGTTCCCCTCCTGAGAGATATCCAGATGATAAAGCGCGGCGCCGTCCTGCAAAATATCCACCCGCGTATTCTCTTGTGGGGACAAAACCCGCATACTCCCAGCAATTCCACCTGCCAAAAGCAGAACCGCAAGCAAAATCAGCAGATATTTACGCTTCATTGGAAATAATTTGCACAGTCCATTGCCGCTGCCCAGGCTCCAATGAAAAAGCGCCGGCCAGACCATCCGTGATATAAATAGTTTGACAGTCTTTCAATAGAATCATCTCAAAATCCCCATGTATCCGCCAGTAATCAGCGGCCATATCCGCACCCATAACAAAGAGCGCAGTAGACAATGCGTCGCAGACTGCGCCGTCCGCGCCAACAACCGTAACGGAAAGCACGTCATTTTTCACCGGATATCCAGTCGCCGGGTCTATAATGTGACAATACGCCTGGCCGTCCTCGCCGGTAAAATGACGCTCATAGCCGCCAGAAGTAACAACAGCAGTATCCGCCGCCTCCAAAATCCCCAGCACGCCGCCTGTTCTCGGATCGCGGATACCAATCCGCCACCGGCTTCCGTCCGGCTTACTGCCCACCGCCTGGACGTTTCCGCCCAAATTGAGCAGCGCGGATGTGACGCCGTACTCTCTTCTCAGCATACGGGCAAGCTGTCCGCCTGTATAGCCCTTTGCGATCCCGCCAAAATCCAGCTGTACCTTTTCCGGAAGGGACACCCGGTTCCCCTGCATTTGAACACGGCTATATCCGGTGTATTGCAGCAGGCCGTCAATTTCCTCCTGGGCAGGGATGCGGTATGTTTGCGTGGTAAAGCCCCATGCCGTCAGGAGGGGGTAAACCGTCGGGTCAAATGCTCCTCTGGTTTCTTCCGCCAAGGCCAACGCCCTGGCGAGCAAATCCTCCGTCTCGCTGCTGAGCTCTACAGGCAGGCCGCCGCTGTGATTCAGCGTATACAGTTCGCTGTTCTCCCTGGTTACGCTCCAAAGGTCCTCAAGCCTGCGAATCATATGCGCAGCGGCATCTAAAGCCGCTTCAGCCTGACCATCATATATCGTGAGATCGAAATAGGTATCCATTGCAAACAGGCTTTCCGACCGGCCTGCCGCCTGTTTATTCCCGCAGGCTGTCAACAAGCACAGCAGCAAAACGGCAGCAAGCAGCGCGCTGCCTCTGTTCGTATACATGAGACTGCTCCTTAACAAAAGGGCGTCAGAGCCTTCTATCTTCAAAGGCCCAGCGATAGAAAGCCTGACGCGATCTTATATTTATAATTTTATCATGGGTGTTCTAAAAAAGCAATAGGGAAATTACAGCGTGGGCCGCACGCCAAAAAAGCCCTTTCGTATGTGTAGTACTCCACACACGAAAGGGCTTTTTCTGCCGGTTCTAAGCTCTCACAAGAGGGACAGCCGTCAAACCAGCTCGATCATCGCGGTTTCCGCGGCATCGCCGCGGCGGATGCCGGTACGGGTGATACGGGTATAACCGCCGTTGCGCTCCATATAGCCGGGGGCGATCTCCTTAAACACCTTGTGGACGACATCTTCACGGGTAATGAAAGCCATGGCCTTGCGGTAGGCGGCCAAATCGCCTTTCTTCCCCAAAGTAATCATTTCCTCAGCCAGAGGCCGGATCTCCTTGCAGCGGGTAACGGTGCTCTCCATCTTACCCTTATCCAGGAAATCTGTCACCTGCTGGCGGAGCATCGCCCTGCGTTGGTCGGTTGTTTTGCCGAGCTTGCGTGTTCCGGGCATAGTTGCTCTCCTCCTTTACAAAAGGCTCTGTCTGCCGCCGCCGTGGGAGGCGGGCAGCGTTTGATCTATTTATCTTATCAGCTGTTTTCCTCGTCCGTGAGGGACAGACCCATCATGGACAGCTTGTTGATGACCTCCTCCAGGGACTTGCGCCCCAGGTTGCGGACCTTCATCATCTCGTCCTCGGTCTTGCTGATCAGGTCCTCCACCGTATTGATGTTGGCCCGTTTCAGGCAGTTGAAGCTGCGCACGCTCAGGTCCAGCTCCTCAATGGTCAGCTCCAGCACCTTATCCCGCTGGGTCTCCGCCTTTTCCACCACAGTGGACTTCATGCTCAGGGTATCGCTGAGGTCGGTGAAGAGGGTGAAGTGGTCGCAGAGGATCTTCGCGCCCAGGCTCACCGCGTCTCTGGCGGAGATTGTGGAATCGGTCCAGACCTCAATGGTCAGCTTGTCGAAGTCGGTCATATTCCCCACGCGGGTATTTTCCACCGTATAATTGACCTTATAAACAGGGGTATAGATGGAATCCACGGGGATGACGCCGATAATGCTCTGCTGGGGCTTATTGCGGTCAGCGGGCACGTATCCGCGGCCATGGCTGAGGGTGATCTCCATGTTCAGCGTTGCGCCGCTGCCCAGAGTGGCAATGTGCAGGTCCGGATTGAGCACTTCCACCTCGCCGTCGCTCTTGATATCCCCGGCTGTCACCTCGCAGGGGCCAACCGCCTCGATAAAGACGGTCTTCACCCCTTCGCTGTAGAGCTTGGTGATCAGCTGCTTGATATTCAGCACGATCTCCGTCACGTCCTCTTTGACGCCGGGGATGGTGGTGAACTCATGCTGCACGCCAGCGATTTTGATACTGGTGGCGGCAGTGCCGGGGAGGGACGAGAGCATAATACGCCGCAGGGCGTTGCCGAGGGTGGTACCGTAGCCTCTCTCCAGGGGCTCTACCACATATTTGCCGTAAGAATCGTCGCCAGGGGTCTCGATACACTCGATTTGGGGCTTCTCAATTTCAATCATCCAGTACCCTCCTTCTCATGCGGATTCGGCCAGGGGCCGGCCCGCGCTAAATTCCATTCGCGTGATTATCGAGGGTAGACTCCTATTACTTGGAGTACAACTCGACGATGAGATGCTCCTCAATGGGCATATCATTGATGTCCTCGCGGACGGGCAGGCGGGACACCGTGCCTTTGAGCACGTTTTTCTCCCGGTCCAGCCACTCGGGCACCAACACCACCGGCGCATCCTCGCCGGTCAGGCGCTTAAAGATGGCAGAGGAGCGGCTGGTATCCCGAACCTCGATCACATCGCCGGGCTTGACGAGATAGGAGGGGATGTTTACTTTCTTTCCGTTGACGGTAAAATGGGCGTGGCTGACCAGCTGCCGGGCCTGGCGGCGGGTAGAGGCGAAGCCCAGGCGGTAGACCACGTTGTCCAGGCGGCGCTCGATGAGGACCAGCAGTTCCTCGCCGGTTTTGCCCTGCATTCTGGCGGCCTTCTCGTAGTACATGCGGAACTGCTTCTCCATGACGCCGTAGACGAACTTCACCTTCTGCTTCTCCTGGAGCTGCAGCGCATATTCACTCTTCTTCTTCCGCATCTGGTTGTTGGAATTACGCTCGGTGGTTTTACCGGCGTAGCCCATGGCGGCGGGAGAGATGCCCAAAGCCTTGCAGCGCTTGGCGATGGGCTGCATATTCTTAGCCATAATGAAAAATTTCCTCCTTCTTCCGAATTAGACGCGGCGGCGCTTGGGGGGGCGGCAGCCGTTGTGGGGGATGGGGGTAACGTCCTTGATCATCGTCACCTCCAGGCCCACGGCCTGCAGAGCGCGGATGGCGGCCTCGCGGCCCTGACCGGGGCCTTTGACAAAGACCTCGACGGTCTTCAGGCCGTGCTCCATCGCGGCGCGGGCGGCCACCTCGGCGGCGGTCTGAGCGGCGAAGGGCGTGCTCTTCTTACTGCCACGGAAGCCCTGTCCGCCGGAGGAAGCCCAGGAGATGGCGTTGCCCTGGGTATCGGTGACAGTCACCATGGTATTGTTGAAGGAAGAACGGATATGGACCTGGCCTCTCTCAATGTTCTTCTTCTCGCGGCGGCGGCGGATGACCCGCTTGCCAGTCTTAGGTGCAGCCATAATAGATCTCCCTCCTTACTTCTTCTTGTTGGCAATGGTCTTCTTGGGACCCTTGCGGGTGCGTGCGTTGGTTTTGCTGCGCTGGCCGCGCACGGGCAGGCCGCGGCGGTGGCGGATGCCCCGGTAGCAGCCGATCTCGGTCAGGCGTTTGATGTCCAGGGCCACGGAGCGGCGCAGGTCGCCCTCCACGGTATAGCCGTGGTCGATGGCCTCGCGGAGCTTATTCTCATCCGCCTCGGTGAGATCCTTCACGCGGGTGTCAGGGTTGACCCCCGTCTTCGCCAAGATATCCTTGGCGCTCTTTCTGCCAATCCCATAGATATAGGTGAGGCCGATCTCAATCCTCTTATCCTTGGGCAGGTCAATACCGGCAATTCTTGCCATTAAAATAGCACCTCCAAATTCACTTAGCCCTGTCTCTGCTTATGCTTAGGATTTTCGCAGATCACCATCAGGCGGCCCTTGCGGCGAATAATCTTGCACTTTTCGCACATGGGCTTTACGGACGGTCTTACTTTCATGGTGTGTAACCTCCTACTTCGTACGCCAAGTGATCCGGCCGCGGGTCAGGTCATAGGGAGACATCTCCACCGTGACTTTGTCACCGGGCAGGATCCTGATGAAATTCATCCTTAGTTTTCCGGAAATATGGGCCAGAATGGTATGCCCGTTTCCAATGTCTACTTGGAATGTAGTGTTGGGGAGGGCCTCTACGACCACGCCCTCAACCTCGATCATGTCGGATTTTGCCAAGTGCTCATCCCTCCTGGTCTTGATCCCCTCCCCCGCCGTACTGGGCGAGGGTCCTGCGGAGCTCACTGTTGGTAACTTTCTCTCCGCTTCTGATCTTATCGGCGGTCCGGCATTCATAGCGGGCGGCGAGCACGGCGTGCTTGCGCTTTTTCCGCTTGGGGCTTTCCAGCCGCCGGACCTTTCCGTCCGCCAGCAGCAGGTATTCTCCCTCCACGTCCAGGACGAAGAAGAGCTTTCCCTTATCCCTGCCGGCAATTGATTGAACAATGTCTGATCGCGCTACGTCCATAACTTACTCCGCTTTCGCCTCCGGATCAGTCAGGAGTTCCGGCTCACCCCGCCCGGTGATGAGAATGGAGTTCTCATAGTGGGCGGAGAGCTTCCCGTCCTGGGTCGTCACAGTCCAGCCGTCCGGCATGACCTGGACCGCGGCCAGTCCGGCGTTCACCATAGGCTCCACGGCGATGGTCATGCCCCGCAGGAAGCGGGGACGGCCCATTTTACGCTCCACATAATTGGGGACTTCCGGCTCCTCGTGCATTTTGCTGCCCAGCCCGTGGCCCACGTACTCGCGCACCACGGAGAAGCCGTTGTCCTCCACATACCGCTGGATTGCCCCGCAGAGATCCGGCAGGCGGTAGCCCTCGCGGGCGTACCGGATGCCTTCGAAGAAGCTCTGCCGGGTCACGTCGATGAGACGCTGGGCCTCATCGGAAATTTTTCCGCAGGGGAAGGTTGCGGCGCAGTCGCCGTGGAAGCCGTTTTTGAAGGCTCCCACATCGATGGACACGATGTCCCCCTCCCGCAGAATCCGGCCTCCGGGGATGCCGTGAATGACCTCGTCGTTGACGGAGATGCACACGCTGGCCGGAAAGCCGTTATAGCCCAGGAAGGAGGGCACGGCGCCTTTGGACTTAATGAAACGGTGTACTTCCTTATTGATTTCCCGGGTGGACACGCCAGGCTCTACCATAGCCCCCGCCAAGGCGCGGGCCGCCGCGGTAATTTTGCCGGAGAGGCGCATAAATTCCAGTTCCCGGCTGGATTTCAGGGTAATCATTCTGCGATTCCCAATACGTCCAGGATGGCCTGCGTGGTGGCTTCCTTGGTATCCGCGGAGCGGACCGGGCGCAGAAGACCCCGGCTCCCGTAGAAGTCCACCAGAGGTTCCGTCTCTGTATGATAGACCTTGAGGCGCTCGCGGACCGTCTCAGGCGTATCATCCTTGCGCTGGATCAGCGTGCCGCCGCAGCTGTCGCAGATGCCCTCCACTCTTGGGGGGACGAACTCCACGTTGTAACTGGCGCCGCAGGCGCCGCACACGCGGCGGCCGCCCATGCGGCGGAGGATTTCCTCCTCGCTGATCTCAATGGAGACGACGGCGTCAAAGGAGATGCCGGCTTTCTCCAGGGCCTCGGCCTGGGCGATGGTGCGAGGCACGCCGTCCAGGATATAGCCGTTTTTGCAGTCGGCCTGGGCCAGCCGCTCGTCCACGATGCCGATGATGACCTCATCAGGCACCAGGGCGCCGGCGTCGATAAACGACTTGGCCTTCAGGCCGGTGGGGGTGCCGTCCTTAATGGCGGCGCGGAGGATGTTGCCGGTGGAGATGGAGGGGATGCCCAGTTTTTTGCAGAGGATCTCCGCCTGGGTACCCTTCCCGGCGCCTGGGGCGCCCAACAGAATCAGTTTCATAACCGTTTCTTCTCCCTTACTCCAGGAAGCCCTTATACTGGCGCATAACCATCTGATTCTCCAGGGCCTGCACGGTCTCCAGGGCCACGCCCACGACGATGATGATGGAGGTTCCGCCGATGCCGATATTCACGCCCTGGTTAAACTTATCGGCCAGCAGAGGCAGGATGGCGACGACGCCCAGGTAAATGGCTCCAAAGAGCGTAATCTTGCTCAGCACCCGCGCGATGAAGTCGCTGGTGGGGCGTCCCGGACGGAAGCCAGGGATAAAGCCGCCGTTGCGCTTGAGATTATTGGAAATCTCCACGGGGTTGAACTGGATGGTGGCATAGAAGTAGCTGAAGCCGATAATCAGCACAAAGTAGATCACCAGGTAGAAGAAGGACTTGGTGTCGATGGCGTTCAGCAGGGAATAGGCGAAGGTACCCTCGTCGGGAGGGGGCAGGAACGCGCCGATGGTAGCGGGGATGGTGGCGATGGACTGGGCGAAGATGACGGGCAGCACGCCGGACATATTCACCTTCATAGGCAGGCTGCTGGTCTGACCGCCGTACATCTTGCGGCCCACCTGACGCTTGGCGTACTGGACCGGGATACGGCGCTCGGCGTCGTGAACGAAGACGATCAGCACCACCAGCAGCAGCACGCCCACCACGATCAGGGCCGCCCAGGCCCAGTGCATGGCGCCAGAGATGATGGCTCTCTGCACAGTGGAAATCATGTTGGGGATCCGGGCGATGATACCTGCGAAGAGGATCATGGAGATGCCGTTGCCCACGCCGAACTCATTGCACTGCTCGCCCAGCCACATCAAGAAGCTGGAGCCGGCAACGAAGGAGATGATAATGACCATAGCCGCCCATACGCTGGGGTTGAGCAGGATCTGGGCCTGCTTCATAATGGCGTAGTAGCCGAAAGCCTGCAGGAGCGCGATAGCGACGGTAGAGTAGCGGGTGATGGACTGGAGCTTCTTTTTGCCCTCCTCGCCGCCCTCCCGCTGCATCCGCTCCAGGGCCGGGATGGCCACGGTAAGCAGCTGGATGATGATGGAACTGTTGATATAGGGCTGAATACCCAAAGCAAAGACGGTGGCCTGGGAGAAAGCGCCGCCGCTCATCACGTCGTACAGGCCCAGGATAGTGGTGCCCATGCCGTCGAGATACGTGCGCAGCATACCGGTGTCCACATAGGGGACGGGAATGGCGCTGCCCAGGCGGTAGATGACCAGGATCATCAGGGTGAACATGATCTTCTTGCGCAGCTCCGGGATACCCCACGCCTTGCGAATGGTTTGGATCATGCTGTTACCTCACCTCCGCCTTCCCGCCCGCGGCCTCGATAGCAGCCTGTGCGGACTTGGAAAATGCGGACGCTTCCACTGTAATTTTCTTTGTCAGCTTCCCGTTGCCCAGCACCTTATAGCCGTAGGGGCATTTGCTGAGGATCCCCCGGTCCAGGAGCACCTGGGCGGTGACGGTGTCGCCGTTGTCAAATTGTTCCAGGTCCCGGAGATTGATAATCTCCAGGGGTTTTGCGAAGATATTGTTGAACCCGCGCTTCGGCACCCGGCGGGCCAGAGGCATCTGGCCGCCTTCAAAGCCGACGCGCACGCCGCCGCCGCTGCGGGCCTTCTGGCCCTTGTGACCGCGGCCTGCGGTCTTGCCGTTGCCCGTACCGGCGCCCCGGCCTTTGCGCTTGCCCACCTGAGTGGAGCCGGCGGCGGGAGACAGTTCATGCAGATTCATTGTCCGGTACCTCCTTATTTGGTCTCTTCGACGCGGAGCAGATAGCCGATCTGGGCGATCTTGCCACGGGTCTGTGGATTGTCAGGCTGCTCGGTGGCGTCGCCGATCCGCCGCAGTCCCAGGGAATTGGCGGTGGCGATGTGCTTTGCCAGCCTGCCGTTAAGGCTCTTGACGAGCTTGATGTTCAGCTTTGCCATATCTCGTCTCCTCCTTACCCTACGATCTCTTCCACGCTCTTGCCCCGGATGCGGGCCACTTCCTCCGGACCGCGCAGGGAGCGCAGGCCCTGGAAGGTGGCGGCCACCACGTTCTGGGGGTTATTGGAGCGCAGGCACTTGGCGCGGATGTCCTTCACGCCGGCGGCCTCCATCACCGCGCGGACGGGTCCGCCGGCAATGATGCCGGTACCTTCGGCGGCGGGTTTCAGCATCACGCGGCCCGCGCCGAACTCGCCGATGACCTCGTGGGGGATGGTGGTGCCGGACATGGTGATGTTGACCATGTTTTTCTTGGCGTCCTCCAGACCCTTCCGGATTGCCTCCGGGACCTCGGCGGCTTTGCCGAGGCCGAAGCCCACCTTGCCCTTGCCGTCGCCCACGACCATCAGGGCGGAGAATTTCATCACGCGGCCGCCCTTGACCGTCTTGGAAACCCGGTTGAGGTTCACGACTTTTTCAATATACTCGCTCTGGGGTTTTTCAAATCTGCCAGCCATGGTAATTTCCTCCTCCCTTAGAATTTCAGGCCGCCCTCGCGGGCGCCTTCCGCCAGCTCGGCCACGCGGCCATGGTACAGGTAGCCGCCGCGGTCGAAGACAACGTTCTCAATGCCTTTGGCCAGGGCCGCTTTTGCCACGGCCTTGCCCACCTCGCGGGCGGCGTCCTTGTTGCCGCCGTGCTCCAGCTTGAGGGAGGAGGCGGAGCAGAGGGTCACGCCGCTGACGTCGTCGATTACCTGGGCGTAGATATTTTTCTCGCTGCGGAACACGTTCAGGCGGGGCCGCTCCGCTGTGCCGGAGATCTTGGCGCGCACTCTCTTGTGTCTCTTGAGCCGCTGTGCGTTGGTGTCGGGTTTCTTAATCATCTTTCAGCTCGCCTCCTTACTTCTTCGCGCCGGTCTTGCCCACCTTGCGGCGGATGACCTCGTCGGCATACTTGATGCCCTTGCCCTTATAGGGTTCGGGAGGACGCTTCTCCCGGACCTCGGCGGCGAACTGGCCCACCTGCTGCTTGTCGCAGCCGACGATGACGACCTTGTTGGGGGAGGGGACCTCGATGGTGATGCCGTCCACCTCCGGGACAGTCACCTGATGGGAATAGCCCAGGTTCATGACCAGGTTCTTGCCCTCTTTGACGGCGCGGTAGCCCACGCCGTTGATTTCCAGCTCTTTTTTATAGGTCTCGTTCACGCCCACCACCATGTTGTGAAGCAGGGTGCGGGTGAGGCCGTGGAGAGAGCGGTGCTCCTTGGAGTCGGAGGGACGCTTGACGTTGATCTCCGTTCCGTTCTGCTCGATCACCATAGCGGGATGGAGCTGCTTGGTCAGGGTACCCTTGGGGCCCTTGACCGTAACCACATTGCCACCGGCCACGCTGACGTCAACGCCGGCGGGGACGGTAATGGGCATTCTGCCGATTCTACTCATCTCAAATACCCTCCTTACCAGACGAATGCCAGGACTTCCCCGCCGATGTGGGCCGCTCTGGCGGCCTTATCGGTCATGACGCCCTTGGATGTGGAGACGATGGCGATGCCGAGGCCCCGCAGGACTCTGGGCAACTCGTCTGCGCCCGCGTAGACCCGCAGGCCCGGCTTGCTGACCCGGCGCAGGTTGGTGATGACCCGCTCCTTGCCGGCGTTGTACTTCAGGGTGATGCGGATGACGCCCTGGGTACCGTCGTCGATGAGCTGGAAGCTCTTGATATAGCCCTCGTCCAGCAGGATCTGGGCGATGCTCTTTTTCATGTTGGACGCAGGCACGTCCACGGTCTCATGCCGGGCGCTGTTGGCATTGCGGATTCGGGTGAGCATATCCGCGATGGGGTCTGTAATGTGCATAGTTGTGTTTTCCTCCTTTTCGAAGTTACAGCGTAATAATGAGGTGCTGTTGAGGCGGCGAGGTATCAAAGTGAATTTATGTGGCTTGCCGTCATTCCCAATGACCTTTCGCCGTCCTATATGGGAAGGGGCTTTCGCCCCTGTCCTATAGGGGGGGATATCTGCGTGATCGGGCGGCGGACCCGCCGCGCAGTACAGATCGCTCTGGCCGTCCGCCCAGGACTTACCAGGACGCCTTGCGCACGCCGGGGATCTCTCCCTTGTATGCCAGCTCCCGGAAGCAGATACGGCACACGCCGTAGTTGCGCAGATAGGCGTGGGGGCGGCCACAGATTTTGCAGCGGTTATATTTCCGGCTGGAGAACTTCGGCTCCGCCTGCTGCTTTAGAATCATAGACTTCTTTGCCATTTTTTAACCAACCTCCCTCTTCTCAGCGCTCGAAGGGTGCGCCCACCAGCTCCAGCAGAGCCTTGGCTTCCTCGTCGGATTGGGCTGTGGTGCAGATGATGATATCCATACCCCGGATCTTGTCGATCTTGTCGTACTCAATCTCCGGGAAGATCAGCTGCTCCTTGATGCCCAGGGCGTAGTTGCCCCGCCCATCGAAGGAATTGGGGTTGATGCCGTGGAAGTCGCGGACGCGGGGGAGGGCCACGTTGAACAGGCGGTCCAGGAATTCCCACATCTTCTCGCTGCGGAGCGTAACCTTCGCGCCCACGGGCATACCCTCGCGGACCTTGAAGTTCGCCACGCTCTTCTTGGCAATGGTGATAATCGCTTTCTGTCCGGTGATGGCGGTGAGATCCCGCACCACGGCCTCCAGGACCTTGGCGTTGTCCCGTGCCTCGCCGCAGCCCACGTTGACCACGACCTTGTCAATCTTGGGGATCTGCATGACGCTCTTGTACTCGAACTTCTTCATCAGAGCAGGAGCGACTTCGGCAGTGTATTTTTCTTTCAGTCTGGCCATGCTATCCTACTCCTCCTTAAATTTCCTCGGCGCCGCACTTTTTGCAAACGCGCACGCCCACCATTTTCTCCTTGCCGGAGACGGTCTTCTGCACCCGCTTGTTTCCCACGCGGGTGGCCTTGCCGCACTTGGGGCAGACCAGCTGCACCTTGCTGGCGTACAGGGCGGCTTCCCGGCGGACAATGCCGCCCTCCTCGCCCTGGCGGCGGGGCTTGGTGTGGCACGTGACCATGTTCACGCCCTCCACAACCACCTTACCCTCGCCGGGGATGACGGCGTTCACCTTTCCCTGCTTGCCCTTGTCCTTGCCGGACAGGACGACTACGGTGTCGCCCTTTTTGATGTTCATACCCATTCTCTCAGCTCCTCCTTACACGACCTCAGGAGCCAGGGACAGGATTTTCATATAGTCCTTATCCCGGAGCTCGCGGGCGACCGGCCCAAAGATACGGGTGCCTCTGGGGTTCCGGTCGTCCTTGATGAGGACGGCGGCGTTATCGTCGAAGCGGACATAGGTTCCGTCGGCGCGGCGCACGCCCTTGGCGCTGCGCACGATGACGGCCTTGACCACCTCGCCCTTTTTCACCGTGCCGCCGGGGGTGGACTTGCGCACGCTGGCAACGATGACATCGCCGATGTTGCCGTACTTGCGCTTGGAGCCGCCCAGCACACGGATGCATTTAATTTCCTTGGCGCCGGTATTGTCGGCAACCTTTAAGAAAGTTTCCTGTTGGATCATCTCACAGCGCCCCCTTACTTCGCCTTCTCAACGATTTCAACCACGCGCCATCTCTTGTCCTTGCTCAGCGGGCGGGTTTCCATAACCTTCACCTTATCGCCGATGCCGCACTGATTCTCCTCGTCGTGCGCCTTCAGCTTATAGGTGCGGCCTACGATTTTCTTGTACAGCGGATGGGCCACCCGGTCCTCGATGGCCACCACGACGGTCTTGTCCATCTTGTCGGACACGACCTTGCCGACCCGGGTCTTACGGGAGGAAGTTCTCGCTTCACTCATTTCGCTTTCCCTCCTTCTCTCACTTGGCGGCAGCGGTCTGCTGCTCGCGGATAATGGTCTTGACTCGGGCAATATCACGCTTGACCTCAGCGATTTTCACGGGGTTATCCAGCTGATTGGTGGCGTGCTGCATACGCAGGAAGAACAGGTCTTTCTTCAGGCTGACCAGCTTCTCGCCCAATTCAGCCTCGCTCATCTTACGGATTTCTTTTGCCTTCATCTTATTCACCTACTTCCTGCTGCTCCTCGCGCTTGACGATCTTCGACTTGATCGGCAGCTTGTGGCTGGCCAAACGCAGGGCCTCGCGGGCGATCTCCTCGCTGACGCCCGCGATTTCAAACATCACTCTTCCCGGCTTCACCACGGCCACCCAGTATTCGGGGGAGCCTTTACCGGAACCCATGCGGGTCTCGGCGGGCTTTTCGGTAATGGGCTTATCGGGGAAAATCTTAATCCACACCTGGCCGCCGCGCTTGGTATAGCGGGTCATGGCGATACGTGCGGCCTCGATCTGATTGCTGGTGATCCAAGCCGGCTCGGTGGCCACCAGGCCGAACTCGCCGTAGGTCACGGTGTTGCCTCTGGTAGCCTTACCGGTGAGGCGGCCGCGATGCACCCGGCGGTACTTCACTCTCTTTGGCAGAAGCATTACTGAGCGCCTCCTTCTTTCTTCTCCGGGCGGGGTCTGGCGGGACCGCCCTGTCCGTCGCGGCGGGGGCCGCGGGTATCATCGCGGCGGGGGCCGCGGCTGTCGTCGCGGCGGGGACCGCGGTTGTCACGGTTAAAGCCTCCCCGGCGGTCGCCATCCCGGCGGGGACGGCGCTCCCGGCGCTCCTCGTAAGGCTTGGAGGTATCCATGGTGCGGGGAACGGTGCGCAGCACCTGGCTGAGGACCTCTCCCTTATAAACCCACACCTTCACGCCGATGCGGCCAAAGGTGGTGGCGGCCTCCGCGAAGCCGTACTCGATGTCGGCGCGGATGGTCTGCAGGGGGATGGTACCCTCGTGGTAGTGCTCCACGCCTGCGATTTCCCTGCCGCCCAGACGGCCGGAGCAGCAGCACTTGATGCCCTTGGCGCCGGCCCGCATGGCGCGGCCCATGGCGTTTTTCATAGCCCGGCGGTGGGAGATACGCTTCTCCAGCTGCTGGGCGATATTCTCGGCAACCAGCTGGGCGTTCATGTCGGGGTTGCGGACCTCGACGATGTTCAGGCGCGTGGTCTTGCCGGTGAGCTTCTCCACGGCCAGACGGGTCTCCTCGATCTTGGCGCCGTCCTTACCAATGACCATACCGGGGCGCGCGCAGTGCAGGAAGACGGTGACGCCGCCGTTGCTGCGCTCGATCTCGATTTTGGGCACCTGGGCGGCGTACAGCTCTTTCTTCAGGTAATCCCGGATTTTTTTATCTTCAACAAGGAGGTCTCCCACTTTCTCGCTGCTGGCGTACCAACGGGAATCCCAGTCCTTGATGACGCCCACGCGCATACCGTGAGGATTTACTTTCTGTCCCATAAAACTGTCTCCCTCCTTATGCCTTCTCAGCGACCGTCAGGGTCACGTGAGACGTTCTCTTGTTGATTCTGTAAGCGCGTCCCTGCGCACGGGGCATAACCCGCTTGAGGATGGGTCCGGGGGTGGCGAACACCTGGGACACATACAGCTTCTCCACGTCCATATCGTGGTTGTTCTCCGCGTTGGCCACGGCGCTCTTGAGCAGCTTGATCATGGGTTCGGAAGCGGCCTTGGGGGTCTGCATCAGAATTGCCATGGCGGAATTGACGTCCTTGCCGCGGATGAGGTCCGCGACGATCTGCACCTTGCGGGGGGCGATGCGGAGGTATTTCAAATAAGCGTTGGCTTCCATATTATCTTGCGTCCTCCTTCATTACTTGCCCTTGGCGTGGCCGCGGAAGGTTCTGGTCGGGGCGAACTCGCCCAGCTTGTGGCCCACCATATCCTCCTGGATGTAGACAGGCACGTGCTTGCGCCCGTCGTGGACGGCGATGGTATGGCCCACAAAGGCGGGGAAGATGGTGGAGCTGCGGCTCCAGGTCTTGAGGACCTTCTTCTCGCCCTTCTCGTTCATAGCCTCGACCCGCTTGAGAAGCTCCGGGGCAACATACGGGCCTTTTTTAACTGATCTGCTCATATCCTCTTGCCTCCTTACTTCGTATTTCTGCGCTTGACGATGAACTTATCGGTGGGGTTCTTCGTCTTGCGGGTCTTGTAGCCCAGGGCGGGCTTGCCCCAGGGGGTGACAGGACCGGGCCGGCCCACCGGGCTCTTGCCCTCGCCGCCGCCGTGGGGGTGGTCGCAGGGGTTCATGACCGAGCCGCGGACGGTGGGACGCCAGCCCATGTGGCGTTTGCGTCCGGCCTTGCCGATCTGGATATTCTCATGGTCGATATTGCCCACCTGGCCGATGGTAGCCTTGCAGTTGAGGCGGACGATGCGCACCTCGCCGGAGGGCATACGCACCTGGGCGTCGGTTCCCTCCTTGGCCATCAGCTGGGCGGAGGTACCGGCGGAGCGGACCAGCTGTCCGCCCTTGCCGGGGTGCATCTCGATGTTGTGGATCACGGTACCCACGGGGATGTTGGCCAGGGGCAGCGCGTTGCCGGGCTTGATATCGGCGGCGGTGGAGGAGAGGACCTTGTCGCCGGCGGCCAGGCCCACGGGGGCCAGGATATAGCGGCGCTCGCCGTCCTCGTACTCCAGCAGGGCGATATTGGCGCTGCGGTTGGGGTCGTACTCCAGGCGCAGGACCGTGGCGGGCATATCCACCTTGTCCCGCTTGAAGTCGATGATGCGGTACTTGCGCTTATTTCCGCCGCCGCGGTGGCGGACGGTAATGCGGCCATAGCTGTTGCGGCCCGCGTTCTTCTTGAGCACCTCGGTGAGGCTGGGCTCCGGCTTGGCCTTTTTGTCGATGCCGTCGAAGCCGGATACCGTCATCTGCCGTCTGGACGGTGTAGTGGGCTTAAACGATTTAATCATGGTTCTCTTTCCTCCTTACACCATACCCTCGAAGAACTCGATGGTCTTGGAATCCTCGGTCAGCTGCACCACGGCCTTTTTCCAGTCCTTGGTACGGCCTGGGCGGGCGGCTCCCACACGTTTGGCCTTGCCGGGGACGATCATGGTGTTGACCTTGGCGACCTTCACGTCGAAAATCTCCTCCACCGCCTTGCGGATCTGGATTTTCCCGGCGTCGACAGCCACCTCGAACACATATTTTTTGTCCTGTGCGCCGGCCATGGAGCGCTCGGTAATAATGGGGCGAATGATGACATCATAAGAGATCATTATGCGTACACCTCCTCGATAGCGGCGAGGGCGTTCTGGTCGATCACCAGGTACTTGGCGTTCACGATATCGTAAACGTTCAGCAGCCGTGCGGTGGTGGTGGAGACGCCGGGGATGTTCCGGGCGCTGCGCACGATGGTCTGATCGACCTCAGGGGTGATGACAACGGCCTTGCCGTCGCACTTCACCGCGTCCAGGAAGCCCTTGAACGCCTTGGTCTTGATGGCGTCCATACGGATGGAATCCACCACAATGATCCTGTCCTCGGCGGCCTTGGCGGAGAGGACGGACTTCAGGGCCAGGCGGCGGACCTTCTTGTTTACCGTATAGCGGTAGCTGCGGGGCTTGGGGGCGAAGGCGATGCCGCCGTGGGTCCACTGGGGGGCGCGGGTGCTGCCCTGGCGGGCATGACCGGTACCCTTCTGGCGCCAGGGCTTTCTGCCGCCGCCGGAGACTTCGGCGCGGGTGAGGGCGCTCTGGGTGCCCTGCCGGCAGTTTGCCAGGTGGTTTTTCACCAGCTCATGCACAACGTGCATATTGGGCTCGATGCCGAAGATAGCGGCATTCAGCTCCACTTGGCCGACTTCGCCGCCGGCCATATTCAATACTTTCGTCATTGCTCAGCACACTCCTTTCCCTTAACGTCTCGCGGAGGCCTTCTGCGGGTTGACCCTGGCGGAAGCCTTCTGCGGGTTGGCGCTGGTGCCGGCCTCGCCCTTCTTCTCGATGATAGTCTTGGCGGTGGAGCGGATTGTGACCAGGCCGCCCTTGGGGCCGGGCACCGCGCCGCGCACGACGATCATGTTCAGTTCGGGGTCCACCTTCACCACGTCCAGGTTCATAATGGTCACCTGGTCCACGCCCATGTGTCCGGGGGCCTTGAGGCCCTTGAAGATGCGGCTGGGGTCGGTGCCGGAGCCCAGGGAGCCCTGGTGGCGGGCGACGGGGCCGGTACCGTGGGTGGCCTTGAGGCTGTGGCAGCCGTGGCGTTTGATGACGCCGGCGTAGCCGTGGCCCTTGCTCACGCCGGTGACGTCCACATGGTCGCCCGCGGCGAAGGTATCGGCCTTCACGATGTCGCCGACGTTCATCTCGGCGGCTTTGTTCAGCTTGAACTCTTTCAGGTGCTTTTTGGGCGACACGCCGGCCTTGTTCAGATGGCCCAGTTCAGGCTTGGTGAGCTTGCGCTCGCCCACATCCTCGAACCCCAGCTGAACGGCCTCATAGCCGTCCTTTTCGGCGGTCTTTTTCTGCACCACGACACAGGGACCGGCTTCGATCACAGTTACCGGGATCACCTTGCCGTCGGTATCGAAGATCTGGCTCATGCCGACCTTCTTGCCGATGATCGCTTTCTCCATAGTGATTCTCCTTTAATAAGGTTATTGGTCGGCTTAGATACAGCCGGTGGGCTGCCCGGCGGCATTGCTCTGCCGACATGACCCGTCCATCTCGCAAGACGATGGACATGGACAGCAAACAAAATGAGGGGGATATCGCTCTTACAGCTTAATCTCAATCTCCACGCCGGCGGGCAGCTCCAGGCTCATCAGGGCCTCCACGGTTTTGGGGCTGGAGTGGGTGATGTCGATCAGGCGCTTATGTGTACGGCGCTCGAACTGTTCCCGGCTGTCCTTATACTTGTGGACGGCCCGCAGGATGGTCACGACCTCCTTCTTGGTGGGCAGGGGGATAGGACCGGAGACATTGGCGCCGGTGCGCTTTGCGGTCTGGACGATCTTGTCCGCGGACTGGTCGATGACCTGATGGTCGTAGGCTTTCAGGCGAATGCGGATCATTTCTTTAGCCATTGCATGTTCCTCCATAATTTGTGTACAAAGTAGCGTTGCGTGATGGCCTTACTCTGTACGGCGAGAAAGTTCTCTCCGCCTATCCGTGCGTATCATTCCGGCTCATAGAAAATACCGGCACGAAAAAGGGCCGGTACATGTCCATGGCGGGGCGATCTACGCCGCGGAACAGGACTTTCTCAGCCGCCCGATTATCGGACATACTCCGCGGAAGTTACCGGCTCTCGCCGCAATCTCCCGCATCATCGCAGTAGTTGGCAGGTGGGGGCTCTTTGGGGGAGCGCGCACTCTGCGCAAGCTTAGTTATTGTACCCGATCCCGCCTCTGATGTCAAGAGGAATTTTCCGTTTTTTCATATTTTTTTGCATCCTGAGGCCTGGCGGGCATTTTTCCTGGGGCGGGAGGGAAAATATGCTGGAAAGTTTGGAAAAGACGTTGACTAAATTGGTATGAATTGATATGATATTCCTATCCATCAGAGAAAGGAACCGCCAGTCATGATAGATATTTTTGACATCATGGGTCCCATTATGGTCGGACCCTCCAGCTCCCACACCGCAGGCGCGGTGCGCATTGGCCGCATGGCCCGTACCCTCCTGGGTGACGAGCCGGTCCAGGCGGCGCTGCATCTCCACGGCTCCTTTGCCACCACCGGCGTGGGGCACGGCACGGACAAGGCCCTCATCGCCGGTCTGCTGGGCATGGCGGCAGACGACCTGGACATTCCCCTGAGCTTTGACATCGCGGCGGACCGCGGCCTGAAGTTCGTCTTTGACGAGCTGGACCTGCGGGACGCCCATCCCAACAGCGTCCAGATGGAGCTGACCGGCCAGGCCGGACGGCGGCTGAACATGCAGGCGTGTTCCACCGGCGGCGGGCGCATTCTGGTCACAAAGCTGGACGGGGTGGACGTGAGCTTTACCGGGGACTACCACACCCTGATTATCCAGAACATGGACAACCGGGGCAGTTTGGCCGACGTGAGCACGGCGCTGTCCCTGGCGGGCGTGAACGTAGCCAGCATGAACATGAGCCGCAGCAGCAAGGGCAGCAATGTGATGATGATTCTGGAGACGGACGACCCGATTCCGGACTACATTGTGCAGCTGATTGAGCGCCAGCCGGGCATTCTGCAGGTCATCCATTATAAGAAGGAGTCCTAGGCGGACGGCCAGAGGGATCCTGTCGCCGCCGGGCCAGCCGCCCGGCAGCCAAACAATACAGTCAGATGGGGGATTTATATATGAATCTGGATTCAATGAAGGATATCCTGTCCGCAGCCCGTCAGGAGGGCAAGGCTTTCTGGGAGATTGTGCTGGAGACGGATATGCAGAACCGGGGCGTATCCCGGATGGAATCCCTGGGGAAGATGGCCGAGGCGTGGCACGCCATGCGGGAGGCATCCCAGGTCTACACCGGGGAGCGGCGCAGCGTCAGCGGTCTGGTGGGCGGCCAGGGGAAGCTGATGCGGGAATATGCGTCCCAGGACACCCTGGGCGGCGAGTTCATCGCCCAGGTGATTGCGGAGGCTCTGTCCACCGGAGAGAGCAACGCCTGTATGCGGCGGATTGTGGCCGCGCCCACCGCGGGGGCCTGCGGCGTGATGCCGGCGGTGCTGATTCCGCTGTACTGGCGGGACAATCTCTCAGAGGACCAGATGCTGGAGGCCCTGTTCACCGCCAGCGGCATCGGCGCGGTGATTGCTTACCGGGCCTGCATCTCCGGCGCGGCTGGCGGCTGTCAGGCGGAGATCGGCAGCGCGTCTGCCATGGCGGCAGGCGCACTGGTGTATCTGCGCAAGGGCACCGGCGAGCAGATGTGCCACGCGGTGGCAATGGCCCTGAAAAACCTGATGGGCCTGGTGTGCGACCCGGTGGCGGGTCTGGTGGAGGTGCCGTGCGTGAAGCGGAACGTCATCGGCGCGGTCAACGCCATCGCGGCGGCGGACATGGCCCTGGCGGGCATTGAGAGCCGGATTCCCGTGGACGAGGTCATCGACGCCATGGGCGAGGTGGGCCGCCGCCTGCCGGTGGAATTCCGGGAGACGGCCCTGGGCGGTCTGGCGGCCACGCCCACCGGCAAGGCTGTGAAAAAGCAGCTCCACGGAGACAAGAAGAAGCAGCGCACCCTCACGATCAAGGACTCCCGCTGGAAGCTGGAGAAGGCGGGAGAGCCGCCGGAGGAGGAGCAGGGATAATTGGAAAAACATGGCAGCAGGTCTGGCGCAATTGGGATGAGAGCCGGACCTGCTGTCCGCCTTGCGGCGAAAAAATAGCCGAAACTGTTGACATCCGGCCCGCCGCCCGTTAAAATACATACAAAGAAATTCTCGGAAATGAATCAGGGGGAAGGCACGATGTACCATTGTCATCTGCATCTGTACTTTGTCGGACAGCAGCAGCAACTATTTGAAACTCTGAAGGCCATGGAGCCTTTGGAGAACTTCGGCCACACGTTTCTGGAGAGCAGTGCGCCGGACCAGGCTCTGACGGCGCAGGCAGACCTGATTCTGGCCGCTCTGGAGGGCATGGACGCGGAGGAGGCCGTGGCAGAGCTGCTGCGGCACAAGCGGGAAGAGGCGGAGCTGATCGTATTGGGCAGCCAGGAGCAGACCGCCCACCTGCCCCTGTCCCAGCTCCAGGACATATGGACCGCGCCCCTGGCGGAGAAGGAGCTGCGGTTCCATTTCCTCCGCTGGCAGCAGCAATGCAAGCAGGCCAAGGACCTCTGGCAGACCAGCCACTATCTGGAGGCCACCATCAACAGTATCCCCAACCTGATCTGGTATAAGACAAAGGACGGGATACACGAGAAAGTGAACGACAGCTTCTGCCGCACGGTCAACAAGACCAAGGAGCAGGTGCAGGGACAGGGCCACGCCTACATCTGGGATGTGGAGCAGGACGACCCCGCCTGTATTGAGTCGGAGCGGCAGGTCATGGAGAACCGGAAGACCTTCATATCGGAGGAGACGGTCATGACAGGGGAGGGGACCCGTCTGCTGACCACCTATAAATCTCCCCTGTACAACCTGGACGGCAGCGTGATGGGGACGGTGGGCGTCGCCATTGACATAACCCAGGAGCGGGCATATGAGGCGGAGATCGTGCGGAAGAACCAGGAGCTGGAGGCCCTCTTTACCACCATGGACTGCGGCGTGATGTGCCACACCCTGGACGGGTCCCGGATCATCCGTGTGAACCGGGCCGCGCTCCAGATTCTGGGCTACCGGTCCAAGGATGAGATGATCGCCGACGGCTTTGACACCGTGGCCTCCACAGTGCTGGATGCGGATAAACCCAAGCTGCGGGAGTGCATCCAGGCGCTGACCAAGGAGGGGGACAGCGTCAGCCTGGAGTACGGCGTGCGCCACAAGAGCGGCGAGATACTGCACGTGATGGGCAACGTAAAGCTGATTAAGGAGAACGGGGAGCTGATTTACCAGCGGTTCCTGCTGGACTGCACCACCCAGAAGCTCCAGCAGCAGCGGGAGCGGATGGATGAGCAGCGGCGCCAGATGGAGCTGGTCCAGGCCTTGAGCGTGGACTACAATCTGGTGTGCTATTTTGATCTGGACACCGGCATCGGCGGTCCGCTCCGGGTCCACCACTGCCGGTACGACGTATTGGAGGACATCTTCTCCGACCAGCAGCTGATTCTGGAGGAGAGCCTGGGCCGGTACATAGAGCGGTGCGTGTACACGGACGATATGGAGATGATGCGCCGGTGCGTGTCCCGTGTATTTCTGCAGGAGCAGCTGGCGGATAAGCACATCTTTTATACCAACTACCGCACCGTCTGCGGGGATGAAATGCGGTTTTTCCAGATGAAGGCGGTGCGCACAGGGCAGTGGAAACGGAGCCATCGGGTGGTGCTGGGGTTCCGGAACGTGGACGATGAAACCCGCAATGAGATGGAGAAGAAAATGCTGCTGGAGGACGCTTTGGCCCAGGCCAACCGGGCCAGCAAAGCCAAGAGCGTATTTCTGTCCAACATGTCCCACGACATCCGCACGCCCATGAACGCTATTATTGGCTTTACCGCCCTGGCCAGCACCCACATTGACCAGAAGGAGCAGGTGGAGGGGTATCTGAAAAAGATCATGACCTCCAGCAACCATCTGCTCAGCCTCATCAACGACGTGCTGGACATGAGCCGGATTGAGAGCGGGAAGATCTCCCTGGAGGAGAAGCCCTGCACCCTGCCGGATATTCTCCACGGCCTGCGGAACATCGTGCAGGCGGACATTCACGCCAAGCAGATGGAGCTGTATATGGACGCGGTGGACGTGACCCACGAGGATATTTTCTGCGACCGTCTGCGGCTGAACCAGATTCTGCTGAATCTGCTGAGCAACTCCATCAAGTACACCCCGGCGGGGGGCGTCGTCAGTCTGCGTGTGATTGAGAAGCCGGGCGCGGCGGCGGGATTTGCCCGCTATGAGTTTGCCATCAAGGACACGGGCATCGGCATGAGCGAGGAATTTGTCGCCCACATATTCGAGCCCTTTGAGCGGGAGCGGAACTCCACCACCAGCGGCATCCAGGGGACCGGTCTGGGCATGGCGATCACCAAGAATATTGTCGAGATGATGAACGGCACCATTGAGGTAAAGAGCCGGCAGGGCGCAGGCACGGAGTTCATTGTGAACATCTCCTTCCGCCTGTGTACGTCGGAGAGGCCGTCTCCGTCCATTCCGGAGCTGCAGAACTGCCGGGCATTGGTAGTGGACGACGACTTCAACACCTGCGACAGCGTGTCCAGTATGCTCCAGCAGATCGGCCTGCGTGCGGAGTGGACCCTCTCCGGGCGGGAAGCGGTGCTGCGCACCCACCAGGCAGTGACCCGCAACGATCTGTACAGCGTGTATATTATCGACTGGCTGCTGCCGGACATGAATGGTATTGAGGTAGCCCGGCGCATCCGGAAGGAGACCGGCAGCCAGGCGCCGATTATCGTCCTCACCGCCTACGACTGGTCGGACATTGAGGAGGAGGCGCGGGAAGCAGGGGTGACAGCATTCTGCAGCAAGCCGCTGTTTCTGTCGGAGCTGCGCAGCTGTCTGCTGAGCGTAGTGAACGCGGAGGAGCCGGAGGAACCGGCGAACCAGCTGCCTGTGTGTTCTGTCACTGGCCGCATTCTGCTGGCGGAGGACAATCTGCTCAATCAGGAAATCGCTATTGCGATTCTGGAGGAGGCCGGCTTTACTGTGGAGACGGCGGAGGATGGCCGGACGGCGGTGGAGATGGTAGCCAAGTCCCAGCCGGGATACTACCAGCTGGTTTTGATGGACGTACAGATGCCGGAGATGAACGGATACGAGGCCACCCGTTTAATCCGCCGTCTGAACGACCCTGCTCTGGCCAACATTCCCATTCTGGCTATGACGGCCAACGCATTTGAAGAGGATAAACAGGAGGCGCTGCAGGCCGGGATGAACGGTCATGTGGCCAAGCCCATCAATATCGAGAAGCTGCTGGAGACAGTGGGAAAGATCCTGAAGTAGATGGGGCAGAAGAGAAAGGGAGGAGCCGCACACATATGGAATGGTGGAAGGATGCAGTCATCTACCAGATCTATCCCCGCAGTTTCCAGGACTCCAACGGCGACGGGATCGGGGACATTCCCGGAATTATCAGCCGTCTGGACTATCTGGCGGAACTGGGCATAGGCGCCCTTTGGCTCTGCCCGGTCTATCAGTCCCCCAACGCGGACAACGGGTACGACGTCAGCGACTACCGCGCCATCAACCCGGAATACGGGACCATGGCGGACATGGAGCGGCTGATCCGGGAGGCCCGGCGGCGCGGCATCCGCATCATCATGGACCTGGTGATCAACCACACCTCCACGGAGCACCACTGGTTCCGGTGGGGGCGTGAGAAGGGCAGTCCCTACGGGGATTACTACTACTGGTCCCGCGGGGACGGCGACGGGGGTCTGCCCAACAACTGGACCGGCTTTTTCGGCGGGGACTGCTGGGAGTTTGACGTGGAGCGGTGCGAGTATTACCTGCATCTGTTCGGCAAGGAGCAGGCGGACTTGAACTATCACAACCCCGCCGTCTTAGAGGAAGTCAAGGATATCATGCGCTTTTGGCTGGACAAGGGCGTGGCCGGGTTCCGGTGCGACGTAATTAACATTCTCTGGAAGGACAGTCTGGCAAGCTCGAAGAGGCGGGCGGCGCTCACCGGTCTGGAACACTATCTCTCTTTGGAGGGGACCCACAAAATTCTCCGGCAGCTGCGGCAGGTGCTGGACGAATACGACGCTTTTTCGGTGGGCGAGGCGGTGTTTGTGACCCCGTCCATGGCCCAGGACCTGTGCGGGCGGGATCGCCGGGAGCTGGACGCCGTCCTCACTTTTGAGCATATGGAGTGCGACCAGTATCTGGTGAAGTGGCTGAAGCGGAAATTCCGTCCCAAGGCGTTTTTCGACTGTCTGATCCAGTGGCAGCAGGAGCTTGACTGGAACACCATCTATCTGGAGAACCACGACCAGCCCCGGTCCATCCCCCGGTTTGGGAGCCGGAAATACTGGAAGAAGAGCGGGAAGCTGCTGGCGGTTCTGCTGCTGACGCTGCGAGGTACGCCCTTTCTGTACCAGGGGGAGGAGATCGGCATGACGGGCTTTGATTTCACCCGCATCCGTCAGGTCAACGATGTGGAGAGCCGCAATGTAAACCGGATTCTGACCAATCTCCATGTCCCGGCCAAGCTGCGCTGGCGCATGATCGCCCGGACCAGCCGGGACAATGCCCGCACGCCCTTCCAGTGGAGCAGCGGCCCCCAGGGGGGATTCACCACAGGGCGGCCCTGGCTGGGTGTGAATCACAACTGTGCAAAGGTGAATTTAGCGGACCAGCGGCAGGACCCGGACTCCATCTGGAGTTGGTACCGGGATCTGTGCGCCCTGCGGAAGAGCAGCGATGTACTCCGCCGGGGCAGCTTCCAGCCGCTGGAGGCCACGAAGCAGGTATTTGCATACCGCCGGGAACTGGAGGGGGAATCCCTCACTATGGTACTGAATTTCAGCGATAAATTGGCCCAGACTGGGGAGCGGGGACAGCTGGTGCGGTCAAACTACCCCCGCCGTGGGTTTGACGGCACGCTGCAGCCCTGGGAGGCAGTGATTCTGGGAGAAGGAGGACTGGCATGACGAAGGACAAACCGGCCTATGAGCTGATCCGTTCCAGCCGCCGTACGCTGGCGCTGGAGGTTACAACCGACTGCCGGGTACTGGTACGGGCCCCGATGCGGGCCAGCCGGCGGCACATTGACGAATTTGTGGCAGGGCATACGGCATGGATTGAGAAGCATCTCAACCGCCAGCAGTCCCGCCGTGAGAGCCGTCCGGAGCCAACGGCGCAGGAGCGTGAGGCGTACATCCGCCGGGCCATGGCGGAGCTGCCGGGGAAGGTAGCCCGCTACAGCACGGTCATGGGGCTGTACCCAGCTGGACTCACCATCACCGGCGCACGGACACGGTTCGGGAGCTGCAGCGGGAAAGACCGCATCTGTTTTTCCTGGCGTCTGATGCAGTATCCAGAGGCGGCCATTGATTACGTGGTGGTCCACGAGCTGGCCCACATCCGGCATAAGGACCACAGCCAGGCGTTTTATGACTGTATAGCCCAGGTCATGCCTGACTGGCGGGAACGCCGTGCGCTGCTGAGGCAGTAAAAGGCTATGGATAACATTCTGGAAATGCGGCGGAAGGAGAACAGCGGGGAGGAGATTCTGGCGGGCTATACACCGGAGTTTCCATATGTCAGCTCCCGCACCTTTGTCAGCCGGTACGACGTGCTCTGGCACTGGCACAAATCGGTAGAGCTGTTCTATATCGAGGAGGGAACGCTGGAATATGAGACGCCCCAGGGGCGGGTCATTTGCCCAGCCGGTACCGGCGGTCTGGTGAACGCAGGGGTCCTGCATACGACCAGGCCCCAGGAGAGCCATACGGTGCAGCTTCTCCACATTTTTAATCCGGTTCTGCTGTCCGGCCAGCGGGAGGGACTGATATATCAAAAATACTTCTCTCCGATCCTTTCCGCGCCGCAGATTGAACTCCTCCCGATCACCCGCGACCACGTAGACACACTGGAAAAGCTGCGGGCGTCTTTCCGCATACCGCCCTGCGCCCCTGCCTATGAGCTCCAGCTCCGGGAATCGCTCACCAGCATCTGGCTGGACCTTCTGCCCCTGCTTCCCTCCGGTCTGGAACCGGGAGAAGAACTGTCCAGCGAAAGGATCAAGGAGATGATGCTCTATGTCTGGGAACACTACCAGGAGGACATCCGGACGGCGGATGTTGCTGCCGCGGGATATGTCTGCCAGCGGGAGTGCTACCGTTTATTTCATCAGTTTCTCCACACGACCCCGGCAGAGTATATCCGGTCCTGCCGTCTGCATGCTGCGTGCAGGATGCTGGCGGAGGGAAGCGAGACGATCACAGAAATCAGCCGCGCCTGCGGCTTTGGCACCAGCAGCTTTTTGGGAAAGGTCTTTCGGGCCAACCTGGACACAACGCCCATCGCATACCGCCGCATATGGCAGAATCATACCAACTGAAGGCGGAAGGGAGATAGCGGTTCCCCTTTGATTCCTCTACAATAGATTCCGGTGGTATTGCCCATCGGAATCTATTTTTATGGAGGAGAGACTTTATACTGTTTCTGGACGCCCCGTCCGCCGGGGCCTTACAGTCGGGTACCGCATTTTTACGCATTGCCGCTCCCTTTTATTTTGCAGCCTCGTTCAAAATCATGTGCGACGCCTTTCTGTGTGGTAAGCCTTTTCCCCCTTGCCAGAGGGGCAAATACTTGGTATACTCTACCTGGGCAGCAAAAACGACAGGAAGTGAGAGAAACAATGACTGCAATCATCTGTATGGACGACAAAAACGGCATACTCTTCAACCGCCGCCGCCAGAGTCAGGACCGCCTTCTGCGGGAGGACCTTCTGCGAGAGACCGGCAGCAGTCCGCTGTGGATGAGCGGATATACTGCCAGACAGTTCAGCCCGCAGCCGGAGAACGTCAGGATTACGGAGGACCTGGCTGCGGTACCGGAGGGATACTGCTTTGTGGAGACCCAGGACCCAGGGACCTGGGCCACGCCGCCGGCGGGCCTGATTGTCTACCACTGGAACCGGGTCTATCCGGCAGACCTGTTCTGCACACTGCCGCTGGAGCAGTGGACGCTGGTCCGCCGGGAGGAATTTGCCGGTTCCTCCCACGAAAAAATCACCAAGGAGGTGTATACCCGATGAAATTTCGTATTTACGCACTGACCGCCCTGCTGTGCTGCATGATTCTGACCGGCTGTGTTGAGGCAGGCGCATCCACGCCCCCGGAGCCCGTACAACTCCCGGAAGGACCGGCAAACACTACCGCCTATTCTCTTTCGGACATTCCCGCCTATACCGGCGACGCCTACGTCGCTCTGTCGGACAACGTCCCCGGCTTCAGCGAGGGGGATCTGACCACCAGCTCTTTTGAGACATACAGCCCCCTGGACAGCCTGGGCCGCTGCGGCACGGCCTACGCCTGTATCGGCGTGGACCTGATGCCCACAGAGGAGAGGGGTTCCATCGGTTCCGTCAAGCCCACGGGCTGGCAAACGGTGAAATATGACTGTGTGGATGGGAAGTATCTCTATAACCGCTGTCATCTCATCGGGTTCCAGCTCACCGGCGAGAACGCAAACAAGGAGAATCTGATCACCGGCACCCGGTCGCTCAACGTAGACGGTATGCTGCCCTTTGAGAACATGGTGGCGGACTACATCAAGGAGACAGAAAATCATGTGCTCTACCGGGTGACGCCAATTTTTGACGGAGAGAATCTGGTAGCGGACGGGGTCCAAATGGAGGCATTGAGCGTGGAGGACAACGGGGAGGCCATATCCTTCAACGTATATGTCTACAACGTACAGCCCGGCGTAAGCATCGACTATGCCACCGGCGAGAGCCGTCTGGCCGGGGAGGAGGGGACGGTCGCCGGGTCCGGCGAAACGGCCTCCTACGTTCTCAACACCAACTCTAAAAAATTCCACAAACCGGACTGCTCCAACGCCGCCTCCATCAGCGCGGGCAACCGCGAGGATTACACCGGCGACCGGAACGCTCTGCTGGACGGCGGCTATTCCCCCTGCGGACAGTGCAAGCCCTGACAGGCAGGTGGAAAAAAATAGCAAAGCATAAAAATGCCCGGGCGGAGGCGTAATTTATCGGACATCGGTTATACTACAGTCAGCCGGAAGGAGGAATGAGAAATGCAATATGGATTTGTCAAAGGAATGCTTTTCGGTGCGGCAGCCGGCGCGGTAGCGGACTTAGTCCTGCACACCAGCCAGGGCAGGCACACCACCGCCGGTAAGGCGATGCAGACTGTAACCGACGTGGTGGATTCCGCCGCAGCATCCGTCAAAAACACACTGGGGCAGTAATGCGGACAGTCCCAGGCCCCGGCTGTACATCTGACAGCCGGGGCCTCTGGTTTTATTTATTACTTCTGGAAAACAATCTGGGAAAATGACGCGATTTCCGCAATCGGGGAATAAACCCGACGGGCGGCTGTTACATAATGCCGGTTAGCAATTCTCCCCCATAGAAAGGGGGGATGTGGAAGAAAGAACTTCTCCAGGCGCTACCGACCTTGGTCTTTGCAGCGCTGACGGCAGTTCTACTGACCGCAACAGCGCGCTAGCCGTCCGGCTCGCACCCGAACGGCTAGCTTAGTCTAGCATTGTTCTATTGAGGCTAACCGCCACGGCTGCCGCACTTCCAGAACCCCTTGGCAGTTGTTCTTGGCTCCCCCTTTAGGGGGAACTGTCAGCCGCAGGCTGGCTGAGAGGGCTTACACGGCCTTTTGTTTTTACTGTTGGCTATAAGATTACATCAGCGGGGACAGCTGCAGCACGGGGTGTCCCTTCTCGGTGAGGAAGGTCAGCAGCTCCTCCGGGTCTGTAGTGATGGTCTCGTCGCCGACCATATCGCAGAAATTATCAATCCCAAGCAGCTCCTTGGCGGTCTGGTTCAGCCGTGCGGACACATCGTCCTTCAGTTCCTTGGGCATCCAGACGATTCTGGAAATACCACCCTCCGCGGCGGCAAACTTCTTACTGGAAATAAAGTGCCGTCCATGGCCCATAAAGCCGGGGGTCTGCACACCGCCGCCGGTCATGGAGGCCAGCTCTCCGAAGGTCATGCCGGTAGGCGTCATGCCTTTGAACTCGCGGTTGCAGATGACAAGGCCGTTGGAAATGGGTTCAATACCGCAGATGCACTCAAAGCAGCCGCAGGAGGTCATGGGGTCCTCCATAATGGAGTACAGGCTCACATGCTCCACCGCGCCCTGGGTAGCGGCGTGGACCATCCGGTCCACATCCGGATAGTAGCCCTTCCTCTCGTCGGTGCAGCCCTCCTTGCTGATGGGCTGGCAGGGACCGGCGTCATTGAGCTCCTTGGTGGCTTTTGCGTCCAGCCAGCTCACCGCACCGCACAGGCCCAGCCGTTCCGGCGTCACCACACAGCAGTGGCTGGGGGCGAAGCTCTGGCACAGAATACAGGTATAGAACTGCTCCACGCTCTCGTCGGTCATGGAGCTGAGGCGGTCGTCCCTGGCATTGTAGGCGGGCATGGCCTCTTCCTTCAGAATCTTTGCAGCCTTCTCCGGGTCAGTGACCAGCGTGACCTGGCATTTGTCCACAACGGCGTCGAATTCGTCCATAATCATGTTGTACAGAACTTCGCCGAAGTGCTTCATCCGCAGGCCCTTGTCAAAGGCGTCGTTAGAAATGCGGATACGGAACTGATTCCGCTGGCCGGTGTGCATGACGCCCTCCATATAGTTGAACCAAGCGTGAATCTTCCGTTCGATGACAGATTCAAAATCCTTCTGCATCTTTGCGCCTGCAACCTCAATGTAGGTTGCCAGGGCGTATTCCGCATCGCCGCTGTCGATGTCCGGACCGTCAACGGTAATCTTGTGGTCCTCCACCTCGTCCATCTGCCGGGTAGTCACCAGCTCGCAGGTGGTGTTTTTGCTGGACCAGAATTCCACCTTCATGTCGGCCTTGCGGATAATCTCGCCCTCGAAGGCGGCGGCGAAGGCCACGGGAATGGGCAGCTCCTTCACCTTGATCTTGATATTCCGCATAGCTAAAGAATGTTTCGCCGTTTCGTCGTGGTTGGTGACGGTCTCCAGTGCGCCGGGGACCTGGAGATCGCCGATATCCTGGTCCACAATCACGGGGAAGCCCAGCGCAATGGCTCCGGCACCGGCGGAGACCACCACTTCGCTCAGTGCGCCGAAGGTGTTGACGTAGGCGGGTACACGTTCCTTTGTATAGGCCAGCAGTCCGGCCAGGTCGCCGGCCTGGATATTGCCGAAGATCAGCGCTGCGCGGATTGCCACCGTCACTACATGGATGACGCTGGTTACATCGTGGCCCAGAGGCACCACCCGTAGCTCAAGGCCCATTTTCACGCCCTGCTCCAGAGCCTGCTCAATGCAGTCCCCGATCATAAACGTCAGAATGCCCTTGGACTGGTAGTCCTTGACCACCTTTGCCACGTCCGCCGCCGCATCGGCTTTGCCCAGTACCACGGCGACGCCGGGGATATCGCCTGTGACCAGAGGCACGCCCAGGGAGCGGATAACGGGGTCCGGCACAAAGCCAATGCCGGAGTCCGACTCGTAGGGATTACCGCCGCCCAGGTATTTCAGGCCCTCAATAATCTCCGCGCCCACGGCGGTTGCCAGACCGGCATTCAACGCCTGGCCCAGATCGTCCTGATTGGTAATCAGGCTCTTGAGGACGCCCACGCAGGCGGGCAGATCGCCCAGCGTCTTCACTTTCACGCCGGTAGCGGCATAGATTGTGGGAAAGAAATAGGCGGTGTCAGGGAAAGCGACAGGGGTGTCGGCGCCGTTGGCGGCAATGGCGTCGTTGACGGCTTGTTCCGTCAGGCCCGCCACGGCGTTGGAACCGGCATAGATCAGATCAGTCAATGCACTCATAAAGTAACAACCTCCTGCTAAAAATAAAAGTGAAAAAAATGCTTATACTCAATATACCAAACAAAGGCGGATTTGTATAGTCTTTTTCGTGACAACCGGAAAAAAATTTTATCCCCCTGGAGGGGATGGAGAAAACCGGCGTCTATTCTGCCGGTCAGGAAGGAGAAACCAGCACATGCACGAAATATATGACGTCATCATCCTGGGGGCCGGGCCTGCGGGTCTGACCGCCGGACTGTATGCGGGCCGGGGCGGCCTGCGCACACTCATTCTGGAAAAGGGGCAGGACGGCGGACAGATTTCCCTCTCCAGCGATGTGGAGAACTATCCCGGCCAGACCGCCGCCGGAGAAACGGGCGTCAGTTTAGCCGCCCGCATGGCGGAACAGGCGGCGCGTTTCGGCGCGGACCGCTGTTCGGACACCATTCAGTCCGCAGAGCTGGACGGCAGCGTCAAGGCGCTGGCCGGCCTGTATGGAACCTACCGGGCCAAAGCGGTTATCATTGCCGCCGGAGCCCATCCCCGGCCCATCGGCTGCGAGAACGAGGCGCAATTCACAGGCCGGGGCCTCTCCTTCTGCGCCACCTGCGACGCGCCCTTTTTCCGCGGTCTGGAGGTATGCGTGGCAGGCGGCGGCGACAGCGCGGCAGAGGAGGCGTTACACCTGGCGAAATTCGCCCGCAGAGTGACCGTCATCCACCGCCGGGACCGGCTGCGGGCAGCGCAGTCTATTCAGGACAAGGTCTTTTCAGAGCCGAAGATTACCTTCCTCTGGGACAGCGTGGTGCAGCGGCTGGACGGCGGCGGTGCGTTAAGCAAGGTCACGGTCAAAAACGTAAAAACCGGTGCGCTGACGTCCATAGAAGCGAGCCAGGCGGACGGTATGCTGGGTCTGTTCGCTTTTATCGGCTACCTGCCCAACTCCCAGCTGTTCGAGGGGATGCTGGACATGGAGAACGGCTATATCAGGACGGATGAAAATATGTGTACCAATCTGCCGGGGGTATATGCCGCGGGGGATATCCGGGCCAAAAACGTGCGGCAGGCGGTGACAGCCGCCGCCGATGGAGCCATTGCCGCCATCCAGGCCAGTCGTTTTTTACAGCAGTAGCCCAGGGCGGACCGGCCCTGTAAACCAAGAAGCCCCGCCGGTACTGGCAGGGCTTCCTGGTGTGTGTTGTGTGTGTTTTAGGAGGGAGAAATCGCATCGGGTATTACCCCTTTGCTGACTGTAATATTACTGTATCTTTAAGAAGAAATCATGAAATCGCTGTAAACAAATTATGAACTCTGTTCCATTTTTTCCTGAAAAAGGCAGAAAATGTTTTATTCTTCCTTTAACTTCTGCCACTCCCCTACCGCCAGCTGGTCACAGCGGTTGTTGAACGGATTCTCCGCATGGCCCTTGACCCAGTGGGTACGCACCTGATGCACCGCGCACAGGTCCAGCAGAATCTCCCACAGGTCCGGATTCAGGGCCGGTTTTTTGTCGCTCTTGACCCAGCCCCTGGCCCGCCAGCCCTTGGCCCAGCCCTTCTCTAAGGCGTCAATCACGTACTTGCTGTCTGAGTACAGCTCCACTATGCACGGTTCCTTCAGAGCTTGCAGGGCGCGGATCACCCCGGTCAGCTCCATCCGGTTGTTGGTGGTCTGTTTTTCCCCGCCGGACATCTCCTTTGTGTGCTCTCCGTATTGCAGGATTGCTCCCCAGCCGCCGGGGCCGGGGTTGCCGGAACAAGCCCCGTCGGTGTAGATGGTGATTGTTTTCATGATGATGCTCCAATCATTTTGTTTGACTTTGCTAGGATCGGGAACGAGGAATGAAACCGTCGTCAAAGAGGATCGGGCCATGTGCCTTTTCCCAGGCTTCAATATGCCGTAAAATCAGCTGTTCAATTTCTTTGTTGGCGGACCGCCCGTTCCGGTCCGCTATATATTTCAGTTTATCCATTGCCTGGGATAGAATACGCAGACTATACTGCGGATTTTTATGCGGAGCATTCGGCATTTTGCCGGCATCCTAGTGTCAATATGATAGCGCACTAATGCCGCGAACTCCTGCGGGGCTTACGCTCCTGCCTCTGTTCCCGCGCGGACTTTGCCGGTTTCTTCTTCGTGTCCCGTTTATCCTCCGGTCCCCGGCTGCTGTGGAGGGGCCGGATCAGGCAGTCTTTCCCATAGCCGATCAAATCCTCCCGGCCCGCCCGGTGCAGGGCCTCGACCACAAGCCGCCGCATCTCCGGTCTTTTCCATTGCAGCAACGCCCGCTGCAGGGCCTTGTCGTGGGGACTTTTAGCCACATAGACCGGCTCCATAGTCCGCGGGTCAAGCCCCGTATACCACATGCAGGTGGATAAAGTACCCGGCGTGGGGTAAAAATCCTGCACCTGCTCCGGCTGCCGTCCCGTTTTGTTCAAAAATACCGCTAAATCCACCGCATCATTGAGGGTGCAGCCAGGATGGGAACTCATCAGATACGGCACCAGATACTGCTCCAGACCGTACCGCTGGTTCAGCCGCTGGTACTTATCCCGGAATCTCTCATACACGTCAAAATGCGGTTTGCCCATGTAGTCCAGCACTTGCGCGGAGCAGTGTTCCGGAGCTACTTTCAGCTGTCCGGAGATATGGTGTTTGACAAGCTCCGCAAAGAATTCGCTGTTTTTCTCCGCCAGCATATAGTCATACCGGATGCCGCTGCGGATAAACACTTTTTTAACGCCGGGTATGGCCCGGACCTTCCGCAGCAGCGCCAGATAGTCGCTGTGGCTGGGGTCCAGATTTTTGCAGGGCGCGGGGGCCAGGCAGGACCGGTTTTTGCACATGCCGTTTTTCACCTGCTGTTTGCAGGAGGTGTGGCGGAAATTTGCCGACGGCCCGCCCACATCGTGGACATAGCCCTTGAACTTCGGGTCCCGGACAAACCCCTCTACCTCCCGCACCACGCTTTCGTGGCTTCGGGAAGTGACCATGCGGCCCTGATGGAAAGCCAGGGAGCAGAAATTGCACCCGCCGAAGCAGCCCCGGTTGTGCGTGACCGAAAAACGCACCTCCTCAATAGCCGCCACGCCGCCCTGGGCGTCATACATGGGGTGGACCTCCCGGACGTAGGGCAGACCGGCTACAAAATCCAGCTCCTCCCGGTTCAGGGGCATCGCCGGCGGGTTCACCACCAGCGTCCGGTCTCCATGCCGCTGCAGTACGGCCCGGCCACGGATGGCGTCGTGCTCCTCATACTCTGTTTGTGTGGCGGCGGCGTAGTCCCGCTTATCTGCGCAGACCTGCTCAAAGGACGGCACGGAGACCGCTTCAAAGGCGCACTGCGGCTCCTTCACCCCATAGGCGGTACCCCGGATGTCCGTCAGCCGTCCGACAGGCTCCCCCTTTGCCAGACGCTCCGCAATCGCCCGCGTCGCCCGCTCCCCCATGCCGTAGACCAGCAAATCCGCCTGGGCGTCAAAGAGGATGGACCGGCGGACTTTGTCGTCCCAGTAGTCGTAGTGGGCAAAGCGGCGGAGGCTGGCCTCCAGACCGCCGATGACAATGGGCGTGTCCGGAAACGCCTCTCTGGCCCGGTTGGCATAGACGATGGTGGGCCGGTCGGGCCGCAGGCCCATGCGGTTTCCGGGGCTGTAGGCGTCGGTGGACCGGCGTTTTTTGGCGGCGGTGTAGTGGGCCACCATGGAGTCGATATTGCCGCCGCCAATCAGGACGCCGTACCGGGGCTTGCCCATGGCGAGAAAATCCCCGGCGCTGTGCCAGTCCGGCTGCGCCAGGACTGCCACACGGTAGTGGTCCGCCTCCAATACCCGTGCGATGATGGCCGTGCCGAAGCTGGGGTGGTCCACGTAGGCGTCGGCGGTGACGACAAGAAAGTCGTAGTACCACCAGCCCCGCGCCTCCATATCCGCCTTGCTGACCGGCAGGAAATCAAAGGTCGTCATGGCCCGTCCTCCTTTTTACGAAAGCTCTGGAATCTCTCGGATGACTGGCCGGATATCCAGCGCCAGCCCATCCCCTGTCTCCGCAGCCTGGAAGCCATAGCGTTTGAAATAGCCGTCCAACGGTGCGCCGCAGGTGAGGGCGAGCCTGTCCCTGCCGTGCTTTCTGGCGAACTGCACCGCCTGTCCCAGCAGCTGTACGCCGTAGCCCTTGCCCCGGAACTGGGGCAGAATCTGATAGTCCGTTATCCGCAGGGCGTCCGGGGCCAGCGCCACGGAAAAGCTGCCCGCCTTCTCCTCGTCCAGCATTGCAATAGCCGTCCGGCTGTTTTCATCCTCCTGGACCGTGTCGTACCACAGGCCCGGTTCAGTAGCGGCGTCATCCTTGTGCCAGCTCTGGCGGCGGAACGTGGACGCGCTGGCCGGAACATGGGAGGCGTCATCCCGGAAAACCACGCGCATGGCGTCCCCCTCCGCCTCCACCAGAGAAACAGCGGTGTTGTCTCCATGTCCGGTGCAGCCGATCTCCTCCAGACTCAGCCCCTGCAGGGTACCCAGCAGCGTGCGCAGTGCGGCTCCGTGGCTGACTGCCGCCACCGTGCCGCCGGGATGCGCCGCCGCGATGGTCCGCAAGGCCTCCAGCATCCGGTCCCGGACCTGGGCAAAGGTCTCCGCATGGTCCGCGTGCCACAGGTCCGGACGCTTGTTGAAATCTATGTACATCTGCCGGTCCATACGCAGGATTTCACCCCACGACATCTGCTCCCACGCTCCCAGGCACAGCTCCCGCAGCAGAGGAACCGGCTGGAAGGGCAGGCCCTTGGGGACATAGATGGCGGAAGCGGTGGTATGGGTCCGGGTCAGGTCGCTGCCGTATACGGCGTCGATCCGCTCACCGCGGAACCGTTCCCGCAGATAGGCTAGCTGCCGGTAGCCGCCGGGGGTGATGGCGCTGTCATATTGGCCGTGGGCCAGGCGGTAGAGATTGCCCTCCGCTTCCGCGTGGCGGACCAGAAAAATTTTTGTCGTCATATGGCTGGAACCTCGCTCATAATTTTGTTTGCTTCTATTATAACGGATACAGGGGCAATTAGCAATATGGGAAAAATTTTGGCTCCTTTTTATCATAGCCAATGATCTCGCCATAACGCTCTATTTCCTCATATTTACCATTGACCATTTCCACTCATCAAATAAGCGGAAACAATTTCTGCCGCTATTTCTTTTGCCTTCGTACTGGACACATTTTTGTCCTCTGTTTCCCCCAAGTAAACACAAAAATAAATCCGTTTTCCAGCGGTCTCAGCAAAGCCGGTAAACCAAGCGTCAACCACAATACCATGGCTTTTGCCCATTCCTGTTTTTCCGTAAATGGAAATATTTGAACTGTCTAACTCTGATTGCAGCATCGCCTGTTTCAACTGGTTTCGCGCGGCCTCCGCATACGCTGTATCATCGCCAAAAATGCGGGACATCACCTCGGTCTGTTCCTTTGGCGAAATCAGTAAAGAGGATTCAATCCAAAAGCCAGTTAAAACAGGATTGCTATTATTGGGATTTAATTGTCCGTCCCAATCAGAGATATCGCAATTGCCATATTGCAGTTGCTTCAATTCATCCTGCATGATATCTTTTCCTATTTCATCTACAACCTCACGGAAATACCAGACGCAGGAGGCATGAAACGCACTGTAAAAATCAATATCTTTGTTCCAATCCTCATTCCAGAAAATTTCTCCGCTCCATGTGCGAGTGGAATTGTCAGGCTCCACAATCCCCTTTTCCAAAGCAATTAAAGAAGAAATGATTTTGAATGTAGAGCATGGGGAACGCCGGGTACTAGCCAGCTCTTGATTGTATATCTGATAGCTGTGCTCAGCAGGATTGTAGATAACGGCAGAGC